>Ga0209597_1002569_pt1 | contig 11484 bp, 9 predicted proteins | sample M_140625_MF_Meta_FD_187316 | JGI IMG/M metagenome (GOLD analysis project Ga0209597, IMG submission 187316) | Freshwater microbial communities from Lake Montjoie, Canada to study carbon cycling - M_140625_MF_MetaG (SPAdes) (version 2) | ecosystem: Environmental > Aquatic > Freshwater > Lake...
CGCTTGAGTTTGGTTGATGTTTGTCAATACAATCAACAGTAAGGCCGTGAAATTGATAAATTGGCCCCATCCATTCAGAGTCGCGTTTTGCTAGATAATCATTAACTGTTACAATGTGAACTCCTTTTCCAGCAAGTGCATTTAAATAAACTGGTAAGGTTGCGACTAGCGTTTTTCCTTCACCTGTTTGCATTTCTGCTATGTTTCCTTTATGAAGACAAGCACCTCCCATGAATTGAACATCATAATGCACCATGTTCCAGACAATTTTCGTTCCTGCTGCCGACCATTCATTGTGCCAAATTGCTTGATCTCCTTTTATAGTGATTCCGTCTTTTTTTACAGCTAATTCACGATCAAAGTCAGTTGCAGAAACTAACAGCTGACCATTATTAGACCATCTAAAAGCAGTTTCTTTTACAACTGCAAATGCTTCTGGAAGTATTTTAAGCAGACTTAATTCTATCTGTTCATCGATTGCTTTTTCAAGTTTATCGATTTTATCAAATAAATTTTCTTTATTTTCTATTGGTGTTTCTAAATCATCAGCTTCTATCTGCAATTGATTTTTTTCATTTTCAAGGCTTAATTTTTCTTCCTGAATTAATTCTTTAAAGCCAGTTGTTTTTGCTCGTAATTCATCATCACTTAATTTTTTTATTTGCTCTCCTAAATCTAGAGCTTGCTCAACATACGGCCAATATAATTTTTTATCCTTTGCATTTTTGTCGCCAAAAATTTTTTTAAGTATTTCTCCAATCATCAATTCCTTTTTTATGAATCCTCAAAGTTAATCATTTATATAGTTATTTAGTTTTGTTTCCATTAAGTATCTTGTATTTTTTTTTATTCCTAATTTTGTTATAAAATAGCCTACTTGTTAACAATTTTTGTTAATTATTTCTCTTTGAATTACTTCACTTAGCATACGAATTAAATTTATCTTTGTATCATGCATGAAATGATATTAATCTTAGATTTTGGTTCACAGTATACACAGTTAATTGCTAGAAGGATTCGTGAATTAAATGTTTACTGCGAAATTCATCCCTGGAATAAAATACCAAAAATTGAATCAAATGTTAAAGGTGTAATTCTTTCAGGTAGTCCATTTTCTGTAAGAGATGCTTCTTCTCCACTTCCGGATTTATTAGAAATTAAAGGAAAAATCCCCCTTTTAGGTGTTTGTTTCGGCGCTCAATTTTTGGCTCATCATTTCGGCGGAGAGGTTTTGCCATCTTCTACACGTGAATATGGGCGTGCAAATCTATCTTTTGTTGATTCAAATAATATTTTAACAAAAGGAATGTCTAATGATTCACAAGTTTGGATGTCACACGGAGATACAATTGCTCGAATACCTTCCAATTATTCAATTATTTCCAGCACGCAAGATGTTGCTGTTGCGGGATTTGTTATAAATGGTGAGCAAACATATGGCATACAATTTCATCCCGAGGTTTATCATACTAGCGAAGGAAAATTATTACTTTCTAATTTTATAGTTTCTATTTGTAAGTGTAGCTGTGATTGGACTCCAGATTCATTTGTAGAAGAAACTATTAAAGACTTACAAACTAAACTTGGTAATGATAAAGTTATTTTGGGTTTGTCTGGAGGTGTTGATTCTACTGTAGCAGCAATTTTGTTGCACAAGGCAATAGGAGAGAATCTTCATTGTATTTTCGTTGATAATGGGCTTTTGCGAAAAGATGAATATGCTACAGTGCTTGAATCCTACAAAGGAATGGGCTTAAATATTAAGGGAATAAGTGCTGCTGATAAGTTTTATGATGCACTAAAAGGCCTCATTGATCCAGAATTAAAGCGCAAAGCTATTGGAAAAGTATTTATAGATGTTTTTGATGAAGAATCAAAAAAGGTTAGTGGTGCAAAATGGCTTGGACAAGGCACAATTTACCCTGATGTAATTGAGTCTGTTTCTGGTACAGGTGGCCCTTCTCAAACTATAAAATCTCACCATAATGTTGGTGGTTTACCCGATTACATGAAATTACAAGTTGTTGAACCATTACGCTTACTATTTAAAGATGAGGTGAGGAGAATTGGCAGATCTTTGAAGATTGACAATAAACTTTTGGATCGACACCCATTTCCTGGTCCGGGTTTAGGAATCAGAATACTTGGAGAAGTTAGTTTAGAAAAAGTTAGAATTCTTCAAGAAGTTGATGCAATTTTCATCAATGGTCTAAAAGAAGATAATTTGTACGATAGTGTATGGCAAGCAGGAGCAATCTTTTTACCTATACAATCTGTTGGTGTGATGGGCGATGAGCGAACATATGAAAATGCGATTGCACTTAGAGCAGTTTCCTCAACTGATGGTATGACAGCTGATTGGTGTCATTTGCCCTATGAATTCTTAGCGAAAATATCAAATAAAATTATTAATCAGGTTAAAGGAATTAATAGAGTGACCTACGATATTAGTTCTAAGCCACCTGCTACAATTGAATGGGAGTAATATAAAACTAAATGAAAATTAGTCTTTTTTATCTTTTATTATGTATTCTTCTTGCTAAGAATTTAAACTCTCAGCAATATGTTCCAGTTTCTTTTGTAAAAGGCAATTATTTTTATAATCATACTGTAATTGATGGGAACACTCTTTTCTATCTTCAAAAATTATACTCCTGTCCTGCTGAAGATATATTAAATGCAAATGAAGGAATTGAAAGAGGGCTAGATATTTCTAAAATTGTTCTGATTCCAGTTTCTCCTAAAACAATTACTCATATCGTTAAAGAAAAAGAAAGTTTGTCTTATTTGTCTAGGTTGTATTTTGTGCCGATTGATTCGCTTATAAAATACAATCTTAATTCTGAAAAGGAGTTAAAAATCGGGCAAGAATTAAGTGTTAAAGGGGCTATAATTCCAATTTTAAAAGAGTATCCGACAAATAGTGAGAAAATCCTTAATGATGTTTCATCTTTAAAAGACAAGCCTGTCATCAAATCAAATTTGAAGGATAATGATATTTATGTTTTTCATACCGTTCAGAATCAGGAAACGCTATATACTATTTCGAAACGATTTATGGTTTCATCAACGGAGTTAAAAGATATAAATAAATTAAAAAGTAGTAGAATTTCTACTGGTGATGTTTTAAAAATTAAATTAAAAAATGAAAATAAAGAAGATATTGGTTTTAGAAGTGTTGAGTCGAAAATAAAAATAGAACCTGCATCATTTTCGTCATTAAAGGATAGAGAATCTATTTCAATTGCTTTATTTCTTCCGTTTAATGTGGATTCTCAAACATCGATCAATAAAAATATTTCAAATGCTGCAATTGAGTATTATATGGGCGCAAAATTAGCAATTGATTCACTTACTAAATTAGGATTAAAAGCAGAATTTTTCATTTATGATTATTTTGATAAAACGAAAACTTTAGAATCCATTTTAGAACAAAAATCTTTTCTTTCAATAGATTTAATAATTGCACCACTCCATCAAAAAGAAGCGGAAATTGTTGCTTTATGGGCTAAAAAGAAAAATGTAAGAATGATTTATTCTGTATCTTTTTCTTCAAATTCTTTATTTGAAAATGAAAATACCTACACAATGGTTACGAGTAATGAAATTATTCTTGAAAAATTAGCAAATGAATTAATTCAAGTTTCCAAAGACAAACAATTTGTTTTGGTAAAAAGTGGAGTTATCACCGAGGATTCTATGTACGAGCATTTTTTAGCAGCTTTTCGTGCTGAGGTTTCTTTGGGGTCCAATTTAAAAATTATCGAAGCTAACTACGATAATTATAAATTATATAGTAAAAATGGTCGTAAAACTTGTTTTATATTTTTGTCGAATGAAAAAGAAAAAGTTATTTCTCTTTTAAATTATTGTAAAGAAAATGAATTGTTTCAGGTAGTAGGATTAAAAGAATGGATAGATTTAAAAGAAATTAATAGTGAAATCAAGAATAAATTTTCTTTTTATTACATGGCACCAAGTTATTTTTCTTACACTGATCCAACTTTAAAACCTTTTCATAAACTTTTTAGAAAAACATACAACACAGATTTGACAAAAATGGCTTGTCTTGGATACGATGTAGTTTATAATGCATGTAAATATTTTTTTACAGGTCAAGTAGCTTCAAATGGGTTGATTAGTAAATTCTCATTTGAAAAAAATGAAGTCGGCAATGGGTTTCAAAATACTGGGTGTTTCTTTCTTAAGTTTGAAGATTTTGAATCTAAAATTTATACTCTAAATGAATAGATTTGATATAGAAACTGAATTTAGAAAGTTACAGGATTATATTTGTGGCGAAGTTGAACTATTGGATGGTAAGTCAAAATTTAATGAAGATGCTTGGAAACGTGATGAAGGAGGTGGAGGTTTTACCCGAACAATTAAAGATGGAAATATTATCGAAAAAGGAGGAGTAGCTTTTTCTGCTGTTCATGGTAAAGTTAGTGATGCCATGAAAACTCAATTGGCGATGGCTGATGGTGATTTCTTTGCTTCTGGAGTTTCTGTCGTATTACATCCAAAACATCCAAAACATCCAATTATTCACATGAATGTGCGTTATTTTGAACTGGATAAAGGCACTTATTGGTTTGGTGGAGGAATTGATTTATCTCCTCATTACGTAGATTTGAATGCTGCGAAGACTTTTCATTTGTCTCTTAAAAAGATTTGTGATCAATACAATTCAGAATTTTACCCAAAATTTAAATCTTGGGCTGATACTTATTTTTTCTTGCCTCATCGAAATGAATCAAGAGGTGTAGGAGGTATATTCTTTGATAATCAGAATGAAAAATCTGGGCTATCGAAAGCGCAAATCCTAAATTTTTGCTTGGATTTAGGGCGTGTGTTTCCACTTATTTACCGCGAGCAGATTGAATTAAATGTTGTTCAAACTCCAACTTTAGCAGAATTAAAATGGCAAGCATTAAGACGTGGGCGCTATGTTGAGTTTAATTTATTACATGATCGAGGGACTAAATTTGGAATTTATTCTTCCGGAAGAACAGAGTCTATTTTAATGAGTATGCCGCCAATGGCAAATTGGGTTTATGATTTCACTCCTGAAGAAAATTCTGAAGAAGCAAAAACACTTGCTTTGTTATCAGCAAAATCTATGTTTATTGATTAGATTGCGTTAATTTCTCTTGTAATTTGAATTTCAGTATTTAAACTTGCCTTTACGGAACAATATTTGTCAATTGAAAGCTGAATAGCTCTTTCTACTTTAAGTAAATCAATTTCCAAATCGATGGTGAAAATAAGATGGATATTTTCAAATGGACTCGGCACGCTATTTTTCTTAGTTGCATCTACAGAAACCGCATATTTTTTTGGTTCTATGTGTTGCTTGTTTAAAATCATTAAAACATCAATAGAGATACAAGCAGCCAATGCACCAGCTAATAGTTCCATAGGAGTTAAGCCCTTATTTTTTCCGCCAATATCTTTTGAAGAATCAATTTTACAGATCGTTCCATTTTCATTTTTAAGATCAAAAACATAGGGTTTTTCACATTGCTTTAAATGTAATTTCATTTTTATTTGAGTTTTTATTTATCAGGATTTAACATTTCAAATGTACATATTATGAATAATATCGAATGGGAATTTAGTACCTTTGTCAATTATTAAAAGTTTAGATATACTAATGGAAACAAATCGAGTAAATGATCTTATAGCACTTGAGGATAAATTTGGTGCGCACAATTATCATCCTCTTCCTGTAGTCTTAGCAAAAGGCGAAGGTGTTTTTGTTTGGGATGTAGAAGGAAAAAAGTATTTCGACTTCCTATCTGCATATTCTGCTGTAAATCAAGGTCATTGTCATCCGAGTATTACAAAAGCTTTAATTGATCAAGCTCAAACTCTTGCATTAACATCTCGAGCATTTTATAATGATTGTTTAGGTGAATATGAAAAATATGTCACTAATTTATTTGGTTTTGACAAAGTTTTACCAATGAATACAGGCGCAGAAGCTGTAGAAACTGCAATTAAACTATGTAGAAAATGGGCCTATGAGAAAAAGGGAATTGAAGAAAATAAAGCGATAATTGTTGTTTGCGAGGGGAATTTTCATGGGAGAACAACAACGATTATTTCTTTTTCTACTGATCCAGATTCAAATAAGAATTTTGGACCTTATGCGCCGGGTTTTCTTTCCATTCCATATGATGATATTCCTGCTTTAGAAATAGCATTAAAATTACCCAATGTTGTTGGATTTTTAGTTGAACCAATTCAGGGAGAAGCTGGCGTTTATACTCCTTCAGATGATTTTATTTCAAAGGCACGTCACTTGTGTACTGAAAATGGAGCTTTGTTTATTGCAGATGAAGTTCAAACAGGAATTGGTAGAACTGGAAGCCTATTAGCAGTTTGTGGAAATTGCACCTGTGAACATAGCTGCGAACGACAAAAAAATACCTACAATCGCCCTGATATTTTGATACTTGGGAAAGCACTTTCTGGAGGCGTTTACCCTGTTTCTGCTGTATTAGCGGATGATGAAATTATGCTTGTTATAAAGCCCGGGCAACATGGTTCTACATTTGGTGGAAATCCAATTGCTGCAAAGGTTGCAATTGCGGCATTAGAGGCTGTTAAGGATGAAAAATTAATTCAAAATGCTCGTAATTTAGGTGAACTGTTTCGTTCGGAAATGACTCGAATCATCGCCACATCTGATTTAGTTCTTAAAGTTCGTGGAAAAGGATTGTTGAATGCACTTGTTATTAATGATTCTGAAACAGGAAAAACTGCTTGGAATTTATGCCTTGCATTAAAAGAAAATGGTCTCCTAGCGAAACCAACTCACGGCAATATTATTCGCTTTGCTCCGCCTTTAATCATTACCAAAGAGCAAATTTCAGAATGCATTGAGATTATCGAGAAAACACTAAAATCCTTTAAAAAATAAGTAGTATGTCAGAGGTGATAAAATTTGGAACAGATGGTTGGAGGGCAATTATTGGAGCGGATTTTACTGTTCAAAATGTTGCTCGAGTTTCTGAGGCAACCGGACTTTGGCTTAAGCAGAAATATACAAATCCTTCAGTAATTGTTGGGCACGATTGTCGCTTTGCAGGAGAATTATTTATGGAAACTGTTGCCAAAGTTTTAGTTCAACAGGGAATTAAAGTAAAAATGGCTAGGGGTTTTGTTTCTACTCCGATGATTTCTTTGGCTGCAAATCAATTTAAATGTGAGATTGGAATTATTATTACCGCAAGTCATAATCCACCCTCTTATAATGGATTTAAGTTAAAGGCACATTTTGGCGGACCTTTAGAACCAGAAAATGTACAAGCTGTTGAAGACCTAATACCATTAAAATGTACAATAGATTATTCTTCCGTTTCGATAGATATTTCAATTCAATCTGGAAAAATTGAAGTAGTTGATATAGAAGAACTCTATATAAATCATGTAAAAAAGAACTTTGACTTAAAAGCAATTTCAAATTCAGGAATGAAGCTCGTTTATGATGCAATGTATGGAGCAGGGCAGCGTGTTATGCCTAGAATATTATCATCTGTAGATCTATTGCATTGCGACCATAATCCTTCTTTCCGAGGACAAGCTCCTGAACCGATCGCGAAGAATTTGAAAGAATTAGAATCTTATATTATTCAAAATCAAGGTGTGCATTGTGCGCTTGCAACAGATGGTGATGCAGATAGAATTGGTTTATACAATGGTAAAGGTGAATTTATTGATTCTCATCACATCATTTTGCTCTTGATTCATTATATGGTTAAGTACAAGCAGATGACGGGTAAGGTTGTAATAGCTTTTAGTGTTACCCCTCGTGTAGAACTACTTTGTAAACATTATGGTTTAGAGTTGAAAGTTACGAAAATTGGCTTTAAAGAAATTGCCAGTATTATGGTAAAAGAAGATGTTTTATTAGGTGGTGAAGAATCAGGGGGCATTGCTGTAAAAGGCCATATTCCTGAACGTGATGGGATTTGGATGGGGCTTATTATTTGGGAATTCATGGCGAAATCTGGAAAAACACTTGATGAATTAATAGATGAGGTATATGCAATTGTTGGTCCATTTAAATTTGAACGAAGTGATTTACATATAACAGAGGTTTTAAAGCAAAAAATAATTTCATCTTGTAAAGCCAATAATTATAAATCTTTTGGAGAATATAAGGTCCAAGAATTAAAAACAATTGATGGATTTAAGTATTTCTTTGATTCAGAGCGCTGGGTTATGATTCGACCTTCGGGAACCGAACCAGTTTTAAGGACTTACGCTGAAGCACCGACTTTAGAAGAGGTCAGAAAAATCTTAAAAGTTACTGAAGCTGAAATTTGTACTTTATAGAGCTTCTCATTTAAAAACAAATAAAGGTCTTGTTGTAGATTAACGCAGTTGAGAATAAAATCAAAACCTAGAAAGTTTAAGCGTTAATTAAGAATAACTATTAAGTGAACATTTAATAATATTAACTTATTTTCTTTGATGGCATTTGTTTTCTTTTAGGTAATTGTAAAATTTCACCTTATATTTGCCATTCCATTTTTTTTGATTTGAATCATAAGAACTTTTTTTTTTCTCTTACACTAATTTTTTTATTCCCTTTTACTTTAAGGGTTGTAAATAATCATTTTAGCGTGAAAGAGAAATCTTTTGTGAAAGTTAATCCGCATATTAAAATTCATTCAAAATCAAATAAAAAAAATAGTTTATGTACCTTAAGCAAACTACCAATTTCAGATAATAGTATTCAAATAAGTATTTTAGATAGTAAATTTAAAGATTTTATTTACCAAATAAATACCAATTATCATACTGGGTTTTTAAAGCCTGTTCGTGGTTGTGTAAATTCAAGGTTTGGAATTAGAAATAGTGGAAATCATTGCGGAATAGATTTGCATTTAAGAACCGGGGATACAGTTTATGCCTCCAATTTTGGGAAGGTTCGGTATTCAAAGTACCATAAGGGTGGATATGGAAATTTAATTGTATTAACTCATTTAAATGGAATAGAAACATACTATGCGCACTTGAGTAAATTTTTAGTTTCAAATGAAACCGAGGTTAAAGTTGGTCAAGCTATTGGTTTAGGAGGGAGTACAGGTCGTTCTTCAGGGCCTCACTTACATTTTGAAATAAGGATGAATGGTAAGACAATTAATCCCGAAAGATTTATTTATTTTGGCGGGAGAAATCTAGTGAAAAAAGACATTGAAAAAATAAAAACTGTATCTCAAATTAATCCTATTTTAGATTTAATTAAAACTGAGCCTTTAATTAATAGAAGAAAAGTAATCTTGCTTGGGTCTTCTATTTCAAAATCTACTGGATTTCTTGCAAACTTAAAATTTGATGGTGACTCTACAATAATAACTGATAATCCCCGAATTATTTCTGTTACAATTAATGAAAATTTTATTAAAGGGTCTCTTATTCCCTCAAGCTTAGTTATTAATGATAGACTTGGCAGCACAGTTCCGGTTACAGTCTCTTACAAAAGACCAAATTCATTAAAAGTTGAAGTTGTTAAGGGAGTTTTAAAGGTTGTAAATTAATAGTAAATAGGATCTATAAAATAGTAGTATTTACTATTAGACTTATCTCTTTTTTTGTTAAAAAGAACTTTTTAGCTTATTTACCCTGCACTTTTTGTCTTAATTTTGTCGAATGAATTGGATTGGTAATCGTATAAGTTTTATAGATAACAAAGGAAAAACTACAATCGTAATTTCCCCAGAAAAAAACTACCTTATTACTGCTTTAATGGGCGCATGGTTGGCAATGTGGATTACAATTGGCTGCACGGTTTTTTGGTCGCTTTTTTATCTTCCATTATCAAATCAAGAAGAAATAATTATTTACATATTTTTAGTTTTTTGGGTCTATTATACTGTAAAAGTTTCAAGGTCCTTTCTTTGGTTGCTTTATGGCAAAGAATTAATCAAGATTGATAACTTGGCTTTATCTTACAAAAGATCACTTTTAAAATATGGAAAATCAGTTCCTTATTATTTTGAAAACATTTCTAATTTTTCTTTTTCAATTCCTGAACCACGTTCAATGCACGCTATTTGGGAAGCTTCTCCTTGGATTTCAGGAGGAGAACGATTTCATTTTGATTATTTTAGTAAAATGATTCGCTTTGGCAGAAAAATTTCAGAAAAAGATGCCAAATTACTTTATCAACTCATCAACAAACGTATTCAAGAACGCTCAAAAAAATAATTTATGTACGGAAAGTTAAAAGATGCATTAGCAAGTGAATTAAAAATCATTGAAGATGGAGGATTATTGAAGCGCGAGCGAATTATTACAAGTGCTCAAGGTTCCAGTGTTAAAGTAAATACGGGAGATAATGTAGTGGTGATGTGTGCAAATAATTATTTGGGTTTATCTTCTCATCCCGAAGTTATTCAGGCTGCAAAAGATGCATTAGATACTCATGGTTTCGGCATGTCTTCTGTACGATTCATATGTGGCACTCAGGATATTCATAAACAACTAGAGCAAAAAATAGCAGCGTTTTATGGAACCGAAGATACTATTTTGTATGCTGCAGCTTTTGATGCAAATGGGGGTTTATTTGAGCCTTTGTTTTCAGAGGAAGATGCAATTATTTCCGATGCATTAAATCATGCATCAATTATTGATGGAATTAGATTGTGTAAAGCACAGCGCTATCGTTATCAACATTCAGATATGCAGGATTTAGAAGAGCAGCTTAAGCTAGCGCAAGCTCAACGGTTTCGTATAATTGTTACAGATGGCGTTTTTTCGATGGATGGTGACATTGCTAAAATGGATAAAATTTGTGATTTAGCAGATAAATACGATGCTTTGGTAATGACAGATGAATGTCATTCTGCCGGATTTATTGGTAAAACAGGCCGTGGTGTTCCAGAACATTGTGGAGTAATGGATCGCGTGGATATTATTACCGGTACTTTGGGCAAAGCATTGGGTGGAGCGATGGGAGGTTATACGACAGGAAAAAAAGAAATAATAGAAATGTTACGCCAACGATCTAGGCCGTATTTATTTTCTAATTCTTTGGCTCCATCTATTGTGGGTGCTTCCATCAAAGTTTTTGAAATTCTATCTTCAACAACTGTTTTACGTGATAAATTAGAGCAAAATACACTTTATTTTAAAGAAAAAATAAGGAGTGCAGGTTTTGATATTAAGCCAGGCGACTCACCAATTGTGCCTATTATGTTGTACGATGCTGCCCTTTCTCAAAAATTTGCCGAGCTACTGCTTAAGGAAGGTGTTTATGCAGTAGGTTTTTTCTTTCCAGTTGTTGCCAAAGGGCAGGCTCGTATTCGGACACAAATATCTGCAGCGCATTCTATTTCAGATTTAGATAAAGCAATTGCTGCTTTTATAAAGGTTGGAAAAGAATTAAATGTAATTTAAGTAACTTATTCTTAACTTAGTGATTAATTAAAAACTATATGAATCCTACAATAGATCGTTTGCGTTTAG
>Ga0209597_1002575_pt1 | contig 11473 bp, 4 predicted proteins | sample M_140625_MF_Meta_FD_187316 | JGI IMG/M metagenome (GOLD analysis project Ga0209597, IMG submission 187316) | Freshwater microbial communities from Lake Montjoie, Canada to study carbon cycling - M_140625_MF_MetaG (SPAdes) (version 2) | ecosystem: Environmental > Aquatic > Freshwater > Lake...
CCGAAAACGACGGTTTGTTTGCCGGTTTCATCCACCACGCGGTCGCGGTCTAGGCCTCGAGACACAGCGAGCATCGGGGTGGGAGTGGGATAGGTGGCGATCAGACGTGGCGCTGGGGCCGGACTGAATCCAGCGGCGCCCTCGACGGTGTCTGGGGAGATGAGTTGGAGGACGCGCAATCCGTTTTTGCCGTCGGCCACTAAGGCGTACATGGAGGCGGCAATTGAGCCGATTTGGAGGGAGTGCGTGTCGTTGAGCGCGCCATCGGCGTTAAACATAAGCTCGAGGCTAGGGTGGGCGGGCTTTTCGATATTAACGATCGCGATCCCTTCGGGGCCGTTAGCCACGTAGACGTAGGTGCGCGCTACGTAGAGTTTGTGGGCGTGTTTCAAAGCGACGGTGGCTTTGGGGAGGAGCTTTGGATGCTCAGGATCTTCCAGACTGATGACTTTGAGCCCGTCGTCGTCTGTCACAAAGGCGTACTGAAACTGAATGGCGACTGCCTTTGGGTTGCGCAGGGAGCCATCAGCGAGTTCCCCGACGAGGCGAGGACGCTCCGGTTCATTGAGATCTACCACAGCGAGACCGCGTTTGGTGCAGACGTAAAGGCGGTGTCCGGCGCAGAGGCCATATTCGGCGCCCGAGAGTACTCCATTGGGATTGAAATGATTGCCGATCGATTTGCCAGAGGCGTCCTTGAGTTTGCTGCGGGAGAGGAAGTTGTTTTTAGGATCACCGTCGAACAAGGCGCTTGCCTTCACGATGATAAGCCCTTCTTCGCGGTCTGTGACGTAAACAAAGCTGTAGGAGGGGTGGATCGGCGTCTCCTCGTTACGTGGGAGCCGAGTGCGTTCCGGATCGATCATCAGGGTGCTGGGCAAAGCGACGGATGTGGCAAACTTGGAGCGGACTACTGTGCGCTGGCCACCCAAGGGGGAGACAGGCGAACTGATGATGCGCTCGCTGAACCCCTTGTTATCAATATTGGCGACATCGAACACTTCCAAGCCTCCCGGTCCGTTGGCGGTGTAGAGGTATTCGCCCCTTAGGGTGAGGTCGTTGATGGTGTGCGCGTGATGCTCGTAACCCTCCTCTAAGCGCCTGCCCCTAGCGAGGTGCTCTTCAAAATTGCGAGGGTAAGCGAGTTTTTGGAGGGAACTGCCAATGGCGCTCTGCGGTTCGTCCTGTTCGGTCCAAACTACTCCATGGACGGCCTTTTCTCCGCCCACATAAGCGTAGCGGCCGAAGAAGTTGACCGTCCCAGTGCCAAACCCAAGGAGCTGGGTCATCCAGGCGTTATTGTCGCCCGCTTTGGACAGGTGACAGTCCGTGCAGTTTTTTGTGGTGCCCTTACCGCTGGTGGTGTGGGCGAAGTGTGGGTTGAAGGCTTGTCCGCTGTAACCTTCGGCGCTGACGGTCTGCTGTTGAGAGTAGACCCATTCCCTATTGTTGTTTTGGGAGCCCACGATCACGGCGCTGGAGGAGCGGATGACGGCAAGGCGGTTCTTTTTAACCGTTCCATCGAGTCCCAGCATGAAGACGTCGTCGCGGACGACCTGCGGGTTGTAGGTGATGAAATTCCGATCCACGGCGCCTTCGTACTTGTTTTGCGGGGTGCGGGTGTTGGCCTTCATTGGCAGGTGACAACCGAAGCAACTCGTGGCCCAGGAAGAGTGGCAAATCTGGCAGTCCATGGACTTGTTGTTGTGCGCCATGCGGGCGCAGGCATCGGCATTCGAGGTCTCGGCTCCCCAAGTCTGGCCGTCGCGCTCGATGGTTTTGGCGTAACGCGCCTTGGCGTTGTAGCGGGGCGAGTTAGGGTCGATAACGTCGACGGTTTGTGGGACTTCCCAGCGAATGTCGGCCGACATGGTGGAGTTTTGGTATAGCTTATCGCCTTCCCACTCAAAGCGCGGGCGCCACGAGGTTTTGGTGGTCATGAGGTCCACCGGTTTGATCGTGCGCCGGTCCTCAGGGGTGGTATCGCCGCTCGCGCCGGAGGTCGGCATGGTGATGCGTCCGTCGACGATTTTGCGCGGGCGCTCCGAAACTGTGCCGTGGCAGTCGATGCACTCAATGGTCTCGGCATTACGGACTTCGCCATAAAGAAGGCCGTTGCCGTGGACATCCACGTTGAAATGGCAGTCTACGCATTGCATCCCCTTGGCGAGATGGATGTCCTTGAGGTGCACGGCGCGTTTGAAGTCGGAGTGCGCGACGATTTTGTCCTCAAGATCAAGGCGGTTGCCCTTGCGATCCTGTTTGAAAATAGCCCTGAACACCCAGCCGTGGCCATGGTAGTCCGCGAACTGTGTGTGTTTGAGCTTGGGGTTGAGCTCCGCCACTTTTTCCAGAAAGTCCAGATCTCCCCACAGTCCGCGAACCGACGCTGCTTCCGGAGCACTGACAGCAGCCTTCGCCATTTCTTCTTCCGAAGGGTCTTTCTGCTTTTTAGGGTACATGAATTCGCCGTCGGTTTCCTGATCCCACCAAGTGTATCCGAGGTAGGGGTTAACGAAGGCGTTACCCTGATGCATATGGCAGTTCATACACATGCTTGATGGCACCGCGCGGGTAAACTGGTGGACAATCGGGTGGCCCCGTTCATTTTTCGGGATCGTGGGATCCTTGGAAAAACTCAGTCCTTGGTTACCATATTTACTCCACCAGCCCGAATTGTTAGGGGAGCGGTCATTGGCGTAGACGACATGGCAGGCGGTGCAACCGCTGGAGCGGTAATCGCCGGGTCGGTCGTTGGAGCCTAGAAAGCCGAGCAAAGGGTCGTGGAGCCTCGTTTTTTGGGCGCCCAAAAAGACAGGGTCGATGCGGTTGAGTGTGCCAAGGCCCCGTTGGGAGAGGCGTCGTTCAGGTTTGCCAGGTGGCTCATCGAGGGTGGGGATGCCAAGGGTGAGCTGGTCGCTGCCGCCTTTTTCAAAAATACGGAACAAGTTGCCCGGCTGCGAGATGTTAAAGCGGGGCAGGGGGCTCAGGGAGGGAAGGATACCCAGCGTGCGTGTTTCTTCTTCAGTGGGGACGAAGGGGTTGTTAAGGGTGAGGGGCACGCCATCCGCGCCGTAGGCTTGGCCGACGACGGCGTCCTTAATGTTGATGGCGCCGTTGTTGTAAGCGGCTGCGTTCCAGAGCATCCCGCCGTGGTTCATCATGGAGTTGGAGACGCGGTCGACGATGTCTCCATGGCAAAGGCCGCAGGCCTCCTTCGCCACGCGCAGGTCGCCCGGGTTCATGAAGCGGATAAACTCCGGCGACTCGTGATTTAACGCGACATTGGAGTTCGGCGGGTTGGCTGAACCTTTCCAGAACTCAGGGTGCAGTGGGTGAACATGGGCGTCGACGATGGTGAGACCTTTACGGGGATCGCCACCATGGCAGTCCGTGCAACCCAAAACCACATTGGGCGAGGCGTGCATGGTGTGGGCGTCGGTTTGAGTGTGGCACTCCACGCAGCCGGCGCTTTTGCGTTTGGCTTCTTCGGGGCTTTGATCAATCCAGTTTTTGGGCGGGCGCGGACCTGCATGCACTGGAGGCGTCTTGCCGGAGGTAGCGGGACCGTGGGCGCTGCTGGCGGATCCATGGGCAGGAGATTCTTTCTGCGAACTAGGTGGAGGAGACTTCGGAGTTGGCTCCTGAGAGGTACTTACAGAAGTTGCTGGGGCGTAATAAGCGCGAGACTGGGTGGTGGTGTCAGTGGCGCGAAATAGAGAGGAAATGGGGGAGGTGGGAGGCGCGGCGGGCGCACTGATTGCCGGACCTGCTCCTGGGGCAGTGGAAGATTGTGCCAGCGCACACCAACCACCGACGAGTAGCACCAAAAGTGGCAGCAGGAGGCCCAGCACTTTCTTTCGAATAAGAGGACGAAAAAGGCTCATTGAAATTAGTAATTAAGCGTCAGGGTCAAAAGGGCGTTGTAGAGGCAGGGGTCCACCTTGCCTGAGCCGGAGTCGTAGCCGGGAACTTGCACAGTGTTTTGCCGGTACATGTCCCGGTAACCGCCGCCTGGGAAAAAGAGGCCGACGCCTGCGGAGATGATCACATTTTCAGTGAGAAAAGGCCGGTATTTGACTCCCACGCTGGCGTCTACCCCCAGATCGGAGCGTGCCTTGTCGGTTTGAAGGGCGTATTTGACGGCAGCGGTTTCCGCAAGATGGACGTAGTTGAGGTTGCCAAAAGCCCTGAATTTAGGGGTGACGTCCACATCAGTGCCCGCGCCAATCATCCAGACCCCGGGGTTGACAAAGTTGGACTGGCCCTGTGTTTTACTGGTGCGCAGGCTGGGCACCAAAGAGTTGCGCTCCTTGAGGTTGACTCCAGTGCCTGGTAGGCTGATCCCTTCGCGCGCGTACCAGCTGAATGGGCCACCAAAAAAGACGGGGTTGTCTATAATTGAGTCGAAGCCTCGGGCAACGCCATCGGTGGGGTTGGAATCGCCGCTGGCGTAGAAGCCGGAAAATTTCCAGCGCACCCAGTCTTTGTCGACGCTCAGTTCAAGGGCGGCCATCTGAGCGTTGATGGAAACGCTGCGTCCGGCGAGTTGGTTAAATTCGTCGCGGCCCAAGACTTGGTAAAAAGCGTGGTTGATATTGATCTTTCCAATGTGCCCGTCTCCAGTCCAGCCGAGGTAGTAGGATTGTAGATCGTGTCCTAGGGGAGAGCCGTCGGCCTCATTTTGGGGGACGGTGCCAAGGGGGGCGGGGCGCACTAGGAAACCGTTGCGGTCGTATTTGGTGCTGTCTGCGTCTAGATTAGCGTGGAAGCTGAGTTGGGCGGTGTACCCTTTAGTGAGAAAGTCCTGACGATAGACATTGGCGATAAAAACCTGCTGTTGTCTTGAGTCGAAGGTGTTGAGCTCGGAGTAGGTGTCTTTCTCCCGCATTTTAAAATACAACAGGTTATACTGAGACTTGTTGTTGGAGGCGTTGCCGAAGACACGTGCACCCAGGTTGCTGTCTGAGAAGACGAAACCGCGGAAGTCGGACGAAAAGGGCTGGATACCGAATCGACTGCTGATGAAATCGTAGTTATCAGAGAGGTCGCGCAGATGAATTTCCAAGAAGGCCTCTTGGAGGGAAAGCTTATCTTTTTGCCGGTAAGTGTAGCGGGTCTGGTTGCTTGAGGCGGAGGTCACGCCCTGGTTTTTGAGTTGATCTAAAACGTTGCCCGATGTGCCGGAACTGGCTGGATTGAGCGTGCTTCCGAAGGACCCTGCGGTGATGGTTGGGTTAAAGCTTCCCGTGCTCCCGGGAAAGGCTCCGAAACCCGAGGTGTTGGGAACGCCGTTTGTGTCCTGAACGTCGCTGCCCCGTGGGTCGGGGTTGAGGAGGTTGTTCTCGCGGGTGCGGATCCAGTTATTGTTCTGGACTACGTTGAGGCGCAGAAGCCAAGTCACAGGTTTGAAGGACGTTTCCCCCTTGAAGATATCGATGGCTACGGAAGTGTCGGTGGAAATCAGAGATTGATTGCCGTTCCCGAAAAACTCGGATCGACCCGGGCTGACCGTGCTAACCCCGCTAGGAACTGGAAGACTGCGGAACTCAGAAAACGTGAAGCTCTTCGCTGATATATTGGTGAAAATATCCTGTCCAAAAATTGGCACATCTCCCTTGAGGCGACTTTGCTGGTAGGGGTGCCAGAGTCTTGTTTTTTCCTGCAAGTAAGGCGTTTCAATACTGGGATCTAAATAACGCTGCCAGTGCGGGAGAGGCACCGCCCAGCGATTAGGAACGGCGGTGCTTAAATTCAGCAAACCGCGCCCTTCTTTGGCCAAGGGATAGTCGTGCGCGGCAAATTCGCCGGACGCGCGCTCCTTGGCGGCGAGCGGTTCGCGAGCAATGTCGATAGGTGTTAGGCGTCCGAGCGTCCTAATGGCCTCGGCGAGAGGCGGTGGGGAGACGGTGTCTGCGACAGTCTGAGAGGAGGGATCGTTCCACGCGCCGGGATCAGGGTTGAAAACAGGGGGCAACTTCGATGGCTTTCCTGCACCTACCCCCTGTGAATCTCCAGCAGTCGACGCCGCTGCCCAAGCGACGCAGCTAAGCGCGACTAGGCGTTTTAAAGTGAAGATATTTGGTGGGGTGGGTGGGCTCATTTTCACCTCAGCCGGTCGATTCCGCCGGTTGTCCGGAAAGCGTGTAGCGGTTTGGTGCTTGAAGCAGAAGATAATTAGGGCAAAAAAACACCATGCCAAATGCGATTGAAAAATTTTCAAGCCTCCCCTGCGCGCGAGTCTGCAGGGTCGCTTTTGTGCTGTTTGGTGCTTTGACTTGTGTTGCATCGGCAACCCAGTCCTTGAGCGGGCCGGACGTGATCCTCATTCTTGACCAAGGGGCGGCTTACGCTTCCAAGTATAGCTCCCAGTCTGTGCTGGCCGTGGTGGATCGTGAGGGGTTTGTGTTGGGTGTGCGTAATGTTGGCACCACCGCGCCAGCTCAAGGAGTGATCGCCTCTGCTGTTTCCAGAGCGGGGACGGCGGCATTTTTGAGCAGCAACGAAAATGCATTCACCTCGCGCACTGCTGGGTACATCATCCAGCAGCATTTTCCTCCGGGGATACGAAACTCTCCCCCGGGTCCTCTAGTTGGAGTGGGTTTTTCGAACCTCTTTTTCTCTGACGTCAATCGCTTTAAGAGGATCCCCGCAGGATTTAATGGTTCAGCAACCGTCGCTGCGTCGCCTGGAGCCAGAACCCCAGCCGTACCATTCACCTCGCTTGATGATTCGCCCGGAGGTGTGCCCCTTTACATTAACGGAGAACTGGTGGGCGGCGTCGGGGTGACGGGCGATTCAAGCCCTTCAAATCTGAGTCCAGCGGCCTTCTTGCTCAGTAGCACCCCTCCAACAAATTCTACGGCCGGCTTCAAAGTGCCCGCGGATACCGATGAAAATGTCGCCCTTGCCGCCCAAAGTGGGTTTCGGCCTTCGACGAAAATTTTGGCGACGAATGTGCTCCTTGGTGGAATCCGTGTGCCCTATGTAATTGGCAATATTTCTAAATTGCCCGAGCCCCCTTCTCCTCTCCCATTTCCAGCAGTAGGAAGCGTGGTCACGGATCCTGTCGACGGCTTCGTCTACACTCCCCAAGGATCGCCGGCTGTTTATGACTTCAGTACCCTCGGACCAAGCACTCTTGGAGGGGTTGCAGGGGAGACTCGTCAGCTCATTCAGGCCGATCCGCGACCGGGAACTATTGGGATAGGAGCTGCCGCGCGGCTTACCGCGGCCGAAGTGACCAGTATCCTCACGCTCGCCGCGCAACGTTGCAGCATTATCCGCGCGGGAATCAGATTGCCCTTGGGGACGCGCGCCAAAACATTCATCACGGTCGTGAGCAATCCAAACAGCGACGGCGTTGAACCCGCTATACTTGGCGTTTTTAGGGTCGGCGAGGCGACTATGTTTAGTTGGGATGTGAGTGCGCAGAAGGCCCGTACCGCCGTATTTTTCTCGAATAAGACCACTGCGATGAGCACTCGGGCCGTGGGCTTCCTTGCCCAACGCTTTTATCCACCGGGCATAGATGGTCGGGCATGGGGACCGTTTTTCGGACTTCAAGAGGCGGTTTCTCTGAAAACCTCTCCCTTGTCGTCCCCAGCGCCAGCAACTTATCCCGGAAACACGAATCTTCCCAATGGAATGACCATCTTCCCTGGTGGTCTGCCCTTGTATCGAAATGGAGAATTGATCGGAGCCATCGGTGTTTCAGGCGATGGCGTGGATCAGGATGACATGATTTGTGCGAGCGGAACCGCCAACTTTTTGGCAGCTGATTCAATCCGCTCCGACACCCTTGTTTACCGAGGGGCCCGTCTGCCTTACGTAAAGTTCCCGCGCAACCCGCAGTAAGCAGACGTATTGGTGGGCGCGATGGACTTAACCATTCAGGATGTGGAACGGTTCGAAAATGCGCTAGCTCAGTAAAGCGGCGAGGTGAGAACGGTGGCTTACTGTTTCTTGCTATCTGCAGCGCCTAGGTTGGTCAGGGAGACTTTCAGTTTACCCAGCGCGGTTGAGAACTTAGCGGGTTCGAAGTCTTCGTGTTCCATCGCCAGAAGATGAAGGGTTTGGATGGAGGTTTCGCACTCCGACTGGGCGAAACCAGCTTTGCGGAGTTCGCGCCAGAGCCGATCCAAGGCGGGCACTAGGACTTCCGCCCTGCGTTGGAGGAGGGCTTTGTCTGTATTTTGAACTTCAAACTCAGTGTGAAGCGCTGAGAATTCTTGGAGTTGGGTTTGCACTGCGGTGGTGGACCACAATTTTGGGGCGGCTTTGCGCGCTAAGCCGTCAGCTGCCTTTTGCATGGCGGCGAAGTCCTCAGTTGCAGGGAGTTCCTGTCGGCCGAGTTCCGTTTTCTGTAGCAGCCACACTAGGGCTTTCCAGCGAGGGAGAAAGTTTTCGTCCCCTTTAACGGAAAGTTTCCAGCTCATTTCCCGAAGAGCAGCTGCCTGTCCGGTGAGCCAAGAGCGAGGCCCCAGCGAGGGGCGGGCGTCGCGGTAGTGCGGTGGTTGGGCGGCACACTGGCCGTCGAGTTCGAAAAACAGCTCGGGATGCCCCGCTTTACGCAGTGACTCGTCCAGATTGAGATGACAGCCAACGCAGGAGTTGGCACGCCCGTAAATGTCATTGAGATCGCGCATCCCAGCGGCGATAATTTGTTGGTAATCAACGTCTGGACGAGTGTGGAACCTCAGCCAGTTTTCAGCCGCTCCGTGACACGATTCGCATCCGACGCCGCGGTCAGCCTTGAGGCCCTTGACGAAGAATTCGGCGTCTACCCCCTGCATGGGAGCGTGGCAGACGTTACACTGGATGTCTTTTGCGGGGTCACCCTTGATGCCGAGGGCCTCCGCGATGCGCTGGGAGGTTCCCTTGCCGAGAATGCCGTAGGAGACACCGTGGGGATCCTTCCGCTCAAAGATGATTGATTCGTTATGGATGGTGCCTCCGCCGTGGCAGCCGGTAGTGCCGCAAGACTGAGTGCCGGTGAATTTTCCGCTTGGGGCAGGGTTGCCGGAATCTGCGGCGAAAGTTGGCAAAACCAAGCACGTAAGCGAGAGAAGAAGAAGGGTTTTGGGTACTTTCATTTCTAAATTTGCATTAGCGAAGTGTTAGCGGAGTAAACGGTCGCTCAAAGGGGGAGTACTTTCAAAAGCGAGCGCAGGGAAGTCTGACAAGAAGTGACGTGCGGCTACTGATAGATTTCTCAGAGAAAGATACTAATTGAACAAACTTTTAATAAGAAAATGTTTTTTACAACCAAGCATTTTCCCTGTTTACAAGTCAACCATCCAAGAGCCAACCCTGTGTTCGTGGACTTATTTTTTATTTTCCGCAGTTGTTCGCGTATGAGGATTGATCGTTCGCACTTATTTTGGATTTTGTTAGTTACTGCATTCACTGTTATTGCAGGAATCTCGTATTCATTAAACTTGCATCCCGAATTTTTGCCACGCGGTGTAAAGTTTCCCGCCTTTTTGGGCCCAGTCCCACCCACGCGCGCAAACTATGGAGGAACACCTCTTGGACTGTTATTCGGCATCGTGGCTTTTGGGATTTTTCTGTTTGCGGCAGCCTTGGGGGTGCGCAAGAAGAAGCGGTTGTGGCCCATTGGTAGTGTGCAGACTTGGCTGAAGGCCCATTTGTGGCTGACCGTTTTCACGGTCCCTCTGGTGGTGTTGCATTCCGGCTTTCGGATAGGCGGGCCGCACACCATGGGGTTGTTGGCGCTGTACACGCTGGTGATGGGGAGCGGAATCTTTGGGGTGATTTTACAGCATTTTTTGCCCACAATAATGCGCGAGCATCTTCCTAGGGAGGTGGTATTTGAACAAATTCCGTTTGTTCGAGAATCTCTGTTACAGGCCGCTACCGAACTACGGACGCAAGTGGCGGAGGCCAATGCTCTGGGTTTGAGTGGGGATACCTCACCTCAGATTCTTGGGCGTTTTCTAGACGACGAATGCCTGCCGTTTCTTTCCGTAAAGAAAGGGGTGCGTAATCTGGATCTTGGGAACGCTAAGTTAGCGGCTGAGATGTTTAAACTATTGAGGGTGAATGTTCATTCTGAATGGCGTCCACGAGTGGATGAGATCGAATCTTGGTGTGAGAGTCGGCGGCTAACGGACTTGCAAACGAAGTTTCAGCATTGGCTCCATGGCTGGCTTTTGGTGCACGTCCCCACCTCGCTGGTTTTGATTATTGTGACAACTTGGCACGCTTGGGCGGGAATTCGTTTCCTAGTCACGCAAACTCTCTGACGATCATGCCTGAAAATCCTGATTCTCAGAAAAACATCTCCAAGGGGTACGCCGGTAATTTGAGTTACTTCCGACGGCCTCATTATTGGCGCCGTCTCCGGTTTTTGTGTTTCAGCCTTGTTGTGACGCTGTGCGCGCTTGGCGTTTTTATTTCTGGCAAATGGGGGTCTCCGAAAAAGTTCAATCCCGGACCGCTTTCTCAAAACCACGCTCATTTGGTGGACCGCTGTGAGACTTGTCACACAGGTTCGGGGGAGTCGTTAGGTGTGGATTTGTTCGAAAATATAACGAAGTTGGCATCCATGAGTTCCTTGGAAGCCATGGACGCGGCGTGCATGACGTGCCACCCCGGCACGGGTTTGCACGCTCCCCAGATAATGACCGTGGGGTTCAGCCAAGTCTCTCAAGGGCTGGTTCATGCCTCCTCCTGCGCGAGTTGCCATCGGGAACACGCCGGCCCTCACCGCATGGCGCTCCCCTCCAACCAGACTTGCACCGACTGCCACGGTTCTCTTGCGAAGCTCCACGACTCCCGCACGTTGCCCAAGCAGACACCTTCCACCCGCGTAACCCCTCTCGCTGCGGCGGGGGGGCAAACTGTCGATCTTGGTGAGGGACTGCGTGTTTTTCTGCCCCCAGCACGTGCTCCAGAATCGTTGGCTGCATTTGAAAGCTTTGCCCACGGACACCCAGGTTTTGGCTATGAGAGCCCCGAAGCCCGCGATCCCTCAGATCTCAAGTTTAATCACGCGCGGCATTTCCGTGCGGACATTCCGAAGCTCAACAATGCGAAGTTGGATTGTGCCTCTTGTCACCAACCGGATGCCAACGGCGTGTTCTATCAGCCGGTGCGTTATGAAAAGCACTGCCAAGAGTGCCACTCACTTCAAATCCAGCAGTCGCTTCCCGATCTGCATATTCCCCACGGGGACTCCAGAACCGTTAAGCTGTTCCTCGCGGGACTAGACTCGTCGATCGAATCCAGTGTCCGAGCCTCGGGCGTGAATGAGCCTGTGGCGGTTTCCCTCAGGGTAAAAGAGGAGCGGGAGGCCCTGCAGCGAAGGGGTTTATTGTCTGTTGATGATATGGTAAAGCGCGTGTTTTTGCAGGGGGATCCGCAGGATTTGGGCGGCGAACTCCTGATGCGCTCTGGAAAGCCCAAGTTTTTAACGGAGTGCGCCAAATGCCACACCGTCACGGGTGGT
>Ga0209597_1002577_pt1 | contig 11470 bp, 9 predicted proteins | sample M_140625_MF_Meta_FD_187316 | JGI IMG/M metagenome (GOLD analysis project Ga0209597, IMG submission 187316) | Freshwater microbial communities from Lake Montjoie, Canada to study carbon cycling - M_140625_MF_MetaG (SPAdes) (version 2) | ecosystem: Environmental > Aquatic > Freshwater > Lake...
TCTTCTAGTCACGCAGTATGAAAAGTATCGTTATTACATTGCATTGAGTAAAATTTTTCTTACTTGAGGTTAAAACACGCGTGGGATAGTCATTAGTTGCAACTTATTTAAGGATCAGAGATACTTATCTCCTAACGAATTGGACTTTACAAATGTATTCCACGATGCAGAGGCATCATGCAAGTAGCTTTAGACACATCCCTGCCACATCAAAGCCAGTATCACCAGAGCGAGTTGCTCAAGTTTTGGCAGATGAATGGAGACTGTTTACCAAGAATACAAAGGGATCAGAGGCTGAAAGCAAGCGCGCCTTTAGCTCAATGCCCCTTGGCGTGACCTCAAGCTTCCAGCACTGGGATCCATATCCAATCTCAATCGCTTCTGCAGAGGGCGCCTGGATGACAGATGTTGATGGTCGCAAACTCCTGGACCTCTCTATGGGCTTTGGCGCAATGCTGGCTGGCCACCTCAATCCAATCGTTGTCGAAGAGATCCAATCTGCACTGCGCACGGGAATGCTCTTTGTAACCCCTTCACCAATTTCAACAGATGCTGCAGAGCGTATCTGTAAGCGCTTTGGCATCGATCAAGTTCGCTTCACAAACTCAGGCACAGAGTCAACAATGTACGCGGTTCGCGTTGCACGCTCTGCTACGGAGAAGATGGGCATCCTCAAAGTTGAAGGTGGTTACCACGGAAGTTACGATCCATTTGTTGTCTCCTCAAAACCTCCACTAGATAAAATTGGGAATCCAGAGAAGCCAAAGGCTTACATCGACTCCAACCTGGTTCCAGGAGATATCTACGTCGTTCCTTTTAATAACCTCAAAGCTCTCGAAAAGATGTTCAAGAAAAACGCAAAGAAGATTGCCTGCTTTATCGTTGAACCAGTACTGGAAAATCTTGCAATTATTCTTCCTGACACTGGATATCTCGAAGGTGTTCGTGCGCTCTGCGATAAGTACAGCGTTGTTCTCATCTTTGATGAAGTAAAAACTGGTCTAACAGCCGGCGCACATGGTGCATCTGCACGTTTAGGTGTTCAGCCAGATTTGATTACTCTTGCAAAATCTATCGGCGGAGGACTTCCACTTGCAGCATTTGGTGGAAAGAAGAAGTACATGGATTACGTCACCAACGGCAAGATGGCTCACTTTGGAACTTTCAATGGAAATCCACTTGCGATGGCTGGTGTTCGCGCAATCGATCGCATCTGTACTGATGAGGCGATGGAAGCGGCGGAAGCCCTCAATTTCCAGGCATTAACTCGTATTAGCGCAATCATTGACGAGTACGAACTCCCTGCACACACTGTTGGTTTCGGAGTTAAAGGCTGTGTTACTTGGTCAACAACTCCAGTGCGCAATTACCGTGATTACAAAGCAACTGATTTCGGTATCGCAGAAGCACACTGGCTCTTCTCGCTTAACCGCGGCATCATCACTCCACCAGGACTAGATGAGCAGTGGTTGATCAGCTTGGCTCACGGCCAGGCAGAGATTGATCTACTGGTTGAAGATTTCCGCGAATTCGCAATCGCACTACGTGGCTAAATACTCCACGAAGAATGTAGCGGGCGACCTTCTGCATATCCTGCAGGAGATTGAATTCCCACTGTTGCGCGCTCTGCAAATTCATTGAGATCGTGCGCACCTGCATAAGTACAGGAAGATCTCACGCCGGCGATAATCTCATCGAGTAGATCTTCAACGCCTGGACGTGCAGAGTTGAGATACATACGTGATGTTGAGATTCCCTCTTCAAAGAGCGCCTTACGTGCGCGATCAAATGCATCTTCAGAGGATGTACGAGCGGCAACTGCACGAGCAGATGCCATTCCAAAAGATTCCTTAAAGAGTTTGCCATTGGCATCACGTTGTAAGTCACCAGGTGACTCATATGTTCCTGCAAACCAAGATCCAATCATTACCTGTGATGCACCTGCTGCAAGTGCCAGCGCAACATCGCGTGGATGGCGAACTCCGCCATCTGCCCAGACAGATTTTCCGAGTTCCTTTGCAGCTGCTGCGCATTCAAGGACTGCTGAAAATTGCGGACGACCCACACCTGTCTGCATGCGAGTTGTACACATCGCACCAGGACCTACGCCGACCTTAACAATGTCAGCACCTGCTGCGATTAAATCGCGCGTTCCATCAGCGGTAACGACGTTTCCTGCCACGATCGGAATCGATGGATTGAGCGCACGAATAATCTTTAACGCTTCGATCATCTTCTTCTGATGGCCGTGAGCTGTATCGACAACTAGAACATCTGCGCCTGAATCAATGAGCGCCTTTGCTTTGGCAGCAACGTCTCCATTAATTCCAACAGCTGCAGCAATACGTAAACGTCCCTTGCTATCAAGGGCTGGAGTGTACAAAGTTGCACGAAGTGCGCCGACTCGAGTCAAGATTCCCACGAGTTCACCAGATGCGCTGACTACTGGTGCAACTGTGCGACGATGTTCATGCAAGAAATCAAAAGCTTCACGCGGATTATATGAATCTGGAATCACAAATGGATTCTTGCTCATTACCTGTGAAACTTGAGTAAAGCGATCTACAGATGCGCAATCCTCTTCGGTAATGATGCCAATTGGCTTATTTCCTTCGACAACAACGATTGCACCGTGTGCACGCTTATTAATAAGGCTGATTGCATCCGCAACTGTCTCTGTTGGAGCCAAAGTAATCGCTGTATCAAAGAATGGGTGGCGCGATTTAACCCAAGAAATCACATCGTGCACAACCGCATGTGGAATATCTTGAGGGATCACTGCGATACCGCCACGACGCGCAACAGTCTCAGCCATTCGTCGGCCAGAGATTGCAGTCATATTTGCGACGACAATCGGAATAGTTGTTCCTGAACCATCGGTAGATGAGAGATTGACATCCATTCGACTGAGTAACTCTGATGCACTCGGCACCATAAAGACATCGTCGTAGGTCAGGTCATACGTGGGTGTATTTAGGAATCGCACGTAGCCGAACTATACGGGTTCTTAGCTGCGAATAAGAAAATCGCAGCGTCCCACGCCTGTTTCGATCAGCTCTGCGTTGATTTGATCGCTCCCTTTAGCCCAAGCCTTTGCGCTCTCAGGATCTTTCCCAAAGGCGATGTGGCGCGAGATTAATCGTGAGATACGGAGATCTTCATCGAGAAAGGCATACCAACTCTGATCAAGTAAGGGTGAAATCTCCTGCCATCCATCCTTGTCATGCATTAAATAATTTCCTTCAACAATAACAACACGCGTACTTGGATAGACCACACCTTGCGCCGCAATTGATTCTTCGATGGAGCGATCAAAGATGGGATAGTAAATCGGATCAACGCTATCCAACTTTATTCTCTCAATCAAAGTAGTAAATCCTTTTACATCAAAGGTATCTTGTGCGCCTTTACGATCTGAACGCCCAAGTTCTTTAAGAACCTTATTGCTTAAGTGAAAACCATCCATCGGCACCACAGAGACGAGCGTTGGATCCATTCCTTTAAGAAGATACTTCGAAAGCGTTGACTTACCGCCTCCAGGCTTTCCGATAATTCCAATAATCGTTCGGGTTGATGTAGCTGCGCGCTCAACTACAATTGCTTTTGCCTCCTCATTTGAAATCTCTTTAGACATCGACGCTTACCTTTATCGCAGCTCTGATTGCAGCAACTTGATCTTCGATTGACATCGTTGCTAGCCCTGGAAACTCAGCAGCTTGGTTAGTGGCAAGTGGAAGGTGGATAAATCCTGAAATTACTGTGCTCCCCTGAAGAAAAGATTGTGCGGTAAAGAAAATCTCATTACAGATGAAAGTTCCTGCTGAATATGAAACCTTCGCGCTAATTCCTAAAGCAGATATGGCATCTACTATTGCTCGTATAGGTAGTGTTGAAAAATAGCCATCTGCAGCAGATACATTAATTGGCTGATTCACTAGTTTGACTCCGACATTATCTGCAATTCGCCCATCTGCTAGGTTAATTGCAACTTGCTCAGGGCCGATGAAGTCTCGCCCTTCGGCCTGTCCTAAAGAGATTATAACGGAAGGCTTATGGGTGGAAATTAAATCAACCAATATTGCTGCTGATCCCTTAAATTCAACCGGCAAGATTGCGGTAACAATTTCAATCCCATCGATTCCTTGCTCTGCAATCTCTTGCACGACAGCCCCTGATGGATTAAAGCTTGCTCCACCAAAAGGTTCAAATCCTGTAAGAAGAACTTTCTTAGACGTCATAAGCCTTACTCGCGATCTCATGGCGGCGAGCGATGTAACTCTGTGATCCTTCAACAATCATATGTTCAAATCGTTGACTACCCTTGATATGCGTACGCAAGTAATCAGCAGCAATCTCTTGGCTATAGAGCGTACGCCCGCCGTCTACCGTCGCACTCTTTTTGTATGGGCGAATGAGTCGGTACACGTAGGTGACTTTGTGAATAACCTGCGTAGCTACAAATCGTGAAATTTTCTTACTTGGCTTCTTCGTTGAAGAGGTTGCCAGAGCAAATAAAATCTGAGCGATCTCACTGCCACCTTCTGTATTGGAAAGTTCTGCACACTTGCTCTGCAAGCTCTGGCGCAGCGCAGTATCACTTAATTTCGCTACCGTTGCCGTGATATCGACAAGGTTGGCATGATCTGCACGCAGCGCATAACCATGATCGTGACACCACTTCGCGCGCGCGTCTTGATCATCGGTGCCACGAATATTTGAAATCAACACCGTCGGGATCTGTGCTGGCAGAAGTTCGTGAACGCTGTTATATCCAGTAGCTGCAATCGCACCATCAAAGGCAGCCAAGACTTCGGCTAGCGGAAAGTAGCGCTGTACTTTGATATCTAGGCCATCTGGAGCAAGGCTCTTACCTTCTGCATCCACGGGGTCTTTAGTTAATACAACTTGCAAGCCTTGCCATCCAACAAGCCCTGTAAGTGCTGCGCGCATCTTCTCATTCATATCGGAATCGCCTGTTCCGAGTTGAACCAACACTGCAGGACGATCAGCATCAAGTCCTAAAACTTTACGAGCATCTACGCGAGAGAGAGCGCGAGCCTTTGAGTAGAGCGAAACCGGTGATGTCAGCGTCGCATCTTTTCGATGCGAAGTTGGTCCATGGTCATATGAGCGTGCGATATCACCAGGTTCGATAATCAAATCCACTAATCGAGATTGAAAAGGAAGGGCAAAGCGCAACAAGTTTTTCTGCCACAGACCTCTGCGCACCCAGACAATTGTCAGATCGGGGCGCTTTAACTTCGTTGCAATAAATCCTGGATACGGAACCACTCCGTCGAATGAGATGACAGATGCGCCAGTTTCATCAACAATTGCAATCAGACGATCGCGAAAGTAGCGATCCCAACGATGAGCAGGCATCCAGCGACGGGTCTTTCCAGGAATGTATTCGCACGGGATTCCAGTAGTTGATGGAATTTCTGCGATTCCACTGGCGACAGAGACAAGTATTGGTCGTGCAACGCCCTTAAGTTCTTCTGCAACTGCAGTTGCGCGCGCTAAATGCCCCATTCCGATTCCATTGCTCGTAGCAAGGATGATCGTTGGCTTATCCACGGCCTAGAACTTTTCGTAAAACTAGCGACGTTACCTTCTTGAGGAAGATGAGAAGTTGTTTTGGCGAGTTAACTTTCTTGCCTTCTCGTTTGAGGTATCTGCCAAATCTGCGTAGGCGATTGTGTTTTCCTTGATTCAGGGCAGCAAAACGATCATCACTGAGCCAAAGCACGCCCCACATATGAGAAATTGAGCTGTAAAGAGATCCATCGATAGTTAACGCACGAGCTAGGGCTGGGGCAAATACAGCAAAAGCCCGTCGATCGCTCTTATCTGCAACTCCAACCAAGCCATTTTCGCTTGCAAGAAGATAGTCAACGAGATCCTTGAGATCAGTACTCCCGGCTGCTTCAGCAAAGATGTAATACGGAGTTGGACCATGAGTAAATTTCTCAATTAGCTCCTCAATTGTTAATTGAGCATCAGCATCAATCTCTTCAAAGGAATACTCACGATCGCCCTTTAACCAGTTACGAATTTCGCGCAGATCTGCATGAATATCACCAACTGGTGAATATCTCTTCGAAAGAACTTTCCATGGTGCCAAGAGAGTGATCTGCGCATTGGTTCCAGGTAGCGCGAGAAGATTTGCGCGAAGATCGAGTACTTGGGCCAGCGTCGAGCCGCGAACATCTAAAAACACTTGATAAGTCGGAACCGACCAGCTGAAGTTATTTCTAGCCCGCACGCTATGCATCTGTGGAATTACCTGTGCTAGCGAAGGATCATTATGGCGATGGATTTCATCCTTACTTGATTCAACAGTGCTATGACCAAGATGCCATGAGTGAGCTTGACGGTCTACAACTGTACGAAGTCCTTGGGTAAATACTCGCCAACCTAATTCAGTATCTTCTCCGGTGATGAGATTACGGTCATACCCACCTAGATCACGCCACTGTTGATTGTGAATCGAAAACGTTGCACCAACAAATGCTCGGTATCCATCAAGTGCTGGCTTCTCTAAATCGTGAGTGCGAGTAACCCGCTCTTCCCAAAGATCCTTACCCCAGCTCTCTTCATGCAAAACATCAAATGCATCTTCTTTAAGGGCTGTCAGGAGAGCCTCTGGTGTGTAGCTCCAGCTCTTTACAAAACGCTTCCATCCCAAAACTGCGTAATCATCGTTATCGTGATGCCACTTCATGTGATGAGCTAAGTGATCAGGTTCAAAGACCATATCTGCATCAACAAACCAGAGAACATCTTCGCGCAGCTTGGCAACACAATCATTTGTTGCCGCAGTCTTGCCCCACTTGCCAGGACTATTTTTATAAGCGATCAGCTTGGTTTTTGTTGGCTTGATCTTCGGCAAGGTCAGCGGTTTTGCGCTGCCATCATCGATGACATAGACAGAAATCAAAGGCGCTGGATATGTCTGCGTAACGAGGGATGCCAGAACTAAATCAAGCTTCTCTTGTCCATCGCGGCAGGCAATAACCACTGCTACTGAGAGCTTTGGGCGTGCAACAAGTTCAAGATCATCAGGGCGAGAGAAGCGATATGGCAATTGGTTCATCGCTCTCCCCCAAATATTGGATGGTCCCAAATGCCTACTACTTGTTCATTGGCCCCATTGAGATATTTAGAGTAATTAGTCACATAGGTATGGAAGGTAAATGTGCGACGGTAGATATATCCAGCACCGAATGTGCGCCAGATCTTTCCACCATTATTTGTTACTCCACTCAACATGAATCGATCAACCGCTGTATTGCCATCTCCGAACCAGCCAGCAGCTTCTGCGACATCGCGCTGAGCAAGAATTGTTCCGCCACATACCCAGTCACTCCAGAGCTCAACTGCCTGAGTTCCGTGAGGCGCAAAACGACGTACAGTTAATTGAAGCGGCTCGAGATAGACATAATTCATTGCTCGTCCCACAACTTCTGCACCAGTATCAAGTCCTGCATCTACAAGATCACGAAGATGCTCGGGGCCGTAGTAATCATCATCATCCATCTTTGCGATGTACTCAGCACTGGATTGAGATGCAAGGGTAGAAAGTATCGTTCCCAGCGTTTGATCTTTCGTAAATTTCTGAACTACAACTTTTACTTTACGACGGTTGAGAGCTGCGATCTGTCGCTTATGTGACGCTGTTAACTCGATGGTGTGCAAACCTAATACCAAATCAAATGTGGCAAGAGTTTGTGCAAGGAGTTGATCAAGAACATTCGTGAGGTCATCTGCTCGCAGAGACGAAAGCAGAACGCTAACTGTGGGATATTTTTTTATCTTTGAGCGACGAGACTTACGAAGGGCCTCAATGGCTTGGATTTCCTGTGAAAATGAGGTGAATCGATCCATCGTGTTGTTTGGATTCGATGCCATGCGCCAAGACTACCAATAATCAAATAGGCCACTGATAAGATCGGAAAATGTCCGATACGCGCACAAGTGGCAAAAAGCCCGCTAAATCTGACTTTATTCTCACCTTCAAGAAGGCGCTCCTGAATATCAAGGCCCTCCCAAAGTATTTCTACACCCGCTACATCAAGAAGCCTTCACCGGTTAAATCAAAGATTGTATTTGTTGTTTCATTCCCACGTTCTGGCACTCATGCGATCGGCAGCCTTCTCTCTAACGAGAAAGTTGGCTTTAGGTACTACGGCGAATTCTTTATATTCAACGCCTGGAATTCGCAGATTGAGCGCATTAATCGCTTCTATCCATTCTTCTCGCTGCGCTACTCACTCAACTTGCGCAAGCAACGTAAGGCGTGGAAGTACTTTAAATTTGAGACAACTTCACTAGATGCTCACCGCACCATGGCAGCTATTCAAAGCCTTCCGGGTATTCATATCATCAAGATATTTCCTCAACATCTCTCAGATCCTCTTCTGCAATCAATCATCGCAGAATTTAAACCACACATCATCTTCCTTCGCAGAAATCATCTCGATCGCTTTGTCTCACATAAGAAGGCGAATGCATCAGGTAAGTGGCATACAGCAAGTACCTCTGATCTAGTGATCGATTTAGATCCTCGCGAGTTCGACACCTTTATATCTAATTATACAAAGTTCTATACAGATTACTTCCACTTTGCAAAGGCGCAAGGATGCTCAGTTCTCGATGTTGATTTTGTTGATCTACATAATCCAGAGAAGGTTCGTCAGATTCAAAAATTTGCGCAATTCGATGATTTCACCGATTGGGATAAATTAACTCTTGCGCCAACAACGGTAAAGCAAGATCGCTCCAGCAAGGTTCAAGAAGATTTCTTAGCCAAGACTGGAAAGTCTCAATCGGATTACGAGTTCAAGGCTGTGACCTCATGAGTAAGATCCCGGCAATTCTTAAAGAGCTTGAGAACGAATCGATAGAGATTCTTCGCGAGACTGCATCTGGTTTCAAGAAGCCGGTCATGATGTACTCCATTGGTAAAGATTCCTCAGTCTTATTACACCTTGCTCGTAAAGCTTTCTATCCATCACCTATTCCATTCCCTCTTTTACACGTGGATACAACATGGAAATTTAAAGAGATGATAACTTTCCGCGATCGAATCGTCGCCGATACCAAGTCACAGCTCATTGTGCACACCAATCAAGAAGGTGTTGAAGCCAATATCAATCCCTTCAACACAAATGCCTCTGAATACACACGTGTAATGAAGACTGTTGCACTGCGTCAAGCACTTGATATGCATGGCTTTGATGCTGCAATCGGTGGATCTCGCCGTGATGAAGAGAAGAGCCGTGCCAAGGAGCGCATCTTTAGCGTGCGCGATCCGGGTCATCGTTGGAACCCGCGCGAACAACGCCCAGAGCTATGGCGTACCTACAACACGCGTCTTGCACCAGAGCAAACTATGCGCGTCTTTCCGATCTCTGATTGGACTGAAGCAGATATCTGGCATTACATCTTGCAGGAACGCATCGAAGTAAATCCGCTGTACTTTGCAAAGGAACGTCCGATGGTAGCCCGTGGAGATCAGATGATTATGGTCGATGACGATCGCTTCCAACTCCGCGATGGTGAGACTCCATTTATGAAGCTGGTTCGCTTCCGCACCCTTGGTTGCTATCCACTTACTGCAGCGGTTGAATCAACTGCGACAACAATTGAAGAAGTTGTTGAAGAGGTACTGCACGTCAAACTCAGCGAACGCGCTACGCGTCTGATCGATGGAGATAATGAAGACTCCATGGAGAAGAAAAAGACTGAAGGGTACTTCTAGTGGCCGGGGCAATTGTTCGTCTTCTTACATGCGGAAGCGTTGATGATGGCAAGAGCACACTCATCGGTCGCCTTCTCGTTGAGACCGACAGCATTCCGCACGACACCATAGGAGCTGCACGAAAGGTGCGCAGAAGCGGTTCAACAATTCCTGCAGGTGAAATCGACTTTAGTTTGCTCACAGATGGACTCGAAGCAGAACGCGAACAAGGAATCACTATCGATGTTGCATACCGGTCTATGTCACTTCTTGATGGCAAGCGTTTAATTATTAGCGATGCACCGGGACATGAGCAGTACACACGAAATATGGTCGTTGCCGCTTCTCGTGCAGATATCGGCCTCGTGCTTATCGATGCGATGAAAGGTGTTCGCACACAGACACTTCGCCACCTCACAATATGTTCATTGATGGGCGTCTCTCGCGTGATCATTGCTATTAATAAGTTAGATGCGATGGGCTACAAACAAGAAGTCTTCGATGCCATATCTGCCGATATCCAGCGTGCAGTAGAGCGTCTTGATGTTAAGGACATTCACATAATTCCCTGCAGCGCACTAGCGGGAGATAACATCGTTTATCCAAGTACGCAGATGCCTTGGTATACAGGGCAAACCTTGCAAGATGCGATTCAGAGTTGGCAGAAGGCTAAAGATCCAACTGCGAGCGGACTGATGCGCATTCAAATGATTGCTCGCGCAGATAACTTCCGCGGAGTATCTGGCACCGTTCGCCGTGGCACATTCTCACAAGGTGAAGAAGTCACCATCTTTCCAAGTAATCAGAAGGCGACGATCTCATCGATTGTTACCTTTGAGAATGAGATCAAGAAGGCCGATACCGATGATGCAGTGACTCTTGTTCTTACACCAGAAGTAGATGCGACCCGCGGTGATGTCATCGCAGCATCGAAAGATGATCTCGTTGCAGCAGATCGCTTTGCAGCACACGTCGTCTGGCTCAATGAAGATCCTTTGATTCATAGCCGTTCATATTTGATGATTAGTGGACCTTCAACTACTCCAGCAATTATCACCAAGATTCGCCATAAGATCGATGTCAATACCGGCGAGCACATCTCTTCAGATACCTTAAAGATGAATGAAATTGGCGATATAGAGATTGCATCCGATATTCCATTAGTAATGCGCCCATATAGCGATGATCGCGAGTTCGGAAACTTTATTCTGGTCGATCGCCTCACGCTTAAGACCGTTGGCGCTGGAATGATTCGCCACTCATTACGTCGTGCATCTAATGTGACTCATCAAGATTATGAAGTAGATAAGGTCCAGCGCAGCGCTCAGAAGAACCAGAAAGCACGCGTGGTCTGGCTTACTGGTCTTTCCGGTTCTGGAAAATCAACAATTGCTAACGCCCTTGAGAAGAGACTCTTTGCTCAAGGTGCTCACGCCTACGTTCTCGATGGCGACAACTTACGTCTTGGCCTCAACATGGATCTTGGATTTACTCCAGAAGATCGTGCAGAGAATGTTCGTCGCGTTTCTGAAGTAGCCAAGCTCATGGTTGATTCAGGACTTATTGTCATCTCAGCACTTGTCAGTCCATTTGAGGTTGATCGCCAACGCGCAAAGAGTATCTTCGAAGAAGGTGAATTCCTCGAGATCTTCATTGATACACCTGTAGAAGTTTGTCGTGCGCGTGATCCAAAGGGCCTCTACAAGAAATCTGCAGCAGGCGAGATTC
>Ga0209597_1002578_pt1 | contig 11464 bp, 5 predicted proteins | sample M_140625_MF_Meta_FD_187316 | JGI IMG/M metagenome (GOLD analysis project Ga0209597, IMG submission 187316) | Freshwater microbial communities from Lake Montjoie, Canada to study carbon cycling - M_140625_MF_MetaG (SPAdes) (version 2) | ecosystem: Environmental > Aquatic > Freshwater > Lake...
GGCGAAGGACGCGCCAGTCGCGGAGTGCGCGATGAGAAGAGGGAGGATCAGGGAACGGAAAAAGAATTCCATGGCGAAATGGATTAGAAACGGAAGGTGGAGCTCAGCGAAATTCCGAGGGCGCTGGGGAGCAAGCGTTGTTCGACGAAGCGGCCGCCGCTACCGTCGTCGAGGGCGGTCCACGGGGCGACGCTACGGGTGTTGAGAATATTTTGGACGCGGAGTTGGGATTCCCAGCGGATGCGTTTCTTCAGGATCACGCGGCTGTATTCGAGCCACGCGTCGACGTTGAACGTCTTCGCGCCGAAGAACGGTTGGGTGATGTCGAAGAGGGGCGTGCCGGGACGGACCTTGTAGCCGATGACGGGCTCGTCGCGCCACGTAAAGGCGTTGCCGAGCGCGAAGCCCTTGAAGCGCGAAGCCGGATCGAAACGGTAGCGGGCGACGCCGCTGAACTGCCACTCGCTCGAGCGCGTCTGGCGGATGCCGAGGGTGAGCTTATCGTTGGCGGCTTCGTTGGTGACGAGCGTGGCGAGCGCACCGACGGTGGCGCCGAGCGTGGAGTTGACGGGCAGGGCGGACTTGGCCTGCCACTCGGGGAGATTGCGCGCGATGTAGGCGAAGAGGCGGGCGCCGCGGTCGTCGATCACGGTGATATTTTTGCTCCCGGTGAGCATGAGCCGCAGGTTCGACGTCGGGTTGCCCACGATCTGGAATTCGTAGCCTTCGGTCTGCGTAGATTTGAATTCGCCCCACTGCGGATTGGGCACGCGGTTTAGGTCAATGGCGCCCCAGATGGCGTCGATCGCGGCGCGCTTTTGGCCGGAGAGCGTGTTGTCGGTGACGTTTTTTTGCGTCGTCGAAAATTTATCGAGCGAACCTTGGAGTTTGCCGCCGAGCAACGTGAACTTGAGCCCGACATCGTAGCCCTCGCCCTCGATGGGTGCGGCGGGCACGCCGTCGATGTTCACGGTAGATTGGTTGGACGGGACGAAGTTGTTCGCCCGATTGGCGAAGAGGCTGACGACCTTGGTGACGTTGAGCACGAGTCCGGCGGAATACGTGCGGCCCCGGTCGTTGGTGGCCAAGGTGCCACTCGAGCCGGAGATCGGGGGAAACACGCCGTTGGCATCGCGGACATAGACGCCTTGCTCTTGGAGGACGCGGTCGCGCCGAACACCGAATGTGCCGACGAGGAGATTGTCGAGGACGTCGGCCTGGCTCGAGAAGACCATCGCGCGCGTTTCGCTGATGTTGTCACGCGGCGTGGCGCGCACGCGTTCGAAGCTGGAGCGGATGCCGCCGGCGTTGATCGGCGCAAAATCAGTTGTTAGGAAATTATTGCCGCCCGGCACGAGGTAGGTGCGCCGGTGGATATTGTTCACGGCGTTGTCGGGGCGACCGAAGGTGCCGGTGGTCAGGAGGGGCGTGATGTTGACCTCGCGGGCGTTGTCGAGGAGCTGGTGCAGGCGCTCATAATTGAAGAGCGCACCAAACGTGAGCGTGCCGAGGCGACGGTTGAATAGGCGGTGTTGGTTGAGATCGAGTTCGTAGGAAGCGGTCACGCGGCCTTGGGCATTGTCGGAGGGGCGCGTGACCCAAAAGGAGTTGCTGGTTTCGACGTAGGGTTTGCCCACCATCGGATTCGGCTGGCCGTTGGGGAGCTGGCTGTTGGCGTCGACGCGGACGGTGTTGTCGGTGCCGCTCATGCCCTCGAAATTACGGAGGAACTGGTGTTCGAATTTTCCGGCGACCTCGATGAAGAGCTTGCGGCCGACGGCTTGTTGCACGAAGAGCGACGCGTTGCTCGCATCGAGGTAGACTTGGTCGCCGCCACCACCGAGATTCACGTTGAGCGGGACGACCGAATCGCGGGCGAAGCTGACGCGATTACTGAGCGCGCCATTGACGCGGTAACGCGTGCCGAGTGCGGCGGAGCGCCAGTTGAGCGGGGCAATCGTGGGCTGGCCTTCGACCACGACGATGAAGCCGTTGGCGTTGTTGAATTCGAGGCCGGGCGTCGCGGTGGTGTTGCCGTAGACCGGCTTCAGCGGTGAACCGGCGGCAACCCATGGGGTGTATTGATCGTAGCTGACGACGGAGCGGCCGATCTGTGAACGGACGCGGGTGGCTTCGCCATTGAGCGTGACAGTGGTGGCCGCGAACGGTCGGTAAGTGGTCGCGAGGAAAATGGAGCCACGTTCGCTCTTGGTTGGCGTGATGTAACGGCGGCGGTCCTCTTGGAGGAGATCGATACGCAGACCGAGTTTCTTGGGCACGAGCACGACGCTGGAATCGAGGGCGACGCGGTAACTGTCGAAGCTGTCGATGCGGAGACTGAGCGAGTGGGAGTTCTTATTGAGGTCGGGGCGATTGGTCACGATGTCGAGCCCGCCGCCGGGATTGCCGACGCCGAAGAGAATCGAGTTGGGGCCGCGCGTGAACGTGAGACGGCTCGTGTTGTAGGAATCGATGGGCGTCAGGGCCGTGAAGAAATTCGTCGTGAGGCTGTCGGAGCGAAAACCGCGCACGGTGAAGGGCGTGCCGGTGCGCTGGCCGTTGTTGTCGAGGTCGCCTTCGTTGCTCTGGTAACGGGCGGTGCTTGGAAGGAAATCGAGCACATCGTTGAAATTGAGCGCGCCAAGATCTGCCAACATGTCGGCGGAGATAATCGAAATGGCGGAAGGGATATCCTTCACCTGAGCTTTGAGCCGCGTGCCCGAGAGCGTTTCGGTGGGCGCGTAGCCTTCGTCGCGTTCGGCGTTGATGACAAAGGGATTCAGTTCGACCGGTGCAGGTGAGACTGCGAGCGGTGCGGACGGCGGGACGGATTGGGCGAGCGCGGTGCTGGCGAGGAGCGACAGTGTCAGGGCGAGGCGGGCCGATTTCATGGGGGGAGGGGTAGGAGTTCAGGTCGTAGCGACTCCCGTTTGTTGCCGAGGGCCACTGATAGGAGACTGGATTACTCCTAAGAAATAACTGCATTTTTTAAGCGTTGGGGTGCAAGGGGATGTCCCTAGCGTCGTTAAAAATTGTATGTCGATGACATCTAGGATGTGACCATAGGGAACGGCAAGGGTTAAGTACCTCGGGGAGACAAATGCGGGTTGTTCGGTGGGATCAAGCCGAGCCAAAAGGGTCACGTATTGACTCTTAAAATACGGCGCAATCTCCGGGGCGTATGCAAGTCATGGCCGCACGGTGAGAAGCTCCTAAGAAACACCATCTGTTAATCGCTTGGGCGCAACGTTGACCCTGTTGCTTTCAGTCACGGCAAAAACCCGATTTTGGGGTGAGGGCGGATAGGAAACTGGATTTTTAGGGGGATCGGATCGGAGAGGGATTTTCGGCGTGCTCTCCGGCACCATGATGCATGGTGGCGGCAAGGGCGGTGCCGCCAAGAAGAGCGGCAGCGACCGGAAGGATAAGTAAGCCGAGTTCGTTGTAGAACCGACCGCCGGTCGGCTACTCGGAGCCCGACCACCGGTCGGGCCTATGACGCGTAGCGTTACAGCCGCCCGGCCACTTCGTTGGCCAACTCCCGGAAGGCCTCCGCGCCCGTCGCGCTGCCGTCGTAGACCATGATCGGCTTTGCGCTCATCGGGGCTTCGCTGATCGCGATGTTTTCCGGGATCACGGTCGCGAAGAAATGCAGTTTCTTAAACGCTTTCTCGCCGGGTAACCGCTCCATCGTCTCTTGGTGAAACGCGACGTGGCGGCGCACGCGCGTGAAGACGACGCCGAGACACTTGATCTTAAATTCCAGCTCCGACTTCAGGTATTCCAACCGGTCGAGCAACAGGCCGAGGCCGATTGACGACAGGTAGTCGGGCTGCATCGGCACGATAAAGTAGTCGCTGGCGTAGAGCGCGTTTTGCGTGGCGGTCTGGAGATTGGGCGGGCAGTCGCAGAGGATCACGTCGTAGTCGCCGAGGATTTTGTCGAGTTTGCGGCCGAGGATGCGCTCGCGCCCGGGTCGCGCCGCCAGATCGAGATCAAGGAACGTGAGCTTGAGGTGGCTCGGGATCAGATCGAGGCCCGGAATCTCCGGGACGACATTGTGAATGATGCAGTCTTTGAACTTGTGGGGATCATCGTGCTTGCCGCGTTTGCCCTCGCCCCCGACTTCAAAAATGTCGGCCATCGTCCCGTGCTCCGCCGCCCAAGCGGTCCAGGCTTTCTCGGACATGAGTGAGAGTGAGGCGTTGGTTTGCGGATCGAGGTCGACGAGGAGCACGCGCTTGCTGTGTTCGCGGGCGAGGTAAGCGGCGAGGTTGACGGCGACCGTCGTCTTACCGACGCCGCCTTTCATATTGAGCAGGGAGATGACGGTGGCTTGGGACATAGAGGGGGTGGGTGGGTGGTAACAACACGAATGCTGCCGACTCCGGGGTGTTCCGCAAACTCCCGGTGTAAATTCCACGCAACATCGGCGCATCGCTCCGATTGGCCAAGGCCGGCCACACGGCTCTTGCGGCTTGGTTACTGATAGGGGACTGGATTTTAACTGTTAGAAAACTGGATTATCAGGGGGATCGGATCAGGGAGGGGGGCGTATGGCCCGAGGGTGTCTCACGCTCCACAATAGCGCACAAACGGCACGTGCTCAAACCGGCGCAGCCCAGCGGTGTCCGGTGCCCACCGCAGATCGCCTTTCACCGCAGGAACGCTCAGAGGCGGGTGTTAACGCCGAAGAAAAATCCGGGGGTCAAAATACGACGCTGCGAAGCTCGGGCGCCGATGTCGGTACCCGTTTCGTATTCCTGGAGAATGTTGTTCACGTCGAGGTAGACACTGAGGCGGCGCGAGATCTGGTAGAGCGTCTTTAGATCGAGCGTATCGCGCCGGATTTGGTAGACCTGCTGGGATTCGTTGACGTTGTAGGTCGTGAGGAACCGCGTGCGGTGGTTGTATTGCAGGCGAACGGTCGCCTTGTTGTGAATGTAGGAGAGACCCAAGTTGGACGTCTCGGGATTGAAGCCGGCAACCTTACCCTTCGGGTTGGGCGCGAGCGCGATGGCGTTGCCGGCGCCGTAGTTTCCTTCCGTTTCCATCTTGGTGTAGTTCGCATAGGCCGCGAGGCCCTTGAAAATCCCAGGGAGAAACCGGAACTGCTGGCTGTAGTTCAATTCCAGCCCTCGCACTTTGGCGGAGCCGCCGTTGAACTGCGTGGTGAGTGAGTAGCCGGTGTAGTCACCGTTGAAACCGTTGTCTGCGCCGGAGGGCACCACCACTCCGCCCGAGGTGTAGATGAAATTCTTGATTTGCTTCTGGAAGACTCCGGCAGAGAGCATACCAGCGGGTTCGAAATAGTATTCCACCGCGCCGTCAAAATTGTCGGCGGTCTGGGGCTTCAAACTCGGATTGGCCGTCGAGATGGTCTGATTGTCGAAATTGACCGTGGTGCGGGGAATCAACTGGCCGATTCCCGGCCGGCCCACGTTGGTCGCGTAGCTCAGGCGAGCGACGACGTTTGGAGTCGGTGAGTATTTGAAATGCACACCGGGCAGCACGTTTTGGTAATCACCCTTCCGCACTTGGCGGCCGCCAAACTCCGCGATGTTCCGCCGAGCGATTTCAGCATTGGTGATAGTGCCAACGAAGGCGGCCCGACGCGCCTTCTCCTCCGGTGTGATCGCCTGCAATGCACCCTCGCCCTCCGTCTTGGTGCGCTCAACGCGCACGCCGGCGAGGATCGATAGCCGACCGAGATCCACGTTGCCCATCACGTAGGCCGCGGAAATTCTCTCTTTGAATTTCTGATTGCCGGTCAGTTGGGCCTGCACATTGGCCTGCACATCTTGGGCGAAGAGCTGCGGGCTCGTCTCCAGCGCCGTGTCGATCAGCCTGTTGGTGCGGACAGGAAAGGCTGGAGCCGGCACGTTCGGATAAGGGAGGTAGGTGTTGTCCAAATGACCGCGTTCGATCAGGCCGAACTGGGCGAGATTGTCGTCGTTCCGGCCCGTGGCGGCATTGAGGCCCATCACGCCATCGGGTCCGACGTACGAGCCAGTCCACTGCGTCGCCTCAAGCACCCGCTCTTGGTCACGTGAACGCACGCCGGCCTTGATGTAGGCTGGAACGGGCGCACTGAACTTTTTCTGCGCGTTGAGGGAAAGACCTTCATAGCCATCCCAGCCGGCGCGCCGATTTATCGTGTATCGGTTGTCGTTGAAACTGGCGGCGTCGGCGAGATTGGGTCCCGCCGTTTGTGTGATGGTGGGGAAGTTGGTGTTGGTGCGCCGGTCAATTGTGAAGCCGACACCGCGCGCCGTGAAGCCAAGGTTGCGTTGGCCCGAGTAGTTGGTCTTCGAGTCTGATTTATATAGATTCCAATCGAGGTTTACGGTGTCGAGTTTGTGGACGCCGCCAAATTGGTGGTAGAGCGTCTTCGCATCCTTGTAGGCGACGTCGGCCTGCACATTGACCGTGCTGTTCGGGACGGGGCGTACGGTCGTAAATTCGTTGGTGTAGCCTGGCTGAATGCCGCCGGCATTAGTCGGGTTCCCGCCGGCGTCAAAGGTCGCCACCAATTGCGGTGTGGCGAAAATCGCAATGCGATCGAAGTCGTGGTCCGTGAGGCGGTTCACCGTGGAGCTCGTGTAGAAGCGGCTGCGGTCGCTGAGCTTATAGTCGAGCCGCATACCGCCGCCCCATCGTGAGGTGAGCAGCCGCTCGTCGGTGAGCGACGTTTGGAAAGTGTAAGCCGGGCCGGGCACGCCATTCGCCAGGGTTTGGTGCGACTGGCTGACGGTATCCTGCGGGGTAAAGAGCTTGCGGTGGCCAAAGTTCAAGGCGACACCCAGCTTGCCACCAAAAACCTCGGAATAGGAAATCGCGTAGTTGAAAGGCTGGCCGCTTTTGCGGTCATCCAGGGGCCGGCCCGTCAGGCCAAACGAGCCGCGCAACATGCGCTCTTTGCTGTCGAATCCAGTCTTCGAAACCATGTTCACTGCGCCGCCGATTGAATCGCCGTCCATGTCGGGCGTCGGTGATTTGACCACTTCCATGCGTTCGACGGTGTCGGCGCTCACGGTTTGAAATTGATACTCGCGCGTCGACCCGGCCGAGGCCGCGTCGGCGAGACGGTTGCCATCCATCGTGATGGTGGTGAGATTTTGATTGAGGCCGCGGATGCGCACATACCGAACAGTGCCGTCAACCGTCGCGCCTTCGACGCCCGGCAATCTCACGAGCAAATCCGCGGGATTTCCCACCAGATTGCCGAAGGCGTCGGTGGAGACGACGTTCTTCACGCCGGACGACAGTCGCTGTAGGGTCACTGACTGCGCATTGCCCTCGCGTTCCCCAGGAACGACGAAGCGATTCATCGCGTAAATCTGCGACGTCAGCCGGACTTCCTGCTGGGTCGGTCGCCCCGCTGCGACCGTCACCGGGACAATCGCGGAGTCGAGTCCCGAGTAGGAAACCGCCAGCGTCACCGGCCCCGACGCGAGATTCTCGAAGGCGAACGAACCCTGGCGATCGGTGTACATCTCGCGATCCGTCCCCTGCAGGGCCACGCGCGCCCCCTCCAGGGCCCGGCCGGTGGTGTCGTTTACGATCAGGCCGGTCAGCCGTTCTTGGGCGGAGCTGGACGCTGCACTCGCGGTAATTCCAAGCAGCAACAAAAGTACTTTGGGTAGGCTTTTTTTCATGGGTGGGGAAGGTTTGCGATCGACAGCCGGGCAACAGGATTGGCGGGGGATTACTGAGAGGGGACTGGATTTTCAGGGATCGGGTCCTGGAGAGGGTTTACGATGACGGCGATGCGGGTGATAAGCGGCAACGACAAGAGACGAAATGGGGGAGAAAGGGTCGAAAGAGGCGATACATTTTTAAAATCGTTGGTAACTCTTGGGGCGGATGTTTATCTCTTTTTTCTTACCCCTTATGCGTACGACTCTTTTGGCTTTAGGATTATTTTACCTCACTGCGGCTGCCGCCGACCAGCCGAACATCATTGTCATCCTCGCCGACGACCAAGGATTTGGGGATGTCGGGGCGAATAATCCGCAGAGTAAGATTGCGACCCCGAACCTCGACCGGTTGGCGGCGGCGGGAATGCGCTTTACGGATGGTCATACGACTTCGGGAGTCTGCACCCCGAGTCGTTACAGCTTACTGACGGGTCGTTATCATTGGCGGACTAAATTACAGAGCGGCGTGCTGGGAGGATTCTCTACGCCTTTGATTGCTCCTGATCGTCTGACCGTAGCTGGCATGTTGAAACAGCAGGGTTACGACACCGCTTGTTTCGGCAAGTGGCACCTTGGCATGTCGTTTCCGTTGAAGAACGGACAACGGGCCGACGATGGCGGAGATTTCAGCAACAATTACAAAGATGCGGCTTTGGTGGATTATGAGACGCCTATCAAGGACGGCCCCTTGGATCACGGTTTCGACACCTACTACGGTATAAGTGCCTCGCTTGACATGCCGCCTTTTGTCTGGATCTCAAATCGAAAGGTGACGGAAGTTCCCACCGCGACCAAAAAATGGCTGCGCAGCGGGCCAGCCGGACTTCATTTCGAAGCGATCGACGTCGTGCGTGGCATCACGGATAAGGCCATCGAGCTTATCGGAACCAAGGCCGCCTCTGCGAAAGCCGGACATCCTTTTTTCGCTTACCTGCCTTTTACGGCGCCGCATACGCCCATCGTGCCCGATAAGGAGTTTCAAGGGTCGAGTGGTATCAGCCCTTATGCGGATTTCGTGAAGCAGATGGATGCCGCCGTCGGTCGGATCATGGTGGCTCTGGAGCAGCAAGGACTCGCCGAGAATACCCTGGTTGTTTTTACCTCGGATAACGGCTGTTCCACGGCGGCGAATATTCCCGAACTTCAAGAGGCCGGACATCAGCCGAGCTATATTTATCGTGGTAATAAAGCAGACCTTTACGAAGGCGGCCATCGCGTCCCGTTCATTGTGCGCTGGCCGGCGAAAGTAAAAGCCGCGACGGTGTCGGAACGGATCGTCGGCCAGATTGATTTCATGGCGACCTTTGCGGAGATCACCGGAGCAAAATTACCTCCGAATCAGGGAGAAGATAGCATCAGCTTTCTCCCCGTGCTTTTGGGTGGAAGCTCCGAAACTATCCGCAACGGAATCATTTGCCAGTCGATCAATGGCAGTTTTGCAATCCGGTCCGGTGATTGGAAGTTATGCTTGAGCGCCGGATCGGGTGGCTGGAGTTCGCCGCGCCCCGGAGCAGAGGAAGCCGGCCTGCCTCCGGTGCAGCTTTATAATCTCAAGGATGATCCCTCGGAGAAAAAGAACTTAGAAGCGCAATTCCCTGAACGCGTCGCCTCGATGCGGGCCGACTTGGAGAAGCTTATCGCGCGTGGCCGGAGTACGCCGGGTGAAGACTTGAGGAACGACGTAAATATCGAGCTCATCAAGAAGAGTCCGACGGGTAAGCAGAAAGCGAAGGCCAAGGCGAAGAATCAGGATAAGTGAGGGGCAAGCAGATTGACGATAACTGACTGATAGGGGACTGGATTTTCAGGGGGATCGGGTCCGGGAGGGGTTTAAGCGCGTTCGGGTTCGGAGCGCGAGCGACGCAACGTGGAACGCGGGCGTGACTTCCTGCGTCTGCGGTGTCATGGAAAAAGCCATGAAGCACCCCATCCGTTACCTTTTCTCCGTCCTCACGCTTGTCGCGTCACTTTTCACCGCCACCGTTTCCGTGGCCGCCGGCAAGCCCAACATTCTCGTCATCCTCGGCGACGATCTGGGTTGGGGCGAGTTGAGTTGTCAGGGATTCACGCAGCAGGTGCCCACTCCGAGCATTGATTCCATCGGGAAGAATGGCGTGCGCTTCACCAGCGGCTACGTGAGCGGGCCGTATTGCTCGCCCACGCGCGCGGGTTTGATGACCGGGCGCTATCAGCAGCGCTACGGGCACGAGTTCAATCCCGGCCCCGCCGAGGCCGCAGTGGAGAACTTCGGACTCTCGCTCAACGAGACGACCATTGGCGACCGCTTGAAGGCGGCGGGCTACGCGACGGGCTGGTTCGGCAAATCGCACCTCGGCTACAAGCCGGCATTTCATCCGCTCAAGCGCGGGTTCGACGAATACTTCGGCTTCCTCGGCGGCGCTCATGACTACCTCGACGCCTCCGCCGACCCGAATAATCCGATTCTCGCCGGCACCACGCCGGTGGACAACATCGGCTACACCACCGAGGCGTTCGGTCAGCACGCGGTGGACTTCATCGAGAAACATCACGCCGAACCGTGGTTCTGCTACCTGCCCTTCAACGCCGTCCACGCGCCGCTCGAGTCCACCGAGAAATATCTCGGCCGCTTCACGAACGTCGAGGACAAGCGACGCAAAACCTTTTGCGCGATGCTCTCCGCGATGGACGACGCCGTCGGGAAAGTTCTCGCCAAAGTCCGCGAGCACAAGCTGGAGGAGAACACGCTCATCTTTTTCTTCAGCGACAACGGCGGCCCCACGCCCTCGACCACGAGCGGTAACGGCTCGCTCCGCGGCTTCAAGGCGCAGACGTGGGACGGCGGCATCCGCGTGCCGTGGATGATGCAGTGGAAGGGCCGCATCCCCGCCGGCCAGGTGGACGACCGGCCCATCATCCAGCTCGACATCCATCCCACCGCGCTCGCCGCCGCGGGTGTGATGGCGAAGCCGGAGTGGAAACTCGACGGCGTGAATCTGCTTCCCTACGTAACCGGCGAAAAATCCGGCGCGCCGCACGAAGCCCTCTACTGGCGTTTCGGCCAACAAACCGCGATCCGCATGGGCGATTGGAAACTCGTCAAGGGCGCGGGCATGGCGGGCATCGTCGTCGAGCGCAACGAGAAGGCCAGCATGGCGGGCGCGGAGCTTTACAACCTGAAGGCGGACATCGGCGAGAAGAACAATCTCGCCGCGACCTCGCCCGAGAAAGTGAAGCAACTCGCGGCCGCATGGGACGCTTGGAACGTCGACAACATTGATCCCACGTGGACGTCGAGTCGCCGTGGTGGTAGGGAGAAGGGCGCAAACAAGAAAAAGAAAAACGCCGAGAAGCCGTAAGACCGAACCCATTGCCACCCGAAAGCCGATGATTGCATTACAGAGGGAAACAAACGCAACGAAGCTGATGGGCATGCCAACGCATTCGTTCGGTGCAGGACTTTTTCGAGAGAGGACCTTTCAGCGCCCCGCTCCTTTGTTCCCTTCGTTTCCCTCTGACTCCGAAGAAACAGCAGTGGTTAATCCTTGGGGTGAAAAGTTGGCTCAGTTTCTTTCTGTCACGGCCAAAATCCGATTTTGGGGCGGGAGCTGATAGGAAACTGGATTTGCGGGGCGATCGGATTCGGGATGGGTTTATGGGACTACCCGAAACGGTCATTGCCGGCTGAAGCCTTGGGCGCGGTGGACGCGAAGGGTCTCGGCGAGACGTTTGACGATGTCAGGGTGGGCGGCGGAGACGTCGTTCGTTTCAGTGGGATCGTCCGT
>Ga0209597_1002581_pt1 | contig 11460 bp, 12 predicted proteins | sample M_140625_MF_Meta_FD_187316 | JGI IMG/M metagenome (GOLD analysis project Ga0209597, IMG submission 187316) | Freshwater microbial communities from Lake Montjoie, Canada to study carbon cycling - M_140625_MF_MetaG (SPAdes) (version 2) | ecosystem: Environmental > Aquatic > Freshwater > Lake...
CTCATGTCACTTTTTATTGCCTATGCATCCATTCAAGATAGGAAACCCCTAGCACAACTGCCACCATAACGGTTCCACTACTACAGTATTTAACCAAATGAATTGTATCCTCCGCACTGCAAAATGCCATGAGTATATCAATTGATTCCTCTCTAGATTCTGTTCTCTTTCTATACTTTTGACTGCAGCCAAGATAAACACACGAAATAGCCAATAAAAATCCAATACAGATAAGAACAGGCAGCAGAAGATCCAGTGGGTATTTCAGTAAAAATACATATATTGTAACGATAAATTTAATAATATCAGCCGTATGATCATAATAGTCTCCAAATACAGTTTCCTGATCATATCGACGGGCCATGTAGCCGTCTACACAATCAAACAGGTAGGATGCTAAAAAGAGAACAATGAAGCTGTTGATATATCCTTTCCATAAACATAAGGCAGCTCCGAGGCCCATTACAAGTGAATAGGTGGTAATCATATTGGGCGTATGCCCCGTTTTATGAAAGAAGGGTGTAATCCATTCAGTGAGTTGAAGGAATAAAAGATCAATAGGTCCTTCCTTGTCTGATTCTAATTTGTGCATACCCCTACTTGTTAAGAATAAAAGATACTAGTAGGGACATGCCGACTCTTCCACTTACAGAAGGGCACGTCATGTATTGGAAAGAGAAAGGTAATCCAAAAGGAAAGGTTGTCGTGATTCTCCATGGAGGACCCGGTGGTGCCTTGGAATCCAAAGTACCCGCACGATCATTTGATCTTACCAAGTGGCGCGTAATCCAGTATGATCAGAGGGGGTGCGGCCGATCGACACCTACAGGACTGGATGGGCTCAAGGCGAATACAACCTGGCATCTCGTGGCCGATATAGAACGTCTTCGCGAACATTTGGGAATTGAGAAATGGCTCGTCTTTGGTGGCTCCTGGGGGTCCACACTGGCTCTTGCCTATGCAGAGAAGCACCCGGAACGTGTATCAGGTCTTGTGATTCGAGGAATCTACCTTGGAGATTCATGGGAAACCGACTGGCTCTATAAGGAAGGCGGAGCCTCTCAGCTGAATCCGGCAGGTTGGGCATCCTTTGCCTCGGTCGCGAAAGGTAGCAAGGCCAAAAATCTCACACGGGCCTATCACCGTCTCCTCCATTCACCTAAGAGGGCCACGCGGAAGGCAGCCGCTAAGGCCTGGACACGATGGGAACACTCTCTCTCTTTTTTGAAAGCGCGGCCCGACAGATCAACCGAGCCTGAGCAGGAGAATATGGCCGTCCTGGAGAATCATTACTTCAGCCATACCTGCTGGTTAAAGAAGGGACAACTTGTAAAGGAAGCCAACCGGCTTTCTAAAATTCCGACTACAATCGTGCAGGGGCGCTATGATTTAGTCTGTCCACCAGCATCCGCATATCGGCTCAAAGCGGCGCTGCCCCACGCCACCCTAGTCATGACAACAGCGGGACATGCGGGATCGGAACCAGAGACAAATGTAGCTCTCCGAAAGGCAACGGATGAAATGCTTATGTGCGTCTAGCTTTCTTGGAGCGACGGGTACCACCACGAGGACCATCGGTAGGAGCAACAGGATCACCAGCTGCAGCGACAGCGACAGGAACCACCGGTACAGGATTATACATTGCTTGTATAAACATCGGCTGACCACCTGGACCTACATAGGCCGAGATTCCGCCTTTCGGCAGATATCCTTGACGTATTTTATCGTTTACTAAATCTGTTAGACCAGGAAATCTAGCTCTTCGCCTACTAGGAGGTGGATCAATAAAGTCATCATACGTATTAATACTTTTATGTTCAACTACAATATAGCTCATCTCTACTATTCTGTACTATTTTATTGCAGAATAATAAGGGATGCGATCATATCCAGGTCCACCGCGATACTATGGCAGTCTGTCAAAAACGAAAAAGGCTAAGAGAGCGGCAGAAATTCGCAAATTTGGAGCTATGGGCTGGAAAGATCCTGCGGCCTATGTGGGCTTCAAGACGGATAAGGGGATCAAGACTCGGAAAAGTGGCTATACTGCAGCATGGCGCCAACGATTTCCTGATGCACATTCACTAGAGGCCAAGGCAGCTGCAACGGGAGTGCCCCTCCGTTTTATAAAAGCCTGTTACAACCGCGGGATGGCGGCCTGGCGTACAGGACATCGCCCGGGTGCTACCGAACAACAATGGGGGTATGCACGGGTCCATTCATTCCTTTTATGCGGTAAAACTGCGCAAACTACTGATTCCGATTTAAGACGCGCAGCTATCGCAGAATCTCCCTCTGCTGCTGCCTGGTATCGTTCAATTCGCTGCCCTCTGTAGAGATGCCTGGACACAAAACACGCAAGGCACGACCTTCTCCGGTAGCTTCTGCAACCTGGTCCCCTGAAGGCCGCATCTTTCCTGGAGGCGATAAGCGTCGGTGGGTGGTGACCAAGACGGCCAAAGGTGTAAAGCGGTGGACCCCCTATGAACGCACAGCCATCCTGGGATATGCGCCTCTCACTGTAGATATCTTGGCCAAGAATAAAGGGAAGCCTCTTAAGGTCTATGAGAGAGCTATAGAATATTTTATGGATGAATGGCCAAAGGGGCCGAAGGATTTTGATGTCAGCTATGAAATCACCCCGACCGGCGATGTAACCTTTGGCGGTAAAGTGCGTAAGGATTGGCTCAAGACACAGAAGCCTCGTCTTCCTTCTCGCGATTATCGGAACAATGTAATGGGTACCTACTCCACGCAGTTTGGGAATTACCAGGGCCCTATTCATGTGGATCCTATTACCAAGTCCCTGGTCAGCTCAAATGTTGATAATACAGAGGCTTTTGTTAAAATATAAAATGTGACGGTGCCACCTATGCGCACTGTAGAATTCAATGCGGGATATCGTATATGTTAAAGCCCGGAACTATGATTTGATAAAGCCCCATTATACGGTCCCACCAACGGTCCCACCAACGGTCCCACCAACGGTCCCACCAACGGTCCCACAACAGGCTTCTGAAAGCACCAAGAAAAAGAAGTCTCCTAAGAAGTCCATCCCTAAACACGTAAAGACGCTCGTATGGGATAAGTATATAGGGGCCGACAAGGCAGAGGCTGCCTGTTGCTGCTGTCTATCGACCCCAATTAGTATCCGGAACTTCCACTGTGGCCATGTGATTTCAGAGGCCAATGGGGGCGACCTCACAATTCAGAATCTCCGACCTATCTGCGCACCTTGCAATTTATCGATGGGTCGGCAGAACATGGATGAGTTTACAAAAAAATACTTTGGATGGTCAGTGTAAGGCCCATATAAACACCACAAAGTAGAGAAGGGCAATGGCGTCCACACCCGCTTCCATGTTTCATATCGTAACGACCGGACTTCAGGATCTAGAACGCCTGAATGCACCGAAAGGCCGCCCAAGCATTCGCTTTTACAGTGCAGTCTTCATGAGAAGGACTCGCTGGGCCTCCCAGTGGCGCCGCGTAGAGTTCGATAATCTGGCAGATTTTGGGAAGAAGGCCACTGTCACACTCCCTCAGCTGGGGGAGCTTATAAGTAGAGTCATTTTGGTAGTTGATATGCCCGATATCTATACCATTCAACAACAGGCGGAGGCAGCTGCCCGATCCACTGGGTCCGAATTTTCTCCTAATACAATTATCGGGCCCAAATGGAATTGGACAAATAGCATCGGCCATGCCCTGTGTAGCAGTATAGAACTTCAAATTGGAGATCAAGTTGTCGATACACTGGATAGTCGACTCCTGGAAGTTCTCGATGAGCAGATTCGACCAGTAGAACACTTTGATACTACAAACACCATGATTAGCCGTGATCCAGTTGCCTATACATCCACAGTAAGTACCAAGCCAACTACGCTTGAAATTATCCCACCGTTTTGGTTCAATCGGGGCCCCGGCCCCCAGGTGTTGCCGATTCAGGCCCTCTCGAAAGATAAGGTGCAGATTACAGTGAACTTCCGCCCCATCCAACAATGTGTCTATACTGATGCCAGAATCGATTCCCGGAATCCACCTCTTTCTGGAAACCAAGGGCTCGGCCCCATGCCCAACATAGCAGCCTGTGGCTTCTTTCAAACAGATGCTGCAACTGGTCAGACTATTTACAATATGACCCGCACTCCGGTAGGCACTGGATTTGATCCCTCTTTAACTCCCCTCGGATCCCTTGTCCCTGGAATCGTAATGCCATCGTCTTATCACTTTCTGGATGCCTATTGGATTGTTGAATATATCAGTCTAGAAGATCGTGAAGCCGCCGCTTTTCGCATGGCCGATCTCCAGCTTCCCATTGAGCAACATCTAGCGGTCCCCCCTGTGGAGACAGGCGGAGCCTCTTCCATCCGAATTCCGATCAATGAAGGCGGACTTGTGCGTGATATGACGTGGGTGGCCCAACGCATAGAGGCACCCTCCTATAATGCCTATTTCCTGTTTAGTCGCGATCTAGTTCAACCGAGGCCCGGACTTACGGAATCAGAGATCCCTTGGTGGCCCGATGCAGTGATTCCCAATTGGGATTATGGCGATGGGTTTATCCAACCAGCCTTTATGACCCGACAGTCTGACCCGCTTAAGGCCGCTACTCTGTGGTATAGAGGGCAACGTCGCTTTGATCATGAGGCTCCCTCTTTTTTCCGCTCATTGATTCCAGCTCTGAACTGCCAACGGGCGCCCCTCATAGATCGGTATATCTATCGCTATGATTTTGGCTTCTGGCCAACGGGAGGCCTAGCCGATGCGCTCACAAAACCAGTGGATCAAGTACGTGGCTTTTCAAACTGGGACAAGATTCCCAAGAAAGAACTGGATTTAAGTCTGGATACAGGATGCGGGTTTACCTGGGCTGTAGACACTACACAGGCTGCTGTAACATTTACAGATCCATTGCGTGAAATTGCATCCTATTTTTCATCAGGAACACAGGCCTTCCGTGTAGATCTTTCGGGATCTGCAGGGCCAGGACTCTACGGCGGTGCGGGGGCCACGGTCAGTGGTATTCTCAATTATCAACAACTGCGATCTTTGCCCAATTTTAGTAATATTATTGCGCGTGTGGTACCCGGTGGATCCGCAGCTCTGGCCTTGCAGACTTTTGATGGGACTTCCTTTGGATATCAGTGGTTAGCGGTTGCGGGGGCCGGTGGGGCGGGGACAATAACCACGTCGGGGGGGAGTGCCGCGGGTGCCGTGAGTATTGCGTACCAGGGTGGAAATGCACCTCAAACTCAAACCCACGAGGATGTTTCGGGAACTGCAACAACAGTACTCACTAATTATATTCCAAATTATACAATCAGTTCTTTTTTTGGTTTTAGTAGTCCCATATTTACTGTGACTCAGCCTGGCACTATTTATGGATGGCGTGTTCTTACAGGTTTATCAACAGTAGCATTAGGGAATAGCATTACAATTAATGGTACTTTTTACCCAGGTCCATCTTTTGCAGCCGGATCGCCTTCTATAGAATGGCATACTGTTACATTAGGAACACCAATACAAGTACAATCCGGTGATACCATCCGTGTGAGTCATGGGAATAATAGTGAAAGAAGTTATAATTGTGCTATGAACGGACTCTTTGCTATTGCTGAAATAACTGTGCAGAAAGCAGTCAGTACACTGGGTGGAGGCGGCGGCGGTCGTGGGCCGACCTTAGCACCCGGCCAACCGGATGGATCTGCAATGCCGACAACGGAGGTCTTTATTCTTTCTGCACAGCAGACAGGCGGATCTACCTATTTGGCAAATGGAGGAGATGGCTTCACGGGCGGCGGTTCGGGATCCTTGGCAGGAGGAGGCGGGGGCTCGTATGTAAGTCGATTCATGACCGGGGTAACAACAAATGACGGTTCTTCAGAAGGACCCTCATCTATTACTATTACGCCCTTGGTTTCGGTACCAAATCCAAAGCCTAACTTTACTATTTATATTTGGATGACAGCGTATAATTTATTGCGGATCACGGGAGGGCGGGGTGCATTAATGTTTTCGGCTTGAGCGTTTCGACTTCTTCTGCTTTTGTTGTCTTTGTTGTCTTTGCTTTCTCTGACTCTTACGACTCTTACGGTAGCGGCGACCTCCTTCTTGCGTTTCAGAAACAGGCTTGGGGTCTTCAGTTGCTGCCGCTGCCTGTGCCGCTGCCGCTGCCTGTGCCGCTGCCTTTGCCTGTGCATTTGCTGCCGCTTGTGCATTGGCTGCCGCCTTTGCGGCCTTGGCGGCTGCAATTTTATCTGCATTCTCCTGCATTAACACACCTCCACTTGCTGTGGGGGGCCAATCGCTCTTGACTTCTTCTGTGGAAGATCCAATGCCCATATCTACTAAGGGCCAACAAACTCGTGCACCGGCCAAAAGTTGACAGCCTAAGGCCCCCGACCTATACAAAGGCACGATGACGACAAACTACACCGCTGAATCTTCCGCACTCGCAGAGTTTCCCGCCTGCGCATCATTTGATGAAATGGGACTTAATGAGAATATTCTCCGCGGTGTCTATGGCTACGGCTTTGAGAAGCCTTCCGCAATTCAGGGTCTTGCGATTAAGCCTCTTCTGGCAGGCCGGGATGTTCTAGGACAGGCTCAGTCCGGGACCGGCAAGACAGGTGCCTTTGGTATCAACGCAGTGAATCGAGTGGATCCTGATCTCAAGAAGACGCAGGTGCTTATTCTAGCACACACACATGAACTTGCTGAACAGATTTCCAATGTCTTGAAGGCGATTGGCTCCTATCAGAAGATTCATGTGACTCTTGCAGTAGGTGGCAGCCCGAGACACCAAAATGTCCGTGAACTCCGTGCAGGGGCGCACATCGTAGTCGGTACCCCCGGCCGTGTCTACGATCTTGCAACATCGGGTGATCTTCGCTACTCTGATCTCCGCTGCTTTGTGCTTGATGAGGCCGATGAAATGCTTCGTGACCGCTTTGGGGATCAGGTCGGAGAGATCATCAAGTTGAACGGAGGATTGCCATCCGAATGTCAGGTGGCCTTCTTCTCCGCCACTATGCCGCCGGAGGTGCGTGAACTGGCAACTGATATCCTGAAGGATCCCGTAAAGATTACACTGAAGGTGGCGGAGGTCAGTCTTGACGGCATCAAGCAGTTTTCTGTGCCGCTGGACGATGATAGTCAGAAGCTCGATTGCATCTGCGACATCTTTGAGTCCATCAGTATTCCGCAGTCGATTGTCTTTACAAACTCGAAGGATCGGGCAGAACGTCTATTCAAGGCTCTGACGGATCGCGGCTTCCCTGTTTCGCTGATTTACGGTGAGCCGATGACCCAGGCCATCCGCCATTTGCGCATGGAGGAGTTTCGGACTGCAAAGACGCGTGTTCTAATCTCTACGAATCTTCTGGCCCGTGGTATTGATGTACAGGGTGTCAGTGTAGTGTTCAACTTCGATCTGCCCTCCTTTGAGGACAAGGAGAACTACATTCACCGCATTGGGCGCTGTGGCCGCTTTGGTCGTAAGGGAACCGCTATCTCATTCTTGAATCCTGAGGAGCAATCGAATATGGGAATGATTTCTTCTCATTATTCCTTCAAGGTAGAGCCTCTGCCGCATGATCTGAAGGGCGTGGTCAACTAAGTAGACCAAAAGTGATCGGCGTGATCACCCCAATATTCTTTTGTCACCATTATGCAGGATCATCCCCAACACTGTAAGTCTGACTTACCTGATGAGATGCGGATCGTTGACCAGGTGATGAGAATGTCAGATCGGCATCTTCTCCATCATGATAGCGAGTCACGCCCCGTTGGTTGCTCAGAACGCCCGTCACAGAAGTAAACCGGGCAAGGGCAGGAGGGGGGGCTGAAACAAGATAGCCTCCCATTGCACGAGGGAAACCATCGACGGACGGTGGCGGTGGCGGTGGTAGATCCCGAAGAGCACAGCGCATGTCAATAAGTTGTCCCTTCATGCGAAGCATGAGTGGACGAATGGAAGCGCCAATCTCGGTCAATAGACTCTGAATCTGTGGGTCTAGATCAGCAGCTGTTGAGCCTCTTGCCGTATTTTCCATAAAGGTCACCCCCTGTTGGAGAACAGCGGCAACTCGTGCGCGGATGATTTGTTCCTGAACTTCGACATTGACATCTACCAGATTGATTACGGGTATTGTCTCAGTTTCTTCTGTGGAGGTAAGTGTAACCGTGGCCCCTTCGATTCTACTGTCACCGTCGCCGTCGATCTGAAAGACAGACCAATAGGGGCGACCAGGAACAATTCCACCAATGCGTCGGCCTCCCTCCACGCCGTTCAGTTCAATGGAGGTTACACCGAATCCAATACCATTGACTTGGAGCCTTGCATCATGAAGCACTTCTGTGCGTAGGCCTTCAAGAAGATCCGCCATGGAGAGTGGAAGAGTTGTCTCACTGTCCACGTAGGTGTAAGTTGCACAGCTTTGGACAGCCACACGGTTCAGAAGCCGACGGTTATGATCAGCGCCATAGCCAAGTGTATGAATAGGAGCTCCGTGGAATCCAGCTAGAAGTGCCATGATTCCTTCATTACTGGCAACACCTGCCGTGATTTCTCCATCCGTCAGGATAATGACTGCATCATAGTCGGTGTGCAAGGGGGCCATATGGGTAATACCAGCACCGAGATCGGTGTTGCCTTCTACTTCGATGGCGGCTACTGCAGACAGAAAGGTACCGATCCCCGGCTCATCCATCTGTAATCGGCTGACAATAGTACGGCCGCCACTGGAAAAGGTAACTACTGTACAGAAATCCATAAGTCTAAACATGGGTGCAATTGCTGCCAGTGTCTTCTTTACTGCAGCAAGACGTTCCCCTGACATACTGTAGCTGACATCAAGAAGGAAGCCCACATGAAGAGGTTTTGCGGTCCTTGCCACTGTCTCTTTCTCAACACGGACTGCCAAATAGGGGTGAACATAGGTTGCGGCCAATGAACTCATCGTGCGGCCAAAAACAAAACGGAACCTCGGGGTCACCTTTTGCTGCTGGTCAAGTGACTTGGTAAAGCTTCAACATGGTTGGGATAATCAAAGGTGGTCCATCAGCATCCTCCCCCCTATGATGAAACGCAACTGAGTAATCATCACAGATAAAGATCATAGAAGGCAATGGATGAAGTGGTGGCATTTCATGGAAATAGGTAATCACATTCACATAGGGAATGGGGTCAGGTAGGACGGGGACAATATGAAGTCCGACGCCGCGCCCCTGGGCCACAGAGGCCGGAAGTGCCCATTGAAAGGGCTGGACTTCTCCTGCACGAACTCGAAGTGTAGAGAGAACACCGTCCCTGTCAAAGAGAGATACAAGAAACTCTGGGCTGTCAATCTCATTGATTCCCCCCACCACAATCTTTAGTCCCGTCCACCAGGCATGGTCATGCAAATCAATCAGCGTTTCCCTGATTGTAGCGCCATTGTATGCTGTTTGCTTTGTCTTATATCCAGTTTCCGGACTTTCAAGAGAAGGAGGCCATACGGTTCGAAGAATTGATTGGATCGTCGTCATCGTGCGACTCATCTTGCAAAGGGCAAATGGGGGTCACCTTTTTTAGCAAGAGCCTCATCATAGGGTGCCTGTAGTTCTGGTGAATCAGCTTCGCGGTAATCCCTTACAGAATAGAGCTGTGTTCCTGCTCGGGCTCGTATAATAAAGTATCCTTTGGTCACAAATAGATGGCGTAGAATAAACATGGAACCCGTTGGGGGATACAAATAGGTTGAGCGAATCCATTGCGATCTGTCCTTTACAAGCTGGGCTGCACTGAGAACAACGCCATCCGATGTCTGTTGACATTGCCGACAATATTCCATGATCGTGGCGGTTACAGTATTCGAATGAGGAGATAGAGCATCTCCTATCTGAATCTCGTGAAGTGGTTTCCATTGACCGGATGCCATCAGAACTAAAGAAGTGGGATCAATACCCAGGCTGTAATCGGCAACAGGAAGGCCTGGGTTACTGTAGGGCCCATTTAAGATGCGCTCTGCTGCCTCTTGAGACCTAAACATCACGGCCGGTTCTTCACTTTCTTCGTAATCAGCAAATTCTTCCACTATTCCTATTTGATTGAGTACTGGAATTGTATTTGTATTTGTCCCAAGACACCAGATCCGCGGATAGGAGGCGCAGGAATACGCGGCAGGATGCTGTTCCGCTCGAACCATTCTCCCCGCAGAGCGTATGTAATGATTCCCGCTAACTTTGATTCCATGAATAGAGACCATCTCCGTCTGAAGGCCGTTGAATTCATACACAGAGGTCACAATCACGCCATCCTCCAGCTGCTCTCCGATCTTAATTTGGCAAATGAGTTTTTGGGTGCCATCATTCATAGCAATTACAGTATTGGGGTGAAAGCAGCATATGTCGGCACCTGCAAAACCCGCAATAAAAACAATGAGTGGATTGCAGATAAGATTGGAGCCAAATGTAATCGCCGAAATACCTGCAAAGACTATGGAGAAGAAAGAGCCATAGAGGCGCCCAAAGATATCCTTGATGCGCACAGCCGACATACGGATCTGTGTGCCGACGAGACGCATGGAGTTCATAAAATTTACAACAAAGGCTTCAAACCCGCTTATGAGACCCATGACTCCTGTCTCGATGCTTTCTGCTTCTTCGTAGACCCCATCCACAACTCCCATAATTTCTTCAACTGCCGCATAAATAGGATTGATGACCCCTGGGGCGTGTTCTTTTACCAATTCACCTACACAGAAATTCATTGTTTCTTTCAAGTTATGACCATAGAAAGAGGCAAAGGGTGTAATTTCGGGTTGACAACGATAAAAAGGCCAATTTGCGCGGATAATTTTGTAACTATTCATGGCAACGAGCACAAATAGAATACCTGCAAAAGCGGCGATGATTCCAATTGCATAGAGTGGTGAAAAGGGGATATGAAATGTTCCAAGCAGAGCTGGGTTCGCAGCTGAGCCCATGGATGTCATCCATAGTTCATTCGCATGGAGAGCTGCTTGAAGAGCATCGAATGCTATTTGTGGCTGCTCTGATAGCTCTTTGGTATTTATGGGTGTATCATTATTATTTATTGGTAATTCCTTAGAGGTCGGACTCTCACTCTTTGCCAAGCTCACAGTCGCTGCGCTCATCCCTACTCATTCTTAACCTTTAAAACTATAGGAAGAGCGCACCCAATTACGGTCCATCAGAAAGATAGCTGATGAGGGAGGACTAGAATTCCGTGTGTAAACATACAAGGCATTTAATTTGCGAAAGAGAGAGAGAGCTCCATAGGCAGCCACTGCCTTGTCCAACGCGGCCCTCCTGGCCTGAACTGTCATGGTGATCACGTGATCGTAGCCAAATCGCGAGAGTTCCCCAGATTTAAGGGGGCCAATACCGGGCCGACAGGGTCCCGGGTGTCGCACTGTCTTGCGTCGATTACGGATCATCCCTTTCGGACAACTA
>Ga0209597_1002586_pt1 | contig 11457 bp, 9 predicted proteins | sample M_140625_MF_Meta_FD_187316 | JGI IMG/M metagenome (GOLD analysis project Ga0209597, IMG submission 187316) | Freshwater microbial communities from Lake Montjoie, Canada to study carbon cycling - M_140625_MF_MetaG (SPAdes) (version 2) | ecosystem: Environmental > Aquatic > Freshwater > Lake...
CGCACTCAAGGGATATGGAGGGCATCGTACTCGCTCAAACTTAATGTCACGCTTGAACTCAGATTTATCCCCACGCTTCACCGTTGAATCTTCTACAGATACCTCAAGGATGATAAATAGAAGTCCACGTTCAAGAATGACACCAGGCTGACTAAAGGCTTGATACAGAACACGGAAATCCTTCTTTTGCCTTGCATCATCAATATAGCTCTTAAAACACTCATAGGAATTCATGAGTCTCTCAATGGCAGGAATATTGCTGCTATTCAATTCGTCAATGCCGAGTTCAATAGAGGCCCACTGTCTCATATCATTTTGATTCTTCTTTTCGCACTTGTTGTAAAACTCGTGAACAAGATTTCCACCATTCAACTGCAGAAAATCTTTTGCAGTAATCTTATTCTTGATTCTCTTTTCAACAAGTTTATCGGCATTTGGCTCGTAATAGACAATTGGCGCTATAGCTGATAAGAAGAATTGATTTCTATTCTGTGTTGTATTATCTACAGCAACACGTAAGAAGCCCTTCGCATTCGGCTTTAACTTTCTTACAATCTCCATACGCTCCGCGAATTTATCTGATGATGAATCCTGTGCGAAATATACGTCAAGAGCCTCTGGAATGAGACCGATTTGCGGACCTGCCTTAGGGTCATCAGGGGCAGATGTCTTTGGAACCACGATTTCAAGGGGGATTCTTGAGGCATCTACAATAGATTTCACACTTACTGCCTGAATGACACGGAAATAATTTGGTTCATAGCGTGTTAGACTAGTCACTGCTTGTTGAACTATATCTTCAGATTGCTCTATAAGGACATCCTGGGGTTCTTCAGATTGATCCATTAAGGCATCCGCAACTGGCTGTGCATCTGCAGGGCCCTGAATCACTTGTTTTTTGGGAACAGCTTGTCCAGAAGGACGTAATCCAAGTCTTACGAACTCAGGGTCATTCGGATTAAATCTATCACTTGCATCTGAAAAGCAGCAGGGTAGTGACATTCCACTTGGGTTTTTCTTGGTTCCTAGAAATCCAACGTAAATCTTTCTTTCTGAATCGGATCCAGGTCCAACCTTTCTTTGTAGAATGGTGGAATTCGGGTCACGGTCGGTTTCCTTGTCTATATCTGCAGATATAAGTGTACCCTTGCAAAAAGGACACGTATTTGGAGGCTTGGGATTCCCCTTGCGATCCTTTGTCGCCTTGAAATCCTTGTAGCGAACCATTAATCTATCGCGAATACAAAATAATCTCGGACAAAAATAATAATGAACGCGTTTCACCTTTGACCCATATTTTACAAGGGTTATAATTTCCTTGGAATCTTTCCCTGGATAATCTGCTCCATCTAACTTCCCTTGAGCATTATCATCCTTATTCGGTTGCTTCTTTTGAAGTTTCGCCGGCGTTGAATCTTCTGGATAGACTATCATTTCTAAATCCTCATCCTCATCGTAAATATTTCGCATTTCACGATATTCATCATTGTCTAAGACAATGGGTTGGCGATTTTCATTTGCTGCACAATGACTCACATAGCCTCTATCGGTTGGATGCTTATAGTCAAATAAGTCAGGGTCAGCCAACTTCAAGCGCTCAATATAGTATTTCTTTACCTTGATTGCCTTTGTATCCTTTGGCTTTTCAAAGGCTTTTGCGGCAAGTTTGTCTTCTTCATCTTCTACTTGTGCTTCTTGAACTGGAACTTCAGGGCGGGCAAATAAGGGCTTAGGAGGAGCAGCAATTACTGGACGAACATAGCCAGGGGCACCAAGTGGACGAGCTGGAGGAGGTGGAGGTGGAGGTGGAGGTGGAGGTGGAGGTGGAGGTGGTTGAACCGCTGTTTTAGTTCTAGCACCACCCTTCATAAATTCTGGAACATCTTCGTCATCGGGAAAATATGCTTCTTCCTCTTCTTCAGGTGCCTCAACTGCTTCTTCAACTTCCTCAACTGGAGCTTCATTAACTGGAGCTGCCTCAACTGGAGCTTCATTAACTGCTTCTTCCTCAACTTGAGCTTCATTAACTGGAGCTGCCTCAACTGGAGCTGCCTCAACTGGAGCTTCCTGAAGTGGAGCTGCCTCAACTGATTCTTCATTTGCTTCTGGTTGAACATCTGGGATAAAGGCAGGCATATTCGCATAGAATGCTTCATCATTTGAATTATGAACATCTGTTGCCTCACTTAATTCAGTCGGCTGCGCTGCAGGAGATAGGGGCGCCTTAATGGGCTGAGGAGACGCAAGCTGAGGCTTTGCAACAGTTGCAGCCTTTACAGCAGGTTGTTTTTCAGTGAAACGATTTGCCGGCGCATATATCAAAAGTCCTAGTAAATTCACAATTGTTTTATACACCTGGAAACTCTGGGCTCTATAAATATGGCAATTGTATACCGGATGCTGTGCATGAATCGCAATATCCACTCCAGGATTCTTATTTAAAATATAATCCTTCGTCTCTGGAACAGCTAAAACATATTCATTCTTCTGAGCACTCCATTCAATCACCTTTTTACGAGCCTCATCAATAGGAATCTGAAATTCCTGAGAAACACGAGGCGCCCACAATGTTTCATTCACCTCACCTTCCACAATTTCATGAGATGCAATCTGCGTCAAAAAAGCAAAAATACGGTCCTCACTCGAGAAATTACTCACACCCTTAAATCTTAACATCGCCAGCGGTTGTTCATCTGGTAAGGGAGGGATTTCCTGGAAAATAGAAGAAAATGCCTTCAAGCGCTTTTTCAATATATCCTTGGTAATTTGACTATGCTCCGCAGTTAACCGAGTTTTAAATACAACATCTGCTTGTCCTAAACTAGGAACCTGTCCAAGATAAGGCATATCAATTAAGGCTGCATCCAAGGCCTCTGGTGCATCCTGAAGTTCACTATACGGATCCAAAAGTCGCTTTTGTTTCGGTGGAAGAATAATTATATCAGCTGTACCATCACTAAAAATACGCATCGTTGAATAAATAGGTAAGACTCCTTGAACATCGGATGACTGAAGGCGCATTTTTATAAAGGTGCACTCCTTCCCTACATCAGGATTCTTATCCTGCTTCCATCCAATCAATAAATTTGGATCCGCAATATCCGGAATCGGTAAGACACCTCTCACCTTAATCTTTGTAAGCGGTTGCCCAGATTCAGGGAAAAATCGCATAAAAGGACGCTCGTGTAAAACCTTCGTTCCAAAGAATAAGATTGCAGCCCCTTCCCAATCAACTGGTTTCTGATTCCATATCCAGCGCAAGAATTTCACCCCACCCAGCTCAGGCATTTTTAGTTCTCCACCAAGGCTCTGAAGAAGTTCTTCTAAATACAAGGCTTGCTTGAGTGAAGCAGCGGTCTGCTCTGCCTGATTGATTAGCATCTGAGTAATCGCTCCTTCACCACTTGCTGGTGGTAGTCTTAGAGGATCTAAGTAAGGAAAATAAGGCATAATACGTCCATATACGTCACGTTCACCTAGGGGTCTTGGCCCAGGGATTCTATCAATCAAATCTGAATATAGAAATACGTGAAGCTCCGGAATTTCCTTACCTTCATCTAACTGAAAGATATCAGTCAATGTCATACGAATTCGGTTATCCTTACCAACAGCCTTTTGACTTCCAGCAGAATCAACAAACCGACCATCGGGTGGCCCCGTTATCAATGATATGGGTGAAACAAGTTGAAATACTGTGCGTTGTGTAGATACAGCTGATATAGTATTCATCCAAATCATTTCAATAGGCATATAATTAATTGTTTTTATACTTGTTTCTGTATTCTCTTCTTGCTTCATTGGATTTCCTATAAACACAAGGGGGGGTGCAAAGGCTGGGTCACGCGACTTATCTGGCAAACGCCTGGAATTCCATAAGGCAAGCTTCACCTCATACAAAGTGAACCAAGGGGGGAAGGGTCCAAGTGTCAAGGATTCCACTTGTTTAGTAACTTGCCCGTCAGAAAAGCGAATAATTTTTAAAGAAATCGTCTGGTCTACTAATCCCTCCATCAACTCCGGTTCAAGGAGGGATTTGAACTGCGTCCTAAGAGACATCTAAATTAACCCATGTTTCCAATCTTTAGAGGGTTCCCCACCATATTGTTGCCTTCATCCTTATTTTCATCATATTTTGGTTGGTCCGTGATTTTCTCCCCACAATATGTGACAGGATGCGCCTTAAAATCCTGATATCTGTAAATATCTATCGACTCCGCCTCTCTCAAAAGCCATCCAAAGTTATTCCAGAACTCTGGGCCGTGACTCTTCACTGTCGGAGGAGTGATTACGTGCCCCATCTCGTGTAAGGCGACAAAGACCATAACATTCTCATCCACAAGAGATTCCTTTGCCTGATCTTTCTGGCGGAGACATAGGTGTATGCTATCTCCCTTATTCACACTATATGAGACGTGCTCTGAATCTGGTGTCGCCTCATAGAAGCGCTTCGGGTCCGCCTCAAACTTCTCATTTAATTGCATCACCTGGGCCTTATTCGGATATCTTTGCCGGAGTACATCAATGAGTTTCTGTAACTTTGCGCGAACTCTGGCCAAAAGATCTGCTGCTTGTTGCTTGTCTGGCATATCACGGACATTGTACATAAGACCATCCACCTTACTGCGCACTTTCACAATAGGATAACTGGATGTGATATTATGCAATGAATTCCATACACTAGATACGATTGTATCCATCTACCGGTAAGTACCTAAATTAAGCACTCCCCATACGTTAGGCTGCTTTGCAGCCTAATGATATTGGAGTCACTGAATTTAGGTATACTTACCTCTAAGTGATGTGCTTAGCACATCACGGCAAATCTATGTAATATCTTGTTAAGACATTGCGTAGATTTGTAAAGTTTGATATATCTTGGTTATAATGCGCTTACGCGATTTCAAGGGAGCGACGGTTGGCATCAGGCTCAATCGTGCTCTGGTTGAAGACTGAGACAGCAACCTGGGGGTTAGGCGGCTCAGAGCGGAGCTGGTAGTTGGCGTTACGCATACTCTGGCCAACCGTGTTGATTCCAACGAGAGCTCCCGCTGAGAGGAAGTTCTTGCCCTTCAATGAGCCTGAGCCCATAGGGTTCTGCTGGGACCACACTGAATTCGTGTCCTTGGGCAAGAGCTCACCAGGCGTGAGCTGGTCGCGAGGGTAGCAGCCCTCAGGTGTCTCGGCATTGCCAAATGACGCAGGGCCCTCATAGCCACCCATGTTGGCGAAGCCCTCACTCTTATTCATAGGAGGCATCGCAACGTTCGGGTTCATATTTCCACTCGCCACGTTAGGGCCATCGGCACCGGGGAAGTTCGCGGGCTTGTTTCCCAAAGCAGATGATGAAAGAGTGCCCATAAAGCCATCCTTGCGACGTAGAAGACCACCAAATGATGGGTCAATGAGGTAGACCGCAAATACAACGGCCGCAAGGGCGAAAAGTCCTAATACCATATCGCGAGTCTTAACACCTGCCATCTGAATTCTGTTAGCATTGTATAAAAAAGATAGCATTCAATCATCCTCAGATTCAGAATCCGGAGGCATTCTCCCCGTAGCCTCAAAATATTGCATCCGAATTTGCTCTGTCTCTACTCGTGCCTTCGCGGCCCGGAGACGTGTTAGAAGATACTCCTCGTGACTTTCCTTTGTATCATCGGTCAATGAAACCGGAGGAAGATTGCTCTCTGAAATCTCAGGTTCCGTTCCTAGGTCGGAATCAGAATTCTCTGAATCATCGAAACATAGAGGCGGAGCACTTATTGCACTATGCGTCTGAGGTGTCCAAAGGAAGGTCACCTGCTTCGGCGTCAAAAGAAGTGTTGTCAAAACGAGGGTATTGTGCTCATCCGTTGGCTGTCCATTGAATGAATGTCTCACCCGCTTCATAAGCTGCTCCTGCGAAGGAAGCTTCGAAAACCACTTATTATCATTACCCTCCTTGATTAACTGATTGACAGTCTCATCCGTAATGTTATGAACCTTGTCCGTATCCGAAAACTCAGGTGTACCATTGGAATCCTTGCCCAAGGGTACGCACGAACGCCATCTGAATGGCGGTGTAAGCTCGATGACATAATGACTGAGTGTAGCATCCCATTTCGGAGCAACGAAAGCCATTCTCTGCGGTAAAGATAATGGCTCAAGTTTAAATGGGATTCGATAGAATGCCTTCTCCACCCGGGACGATGGTTCAAACAATCCTAGATCGCACCTTACAGTTTTTCAAGGAACCAAAGAATCAGGAACGAATTCGCAAGGAATGTATTGACCCCTTACTTAGGCACGTCCTTGACCGTCTGTTCCCTTACATCATCTTGACGTGTATCCTCTTTTCTCTGATTATGTTAATGTCTCTAACAAGCATTGGCCTTCTCATCGTTCAACTCAGACAACCAGCCTTACTAGCATCCTCAGCTGTTGCCGTTGCTGCGGAAACAGTCACTGAGTTAATAGAAACCGTCGTATAAATGAACAACGAGAGTCTAGCACACAATGTTCGTGGATGGGTGCACTATGATAATATGACATCAGCCTTACAAAAGCAAATCATTAACGCTAGAAAACAGCGTGATGCCTTTGAGCAACAGGTACAGAGCATCCTGGAAACGCAGCAAATGACAAACGCCGTAATCCAGATCTCCGGAGGACAACTTCAGTTGCAGGAAGATAAGACTACCTCCGGATTAACAATGAAGGCCCTTCAAGAATCTATCCAACTCTTTTTTCGGAATCATCCTGAAATCCCAAATCCTGATAAAATGACAAACGAATTGATCAATACCATAAAACAACAACGAACGGTAAATACCAACTTACGACTTAAAAAATTGAAAGCCGCCCCGCTTCAAGGGACACCATACCCCCAATAACTGCCTTGAGTTATCAGAGATGCTCCCCTCAGTCCTTGCCAGATCCGACTTGCGTTCCTATGCTTCCTGGATGAAGCGCCCTTCGTTTCTTCGTATTGGTTTGGATGAATGCACAATGGAGGAAGCCATACTTGACTTCTTCTATAATGGTCTAACCCCGTGGATCTATGACCTCGGATACAAATGGAATCGCGAGGAGGCCGTCGTTGCCCGGAAGTTTGTCCGGTTCTGCTACGATGTTCATTGGGCGCTTCAAACACCTACCGGCGAATTGAATCCTCCGGAACCGCAACATCGGGATTATCCGGAAGATCGTGAAACCTTTGAACTCTTTGCAGACTCTGCGAAGTTTTCAGATTTCCTGGAAGTCTGGAAGTTTCGCGATGAAATTGTCGGAACTCGTCTGGAATTCCTAATCCTGGAATTCTGTTATGTCTGGGTCAATGTTTCTTCCGGAAAGCCGGGAGCCTGGACTCAGAGAACTATTGAGATGAATGAGGACATTGGCTCCGAGGATGAGAATGATGCCTTCAACTATGAATCATACTCGAGCCGCCGTAATCACGACCTGTATTAATTCCAGTGTTCCTTGTTGAAAGGAAGAACACCAATTGTCTCTGAACCCTCCTTGAACCTGAGAACCTTCTTCTCAAATTCAAGGCCGGATGCCGTCAATGGCCGCGTTGAACCTGCCGCAATGGCATTCGCATCGTGCTGCGATTGCGGCGGTTTTTTGCCTACACACGTCACACCGAACTTGAGTTCCGGATTGTCAAAGTATCCTCCGTTCAAGCCAGGCTTTCCACAGGCTCCCTTCTGATCATCTGGTCCAGACTGAAGCTCTTCATAGCTAGAATTCTGTGTAGGGAATACGGCCATCTGACCCTTCACCCAGCCGTAGTTGCACCAATCAGCGCCCTTTTGCCACGCCTGCTTCACCTGCTCGTAGGTGGCCAACTCAGCACCAAGTGCCTTGCAAAGAGGTGCAGCATCGTAGTAGGTATAGTCATTTTTGCTCACCGTGAAGACATCCTTCGCCGGAGGCAACATCTTCTCAACCATCGCATTCATTCCCGTACCCTTTGAGCTCTCATCATCTTGTGGTGGTACAGGTGCAGCCGTAGGTATGTTTGAAACTGGTGCTTCTTGAGGAGGTGATCCAGTTCCAGTGAACCAAGTGTTAATGCTATCTGTCCAATTCTGGATTGAATTCATAAAGGAATCATAGTAATATACAAAGATTCCTAGGAATATAAGAAGTAGCACTATAAATATTACAAGAGGTGAGCTCCAGGATGACTTTGAGTTTGTGTTTACACCAGAATTTGATCCAGAGGATAAGCTAAACATTGATCCAGAATTAGAACCGGATGAACCGTTATTAGTAAGACCAAAAATGCTTGAAGATGCCTTCGTATTATTACGTGCAGTGCTTGCAAAAGGAACCATGCTATTCAGTTTCTGAATCGTACTGTTCATATCTAAATGTGATTTATATCTTAGGTTGCCGGAACATTAACGTTATATTTTTCAAAATATAACGTTTCTGATATTGTTAAAGTGTTGAAATTTTTAGAGAGAATCCTCGGGCGTCGTGCGATTTCCACCGCGTGAGGCGATGACCTGGCGCTGGTCAGGGCTGCTGCAAACGCATCCACCACTGCAAGTGTAGGACGAAGGGCAGCACTCAGGCTTGCACTGATTGTTCTTGAACATAAAGAGTGCATCTGTGCCGGGCTCAAACTCAGGGCCATTGAGTGGCTCATTGGGCGTTCCGCACTTCCAGCTGCTCACGCCATCGGGGCACTTCAAGGCAACACCGTCAAAGGGTCCCATCTTCTGGTAGGCACCCTTCGTAGCTCCAGCGTTTTCAAGATAATACGAGGTGAATCCCTCAGGCGTTACACCCTTGATTAGATTGCTACGCGACAAAAGTAGCGCGGCAATGACTAGTAAAAGCATTCCTCCAAGGAACATTGCACGCTTCATCTTCTTCTTTGCACGCATCTTTTTTATAAGGCTGTTAGTGGTGTCATAACGGATTCAACCCGGGTATATGTTTCTGGTAAACGGTCAAAGCCAACCTCCGTAAAATCACGCACAAGGTGACTTCTGTGTGATGATTTAACAAGAATCTGAAATGATGCAGAATCTGTAATAAGTGTCATACCTGACCACTCGTAGGAATCCTCTTTCTCAGATGGGTGCTGCCAGGTGCCATCTTCTCTTCGTAACCAGGTTCCACTTGTCATTCTGGAGCCCTTTGACCCGATACCCCCTTTTACAATACGTCTACAGATTCCTATGACCCGTGTCCATTTGGAGTCACCGAGAATCCAGTCCCCGCGCTTTATAGATATCATTGGCACCCATCCACCTTGGTATTTCTTGACTAACATATTTATATCAAAACAAGGTGCAGAATCTGGTGCCTTAATAATTTCAATGGTCTCAGAAGGATTTAGAATATGTCTCGCAATTTCTTCCCACAGCTTGGATGATTCATCTGTATCAGGTATTTCCTCCCAATCTGCAAATCGGTGAACCTGCTTACTTTCACCCTGAATTGGGATGCAGCGACTTGATGTTATGAGTGTCCAGATGACATCTGTCTTTCTGCTGCTAAAGGATGACCCCTTATAATCCTTTACGAGTGACCATTTATTCAAGGTTTCATCCCAGATGCGATGGTCACCTGTAACATAGATACCGTCTATCACATACAATTCATCGGACCCTGGAAGTTCAATAACAGATTCTACGACTTCTCCATTGGCTAGGATATCTCCCAGATTGATTTTACAGATTTCCTTTACAGATCCATCTTTCATAGATATCGGGGTCTCTTCAGCGAAACATCCGAAAATTGCCCCCATATCTCCTGTACGCCCTGGCATTGCCGCTTCAATTCCAGTCACTGTTATAATGACGAAAGCCAGAACAGGTAAGATAGGTAAAAAGAAAATGAAGGCTAGAGCAATCAATATATATAAGATTATCATAATCGCATTGATAGCTAAATCAATGCTATTCATAAAGGCCGTCTGCAAGGATAAGGCTACGAATATGGATGCGATTCCAGTGGCCGCCGCCTTTTTCATTGCCATATATAAGTGCTGAAATACACGAGAACCGAGAGAACCAATCTGTTTGAATTTATTCCAGAATTTCGCCATCATTTTTGAGAAGGGTGCATAGATGGAATTCAGCTGGATTCTTAGAACCTTCATTACATCCGTCATTACATCTGCCGCCCCCATTTGTTTCCGAAGAACTTCAAATAAGGCTCCAAAGATACTATTCAGATAATCGGTTGTCTTTGATGTCACACAGAACTTGAAATTGTCCGATGCAAACTCAATGGCCGAGCGTGAATCTTCAGGCGGCTTGTAATAAAATGATGCCATTAAAACATCAAAGTCACATCGGCGCTCAGCCCAGTGTTCCATTGTGTCGACTTTTGAGGATTCACCTAGGATAATGGCAAAGCCTATTGTGAATCCTAATATAAGTATTATAAAGAGGTATAATGCCTCCATCTAATCTATGTTACCCTTTCATCCTTTGAGGCTAAAACCGTACAGGTTTTCCAAGAAGTGCCTTTGTATATGGTTCTTTCATTTCGGGGCTATAGATTTCCATTGCATCACGTACAAGAGTACCATCCAGAAGTTCATAGGATGCACCGGGGCTCACAAATAAGGCAATCACGGCCACTGGCTTCGTTTTCACCTTGTAAATAGGGTATATCATACAGGCTCTTAGCCACTGGGATGATTGTTCATACCAGACTAAGGTGCCCGTAGCTACCTGTTGTCCCGAGGGTAAGACACAGAACTCAGTTAGCTCAGTGGTTAGCATACCCACCACAGTATCTTTCTCGGATATTCGATCACCCAAGTGAATCTCATCAATTCTCTTATAGCCATCTTCTGTCTTAATCTGACTGGCCAAGGGCAAGCCAACTTCATAGGAGACTTCCTTATAGGGTGTATCTGCTTTTAGACCATTGAGAGAACTATGCACATATTGTTGGGCGAGTTGGTTGCCTTTCTCGGTTTCATCGTAATCTGCAAATGTATATTGCCCGATATCTAATATGTGATCGTGCGTTGTTAGACACATAAGGGGTCTATAAATTCCACCGGCCCAAGGTAACACTGGAATCGCATCAGGATGATCCTTCGCCATGACCCAAATTCCTTTTGATGCAACCAAATGATTGGAACTTACTTCAATTCCATTTAGATTTACCATTGTTTGCCCATCGGCAGCAAACATATACGTCGTTTCAACACGATGACCACCTACTAGAACATCTCCAATCATTACATCCGAGATTGCTATAACAGATCCATCTTCAAGGGTAATTGCTTGCTCGGGAGGAAAGCAGAAGGTATCAATAAACTTGAAGATGAAGGTATCTCCGAAATTCATAATACCCGTCTGCGCCGAGAGACCCATATAGATGACGGCAAACATTGTTCCGTAGACACGAAACATCATCGCCTTCATACGGGACGCCGTCATCTTCACACGACCCATTAAGGCCGTCATACGTGCCTTGAATTCATTGACAATCTTA
>Ga0209597_1002587_pt1 | contig 11451 bp, 8 predicted proteins | sample M_140625_MF_Meta_FD_187316 | JGI IMG/M metagenome (GOLD analysis project Ga0209597, IMG submission 187316) | Freshwater microbial communities from Lake Montjoie, Canada to study carbon cycling - M_140625_MF_MetaG (SPAdes) (version 2) | ecosystem: Environmental > Aquatic > Freshwater > Lake...
ATTGCCAAGGCCATGGCTTCGTCAAAGGACAAAAAAACCTTTGTTGATCTCACTGATAAAGTGCAAGCGCTGGCCCAGACTGGGACTCTGCGCATTACCCCGGACGTGTTTCAGCAACTGACGGCGAACGTCCTCAATGTCGAAAAAATCTGCATCGATTATCTCGTCGATGACGACCAGCGCATGTGTTATTCGCACCCGAACGTAACGCTACAAATTCCTCAGGGGGTACCTCTCTCTCGTGATGTTGACTGCGAGGTATCAACAAGCGGCGGCAATACATCCCTGACTGTCTGGCACCCCGGAACATATCGAGTTCAGTGGGCATCTGGCCAATCCAGCGATATCAACGTCAATGCGGTGAAGGAATCTTTGCCACTCAATAAAGACTGGGCCGTCGCTTTCAAACCAGGGTTGGGCGCTCCGGAATCCGTATCATTGACCGAGTTGGCTTCACTCAGCAAACATTCGATTCTAGGAGTGAGATACTACTCAGGAATCTCAACCTACGAGAAACGATTCTCGGTGCCAGACGAGCTTCGGGATGCCACGATAGTGACTCGGCTGGATTTAGGGATCGTGAAAAGTGTTGCTGAAGTGATTTTGAATGGTCGCAATTTAGGAATCCTTTGGAAACCCCCATTCCTAGTGGACGTGACTGGCTGCCTTCGCGCAGGCGAAAACCACCTTCAAATCAAGGTTGCGAACACCTGGCCCAACCGCATGATTGGTGATGAGCAGGAACCGGATGATTGCACTTGGTCGCACGTTATCACTTGGACCCATGGCGATCAGCCTGAGCCGGTCGGCCGTAGCCTGTCTGTAATTCCGAACTGGGTGATCAATAAATCGCCTCGTCCCTCGACGGGGCGCGTCACGTTCAGTACGTGGAAATTTTTCAACAAAGATACCCCGCTTCTTGAATCTGGATTGTTGGGACCGGTCAAGATCGATGCCGCGCAGCGTTTCACTTTGGAGTCATCTTCCAAGTCAGAGGCCCATAAATACTCGGGAACTGACAGTAAGCCTGACGGAAAATAACCCCGAGTTCGCGATCAGAAACTGGCCAAATGGCTAGGCTGACAGGCGGGCCCAAAAGTTTTACAAATTTGCATTCACTAACCCCCTTTTAAATGAAATCTGTATACCTATTGAGTAGTTTTTTTCTTCTATTGGCCTCACTCCGTTTCAGTTCGCCTTCGCGGACCCAAAGGGGGAACGCCGCACGGAAGGGGAATATGAGATCGCGGTTGGTGGCTCTCAAAAGGCAGCGCAAGTCTCAACGGTGGAGTTTGAAACGCCAATCGTGGCGCCTCGGTATGAACATGTCGCACCTGTTTTAACATTCCATTCAGAAAACAAAAAATGAAAACCGATCCCCTCCATAGTTCAACGAATCCGGTTAGGGAATCATCAGCCACAGCTCCAGGGGAAACTCGCAACGCAAGAGGCGAGTGGCAGCCGTCCTGTCCTGCGAAATACGCCCCTCTGATCGTGTGGCCACCCAAACCACGCGAACTGATCCTCTGGTTTGTCAACTGGCCGGGCTTCGTCTGGCCGATTAACGCCGGATTGCTCGTGATCTCCGTGATGACCTGGCTGTTTCTCATGCCTCCATTGGAAAAGTGCTCCAGCTTCCACTGGGGTTGGATTCTTCAGGTTTACCTAGTGACTTTGGCTTGGATCTGGATCGTCTATGGGAGCTTTTATTTGCTGATGTATATGATGCGGGTGGACGGCACTAAGGGCAAATACACGAATCAATGGCCGGATCGTCCGCAGAAGCGATTTTTGTTCAACAATCAGGTTTACGACAATGTCTTCTGGACGGCGGGAGTGGGTGGGTTGATGACGACGGGTTATCTCGTTCTCGGCCTATGGCTTTTTGCGAACCATTACATTCCTTATCTGAGTTGGGAAGAGCACCCTGCTCTCTTCTGCCTTTGGATCGTAGTCATCCCGTTCTGGCGCGAATTCCATTTTTACTGGATCCATCGATTCATCCACTGGAAGCCTCTGTATAAGCGCATCCATTCCTTGCACCACAAAAATGTGGATGTCAACCCATGGTCAGGGATGGCCATGCACCCCATTGAACAATTTCTTTATTTGAGCGTCTGCGCCATCCATTTCGTGATCGCATCGCACCCTTTCCATTTTCTCTTTGATCTCCAACACGCGGCATTGGGGCCGGTCTCTGGACATCTCGGTTTCGAAGGTCCAGTGGTGAAGGGCAAGGTCCCCATTGGCTCCTATTTCCACTATTTGCACCACCGCTATTTTGAGTGCAATTATGGAGAATCAATGCTGCCGCTTGATCGGTGGTTCGGAACCTTCCGGGATGGATTGCCGGACGGGGAAGGTTCGAAGTTAAACCAAGAGCACAGGGGCTGAAAATGTGAATATATTTTCGACCAACTCATCATTATACCTATGCCCCAATTGAGCCCGAAAACGGTCGCAGCCTGCTCTTTCCACTCACCTCTAACTCCTAAATCCATCCCGATTCTCAGGTCCGCCAACTACAAAATCTCCACCGCCTTTTTCAAAACGGAGCACAGCCCCAAGCTCGCCGCCTATTACGCGGACCAGACCTACGCCTCCTGGATGCGAGATCCGAGGAACACCCACAGGGCGTGGAGTGAACAGATCGTGAGCGGCAGGGCGCAGGGGAGCAGATACTACCTCCGGGGCGTTACTTCGCCCCTCTCTCTCAATGAAGGACATCATGCCTGAAACATCATTCTCCAGCACCGGAGAGAACGCTTTTTTTCTGGGGATTGACGGCGGGGGAACGCGCACCCGTGCCGTGCTCCTGCTGGGCACCGGCAATGTGATCGGTCTTGGTGAGGCCGATTCCTCGAATTTCAACAACATGGGGGAGGATGTGGCCGCAGAGAACCTGCGGCTGGCCACCCGCGCAGCCTTCGCCGATGCAGGCGTCGCTTTTTCGCCCGTCCAGGCGGCCTTTCTGGGCTTGGCTGCCGTGAGGTCCGGAGCGGATATGGCTAGAATGACGGCGGCCGCCGAATCCAGGGGGATTGCCCCGGTGGGTGGAATCCAGGTGAAAAACGACCTTCACAATGCGCTGGCCGGTGGACTTGACGGTGAAGCCGGCCTGGCTCTCATTTCCGGGACCGGCAGCAGCTGCCTCGGGCGCGATCCAAAGGGGAATTACTTCAACTGCGGCGGTTGGGCCTGGTTCATGGATGACGGTGGTTCGGGATTCGGTCTGTCCCATGACGCGTTGATGACGGCGGTGCGAATGGTCGACGGGCGCGAAAAACCAACCCCGCTGTTGCCGGCGGTGCTGGAATTTTACCAGGTTCCGCATCCGGATTTTCTTCTGGAGAGGCTCTACAACCGTAAGTGGACACCCGCCGAGATCGCCTCGTTCGCCCCGACGATCATGAAACTTGCCGCCGACGGTGATCCGGCGGCCATGGGAGTTCTCCGGCGCGGGGCCATGGCTCTCGCCGAGCTTGTCTCCACGACGGCGGCGAATCTTGAATTTCCCGAACCTCCCCGCGTGGTTCTTCTTGGGGGGTGCGTGAGGTCCGGAGCGCCCTACCAACCGCTCGTGGAATCCGGGATCCGCAATTCCTGTCCAGGAGTCCGGCTGTGCGAGCCGCTTCACGACACGATCTACGGCGCTGCGTTGAACGCCCTCCGCCTTGCCTCATCAAAAAACCTCATCCCTTGCACCGTTCGCCCCCGGTTTCCAAAAAAATAAATCATGAGCCACCTCAAATCCCTCGGTCTCCGTGCCCCGAATTACGACAAGTTTCCAAGCATCGCCGTGCCTCCCGGGCATGCCGACTCGAGCTGGAGCGGGTGGGAATCGATCTGCTCCGCAATTCTTGCGAGAACGGCCTCTGGCAAAGCTCTTGTGGCCGTCGAGTGCTATCCGGGGGTTCATGTCGAGGAGGTGCTCGCAAGGCTGGCGGCAGGGCTCCAGCCGATCCTTGCGATCGACACTCGGGAGGCGTTCAAGCCGGAAGCGGAGGTTGATGCCATGGTGGGGCCGTTTCTGGGCGGCGATGACCCTGTTTTCGGCTACCTCAATGCCACCCTTCAGATGGTCGATTTTATCGGCCCCGAGAAATCTGGGGAGCTCACCCGGATAATCGCCGCGGATTCTGCACGGGGCCCCGTTCTTGTCGTTGGGCCCGGCGCCTCCCTGCTGGCTCCCGGTGCGGATCTCCTCGTTTATGCCGACATGCCGCGATGGGAGGGGCAGCTTCGCCAGCGCCGGGGCGAGGTCGACAACCTCGGTACCCGGAACCGGGGCTTCAAGCCCTCCCTTCAATACAAACGCAGCTTCTTCATCGACTGGAGGGTTGCGGACAGGCTCAAGCAGGAGACCATGCGGAACTGGGATTTCCTTCTCGATACCACGGCCGCAAGCGAGCCGAAGATGATCACGGGCGAAGCGCATCTTGCCGCGCTCTCAACCGCATCCACCCGGCCTTTCCGCGTCGTGCCGTTTTTTGATCCGGGCCCGTGGGGCGGGCAGTGGATGCGCGAAGTGTGCGATCTGCCCGACGGCCCGCCCAACTTCGCATGGTGTTTCGATTGCGTTCCCGAGGAGAATTCCCTCCTGCTCGAATTTTCCGGCGGGGTAAGGGTCGAGATTCCCTCCATCAATCTGGTTTTCCGCCATCCGTGCGAGCTTCTCGGGGAGCCCATCCATGGCCGCTTTGGGCCGGAGTTCCCCATCCGGTTCGACTTTCTCGACACCATGGGAGGGGGTAATCTCTCGTTCCAAGTCCATCCACCGAAGGAATATGCGCGCACCCATTTCGGGCTCCCTTACACGCAGGACGAGAGCTACTACATGCTCGATGCCGAACCCGGCGCCGTGGTTTATCTTGGATGCAAAAACGGCACCGTTCCCGATGAAATGCTGGAGGACCTTCGCTCGGCGCAGGCAGGCAGGAAAAGTTTCTATGCGGAGAAATTCGCTGCCAGCTTTCCGGCCCGCAAGCACGACCATTTCCTCATACCCGCCGGCACCCTGCACTGTTCGGGCGCCGGTTCGATGGTTCTGGAGATCAGCGCCACACCCTACATCTTCACCTTCAAACTTTGGGATTGGAACCGTCTCGGTCTCGACGGGCTCCCCCGCCCAGTGAACATCGAGCGCGGAAGCAAGGTCATCCAGTGGAACCGCGACGAATCCTACGCCTCCAAGCACCTCGTGAACCGCTTCCGCGAGGTGGCCCGCGGCGATGGGTGGCGGGAGGAGGCCACCGGACTTCACCCCGCAGAGTTCATCGAGACACGCCGCCACTGGTTCACGGGAAAAGTCGAGCACAACACCGGTGGACAGGAGACCGGCGGAGTCCATGTGCTGAATCTCGTGGAGGGCGACGAAGCCGTCGTCGAGAGCCCGTCCGGAGCATTCGAGCCTTTCGTCGTTCACTACGCTGAGACATTCATTGTTCCCGCCGCAGTCGGGCCCTACACGATCCGTCCCGTTGCCGATCGCCGAGACAGGGAATTCGCAACCATGAAGGCGTTCGTCCGCGCCGGTGCATGATTCCGTCGTATCAAAAAAGGGGTCTGTCCCGAACATTCTCATAAAACCTCGATTTTCCGTTCAACAAAACTAATAACATCAGTTCCCAACTCATGAAAAAAGACACCACCAACACAGGATTCGTTATCCTGATCAGCCTTGTCGCCACCATCGGCGGGTTTTTGTTCGGCTTCGACAGCGGAGTCATCAACGGAACCGTCGATGGCCTCAAGAAGGCCTTCAACTCCGATAGCATCGGAACCGGTTTCAATGTCGCCTCGATGCTTCTCGGTTGTGCCGTCGGCGCGTTCTTCGCCGGAACACTGGCCGATAAAATCGGACGCCGGACGATTCTTGTTATCGCGGCGGTGCTTTTTATCATAAGCGCCTGGGGCTCTGGCATCGCCACCGGATCTCTCGAATTCATCATCTACCGGGTCATCGGAGGTTTTGCTGTCGGCGCGGCCAGCGTGATCGCGCCCGCCTACATCAGCGAGGTTTCGCCCGCGAAATATCGGGGAATGCTGACTTCCATCCAACAGATCGGCATCGTTTTAGGACTCTTCTTTGCCTTCTTGAGCAACTATCTGATTGTATTGATGTCCGGGGGCTCGACGCAAATGTTCGCTTTGGGGTACGAGGCATGGCGCTGGATGTTCTGGATCGAATTGGCACCAGCATTTCTTTTCCTTTTCGCTCTCTTTATCATCCCCGAGAGCCCGCGCTTCCTTGTTGCCAGCGGTAAAAACGACAAAGCGCTCCAAGTGCTCGGCCGCCTTATGGGGGAGGGGGGCCAGAAAAAACTCAGCGAAATCCAATCCTCTCTTGCCGGCAATAAACACCGCCCGCGCCTCAGCGATATCCTTGACTCGAAGCGTGGCATCCGTCCAATCGTTTGGGTTGGCATGTGGCTTGCCGCCTTCTCGCAGTTGGTAGGCATCAATGTTGTGTTCTACTACGGTGCAGTCCTCTGGCAGGCCGCTGGATTCTCCGAAGACAATGCGCTCCTCATCAATGTCGTGACTGGTGGCGTGAGTATTGGCGCCTGTCTCGTGGCGACCTTGTTGGTCGATCGCATCGGCCGCAAGCCGCTCTTGCTGGTCGGATCGTTCGGCATGGCTCTCACGCTGGGTGCGATGGCGTTCGTTTTCGCCACGGGCGCCCTCGGCGAAAATGGAGCTCTTAAACTCGGCGACGATGCCGGCCTCATCGCCCTGATCGCTGCGAATCTCTATGTGATTTTCTTCAATGCCACCTGGGGGCCCGTGATGTGGGTCATGCTTGGAGAGATGTTCCCCAACCAAATCCGTGGCTCGGGCCTCGCCGTCAGCGGGCTCTCGGTGTGGGTCACCAATTTTGGCATTACGATGTTGTTCCCGGTCATGCTCACCAGTATCGGCCTGGGTGGAGCCTATGGCATCTACGCCTTCTTCGCTCTCATCTCCGCGTTCTTCGTGATCAAATTCACCCGCGAAACCAAGGGTCTCGAACTCGAGGACATGGAGGGGTAAACGCGCTGAGATTCCCTCAGCCTTTCAAGTCCTCCTTTTAATATCTGCTGGAATTTTTGATCCCTTTCGAGTGGAGCGGGTGTCCAATCGCCTGCTCCACATCGGTCGTCATCTCATAGCCAAACGGGAATCGGTGAATCGGAATCGGGGTCAGTGTGCGTTTTCTTTCATTTTTCTTAAAACCAATTCATGGCAAGTTGATTGCGGATGGGATTTAAGGGAAAAGATACCAGTCCCTCATATTCACATATTTTTAGCTCAGAGACCCGTCAGCAGATGGAACCTCAGCAGTCCGCTATTTAAAAACTCTCCCTTCCGACAGCACTAACTGCCGCCACGCAAATAGTACCCAGCCAGAGGAAGCTGAATGATGCGTAATCAAGCATTTTAATATCACTCCCCTGCATTGAACAACCCCAGCGCAGAGATCCAAGGCTCCTTGATATCCGCGCCGGTATCCTGATCGGGAGCGATGCGATTGAATCCGGCATACATGAGGGACGAAGGAAAATGCTGAAACCGGAGACCTGAAACCGGAGCGAAGCGATGATGCCGACGAGGACGTCGGCGTTCCGGTCGAGAACTATTTTCGGTGTCTTGGTGTCTCCGTGAGAGGCTTGCGCCGAGAGACGCGCTGTGCCCCTCTTCTAAAATCTAAAAGCAAGCTGCTTTTGGTATCAGAGGCTCATCAATACTGAGTCACACAGCAAGCGAGATGGAAAGGCATTCCGAGTTCGCGATCAGAAACTAGCCAAATGGCTAGGCTGACAGGCGTGGCTGCATGTTTTACAAATTTACTTTCACCCACCCCTATCAAATGAAATCTGCATACCTATTGAGTAGTTTTTTTCTTCTGCTGGCATCGTCTGAGATGGGGCTGTGCCAATCGGGCTCAGACGACTTTATGGTGGCCCCCATGAGGATCCCGCCAATGGCGCTGAGCACTCTGGCAGCAAGCGCACCAGTCAAGGTGATCCCGCTCACAAGCACTGAATGTAAGGGGAGTGATTCCGGCCCCGAGCACTCCTATAGGAAATCGCCACAAGGCAACCCTAAGCAGCCTCATTAATTGAATATTCGAATCCCAAAACGCACAAGTCGTCTTCCGTCAATTTTCTTAAAGAAAACAACAAAAACACATGAACAATAAAATAAAAATCGGCTGTCTGGCATCGCTGTTTACGGCGGTAGTCGGGGTAACTGGCTGTGTATCGCATCCTGTCAAGCGGATGGGGGAAGTGGTCGGCATCAAGGAGGAAAATATCGCACGCTATAAACAGCTGCATGCGGATTCGAATCCCGGTGTGAGGGATCTTCTCACCAAGTACCATATGAAAAACTTCTCGATCTACCTCCAGAAGATCGATGGCAAGTGGTATGAGTTCAAATATTGGGAATACACCGGCAAAGATTACGAGAGCGATATGGCGGGGATCGCCAAAGAGCCACGCACTATCGAATGGCTCAAGGTCTGCGACCCCATGCAAATACCGCTACCAGGAGCCAAATCATGGAAAAATATGGAGCGCGTCTATTTCAATAAATAATTCCGAGGTCAAAACCTGATGATCAAATTGTCCTTCAAATTCCTCCTTTACTCGGTCTTCGCGATAGCCCCGCTTATTGCGAACGAACCAGTAAAACACTACGAGCCGACGTGGAATTCCTTATCGAATCGGAAAACTCCGCAGTGGCTTCGGGAGGGTAAGTTTGGCATTTATACTCATTGGGGAGTTTATTCCGTTCCAGCTCAAGGGCCGAATGGGACTTGGTATTCGTACTCCATTTACAATTCACCGAATGGGCCTGAGCGAAAATACCAAGAAAAGACCTATGGTCCGCTCGAGAAATTTGGTTACAAGGATTTCATTCCCATGTTCACCGGCGAGAAGTTCAACGCCGAGGAATGGGCGGATCTTTTTCAGAAGTCCGGTGCTCGCTTTGCGGGCCCGGTGGCGGTGCATCACGACGGATTCTGTATGTGGGACACCAAATATTCCGAGTGGAATTCTCTCAAAATGGGTCCCAAACGTGATGTCGTCGGCGAGCTTGCTAAGGCCATCAAGAAGCGGGATATGAAATTCGTCACGGCATTTAACCATGCCGAGAATTGGTTTTTCTTTCCTACCACGAATAAGAACTTGGATTGCGGGGATCCCCGCTATTCGGGCCTATATGGTCCCATCCATGCGCCGAATGAGCCGCTGAGTAAGGCCTTTCTCGACGATTGGAAAAACAAAATCTTCGAGGTGGTTGATAAATACGACCCCGATTTCATCTGGTTTGACTTTGGATTGAGTATGATCAACGACAGGTACAAGCAGGAAATGCTGGCTTATTTCTACAATAATGCGGAGAAGAACCACAAAGAAGTGGTGGTTTCTTACAAGTATCATCAATTGCCACCAGGCGCCGGATTGCTTGATTGGGAACAAGGACAAGAATCCGAACTCACCTATTACGACTGGATCACCGATTCCACGGTAGATAGCGGGAAGGGTTGGGGATACGTCAAAGGTCTTGGATTCAAAACGATCAATAATCTCATCGATAATCTGGTGGATCGCGTCAGTAAGAACGGCTATCTGCTCCTCAATGTCGGGCCTAAACCCGATGGTACGATTCCCGATGAAGCCAAGGCCTTGTTACTGGGCATGGGCGCGTGGCTTAAGATCAACGGGGAGGCCATCTATGGCACCGTTCCGTGGATAGTGGCAGGTGAAGGCCCAACGAAGTTGGGAAAAAGCGGAGAATTCAACGAGAAGAATGATTTGCACTATACCGCTCAGGACATTCGTTTCACGGTCAAGGACAACAACATTTATGCGATCGTACTCGATTGGCCAACCGAGAGCGTGCTGATCAAAACTCTTGGGTTAATTGGATACAACCAAGCATTATATCCCGCCGAAATCGCCTCCGTTACAATGTTGGGTGACGACAAGGAATTGAAATGGGAGTTGAAGAAGGAAGGCTTGAAAATCGAACCACCGAAAACGAAGCCGTGTGACAATGCCTACGTCTTCAAAATAGTGCGGCGGCAACCGTTTTATCAGACTTGAAGAAGCTTAGTTAAAACTGCCTTTAAAAAAATATGAAAATCAGATTTGGATCCACCTTATTGGGCATGTTGTTGGTCTTGGTATCATCCGGGATAGCTTCAGCCGTATCGGAACCCGAAGCCAAAAAGAAGGACGCATTGGACAGTTACAACGTCGTTTGGACCTCGCCCAGCAAGGACTACAATGGTTCCATGCCGATCGGGAATGGGGATCTTGCCGCGAATGTCTGGGTTGAGCCGACGGGAGATCTGGTTTTCTATCTCTCGAAAAGTGATGCTTGGAGCGGCGGTGGGCCGGATCCGGAATTGATCAAGCTGGGACGGGTTCGAGTCCGTCTCGATAAGCCTCTCTTTCAAGAGGGTTCGGAATTTCGGAAAGAACTGGATCTCAAATCCGGAAGTATCACTATCCACTCCTCGGTTGGCGATCTGACGCGAGATATCCGCTTCTGGATCGATGCGAATCGGCCAGTCGTTCATGTGGATATCCAGAGTTCGGCCCCATGCACGGCTGAGATCGCCCTCGAAAGTTGGCGCGCCGAGGGGAAATGGCTGCGAGGGGGAGCAGAAAAAGATGTCATCTTGCCGACGGATGGTCAGACGGTGCGGTGGTACCAGAGGAATGCTCGCACCATATTTGTCGAGAGCCTGAAAGGTCAGCACATGGGAGATTTTGTGGATCAATTTCAAGATCCACTCCTGAATCGCACGTTTGGAGGCCTCATCGTTGGTGAGGGACTCAAGGGAAAAGACGATAAAACGCTGGTGACCACGGAGCCGACCCGAAACATTCACTTGAGCATTCATGCGCTCACGGCTCAAACAAAAACCCCTGAGGATTGGGTGGCTCAACTTACGCAGCAACGTCAGGTTACAGATTCCATTCCGATGGAGAAAGCATGGCAGGAGCACGTTAAGTGGTGGGAGTCTTTTTGGCAGAGAAGCTGGATCCATGTCACGCCCGGAGGGGTAGGGGACTTGGTCAAGGCAACGGTGCCGAGCCTGATTCCTTCTAACGCACTCAATTTTCGCTTTGGTATCAGTTCTGTAGGCGGAAACAAATTCCAAGGCAAGCTGGGGAGAGCGAGCATATTGAAACGCGCCTTGAATGAGGGCGAAATTAAAGCTCTCGCGGGCAGTCAATCTGAGCTGACCGGATTCAAAAAAGAAGACATTCTATCAACTTCAACACCAGAGCTCTATTCAGAGATCAAGGATTCTGCTGCGTGGACGGATTCCCCCGAAATGACCTTTGAGGCGTGGATCAATCCAAACGCAGGGAGCGCGGATGCGAGAATTCTAGACAAGACCATGCCTGGAAACGATGCGGGGATTCTGCTGGATACCTTTCCTGGCGG
>Ga0209597_1002590_pt1 | contig 11449 bp, 10 predicted proteins | sample M_140625_MF_Meta_FD_187316 | JGI IMG/M metagenome (GOLD analysis project Ga0209597, IMG submission 187316) | Freshwater microbial communities from Lake Montjoie, Canada to study carbon cycling - M_140625_MF_MetaG (SPAdes) (version 2) | ecosystem: Environmental > Aquatic > Freshwater > Lake...
TTATTTTTTGGCAACATTTTAACAAAAATTAATATTATTTGTAATTTTTATTTATTAAATCCAAAGCCAACATTTTACCTACCATCTAAATTGAAAAAAATATGTAAAATTTTTAATTTAACAATAAATTTTCTACCATCCAAACCATCCACCAACAATTCTAATAAATGAATTTGATATTTTTTCTCCATATGTTTTATATTTATAAACTACTGGTTGAATCAATTTAGTCTCCGCATATACTTCATCGCAAACAGTATTTTTATCACAAACCATATAATCATCAATAATTTCTACATCTGATATCACACTACTAATATTTTCTCCAAACCATGGATGATTAAAAAAATTTTCCCAACTGATTCTTTTTCTTGGGTCTATCACGAGTAGCGATTTCATCAAATCAACAGCTAATCCGGAGCATGTTTGCTGATATGTGATTGATTGCTCTGTCATTAATTTTTTTAACTCTGGAATATTTTTAGGAAAAAAATATGGATTAACTCCATATATGAATTCATACATTATTACACCAAATGACCACAAATCAGCTTTCATATTATATTTATTTTCAACCAATAATTCTGGAGCCATATATATAGGACTACCACATAATGTTGATACCATATCATTATGCCCATCAGGTTGAGTTTCTTCAGCTCTAAAATATCTAGCAAATCCAAAATCCGCAAGTTTGAGTACAAACTCATCCCCACTTTTTGTCAATAATATATTGGCTGGTTTCAAATCTCTGTGAATTATATTATTTGAATGCAAATAATGCAATGCATTTTTTAATTGTATGATATATGTTTTAACACATTCTTCTCTCAACACATTATCCAATTTTTTTGATTCTTTTATTAATTCTCGTAATGTTTGACTATTACAATATTCAGATACCATATACCAATAATTATCTGTTTTAAATATCTCATAACATTTTACAATATTTGGATGCGATATTTTAACAGATATATCTAATTCTAATAAAAATTTATCCAATCGATTTGGATCTAGTTTTTGAACATCTATCTGTTTAATCGCATACTCACCTCCATCTGAATCATATCCCAAATATACATCACTGAATGATCCCGATGCGATAGGTTCTCTTTTTAATTTATATTTTAATATCATATTGGAATTATCCATAACTTATATATTTGATTAGAAAAAACTTTTCTTTGCATAAACATAATTCTTAATACCTCTAAATAAATTATCTTTATATTTATATTTAGATAATAAAGAATTCTTTTTAGCTACTAATTTGTTACCATTAGATAATATATAGACAGTATTAAAATCAGATTGATATCTATCAATATAACGAAATTTATTACTAATCATATTTTCCAACAAATCAATACTAGATTTTCCACAAGCATTTATTACACAAATACTATCAACTGTAATTGCACCAACCACATCATGAAAATTAAATCTACAAATACTTTGTGTTGAATCCAAATCAATAATTATCAAATCATATGGTTTTCCTGTATATGATGCAAAATAATCAATTCCATCTTTTATTATAATATTTGTATCACCCACTACAAATCCCATCCTGATTGCTGCATCTAAAACTTGTGGATTTATTTCCACTACATCAATTTTTGTACATGGAGTTAACTCTCTAATAATCATCGGTATATGCCCACCACCCAATCCAACAAACAACACATTATCTAAATTATTAATATACATTAATGATAGTAAAATAACATTCACATATGATAAAAATGTTTTTTGTATATCTGAGAGATTATACATGGATTGATAGAATCCATTTTCTTTTCCAAACCACATTTTTGACACACCTCCCTCAACAGATATATTGATTTGATTATTATTTTTTGACTTATATTTTTGAAATTTATACATATAATTATAATCTCTAAAATTATCTCCCATACATCTTAAAAGTTTTTTTTATTTCTTTAGTTATATCTGCCACAATTGGTTCAGGATAACCAGTCTCTCTATATTGTGCCGCATACTCATCCCACTTATGAATTATTTTATTTGGAACATCTTTTAATTCAGGTATCCATTTTTTAATATACTCACAATCAGGGTCATACCGAATAGCTTGTCTGATTGGTGAAAAATATCTAAAATATGGTTGGGAATCTGTTCCTGTAGAGGCTGACCATTGCCATCCTCCATTATTATTTGCTGGGTCATAATCAACAAGCTGTTGAGCAAAATATTTTTCACCAATTTTCCAATCAACATGTAATATTTTAATCAAAAAATTAGCAACAATCATTCTACACCTATTATGCATATATCCTGTATGATTCATTTCTCTCATTCCTGCATCAACAATTGGGTATCCAGTGGTTCCAATTTTCCACATTTTAATCTTATGTGAATCATTTTCCCATACAATTTTTTTATGATTCATATTTGAACCAATCACATGAGGAAAATAATACATTATTTGCATATAAAAATCTCTCCAATGAAGTTGGTCAAATAATGTATTAGTGGATTGTAAGTGTTTACTAAAATATTCATATGTCTCTCTTACTGATATGCAACCAAATTTTAAATATGCAGATAAGTGAGTAGTTGATTGTGCAACCATTTCTCTACTTTTTGAATAATTTTTTTGATTTTTTGATGCAGCTAACATTTTTAAACCATTTTCTCTTCCACCCTCCACCAATGCATTTGGATTTGGTGTATAAAATTTATCAACCTTAACAGATTTTATTTTTAATCCTGATTTGTGCAAATAATTAGTATGTTTATTTTGAACAAATTTACGTATTTGTTGTTTCTTGGCTTGTCTGTAATAAGAAGTAAATTTAACATATGGTGTGTGGTCATCCTTCAAACAATCCTCCACACCAACCAACATATGGTCTTCCAAACAATAAAATTCTAATTTATTAGCAGTGCAAAACTTATCCAATTCTTTCTCTCTACTTTTTGCAAATGGAGTATAATCCTTATTGATAAAAATAGCATCAATATCTTTTTTTTTTAAAATACTTTTTAATATTTTTTCAATATCTCCATAAAATAAAAATAAGTCTGAACTATGATTTTTTAATTGTTTTTTCAAACTATCAATACTTTGTATCATAAACTGCACACAAAAGTTGGATTTATATGAATTGGATGAATCAATTTGTTGCGGATTAAAAATAAAAATCGGTATAACAGTATGACTGAGCAAACATGCTTTAATTAATCCTGTATTATCATCCAATCTTAAATCTCTGGTAAAGATAAATATACTTGTGTTTAACTTTTTATCAGCCATTTATATTAGTTAGGATAATTTTTATCTTATATATAGCATCATATAATTTATACAAAACTATTTATTGTGTTTGTAATCTTTTTACCAAATCATCATATCCTCCGATAAATCTACCACTTTTAAATATTATGGGACGAGTATGATGTTTAATATCAAACCCAATCTTATCTTTATTCTGTTTAAAATCTTCTAATAATTTTTCCAATCCACCCTCCACTTTATTTATCTGATATGATTTATATGATAATTTTTTTTCTTTTAATAGATTTAATGCTCCAACAGAATATTTACACCAATTACTATAAAATACAATATATTTTTTTGTATTTGCATTATCTATAACTTTTTGTGACATAAAATATATTTGGATATTTTTTTATATGCTGGAGTTTATAATATATAACAACACTCAAAACAACTATTTGATTGGCTGTTATCAACTTTGTTATCCGATTCTACTCTTTCAACCTCTTTTTCAGATTCTACTTTTTCAATCACTCCATTATATTTATTAGATATATAATGTAATACAATATAACAAAATAATCCACATATATTGGTTTGTCTATTAGTCAATGGATCATAAAAAAAATCAATCTCTGAATCACATATTCCAACAAAATATGTATCTGTATGAGAATCAATCCACTCTGATATTTCAGTATAATCAGTATTAATATTATGCATTTTTGTTTGCACACAATACACCACACTATCCGGACAAATACTACGTAGATAAGTCAACCATTCACCAACACTATCCAAATTATCAAAACATAATATAAATATATTTATGGATTTGACATATTGAGATATAATTTTTCTATACAACATATTACCCGAAGTATCAGTTATGTATAGTTTGGCATCCAACATATATGTTAATTTAGTTGTATCTGACAAATAAGGCATACAATCACCATACAGTTTTTGCTCCCATATATGAAAATCCATACAACTTGTCGGATACCCATCGGATTTTTTTAAAATATATTTATTTATAAGTGATGTTTTACCACAAGATTCATTACCTACCACCATAATCTGTAGATTAATTCTATGCAAAGACATATAATCCTATACTACATATTTATAAAATTTGTTTCAAAATATTATTTACTGATAAAATTTATCAATCAATCTCCTAATATTTTGAATACTCTTTTTTACATCATCTCTGCTTCCAATCAATGGATTAAACTCTACCAAATCCATTGAACGAAGCTTATTTTTATCCATACAACCAATAATCTTCTCACAATCCAATACTTTCAATCCATCACTAACTGGCGTACCGGTTGAAGGTATATATTGTGGATCAACAGCATCTACATCCAAAGATATATGCACCACATCATCACCTACTTTTTTACGAATTCTCTCAATCACATAGTCTATCCCATAATCCAATACATTTTTTGAAGTATAATACTCAATACCTAATTGTTTGATATATTGAATTTCTGGCTCATCAACATCCCTCAAACCCACATATGTAATCTTACGAGGGCAGATAAGATTATGAGTTTTAATCCATGGATTTGCACACAATCCTACCAACATCGCCACCACCATTCCATGAGTATTTTGAGAAACAGATGAATCAAATGTATTTATATCTGCATGTGCATCAATCCATATAATAGAAAGAGATTTATTATTTTGTCTCACTATATCTGATATAGCAGGTATCGACCCCGCACTCACACTATGATCACCACCACATACTACAATTCTACGACTACCAGACAACTTGTAGTCTTGTCGGATCACATTATATAATTTTTTATATCCAACACCACTATTAAACAATTCTGTTTTGATATAATTATTTGGATAAAAAGAATATGGAGCCAACTCAGTGCCTAATTTTCTTTGTCCAACACGACACATCGCACCCACTATATATGATTTTTTCATATTAGTATGTGTTGGCTTTTTTTTATATAGTTGGCTTTGAATCAATACAAATCATATTATAAAAATTGAAATTTATATTATATTATAACAGATATATTAAAAATATCAATCACTTTTAAATCTAACAACCTTCAAAAATGTCATCTGTTAACTCTAGTTGTGTCAACCAACGTTATGTCAATCAACCGCATCTACGCAATGTTTTAAATTATGTTTTCGAGAAGCTCGGTCTTCCAGGTATGCAATCCAATTCTGCTTTGGAGAAGCCTGATGAAGTCTTCTTGGCTGAGATTAAACCCTGTGTGATGGTCGCTCTTGAGGCTATCATGCCTGTTTTTAGCCGGTGCATCGAACTGATTGGAACACTGCATCAAAGTATGTGTGAATTAGGTTTTCGAGCCGCACATGATGCTTTGCAGCTGTTGGAGTGCTTGGTTAGCCTCTCAGAACACTTTGAGATTTCCACCGACGAGCTCACTCGTGTTCGAGAATTCTTTGCTGGTATGCCGTTTAAGGTTTCAGACCTTATGGTATACTACCCTTCGTCAAAAACTTTGGGCATATCTGAGTATTTGATTGATTGGGAGGATTATTACAACTATGGGTTCTGTTTGGGACCAGCCAAGAATGCTATTCTAAATTTCTCTCGCAAACACTCACAGAATCCATCATGTGCTGTTGCAGAAGCTCAGACACCCGCCTATTCGCCAGATGTTGTGGAAGAGAACCTACCAAAATTAGGTTTCCCAGCATTCTCAGTTCCGCTAGGAGGATTGCCCACAGCTCCTGCTCCACCGACTCACCCCTTTCAGGTTGAGTGTAGCCGACTTACTGGCTTGTCTCAACATGAGATTGATGTGTTGCCCTACACTCATCAATTCATGGAGAATGCATCATCTGCTGCAGCAGAAGCTGAGATGACAGCATCCTCGGCTAATTCTCCGGATGTTGTGGATGAGAACCAACCTCGCTTTATTTTTCCAGCATTTTCCATCCCACTAGTGGGGGTGCCTACAGTTCCTGCTCCACTGCCCCAACCGTTTCAGGTTGAGTGTAGCCGACTTACTGGCTTGTCTCAACATGAGATTGATGTGTTGCCCTACACTTACCGACTTTCGGAGAATCCATTATGTGATGCAGCAGAAGTTGAGATGACTGCCACTTTGGCTGGGTTTCCTAATGCTAAGCGACCAAAGATTGATACAGAGGCAACCTCTGCGACTCCACAACCTTGAATCAGTTAGCCTGTGTGGCTAATTTTTTTATTACCCACCACGATGGGAAACAAGCAAAATAAAAAAAGTTTTACTCCATATATTTGATAATTTGTTTCCAACATATCCCTCCAGATTTTTTGAATAAATCATAGCAGCCAACCACATACAGATATTTTTTTGCTCTAGATAAACCAACACATAATCGCTGTTTATCTGATAAAAATCCAACATTTTTGGTTCGAACTAATGATATAATCACAATATCTTCTTCAGCTCCCTGACTCTTATCTAAAGTTCTTACATTAACATCTTTGATTTGTCCAATAGCTTCTTTGACTTTTTTGACTTGTGTGGAATACGCACACAATACCATAATACGACTTCCAGCCAAATTATCACATATTTTTTTTATCGCATCTACTTCTTCCATATTATAATATGATTTCGTATCATCGGATTTTTCTTCACCCATAACATTTACCCACTCATAACATCTATCATTATTATCTTTTGATTCGCTGGATACCAACAAATTATTATAAAATATATCAGATACCATTTCACATAATTTTCTAGGCATACGATATTGTATGTTAAGCACTGAATGTTTTCTTTCTGCTTCAATCATTCTTTCCAACAAAGATTTATAGTAGTATATGTTGGTTTGATGTGCTTCAGCGTATGGTGATAATTGTTTATGGTCACCAATTAGAATTATATTAATTGGTTTGAGTCGGATGAGTGGTAGAATGCTAACTTCCTGAATATACCCTGCTTCATCCAAAATAATAGTTGATATATCTTTTTTAACCATATTATAAATTTTATACGATGAATCTACAGTGCATAAAATTATACGACTTTTTTCTATAATCTGTTGTTTCTCTATCTGAATCTCGCTATCTAATTGTTTAATCAAACCATACAATTTATCAATTATATCAGATACTTTGCGATTATACAATTCGTATTTTTTAACTATTTTGCTAATAATTAAATTATCATCCATTGATTGTTGAATCAACTGAATATCTGTATTAATCACACTCTTCTTACCAATATGTTCTTTTATTAATACATTATTTTGATATTTATATTCAAGAGTATGTGTGGATGCACATTCACCTATCACTCCATCTGAACCAATAACCAGAAAATCAATTATATCAGCCTCAACTAACTTTATACAAATATTTTCTACTGCTTGATTTTGAACAGCTGTGCACAATATATTGTGAGTGGATGGAATTCTACCTTTAATTATATTGGCTATTGTGGTTGATTTACCAGTTCCAGGTGGTCCATGAATTATATGAATTCTATCAGCTATGCTTTGAATTGCTTTTTTCTGTGATTTATTGCATGAATTATTAAGTTTTAGATTATTTACATATTCACCAGCCTCATATGTATGTGGATCACATATACTACGCATAATCGGATACAACATCTCAGATTCTTCTATCTGCATCGCGGATGAGTATTGATGTAACCGATTACCAATATATCCATACAAAATAATATTAAATTCTTTTGTTTTTGTATAAGATGGATAGACAGATATGATGGTATTATTTTGCTCCTGTGAGGCAGTAGTGATAAAATGATAAGATTCACCGATACCAATCAAATGATTAACCAAATTATTAGAACTCAAATTATGATTATGAATTTGTATAGTTTTACTTTTTGTTAGACTTCCAGATAATACTTTACGATTAGTTTTTTTAACCCAATCATTTAACTCTGATAATATGTTGTATTTTAAAAATCTTAGATAAGTTGAACATTCATAACTTCCTTTTAGTTCACTAAATTTAACAATATCTTGTTTGAGACCACTAATAATATCATCATATACTCTGCTCATTTGTTTTATTCATATTATATATTATGTTATGATTGACTCATAATATCAATTTTTTAATTATTGCTTCAAAGAATCCACAACTGCTACTCATAGCAAACATTAAAAAAATGCCTCTAAATAAATGTTTATTTTTAATTATTTGTTTAATTGTATTAGAATAAGCATATTAGAATAAGCATATTAGAATAAGCATATTAGAATAAGCATATTAGAATAAGCATATTAGAATAAGCATATTAGAATGTTGTCACCTTAATAAAATCATAATTTACACGCTCTACAACAAAAAAACCTTGAGTATTTTTTTGTTGAGTAAAAATCAGCATCTTAAAGTGTAAAATTATCTTTGATAAAAAAATTACTAGTGTATATATAATTGTAAGTTTCAATTATATTTAGAGGGGTAATGTATAAGATAGTAATTGAATTATTGTTTAAAAATATGTATAATAACGTCTAAGATAATTAATTGTTTTATCATTTAATATTTCATTTATAGTTGTATTATGATATTTATTACAACTATTTTTTTTATTTTGTAATTTTTCAGGTGCAATTTCAATTGTCAATGTATCTGGATTGATTTTTAACAATTTTTTATCAAATAATCCATGTAATTCTTTACTTAAAATAAGTCCATTATCTGGATCATATCTTTCATATTCATTTGAATTATTGAATGGAATTATATGTGCTATATCACACATATCCATATCATTACCACTTATAATACACTGAGAATTATATCGATCAATAACTTCTTTCTTAAATTTATAATCTTTTCTTGTTTCTTTATCATATGTTTCTTGAATAATATATTTTTTCTCATTGTAAAATACATAGTTTAAATATTCTTTATCATATTCTTTTGATAATTCATTATAAGTATAATAATATAAACAAACCGTCATATGATTCAAATCTGGTAATTTTTGAATTTCATTTCTGATATATTGTACGGATTTCATTATACATATATATACTCTTGTTTTTAACTATTAAAAAAATTGATTTTTATGTGTTCTAAATGTAGAAATAAATTAATAATTATATATTTATAAATGAATAAACAAACCATCAGTAAAATTACTGTAGAAAAGGAAGAACAAGTAATTGAATTAGACAATGAAGAAAATAGTTCGGATGAAAGTGATAATGAAGTATATGATAAGGAAATAAAAACTCAAATAACAAATAAGGGTGTCCGTTCAATTTATTCGGAATATTTAGAAAAACATAAATTATTACTGAGACCTGAATATCAACGAGAATTGAGTTGGAATATAGAAAAAATGAATGCTTTTGTAGATACAATTTATAGAGGTTGGATTGTTCCAAATTATGTTATATATAAATTATCTGATAATGAAAAAAAAGATAATAAATTGCAAAATCTTAAACATATGTATGAATGTATTGACGGACAACATCGTCTAACAACTATCAAAATGTTTATTGAAGGAACTAAATATCCAAATTTAGAAGTTGATAAATATATTTATTTAAAATTTGGGGATGAACGTGTTTATTATAATCTGGATGAAAATATATTATCAATGATGAATAAAAGTCATAAATACCGTCATATTATCCATCGTAATTTAACAGAAGAAGAAAAAGATAAATTTGATAATTTTCAGATGAGTATCCACACTATTGAACCAGTTAAAAATGGATTGGATATGAAAACAAAATGTGAAATATTTAATAGATTACAAAATGGTGAAAAAGTTGAATCATATGTTAAACTTCGTAATCTCAATAATAATCCTATTACAAATTATATAAGATCAAACAGATTATTAGAAGTGTTAAATAATCTATTTCTAATAAAAAAAATAGAATTAAATAAAAAAACAAAACTTAAACATAATGAAAGTTTTACTATGTATTTCTTAATTAGAGCTTTATTAATTGTTGATAAAAAAAATCTTGAGATTAATTTTCTTGATCTTAATATTAAAAAATATTTAGAACAAAATGATGGTGAAGGTACTCCAGCAGTTAAAATACGCAATCACGATGTTTCTGATTTATTTGCAAAAGTTATGATTTTTATGAAATGGTTTTCTAGCCACGAAGTTTCTAATAAATTTATTCCTGAATTATGTTATATCTTTATTTGTATTTATGCAAATTATGATCTTAATGAAGTTGATAAAGTTATTAAATGGTTCACTTTAGATACAAATAAAAAATATTTAACAAAATTTAATTCAGTTAAAACATACAAGAATATTTCAAATCCTGATGAAGAATTTTTACAAAATAGCAAGGTAACAAGTGCTGCAAAAATGAAAGATAGTTATGAATGGATTATCAAAATTATTTTGAAGAAATCTGTTATTATTGAATAAAAAATTGATAAATTAATTATTTGACATTATATATTGTTATTATTTTATCATACATATGAATAACCTTGATAGTTTAATTTATCATCTTAAAACTGAAATATATGAAATTAAAGACAGAATTAATAATGGTACTTCTTTTGCTGCCATCACAGAATTTTATAAATCTTACAACATGAATATGTTACATTTTATTCAATCCAAAGATAAACAATCTTTCATTTTCTGGTTTGACCTAATTAAACTATTAATTAACTCTAATAATTATACACGTGATACTTTAGAATTAGAATTATTAGAAGACCCTTATAATAATGATGACTTGACTTCCTATGTGTTGAAATATATTTATAGAAATTTAGAAGATAGTTTTGATTTTGAAGATGAAATTATTGATTGTCCTTTTAAAATATTAATTGATGTTAATGAAATGAGAGATCCTGACCCTTCTGAAGATCCATTTAATCTTAATGATTCACAAAAACAAGTTAAAGAATGTTATGATGTTAATGGTCTTCAAAGTGGTATTATTTGTCACGCTACCGGAACTGGTAAAACCATTTGTGAATTTATTACGATGGGACATCTTACGAATAATAGTAATCCAAATGAAAATAAAATTATATTTTTGTTATGTAACTATGTGAATATTCTTCGTCAAACATTTCGCAATAAAAATGATGAAATTGACTATAAACTATTTCGTAATTTGAGACATCAAGGTATTTTCAATTTATGGTCTTATGACATATATGATTTAACGAATGTTAAAAAAAGAGACACCATTATGAAAAATATTGATAGT
>Ga0209597_1002592_pt1 | contig 11442 bp, 7 predicted proteins | sample M_140625_MF_Meta_FD_187316 | JGI IMG/M metagenome (GOLD analysis project Ga0209597, IMG submission 187316) | Freshwater microbial communities from Lake Montjoie, Canada to study carbon cycling - M_140625_MF_MetaG (SPAdes) (version 2) | ecosystem: Environmental > Aquatic > Freshwater > Lake...
CCAGGGCCGGCGGCAGCCGGGTAGCGGACGACCCACAAAATTGGAGCGCCGCTCGATAGAGGAGCTTTTTGAGTAAAAAACGTGAAGGCGTAAGCCGTAACACCCAACTTTTTTTGAATCCGTGCCGAACGGTAGGTCGGATAATTCTTACCACGTCAAACTCCGAGCTTTCGGAGTGTTTTCGCGGCTCAACTTTTGTCAGCGAGTCATGCTATTTTTCGTGAAAACTTGAATCGAACAAGTCGTCTGTGAATACATAGCACTGAGCCCTGTATCTTCAGTGATCCAAACGACATCACCATCCGGTAGCAGGGAAGCGAATTGCCATTTCGAGCCCAAACTGTTTAGCACCAGAAACTCCTCGATTTCTCCCTCGGGGATGGGTAAAGCGCAGTTGCGTGTGGTAGGGTGTAGCTTCTGGAGGAAGATTCCGTCGGCCTTTCCTGCGGTAAAGGTGACGAAAATCTTTTTGTTCTCCTTTTGGAAGAGGAAGCCTTTGTCTGAAACTTTTATCGGCTTACCGTATCTCTCAATGCACTTTTCTGGAGTGTCTCCAATGCGTGCAAAAACGTTTTGGAGGCCGCTCAACAAGAGAATGACTGACGCTGTAAGGAATAAACGCACTGGTGTGTTCATCGTGAGGTTCTCGGGATTGTTTAAGCAAATTTACATACGGCTTACAATTGTAAAATGCAATTAATTGCATTTGTTCAGCGTGCATCAGGCTCTAATATGCTTGTTAATATCAGTTAACCCCTCTTTTTTTGCGTTGCGGCAAGGCGTGGCCTTTGAAGGGTCGTTGTGTTTGGAAGCGTCTTGCCTTTTTGATTCGGTCGCTCAAATTCGTATCTTTTCCGAATGCCGAAGTATCACTATTGGTCCACCTGCGGACACAAGCCCCCTGCGATATCTCTATGAAAAGGCCCGCGATTGTTTGGAGCATTTGTATTTTCTATCTCTTCTCTGCCGGATGGACGCTGTTATCCTCCTTTCTTATCTATTCCAGAGTGATCCCCTTGAATGAGGCGCAGGAGGCCTACTTCCGATCGCTGACAATTTTCGACTATGTAACGACTGTTGTGATAGCCGCGTCGAATCTCGTTGGAGCCGTCCTCTTGTTTCGTCTGAAGAGGGAGGCTTTTCACTTCTTTCTTGCTGCCTTTATGGTGAGCCTTGCTCTGGCTGGATATCAGGCCCTCGCTAAGAATTGGATTGGCGCTATCGGTGGCCCTGGGTTGGTTGGGACTGTTTTAGGTTGGGGCACTAGCGTCGCGATTATCATTTACTCAAAGCGCCTCACCTCGACTCAGCCCGATGAACTAAAGTGACGGATCCGAACGCACTTTGCAGACCGTGGCAGGTTTTTTCCAACGCAAGGGAGCGGTCGCGCGACAGTCCAAGGACCAACAGCTAACCGCTACGAGGCCTTTTCAGCATGAAAAGTGTAAAACGCGCCGGCTGCGAAAAAGGTGTCGGTTGCGTGGGCTTCCAGCATCTGCTTTACCCACGCCTCCCCCTCGGCTTCGCAGAGAATACCGAGGGCGGGGATAAGCCGCGCAAAGCCCTTCACGCTGGAGAGCCAAAAGTCGCCTCTCCCACATTCTGACAATACGTGGGATCGGTGCGAGCGAAGTTGGAAGCCACAGGACTTAAGGTAACGCGGCATCTGGCGGCAAATGTCGGGATGCGAGGCGATAGCCGAAGTCAGTCGGAAATCGCATTCCCGCATTCTGGAATATTCCGGCAGGCCGAAGGTGGTTCCGGCGTGATCAGCGTCAAATACGATCAGACGCCCTGTGGGTTTCAAAAGACGAGCAGCTTCCTTGAGTGTCGCTTCGGGATTAGAAACGTGACTCAAGAGAGTATGCATGATGATGACATCAAAAGTCTCGCTCGAGTAGGGTAGGCGCTGAGGCTCGACCTTGTCCCAATGGATCCGAGTCCCCTGACTAAGGGCCCGAGCTGATTCGAGTAAGCGGCTGCTAATATCCGCACCGTAAAAATCAGAATCTGGATGTAAAACTGGCTCCAGAGCCCGAATGACCACGCCCGTGCCACAGCCAAAATCCAGAACAACCAACGGCCGATCCTTTGGTATTTCCGCGATATAATCTCGGATCATTCCCTCAAAAACGGAATGCCTCGCCCGCTCCTCAAGCCTTGTAATCATGGCTTGGAGTGTGGTGTCGCTTTGCTGGTCGGGGTTTGTGTAAGGATCCATGAGGTGCCGATTGGAAAGTTGAAATTGACCTAACCGGAATGGTCTAGATCTGAATTAATGCACCCGCGTCCAGGCTGGAAACCGTGTTGGGAGGGAAAAAGCAGATGCTCTTTACTCGACCTCTGCGGTGAAACTCAGCCGCATGAGAAGGAGGGGTGCGGGTATGAAGAGGGGAAGTTCCTAAATTATTTGGGAACGCTTTGCCAGGTTACCTCGAGCGGTTGGCCGGAAGGGATTGCTTGTACGAGGATCTTGTCGGAGTGGATTTCGAAGGGAGGTATTTCGCGGCTCTTTTGGTATCGCACCAGAACGTCGGTCGGGTGCTTGGCTGGAATTACGACTGTGAGCGGATCATGGAAGACGGCGGGATCGAGGGAGCACTCCAACGTGAATTCCGCGCGGCCCGCAGACGCCGATGCTGTGAGCGTGGCTGCATCCCGTTCCTTTGTGTAGCGGCTTACGTGGGCGAAGGTGTCGATCCAGAGCACGTCCTCCTTGGAGCGGAGGTACATGAGGTGATCCTCCAAGATGTCAGGTCCGGATAACGCATTATAACCTTCGGTGACGGCGTGCATCATCCAGACAAGGACTTCGCCCTTTTTGAGGTAGCGGTCGACCATCGCGTTGGCCTGCGCGGCGGTGAAGTCCTTGCTCGTGGGTGGCCAGGCTCCGAAGCGTTCGCAGCGTTCGCGGATGACGGGATGGTATTTATGTCCGGCTGCGCGAACGCCGTCGCTGGTGCCGTTGCCCGGCGTGGCGAACGTGAAGGGCGCGACGCCGATGCGTTCCTTGATGGCGTCGTAGGCCTTGCCGATCTGCTCGTCCATCTGCGTCGGTTCTAGGTCGACTCTTTGGCCGTCTTGGATTTTCGTTAGCGGGATATGGGTCCAAGTGTGGTTAGCAATCTCGTGACCCTGCGCCGCCAATTCCTTCAGGCGAGGCCAACTGATGCCACCATGGTCGCCGGGCTTCTTTTTCGTCGCCTCTTCGTTGGTCTCAGGCGTCAGCCCTGGAATGACGTAAAACGTCGCCCTGATTCCATATTGGTTGAGCAGCGGCACTGCGAAATCGTCCTGATTGCGCAGACCGTCGTCGAGCGTCATCGAGACGGCCGCCGTGCGGTCGCCTTTGAATTTCGCGATCCGGATGGCGGCGGGCTTTTGAGCGGAATCCGTCTCGGCGGCCTGTGCTGTGGTCAGGGTGGTCAGCAGCAGGGCGGCGAGCCGTGTTAATCTACGGTTCATTTCTTTTCAATGGGAGCGCCGAGGTTAGCGGCGGGGCTGGACTTGCCGTTGGGATTGGCGATGCCGGCGTGTTCCATGAGGAAGCGGTTTCGCAGTTCGGCGAAGCGGGGGCTCTGGTTATGACCGATTAGCGGGGCGAGGTCGAGTTGCTTGGGGCAGGTGAGTGAGTTGTAGATCGAGAGCACCGTGGTGGGCGGGCACGCGGGGTCGATTAGGCCGCCGCTCATGAGTACGGGAACTTTCACGAAGCGGGCGAAGTTGACCGTGTCGTAATAGGCGGTGGCGGCGACGATCTTGGGGTCGGGTGTTTTTTTGTCGCGGCCCATGATGAGATTGCTCGGCGCGGCGTCAGGCCGTCCGTGGAGCGGTCCGGTGTGCTCGCCGAGCGCGGGCACGATGCTCACCACGGCGGTGATGCGCGGATCGAGCGCGGCGGCGATGAGCGCGAGGCCGCCCCCTTGGCTGGCGCCGGAGCTGATGATCGCCTTGTGATTCCATTCCGGACGTGAGGTCATGTAATCAATGCCGCGCACCATGCCGGTGAAGACCGGCCGATAGTAATACGTCATGCGGTCGTCGCTTCCAAGGTACGGATAGCCCATGAACTTTTTCCACTTAGCCTCATCTTCGGCTGTGCGCTCCAACGGCATATCGTGGGCGCTCATGTCCAGCGCGAGGAACCCTAAGGCCGCGTTGTTGATGACCCAGCGGGATTCTTTCAGGCCGTTCGGATGCACGCCCATGCCCGGCTGAGAAATCATGATTGGCAGGGAGGTCGCCCCCTTTGGCTTGGCGAGGTAGCCGTAGGAGCGTCGCCCGTTGATGTTGGCGAAACTCACCTCGAAGAGTTCGATGTCCGGGTTAGGCTGGTCAACCGCAGTGACTTTAGGGTCTAGGGGGATACGGGAGAGCTCAGAAGTCTGTGCGTCCCAGAATTCCTTAAAGTCCTTAGGGAGCTCCGCCGTAGGCGCGATGTTGTATGGCTCGACGGCCGCACCCGCCATGCCGATGCCGATGCCGAGCGTAGCGGCTTCCTTGGTCGAGGTGATCTGGAACCGCAGCACCCCGGGTTGTTCCAGGGTTCCCTCCACGGTCGCCTTGCCGTTCGTCAGCGAAACGGTGCCTTGCTTAAGGAGTTTCGCGCCATCGAGGGTCAGCGTCCATTCGAGTTCGGTCGGCACGCTGGGAGCTTCGGCAGCCAGACTTATGAGGAAGGAGACCTTTTCGCTGACTTTGTATTGGGCATCGGGACGATCGGTCGACGCCTTAATCCAAGTGTTCGGATTGACGGGCTTGGCTGGCTCGGCGGCCGATAGCGAGCAAACGCCGACGAACAGCAAGGACGACAGGAAAAGATAAGCGATGCGCATGGGTTGGTACTCAAGGTTCAAGATGAAGAAGGGCCTTGGCCCTCTGCATTTTTTCGAAGGGGATAGGCTCGAAGCCTGGAATTTCTGTAAAGATGCGGGAGTCGGGGCGGAGCGTGTAATCGCCAGAAGCTTCGTCGACGAAACCGGGGGCGGTGTCGATGGACACGTTATGGTGGCGGTAATTCTTATCTGGGTAGCGCGACGGGTCGATACCATCGTCGTTGCCGACGAGGGCGTTATTGAAGACCCAGTTGAAGAGGGGGGTACCTTCGTCTTTCTTCGTGACGATGTCGGCGTAGAGTTGTGCGAACTCGGGATACTTCACGGAGTAGGGAGGTCGGGTTACGTCCACATCTTGGGTGAGCATACCGAGGTTGGCGCGGAAGGTGGCGGCGGTTTTGGCGAAGTCGGCTCCGTCATTGGTTTTTACGCCTGGGTTGTCGATGAAAAGGTTGTTGGAGATCTTATGGAGGTGTCCCTCGGTGACGCCGATGGCTGAACGTGAGAAGGGCTTGAAGGTGCGCCCGATATTGCGGCGAAACACGTTGCCGTAGACTTCGACTCCATGCGTGCTGTTGTCGAGGTAGAGGGTGCAGTTTTGGGCATTGTGATCGGGGCTGCCCCGCTCGTTGTCATGGAGGTAATTATGCCGAAGTCGGTTACCGAGCATGCCGGGATTCTGGCGCGTTTCGACGACGCCACCGTCCTTCGAACCGGTCAGTCCGTAGGCGATTTCATTGAACTGCATCAGGTGGTCGTTTCCTAAAAAATAGAGAAGGCCTCCCTGGTTATGGTGTAGGTAATTCCCTTCGACGATGTTGCCACAACCGTCGACCATCACAGCTTCAGCGTACATATGGAGGCGGCGGTCGTTGTGGTGGATGTCGCAGTCGCGAACGAAGTTGCTTGCTGGCGTGAGGGTCTTGCGGTCGCCGCCGCCGAGAATCACGCCGCCGAGGCCGGTGTCGCGGATGACGCAGTTTTGGAGGCCGTTGCGTTTTCCGCCTTGGCGATCCATTGCCGTCGCCCCAGTGAAACGAACGGGGAGACGTTCCAGTCCGGTGCAGAGTAAATGTCGGAAGGCTCCAGGCAGGCGGGGCAGGGGCTTGCCAGGTCCGGCGGCTTTGATTTCCATAGGGACATTGGGTTCGCCGCGATGGGCGTCCTCCCATTCTCCGACTACGCCCGTGTCCCAGCCGAAGCCGACCTGTGCGCCCACGATGCCTGTGTTACGGATGAGGCATGCATCGAGCACGTTATCTTCGCCTCGTTCGATGTAGACGCCGCTGGTGCGACTGGCTTCGAGCGTCAGGCCGCGAATATGGACGTGAGAGCATCCTTCCATCGCGACGAGAACGTCACTGAGCATCGATACAACGATTTCGGACTTGGGGCCAAAGTCTGCGGGCGGGTAGAGCGTCAGGATGCCGGTGTTACGGTCCAAGTAATACTCGCCGGGGGCGTCGATCTCTTCTGGGAGATTGGAGAAATAGAACCATTTTGCCTCGTCTTTGTATGTGGGCCAGACACGCACCGGCGTGCTGAAACGGACCGTGCCTTGCTTCGCATCGAATCCATCGATGCGGCGGCTGGTGCTAGCGTAGGCGCGGACGAGTCCGCCGACGACATAGGCGTCGTCGAGTTTACCCCATTCGGCCATGTGGGCGAGCGCCTGTTGCGGAAAAATCGCGGGATAGTCGCCGTCTTTGCCGCTGCCCCACGAGTTTGCCGGGACGTTCTTGAGCGTGATGGTCGAATACTGCACGGCAGCGCCCTTCGCGTCGCGCTCCATCTCTTGGATGGCGTTCTCGATCATGCCGAGCATGGGGTTGGACTCGTGGCGATTGGGCCAGCGCGCGAGCGTAGCGGGGCGGCCATCGATAAAGAGCTCCAACGGGGCGGGGAGGTAGTGCGTGCGCGAACCAAAATCCACGGCATGCATCGTTTGTAGGGCGCCGTAGTCGGTGATGCCTAGAGCTTTCAAGTCGACCTGGAGCAGGTGCCGGCGGGCGGCATGAGAAACGACTCGACTCAGGAAAGTCTCATCATTTACCGGATGGAATGCGGAGTGGGGGATGACCTTGCCACCGATCAGGCGCGGGTGTTCGCCGGGGATCGCGGCATAAGTCACGGGAGCCTCGGCGGTGCCGGAGTCTTTTTCGTTCAGGTCGAAGGAGTGGTCGCGGAGATAGACACCTCCTGCTATTTGGACCGTGATGCCGTCGGCGGGATAGCGACCGGCAACCTTGAGTGCGCGGACCTCGTCACGGGCACGTTCCAGCGACGCGAAGGGAGCGGACTTCGAGCCGGCATTAGTGTCACTGCCATTGGGTGCGACGAAAAGTTCTGTGGCTCCCAGTTGAAGGGCGCAAAGGTATGTCAGGAGAAGTCGCATGGGGTGCTGTGTTTTTAGTGCAAGCCCTCGTGGCTTCTGAAAAAAATCCAATCATGAAGTAAGGCAGGCGCCTCATTTAATTACCACCCGTTTGCCTCGCATCTCCTCTGAGGCTTTCAGTGCGGCTAATAAGCTGTACCGCTTCAGATGACTGAGACGGTTCGCTGGGCGATACTTCGGCGCTGGCCTCTTTTTGAACTATTAGTCGTTTGAAGCTTACCCGGCTCCAGCGAGAATGCTCCAATCCAACTTACGCCCTGCCTGAGCCCAGCCTCTGCACCGAGACTACGCGAGAATGCCTGTCACTAAATTCCCGTGGACGTCCGTTAACCGGAAGTCCCTACCCTGATAACGGTAGGTAAGGCGCGTATGGTCCACGCCCATAAGATGCATGATCGTAGCGTTAAGATCGTGAACGTGGACGGGGTTTTCCGTGATATTATAACAAAACTCGTCGGTTGCACCGTAGGTGAGCCCCTTTTTTAGGCCCGCCCCTGCAAGCAGCATCGTGAAGCAGCGCGGATGGTGGTCCCGCCCATAACTTGTCTCGGTGATCGCACCTTGGGAGTAAATAGTGCGCCCGAATTCACCGCCCCAGACAATCAAAGTGTCGTCTAGGAGGCCGCGTTGTTTGAGGTCCTTAATCAGGGCCGCGGTGGGTTGGTCCGTGTCGCTACATTGCCCACGCACGGCTGGGGGCAGTCCGCCATGGTGGTCCCAGCCCATGTGAAAAAGCTGGATGAACCGCACATCGCGTTCGGCCAGACGCCGCGCCAACAAACAGTTTGCCGCGTAAGTTCCAGGAGTTCTCACCTCGGGACCGTAGCTTGCCAGAACGCTTCCCGATTCGTTGGAAAAATCGGTTAGCTCGGGCACGCTCGCCTGCATGCGAAAGGCCAGTTCGTATTGTGCAATACGGTTTTGGATCTCAGGATCACCTAGGTGACTGTGTTGGTGCTGGTTGAGTTCACCCAGTTCATCCAGGCTGTCCCGCCGGAGGGCTCGATCCATCCCCGCAGGATTGTTGAGGTAAAGGACGGGTTCACCCTTATTACGGAACTTCACGCCTTGATATTTAGCGGGAAGAAAACCAGCGCTCCAGAGTCGGTCATAAAGCGGTTGGTCGCCCTTGCGCCCAGTGCCGAAACTGGTAAGCACCACGTAAGAGGGCAAGTCCGAGTTTTCACTGCCTAGGCCGTACGCAGTCCAAGCGCCGATGCTGGGGCGGCCCGCCAACTGGGAGCCGGTCTGCATGAAGGTGATGGCGGGATCATGGTTAATGGCTTCTGTGTGCATGGAGCGCACGATGCACCACTCGTCTGCGATGCCCGACATGTGCGGCATCACCTCGCTAAACCAAGCGCCCGATTGCCCGTACTGCGCAAACTTGAAGATGCTGGGGGCAATGGGGAACGACTTCTGGCCGGAAGTCATCGTGGTGAGCCGCTGTCCCTTGCGGATCGACTCCGGCAAATCCTTGCCTCTTTGTGCGCTCATTTCCGGTTTCGGATCAAACAGATCCATCTGCGAGGGAGCACCACTTTGGAAGAGGTAGATGATGCGTTTTGCCTTTGGCGCGTAGTTGGGAAATCCGGGCAGCATCGCCGCGCGAGCGTGGGGGCCGGAACCTCCGGAAAGGAGGCCTCCCAGGGCCGCGAGCCCGATGCCCCCGCCGGATTGGTGGAGAAAGGTGCGGCGTGTGACGGCCCTGCGGGCTGCAGCATTCAGAGCAAAAAATTGAGCGTCGTTGCAGTTCATGGAATTAGGGACGGGAAAGCGTTTCGTCCAGGTTGAGGAGAACGTTGGCTGTGACAGTGTAGGCTGCGAGTTCGCCCGAAGGCAGCGTTGCGACGGGCTTTGAGTTGCCAATGGCGATCATCTGCCGAGCGGCGGTTTCATTAGCACCGAACTGCTCAAGACGCGCTTTGAGTCGGGAGGCGACTTTTTCGAGTTCAAAAGCGTCTGGCTTGCGCCCGAGCACCTTTTGGAACGCCCATTCGACTCGGGTGTCCGCGCTCGCCCCGCCCTCCAGAAGCATGCCCTCGGCCAGTTTGCGAGCGGCTTCAACGTAGGTGACTTCGTTGAGGAGGGCCAGCGCTTGGGTGGGCGTGTTGGAGCGCCCGCGCTTGACTGTGCAAATCTCGCGACTGGGGCTGTCAAAAAGCAACATCGAGGGCGGCGCGGAAGTCCGCTTCCAAATGGTGTACAGAGTTCGCCGGTACAATCCCTCTCCGGTATCCGCCTGGTAGTTGCGGAGGTTGCCGTAGACGCTGGTTTCATCCCAAACAGCTTCGGGCATGTACGGGTGCACGCTGGGGCCCCCAATTTTACTGACTAGGAGTCCACTCACCGCGAGAGCCTGGTCGCGGAGGGTTTCGGCGGAAAGACGCAGCCGTGGCATCCGCGCGAGAAGGCGATTCTCTGGATCTTTGGCCATGTGTTCGGGGCTGATGATGGACGACTGGCGGTAAGCTTCGCTCGTGACCAAGAGACGCTGCATGGCTTTCATGTCCCACTTGAGGCGCACGAATTCAGTCGCGAGCCAGTCCAACAATTCGGGATGCGAGGGCCACTCGGCCTGCGAGCCAAAGTTCTCCGTCGTTTTGACGATGCCGGTGCCAAAAAGCCGCTCCCACGTACGGTTCACCCACACACGAGCCGTGAGGGGGTGTTCTCCGGAGACCAGCCACTTTGCAAGGCCCAGTCGATCGTTTGAAGCACCCTCGGGCAGGATCGGCAATATTGCGGGAAGGGCTCTGGGAACTTCCTCAGCAGGCTTGTCGTATTCCCCACGGACCAAAATAAATGCAGGTTTGGGCTTGGCCGCCTCCTTCATCACCATCGAGCTGTGCTGGGACTCCGTCGTTTCTTTAAGGTTTTTGCGTAAATCCGTAAGAAGCGTCTCGCCCTGGCGAACGAGGTTGCTCGTGTTGGCGATATAAAACTTCTCGATTTCCGCGCGTTGCATGGGCGAGCGTTTCGAGGCGTCGCATTGCAGCGCTGTTTTGAGGCTCTCGGAGAGGGCGGCCCCCTTCAAGGAAAGGGCCTCAGCGGGAAGAGCGCTGGTGCGGAGTCTGAAGCGGCCCAAGTTGTGGTCTCCAAAATTTGAAGCGTGGACAAGACGCACCGTGAGAGTCGTTCCCTCCGCGAGTTGGATGGGAGCGCAAATGAAAAGCGCTTTTCTGGGCACCTTTTTCGCCGGCTCAGCTCCGTCTATCGCCCATCCGACCTTGCCGGTCTTCTTGTCAGGAGCTCGCTTCCCGTTCACCGGCTTGGTCTGCCCGTCGGCAATTTTAGCCACTTCGTACCCCTTTTGTTCGTAATCGGCCTCCGCTCGGATCAATAGCGCCGCAGACGGTTCCCCGGTGCCTGGAGCATGGATATCGATCTCCACGCCTGTGAGCACAAAGTTACCGCCCCCGCTGCGGCCGAGGCTCTTCGAGGGAAGCGAGGCGTCGGGGAACACCTCCAACTGCAGTCCTGTGAACTGTCCACTCTTGGGTCTGAGGGTGATCTCGTAGGAGTCGTTGGCGGGGTTCTTGCCTCCCGCAAGATAGGATCCATCCGGCTGCGCGCTCAGAGTCGCACCACCCAGACTCCGCGCTTCGAGCACCGCTGGGTCCGTCCACATCGCTGACGCGTCCCCAAGGGCGGCCGTGAAGTCCTTTTCCCAGGCGGCGACAAGTGTGGGCAGCTCTTTGCGGGCAGTGGCCAACTGGCTCTCGGCCGCCTTGATATCGCGCTCAAGCGAGGCGAGTTTCGCGGCCTCCTCCTCGGTTGGGAGAAAAACCACAGGTTGCGTGTTGCCTCCTTTTTTTGAAGAACCGCTGCCGCCAAACTCGCCGAGGACGCCCGTTTCTTCTCCGGAGTTGAAGTAACTGAACAACTGATAGAACTCTTTTTGCGTGATTGGATCGTATTTGTGGTCGTGGCACCGACAGCAATTAAACGTCAGCGCCATCCAAGTGAGCCCCGTTGTTTCGACACGGTCGATGACCGTTTCCGCGAACCACTCCTCGACGATGCGCCCGCCTTCCCCATTCAGTCGGTGGTTGCGGTTAAAACCGGTGGCAAGAACCTGGTCTTTCGTGGAGTTGGGAAGCATATCCCCCGCAAGCTGCTCGATGGTGAATTGGTCAAACGGCAGGTTCCGGTTAAACGCCCCGATCAACCACTCCCGCCAATGCCACATTTCACGACTGGTGTCGCTTT
>Ga0209597_1002594_pt1 | contig 11424 bp, 10 predicted proteins | sample M_140625_MF_Meta_FD_187316 | JGI IMG/M metagenome (GOLD analysis project Ga0209597, IMG submission 187316) | Freshwater microbial communities from Lake Montjoie, Canada to study carbon cycling - M_140625_MF_MetaG (SPAdes) (version 2) | ecosystem: Environmental > Aquatic > Freshwater > Lake...
CGTCCATTACATTTCCAACGCCTGGGCTATCGATGATCCGGGCAAGCTGTCCGAGTGGAACGGACGCGATCCCGGGGCCGTCTGGACCCTTTATTTTGAGCGGCTGACTCAGGCGGCCGCATCCGGCCTATTTGACATCCTGGGCCACGTGGACCTGCCGAAAAAATTCGGGCACCGGCCGGGCAAAGACTGCTCATCCCTCTACCAGACGTTTTTGGCGGCGGCAAAACAATCCGGGTGCGCGATTGAACTCAACACCGCCGGGCTGCGCAAACCCTGCAAGGAAATCTATCCCAGCCTGGAGATCCTTAAACTGGCCCGCCAGCACGATGTCGGAATCACCTTCGGTTCGGACGCCCATGCGCCCGGCGACGTCGGCATGGATTTCGCCGGGGCCGTCGCGCTCGCCCGTCAGGCCGGCTACTCGGAGACCTGCCGTTTCAATCGGCGCCAGCAGGAATCCGTGCGGTTCTGAAGTATGAGGCTGGCCCGCCCCAAAAAAAATTCCGCGCTGATCTGCCTTGTCCTCATCTTGGGGACTGCTGCGCTTTACGCGCCTCTCGCCCTTTATCCCTTCATCCTTTACGACGACGAACAATACGTCACCGCCAATCCTCATGTCGTTTCAGGAATCAGCAGGGCCAATGGGATGTGGGCTTTTACCAGTGGCGAGGCGGCCAACTGGCATCCCCTCACTTGGCTCTCTCACCAGCTGGATTGCACGCTGTTCGGCCTCAATCCCGCCGGCCATCACGCGATTAGCCTGCTCTTCCATATTGCCAACACTCTTCTGATCTTCTTTTTTCTACGCCGGGTCACAGGCGCTGTCGGGCGCAGCGCACTGGTCGCCGCCCTGTTTGCCTGGCACCCGCTCCATGTGGAATCCGTCGCCTGGATTTCCGAGCGCAAAGACGTATTGAGCACGTTTTTCTGGATGTGGACGCTGATTGCCTACGCAGGCTATGCCCGGGCCAGATCACTCCAGAAACCGCCAGAGACCGCTTCAAACTCGCCGGCGTTGCGGGTGCAGGCGGGCGCATTTTACGCGCTGGCCTTACTTCTCTTCGCCCTTGGCCTGATGTGCAAGCCGATGGTGGTGACATTGCCGTTTGTCCTGCTGCTGCTGGATTTCTGGCCCCTCCACCGAATCCGGGTGAGGGCTGAGGGAGCGGGCCAATTGGATTCGTCCCCGCCGGTGGAGCGACTTCGGTTTCTGATCCTGGAAAAGATTCCGTTCTTCGCGCTCGCGGCGGCCGGCAGTGCGGTGACCTATCTGGTCCAGGCCCACGCCGGTGCGGTGTGGCAAGTGCCCTATCTGGACCGCCTCGCCAACGCCGCCATCGCCTATGGCCGCTATGTGGCAAAACTATTCTGGCCCGGCGATCTGGCCATTGTCTATTCACATCCCAATCACTGGCCCGCAGCGTGGGCGCTCGGGGCGGCGCTGATGCTGGTTGCCTGGACTGTCTTATGCGTCCGGCCCTGGCGCCAGAAACCGTTCCTGGCTGTCGGCTGGCTCTGGTTTCTCGGCACGCTGGTCCCCACCATCGGCCTGATTCAGGTGGGCGCCCAATCTATGGCCGACCGCTACACCTATATTCCGAGCATTGGGTTTTTCATCGCGGCCGTATGGGGGGCGGCGGACCTGCTGGCCCGCCGCCCGGCCGCCAAGCCGTTGATTATGAGCCTCACCATCGCAGCGTTGGCAGGATGCGCGCTGGTCACATCGGTCCAGTTATCGTATTGGCAGGACAATGTTCAGCTTTTCCGGCGCGCGATGACCGTTTCGCCAGATAATTACATCGCCGCGAACTGCTTGGGAAAAGCCTATGAAAAAAACGGAGATATCGGACGGGCCCTATTTTTCTACCGCGCCGCTGTTGAGTCCGCTCCGCGTTTTCCCCAAAGCCAGTTCAACTACGCCCTGGCCCTGCTGGCCTTTGGACAGAGGGAGGAGGCCTTGAAGCATCTCCAGGCCGCCGCCGAGCTCGAACCCAATAACTCCGACATTCAGTACAATCTGGGAATTTACTTTGCGCAGCAGTCCAGCTGGACCAATGCCGCGCAGTGCTTTCGAAACGCCGCAAGGATCCGCCCCGGGTTCGCCGGCGCCGAAAAGCAACTGGAGCAGATTCTCGCCGACCATCCGGAAGCGCGGTGAATTCCCCGCCACGGGCTTTTCTGAAACAGCTTTTCTGAAGCTGGACAGGGCCGGTTCCTTTTGAAAAACTTGGCTCCTGTGAAACAATCAATCGTCACTCTTGACATGGAAGGCGTGCTGACGCCGGAAATCTGGATCGCCGTGGCCGAGAAAACCGGCATCCCGGAACTGCGCCGCACCACCCGGGACGAGCCGGATTACGACAAGCTCATGCGCTACCGGCTTGCCATCCTCGACCGGCAGGGGATCAAATTATCCGACATTCAGGCGGTCATCGGCTCCCTCGCGCTGCTGGACGGGGCGAAAAGCTTTCTCGACGAATTGCGCGCGCTTACCCAGGTGATCATTCTGTCGGACACCTTCGAGCAATTCGCGCAGCCGCTCATCCGCCAGCTGAACTGGCCCACCCTACTCTGCCACACGCTCATCGTCGAAAACGACCAGATTACCGACTACCAGCTCCGGATCCCCGACCAGAAGAAAAAAACAGTGGCCGCGCTCCGGCAGCTGAACTACCGGGTCATTGCTGCCGGGGATTCCTTCAACGACACCGCCATGCTGGTGGAGGCGGATGAGGGCTTTTTATTCCATGCTCCCGATAACGTGAAACGGGAGTTCCCAGACCTCAAGGCCGTGGACAGCTACAGCGACCTGATGCAACTCATCCGGGGAGCCCTGTAAATGCCGACCAACAAGGGATCCTGGAAAATATTCAGGCTGGCCGGAATCGATGTCTATGTTCACTGGTCCTGGTTTCTAGCTTTCTGGTACTTCACTAGCCGTCCGCACCAGTACACAAACTATGGCTGGAATGCACTGGAGATCCTGTCCCTGTTCCTGATCGTCCTCACCCATGAATTCGGCCATCAACTGGCCTGCCGCCGGGTCGGCGGCAAGACCCATGACATCGTCCTCTGGCCGCTCGGGGGAGTGGCCTATGTCACCCCGCCCCAGCGTCCGGGCGCCCAGCTGTGGAGCATCGCCGCCGGTCCGCTGGTCAATGTGTTGCTGATCCCCGTTCTGTCCCTGTTTTTCTGGGCCGGCGTTCATTACCAGTGGCAAGAGTCCTATCCCAACCTCGAGGAACTGATCCGGCAGGTTTGGACCGTCAACATCGTCCTGCTGGTCTTCAACCTGCTGCCAGTTTATCCGCTCGACGGGGGACAAATCCTGCGCTCCCTGCTGTGGTTTTTTTTCGGCCGCGCGAACAGTTTGCTGGCGGCAAGCGTCATCGGGTTTCTCGGCGTGGCCGGCTTGATCGGACTGGCGATTTATCAGGGATCACTCTGGCTGGGCATCCTGTCGGTATTCATTCTGATGAACTGCTGGGCGGGGCTGAAACAGGCGGGCGCGTTGGCGCGCCTGGCCAAACTTCCGCGGCGGGCGGGGTTCGCCTGCCCCTCCTGCAAAACCGCGCCGCCGCTTGGCAACCTCTGGCGCTGCGGCCACTGCGGCCAGCCCTCCGACACCTTTCAGGGGACAACTTCCTGCCCGCAGTGCGGAACCCCCTTCGTCGCGGCGCAGTGCCTCGACTGCGGCGAATCCCATCTGCTCTCCGCGTGGCGATTCCCAGAAGATTAAGCCAGCAATGAAACCTCGCAGGGAGGGGCGGGGTCCCGCGGCAGCCGGAACGCGTCAGCAAACCGCGAAGAGCCCTCCATCCGTCACTTCAATCTTCCGCCTTGAACGCCCGTGAAATCAAATCCTGAACCGCCTGCCGCGAATCCTTTGCTCCGTAGAGCATGGCATGGACTTCATCCATGATCGGCGTCGCCACATTTTTCTGCCGCGACAGCCGGTGGACGGAGCGCGTCGTAGGATACCCCTCCGCCAATTTCGGGTGCGAAGCTTGGATGGCTTCCAAGCTTTCCCCACGCCCCAGCCGCTCCCCCAGTTGACGGTTGCGGCTTTGCGGCGAGAAGCACGTGAGCATCAGATCCCCGAGTCCGCTCAAGCCATTGAACGTTTCCGGCTGCGCGCCGCACGCCACCCCGAGACGCCGGATTTCGGATAGCGCGCGCGTGACCAATCCCGCCTTGGTGTTGTCTCCGTAGCCGAGCCCGTCGCTCACGCCCGCGGCGATGGCGATGACATTTTTCAAGGCGCCGCCATATTCCACACCCAGGATATCGGTGCTGCGATAGACCCGGAATTCCGGGCGATGAAAAAGCCCTTGCAGCGTTCGAGTGGTGGCATCGCTTGCGCTCGCGCACACGACCGCAGTGGGAATCCCCCGCGCGACTTCGCGGGCAAAGCTGGGACCCGAAAGGGCTGCCACGCGTTCAGCGGGGGCCCGTTCGGCCAGAATACGGCTCATGGTCTCCCCCGTTTCAAATTCAATCCCCTTGGTCACACTCACCAGGATTCCCGGATGACCCTCCAGCTTCGCCGCCATGGCGCGAAATGCGTGTGACGGAACCGCCAGCACCACGCATTCCGCGCCGGCGATGGCGCGGACGAAATCTGGTTCCGGTAGCCAGCCGGTCGGCAGAGACACGCCCGGCAGATGCCGTTCATTGCGCCCGTGCCGGAGCTCCTCCAAAACACCGGCAGTGGTATTCCAGACCGTCACTGCGTGGTCGTTCTCGAGTAAAATTTTAGCCAGCGCAGTGCCCCACGCGCCGGCGCCAAGCACCGTGATCTTCATTTTGCGTCCTGTGTTTTTTTACCCATCCGGCTTTCCGTCCCCGCCAGAAGCCGCTGAATGTTGCCGGCATGTTTATAAATAGCCAGCACCCCCAGCGCCGTGGTGGCAACGGCGAGAAGAATCGCGTGCGGCTTGAGCATCCATACCGCGACCGGCAATGCCACCGCCGCCGCGATGGATCCGACGGAAACGTAGCGGGTCAGAAGCAGACCCAAGAGGAAGACTCCCAAGGCGATCAGCAGCGGCAGCGGCGCTAGCGCCAGATACACCCCGGCGGTTGTCGCAATGCCCTTGCCCCCCTTGAATCGCAGCCAGCAGGTATAATTGTGCCCCAGCACCGCGCAGACGCCGGCGAGGACTTGGTGGGCTTGCGGATCGGCGATCGAAAGATTGAAAAGCGGCGGCAAACCGTCTGCGAGCCAGGCCACGGCGATAAAACCTTTTAGCGCGTCTAGAACCAAAACCGTGATTCCCGCCGACTTGCCCAGCACTCGCAGGGCATTAGTCGCCCCGATGTTGCCGCTGCCCACCGTGCGGATATCGACACCCCTCGCCCGGGCCACGAGGTAGCCGGTGGGAATGGATCCGAGCAAATACGCGGCGAGCGCCGTGAGGAGGTAACTGAAAATTGGCACAGCGCTACTTTAACGCTTGCCGGTTCCAAGTTGAAAGTTGAAAGTTTGGCTGTGGCCCGTCCCGGAAATAAAAAAACAGCCAATCCGCAATCCATTTCAGTTTTCAGGCCTCCCTTCGGCGACCTCACGCGACATTTCTGATTTCAGTTCCGGCCGGTTGCTGGCACACTCCCGCCCATGGCAAAGATCAAAGTCGCCGTTCTCGGCACCGGCTCGCTCGGGCAGCATCACACCCGCATCTACTCCGAACTCCACGCCGCCGGACAGGTGGAGCTCACCGGGATATATGACGCGCACCCGGAAACGGCCCGCAAGATTGCCGAGAAACATCGCCTCCACGTGTTCCCCTCGATCGCCGCCGCCGCCGCCGCCAGCGACGCGCTCAATATCGTCACTCCCACCAGCACGCATTTCGACATCGCCCGGCAATTGCTCCTGCAAGGCAAACACGTGCTGGTCGAGAAACCGATGACCGATCATTCCGAACAGGCTGCCGAACTGGTCCAGATTGCGCAGCAGACCCATTGCGTCCTCCAAGTCGGACACGTCGAGCGCTTTAATCCGGTTTTTACGTTCCTCCAATCCGTCGCCACCGAGCCGAAGTTTATTGAATGCCACCGCCTGTCGCCCTTCCCCGCCCGCTCCACAGATATTGGCGTGGTGCTGGACCTGATGATCCACGATCTGGATATCGTGCTGGCGTTCGTCAAATCCCCAGTGACGAGCATCGACGGAGTGGGCATCCCGGTGTTGAGCCGGAGCGAGGATATCGCCAATGTGCGCCTGCGTTTTGCCAATGGCTGCGTGGCCAACCTCACCGCAAGCCGCGTCAGCCCGGAACGGATGCGGAAGATCCGCGTTTTCAGCGGGCCCACGCACCCCTGCTACATCTCGCTGGATTACCGCGTGCAGGAGGGGTTCATTTATCGCGTCGCACGCGATGGCGAGGAGGAGAGTTCGCTGCTGAAGAAAGTGCTCGCGGCCAAGCTGGGCATTGGAAAAGACTCGGCCATCGTCAGCCAGTTTGCCGGCAAGAAAATCGTGCGCGAACCCGTACCGATTGCCAAGGACGAGCCGCTCAAGCTCGAGCTGCAGCATTTTATTGAATGCATCCAACAACGACAGACCCCGCTGGTGAGCGGCGCCTCCGCCAAGCTCGCGCTGGATCTGGCCTTTGAAATCACCCGGCAGATTCAGAGCCTCCCCACGCCAACCCCAACGTGAAGCCAAAATCCGTCATGCTCATCGCCGGCGAGGCGAGCGGGGATCTGCTGGCCGCAGAACTGGTATCCGCCTTGCGCGACCCGTTGCCCGACGCCCGCTTCCTCGGTGCCGGCGGCCCCAAGATGGCGGCTGCAGGCGTGGAACTGGCGTTTGACTTGACCCAGCATTCCGTGGTGGGAATCACCGATGTGCTGAAAAATATTCTAAAGTTCCGCCGGCTGTTTCATGAATTGCTGGCGATGGCGATGGAGCGCAAGCCGGATGTCATCATCGGCGTGGATTTCGGAGGATTCAACCTGCGCTTTGGCCAGGCGATAAAAGCTTACGTCCGCGCCAATCCCTTCTCCCAGTGGAACCCGAAAATTATCCAGTTCGTCTCCCCGCAGGTCTGGGCATCGCGTCCCCGGCGCGCGAACACGCTCGCCCGGGACTACGACCTGCTTCTGAGCATTTTTCCTTTTGAGCAGGCCTGGTACGCCCAACGCGTCCCGAAGTTGCGCGTGGAATTTGTTGGCCATCCCATGATCGGGAGATTTGGGACCGACCACTTACTGGCAGCGCGCCGGGACCCAGAACTTCCGGCCTCTGAAAATCGGCCCTCACAAATCCTCCTTTTGCCGGGGAGCCGGAAAAGTGAATTGCAGCGGCATTTGCCGGTGATGCTTGAAACTCTCAAGACCATCCGTGAAACGTTGCCCGGGGTGAGGGCTAAAATGGTTTTACCCAGCCCCGCGCTGGTGAAACTGGCCAAGTCGCTCGGGGCAACCCTGGAAATCCAGGTCGGCGAGCTGCCCTGGGCCCTGGCTGAAGCAGATCTCGCCCTCGCCTCCACCGGCACGGTGACCATGGAGTGCGCGTTCTTCGGCGTGCCGACGATTACCCTCTACAAAACCTCCTGGCTCACCTATCAAATCGCCCGGCGCCTGATCACCGTAAACTCCCTGACGATGCCGAACCTTCTGGCAGGAAAGACAGTGTACCCGGAGTTCATTCAGAATGAGGCCACTTCGGAACATCTGGCGAAGGCCGCGCTGGAATTGCTGCAAGACAAATCCCGCCGGACCCATATTCAATCTCAGCTCGCCCAAATCATCACCACGCTGGGCGCACCCGGTGCGGCCGGCCGCGCGGCGGCCTCAGTTTTAAGTTTATTTCCATCGGCTTAAAATTCAGTCTCCCCCTCCAATCAACCATGAAAAAAGCCGGCCATCCTATCATCCCCCGCAAGACCATCTATCGACTATCGATTTATCTGCGCTGCCTGGCCCGGCTGCATGAGAAGAACATTGGAACGGTTTCCAGCGAGGCGCTGGCCAAGGCCGCTGGCGTCAAATCGACGCAGCTCCGGAAGGACCTCGCCTATTTCGGCACCTTCGGCACGCGCGGCTTGGGCTATGACGTCACCGACCTGTTCAAAAAAATTTCAGAGGAACTCGGCACCTCGCGCCTCCAGCCCGTGATCCTGATCGGCGTCGGCAACCTTGGCCTGGCGCTGCTGTCCTATCGCGGGTTTGAAAAAGAGGGATTTGAAATCACCGCGGCGTTCGATGCGGAACCCCGGCGCAAGCGGGATAAGAAAATCAAGCAGCCGATTTACGGAATGGAAGCCCTGCCGGAGTTTGTGGAAAAACACGGAGTCAAGATGGCCATTCTTACCGTGCCGGCCGCCGTCGTCCAAGAGGTGACCAATCAACTGGTGCGCTGCGGCATCACCGGCATCCTGAATTTCGCCCCCATCGTTCTGGACGTGCCGGAGGATGTGATGGTCAACAATGTCAATCTCGCCATCGAGCTCGAAAACTTGAGCTACTTCATTCAGGAGTGACTCTTCGCGGATCAACGGGTCCGGGGCGCGAACCGGCGGGGTGCTGTTGCCAAAAAGCCAGAAGGTCCTTCCACCACTCCGGGGATTCGTCCGTGGTGTTGCTATGGTGTGCGCCCGGAATGATCTCCAGAAGCTTCGGCCCCTGATATCCCTCATACAACTGCTCCCCGAGCCGGGGCGGAATGATTTCATCGGCCCCGGCCACAATGACCTTGATCGGCCCATGGTACCCTTTCAGCCAAGCGAGCGGCTCAAACCGATCCCACAACAAAAAATAAGCGGGGATGAACGGGACGTGATTCTGCGCGACGGAGGCCAGCTTGTCATACGGCACAAACAGGGCCATCCCCGCCACGCGGGCGGGATATTTTCGGGCCAGATGCGCGGCCACCCCAGTTCCGAGTGATTCGCTGACCAGATAGGAGGGGCATTGGCGCGGAAGGTTTTCAAACGCTTCCTCGGCAGCCCGCAGCAGACTGTCTTCGCCGGGAGACCCCGGCCGCGACCCAAAACCCGGATATTCGAGAATATAGACATCCAAGGGGGCGGCGGCCTGAATTGGCATCGCCATGTAGGCGCGATTAAGAGCCCAACCGGCGTTGCCATGTAATATCAAGACGCTTCCGATGGGAGCGGAACGGGACGGCAGCCGCCATCCCATCAGCTGATGGCCAGCATTGTACCAGGGAACAAATCCCGCCTTGGCGGCCGACTCCTCCGCAGACGCCTGCGTCAGATGGCTTGGCACATATACCAGATAGCGCTGCAGCAACGTAAAACCGATCACCATCACCGCATAGCCCATCAAAAAAGTCCAAACGGCTAGAAGAATCCACCTGCGCCAAGGCCATTGACTCTGCGTTGCTGGGATTTCCTCAGCCACAGGCTTAAGCGATCTTCGCGGTTTTCAGTTCCAGATACAAATCGCGCAGCTGCTTGGGCTCAACCGTGTCGGGCGAATCCGTCATCAGGCAGGTGCCCTTGGCCGTCTTGGGAAAGGCGATCACATCGCGGATACTCGGTGTGCCGCAGAGGATCGCGATCAGCCGGTCAAAGCCCAGAGCAATGCCCCCGTGCGGCGGCGCCCCGTACTTGAACGCCTCCAGAAGATAGCCGAACCGTGCCGCCACCATGTCCGGGGGAATCTGTAGCACGTCCTCAAACACCGTTTTCTGGACCGCCGGCTGATGGATACGGATGGAGCCGCCGCCGAGTTCCACGCCATTGACCACGATGTCATAGTGCTGGCCCCGGACTTTTTTAGGGTCGCTCTTGAGCAGCGGGATATCCTCCGTGACCGGGGCGGTGAACGGATGATGGCTCGAATACCACCGGTTCTGTTCGCGATCAAAACCGAGCAGCGGGAATTCGATCACCCAAAGAAAATTGAAACGGTCGGCGGGAATCACCAGCTTCCCCTGCCCTTTCAAAACCTCCGCGCAATACAGCCGGATTTTGCCCAGGATTTCGCACGCCGTGAGCCATTGGTCGGCCGCAAACAGGATTAAATCGCCCTCCTCAATCTTCAACTTTGAAACCAATGCCTGCTTCTCAGCGTCATTGAAGAACTTAACGATGGGCGATTTCCATTCGCCCCCTTCCACCTTGATGAAGGCCAGCCCCTTGGCCCCGAACCCCTTGGCATATTCAGTCATCGTCTCGATCTGACCCTGCGTTGCGCCGGCCAGACCTTTCGCATTGATAGCCTTCACCACGCCGCCGGCGGCAATCGCTCCACTAAAAACCTTAAACGTGCTGGCCTTGAATTCCGCCGTGAAATCGGCCAGCTCCATCCCGAAGCGCGTGTCCGGCTTGTCAATACCATAGCGGTTGAGCGCCTCCTCAAACGTGATCCGCGGAAATGGCGTCGGAATATCCGCCCCCAGCGCGGTCTTCCAGACGCGCTTCAAAAGCCCCTCGATCAGCGCGTAGATGTCCTCGCGGTCGATGAAGGACATCTCCACGTCCACCTGGGTGAACTCGGGCTGGCGATCGGCGCGCAGATCCTCATCGCGATAGCACCGCGCGAGCTGGAAATACTTCTCCACGCCGGCGACCATCAGGATCTGCTTGAACTGCTGCGGCGACTGAGGCAGCGCGTAGAACTGGCCGATGCCAGTCCGGCTTGGCACGAGAAACTCCCGGGCCCCCTCGGGCGTGGATTTAAACAGCGTGGGAGTCTCGACCTCCAGGAATCCCTGCTCGTCGAAAAACACGCGGGCGGCGGTGGCGACCTTGCTGCGCAAACGCAGGTGGTGCAGCATCTCGGCGCGGCGCAGGTCGAGGTAGCGGTATTTCAACCGGAGCTCCTCATGCACCTTGCCCGCCGCCTCTGGATCGTCCACAGGGAACGGCAGGACTTCCGCCATGTTCAACACCTCCAGCGCAGCGACGCCGATCTCAATCTCGCCGGTGGGGATCTTGGCATTGTTCGTGCCGGCCGGGCGATGACGGACCTTACCCGTGACGCTGACGACGCATTCGCTGCGCAGCGCTGCGGCCTGGTCGAACAGCTCCTTGGCCAGGCCCGACGGATCAAACACCGTCTGCGTGCGGCCCTCGCGGTCGCGGATATCCAGGAAAATCAGACCCCCCAGGTCGCGCCGGGAATGGACCCAGCCAGACAGGGTGACGGTTTGGCCGATGTGTGACGGGCGCAGTTCGTTGCAGTGATGAGTACGTTTCATTAAAAAATCGCCGTGGCGAGTCCGCATCTTGTCTGGAACGGGCTACTTTTTCAAAGAGTTTTTTGGGTGGGAGCGCGCAGGGTCGGGCCCTGCGGCGCTCGGGACAAAACGAGGCGGGATCGTTTGAGCGCTCGACAATGGCGCTGGATTATTTAATTTTTCGGGGCATGACAAAACCAACGTTACTCGTCCTCGCCGCCGGCATGGGCAGCCGTTATGGCGGCCTCAAACAAATTGACCCAGTC
>Ga0209597_1002595_pt1 | contig 11424 bp, 8 predicted proteins | sample M_140625_MF_Meta_FD_187316 | JGI IMG/M metagenome (GOLD analysis project Ga0209597, IMG submission 187316) | Freshwater microbial communities from Lake Montjoie, Canada to study carbon cycling - M_140625_MF_MetaG (SPAdes) (version 2) | ecosystem: Environmental > Aquatic > Freshwater > Lake...
CTTGGATGTCATCGTCTAAAAATTGTTTTGCAAATCCATTTGTACAGATTATACTATTTGCACTTTTAAATTCACCAAAATTAGTTTCTAAAAAAACTTCCTTTCCATTTGATTCAAATGTTTTTACTTCAATCCCAAAAAGAGAAAGAATACCTAGATTAGTGGCTTTTTTGTAGAGTTCAGAAATTAATTTTCCAGTGTTTATTGTTCCTTCTTCACTATTGCTATATGTGCTAAAGATGTTTTGGAATCCAAAATTACGGATAGCCATTTTATCCTCTCTATATATATTTTTTACACCGCATATTTCGAAGGATTTTTCATTTATATACGCTATAAAATCATCTTGTAATAGCTCTTCTTTTTTTGAAATTAAATCCCATGAACCACATTTTTCATATCCAATTTTTTTTGCGTCGATTAACTCAAATAGTGTTTTTAATCCTTCATAGCGTAGACTAAAAGTACTCCAAACTTTTTCATCACTGATTTTTGAGAGATCGTCATACAATTCTGTTGGGCTGCCAAAACACGCAAATCCCGCATTTTTAGTGCTTGCTCCACTTGGAAGATATCCTCTTTCTAAAATTAGAATTTTTGATCTAGGAAATTTTTCTTTTAAAAAAATCGCCGTGCTAAGTCCCACAATACCAGCACCAATAATTGTAAAATCAAGACCCTCAAAATAAAGTGATTTCTCCCAAAAACTTAAATCTTTGATGTTTAGCATTTTTTTAATTCGTCTTTTTTTAGCAATTTTGTATTAATTCATTAAATATACACTTTTACTTTTTTTTAAAATAAAATAATCGTTAGCTTATGATAAGAAAAATACTTTTTTTCTTCTTACTTTCTTTAAGTTTTACACGTTTTTATTCTCAAAAAGACCTTTCAATTTCTTTAGAGGGAAAGGTTCATAATAAGGAAAATAAGGAAAATATTTTTGGTGCAACATTATATTTAATGGATAAGGATGTTTTTATTTCAAAGTCAGTTTCCTTATCTAATGGAACTTTTTTATTAACTGCTAAAATTCCAAGATCTGACACTTATGATTTGATTGTTTCTAAAAATGGATTTATTTTAAAAAAAATCTTAATTGATTTATCTTCTTTAGATTTTGAAAGAGAGTATCAAAATAACATACCATTAAAAAAAGATATGAATATAAATTTATATTCACAGAGTTTATACCCAAACATAAATAATTCTGATTCTTTTTATTCTGAGAAATACAAGTGGAATCTTGAGGAGAAGCAACTAATATTAGACGAAAATTATCTTATTCAAGCTGAAGAAAAGTTAAAGCTTTCTAATACACCAATAGCAAAAGTAATTATTGATAGTGCAGCCATTAAAACACAGGATGAAACTATAATTTCAAATCTTACAGATATTTTGAAGCAAGCCAAGTCTTATTCAAAAGAAAAGAATTTAAAATTATCTATTGAAAAATATAATGAAGCAGAATTACTTTCTTCAAAATTGTCAAATTCAAATTCAAATCAATTATATATTTCATCACTAAAGGCTGAAAAGACTAAATTACTCGAAGTGAAGAATTCTGAGGACCTGGTGTTTAATAGTCAACTAATTAAAGCAAATGAATATTTCGCGCTAGGTCAAAATGGATATGCTAAAGCTAAATTAATTTTAAGGACTGATCCAATGCGAGGAAGGGTAAATGACCCCAAAGTAATTGAGTTAACCGATAAAATTAATCAAATGGAATCATATTTTAGTATGAAAAAAACAGCCTATCTTTTGGTAAAATCTAAAAAGAAAAACCAGGAAGCAATTACTTCGCTAAAAATCGCCCAAGAAAAAGCAATACTTAATCAAAAAATTATTCCACAAAATGAATTAGCTCAGTTAAAAAAATCTATTGATTCATTAGAGAATATAATTAATCCGATGTCTGCTTTAATTCCAAAAAAAGTAATTCCTGCTTCTACACAAGATCAAGGTACGATTTTATTGGCACCAGGAGAAATTCATACTGGTAAAAATAGTGACGCCTATAAAGATATATTTATCAATAAGGAAAAGAAAGATAATGCAGCAATATACAAAATGGAAATTATTAAAAATGATTTAGAATATACTACAAATTTTACAAGTTCTATAACTGCATCTCAACGTCAAGATGCACAGGTTCAAATAAATGAGATAAAAAATGTTATTGATTCTATACTATCTGATGAACAAAAAAATAGTGAACAACGTCAGTATCAAATGCAAGAGCAGATTGCGACTTTGAACCAAGATATTAATGAAAGAAATTTAAGTGTTATAGCTCAAAATGAATTAATTATAACTGAAATTAGTGAAAATAAAAATCAATTAGATATAATACAAAAGAAACAAAATGACGAGAATTCAGAACGTTTAGAAAAGCAAATGGACGCTGTTCAAATTAGTAAGGATCGTATTTTAATCATTGAGCAAGAAAGACATGAGTCAGAAGAGGATAGATATACAGAGCAGCAACAAATTATTAATAATCTTGATTATTCAAGGTATCAAAAAGACTCGATTTCAAAAGCTAATATTGAATTAGGCTTATCTAAAATTCAAAAAATGAAGGATTATCAGAAATACTATGAAACAACTCCAAATTATCTAAAAAATGAGGCGGGTGTTTTATATGAAAAAAATAAAATGACTGAAGTTATATATAAAATAAAAAATTTACAAGGTTATGTATCTTCAGTTATTATTCGTCGCATTGTTGTTGATATAAATGGTTATGGTGTTGTTTATGAACAGACAACAAATGAAAGCGGTAAAAATTCCTTCACTAGAAATGGACTGTTAATAACTGAAACTATTTGGTTTAATGAATCAACAGGTGATAATGTTATCAAAAAGTAGTTTTTTTCTTGTCATTCTAGCTTTATTATTTTGTAAATGCTCGTCTAATGATAATAATCAAGATTTTTATACAATTAGTGGAAAGGCTCAAGGCACAACTTATTCTATTATTTTAATTGGCCCAAATGATACAATTACAAAAAATCAAATAACTACTATTCTTGAAAATTTTGATTCAGTTTTGTCAACTTATGTTAGCACTTCATTAATAAGTCAATTCAATTCTGCAGATAATAGTATTGAGTTTTTAGATTCAAACTTCTATTTTAAAAATTGCTTATTAATGAGTCAATTTATTTTCGAACGTTCTAAAGGTGCTTTCGACCCCACAGTTTTCCCTTTAATTGATGCCTGGGGATTTTTTAAGAATAAAAAAACACCATTATCGAAAGTTGCTGCAGATTCAATTTTGCCCTATGTTTCCTTTGAAAAAGACAAATTGTTTAGCTATAAATTTAAAAATAACTTACTTTATTTTACAAAAAAAGATAAACGTGTAAAATTAGATTTTAATGCGATTGCTCAGGGATATGCTGTTGATGTTTTAGCTGAATTCATTCGTAAAAAAGGATATTCTAATTTTTATATTGAGTTAGGCGGTGAGGTTTATGTTTCTGGATTAAACCGTGAAAATCAAAAATGGAAAATAGGAATCGATACTCCTGTATCAAGTTCAAAGGAACGAACTATTAGTGAAGTTCTTTCAATTTCAAATGAAGCAGTAGCCACTAGTGGAAATTACCGTAAATTTTATGAAGTTAAGGGTAAAAAGTATGCGCATACAATTGATCCAAAGACGGGTTTGCAGGTTACACATAATTTATTGAGTGCAACTGTTATTGCAAAGGACTGCGCAACAGCCGATGGTTTTGCAACAGCTTTTATGGTAATGGGTAAAGAAAAGACAATTGCTTTTTTAAAACAAAATCGTGATTTAGGTTTAACAGTCTACCTTATTTATAACGAAAAAGGTAGTATGAAATCTTACGCATCAGATTCTTCAAATTTATTCTCATTGTAAATCAATAATCGGTTGTCAGTAACTAATTTGTGAGAATATAATCTACCCTTACTTTCTTTTTATTTTCGCAAAAAGGAAATTAATATGAACGTTCATTTTATCGCAATAGGAGGAAGCGCAATGCACAACTTAGCAATTGCTTTGAGTCGAAAAGGCTTTAATGTCTCTGGTTCGGATGATGAAATTTTTGAGCCTTCGCTTTCTCGCTTGGAAAAACAAGGAATTCTTCCAGGAAAAATTGAATGGAATACTGAAAATATTCATCCTGGTTTGGATGCTGTAATTCTCGGAATGCATGCAAGAATTGATAACCCTGAGTTGTTAAAAGCAAAGGAATTAAATCTCCCAATATTTTCTTATCCTGAATACTTGTATGAACAATCCAAAGATAAAATTCGACTTGTTATCGGAGGAAGTCATGGAAAAACGACAATAACTTCTATGTTACTCCATGCTTGTAAAAAGCTAAAAGTTGATGTCGATTATATGGTTGGCGCTCAGTTAGAAGGTTATGATTGTATGGTACGACTTACAGATTCCGCTAAAATAATGATTCTTGAGGGGGATGAATATTTAAGTTCTCCAATCGATAGACGCCCAAAATTTCATTTGTATAAACCATCAATTGCTTTGTTAAGTGGTATTGCTTGGGATCATATCAATGTTTTTCCAACCTTTGATAATTACTTAGAACAGTTCGATATTTTTTGTAATTGCATTGAAAAAAAGGGATTATTGATCTATAACGAAGAAGATTCTGAGATTGTGAAGCTTGCAGAAAAATACAAGACTTCTTTACAGACAATTGCTTACAAAACACCAGTATTTACGCCTAATTTACAGGGTACAACAATGGTATTTGACGGAATTAATTACGATTTACAAATATTTGGGCCACATAACTTACAAAATATGATGGGCGCTATGCGCTTAGCTGAATCTATTGGCATTAAATCATCTGATTTTTTTACTGCAATGAATGATTTTACTGGCGCCGGAAAAAGACTCCAAAAAGTTACAGAAAATAAACAATTTGTAATGTATAAAGATTTTGCACATTCACCATCAAAATTAATGGCAACAACAAATGCTGTAAAACACCAATATCCAAATAGAGAACTAATTGCTTGTATGGAATTACATACATTTTCATCACTAAAAAAGGAATTTTTACCTCATTACAAGGATTCAATGGCAAAAGCAGATATAGCTATCGTATATTATAGTCCTGAAGTTGTACATCATAAAAAGTTAGAATCAATAAGTAAAGAGTTAGTTTTTGATAGCTTTGGCGGAAATGTTATCGTACTAAACGATACACAAGAAGTATTAAATTTTCTTAACGCACATTCATGGTCAAACAATGTTCTTTTGATGATGTCATCTGGAAATTTTGATGGAATCAATTATGAGGAACTAGCTAAGAAGTTAATTGCGAAAAACGATGCGGCGGAAGATAAGGGTAATAACAATTGAATTTAGAGTTGCATATAGCAATAATGAAAGCATCGATACAAGCATCGTAAATTGTGGATTATACACCATTTTAGTTTTGGCTAAAATATCTATTTTTATTTCTTCAACTGATTTATTTTCCATTTCTGGGTTTTCCCGTTGAATTTCTTTTATTGTTTGTGGCTTAGATAATTTCATGGAAATCTCATTCATTTTACCCTCGTTAAAAGCAGGATATATTTTTTGGTAATAGAAATATAAAAAGACACTGACAATTACTGCATAAGGGACTCCGGCAAGCATTCCATTTTTAACATCATTCAATAAATTACTTTCTGTTTCTTTTCTTTTAACTAAATACAAGGCAATTGTAATTGCTGCAGTTAATATAAACATGTTGATAAAGACAAATGGTCTCAGATCATCAAGAGAAAGAGAAAGATAAAATGCTGCAAATTTTATTGAAATCCAAATTGCAGCTGCAAGCAGTCCAACCTTAAGGGGTAATTTCATTAATTATTCATTGATATTAAAAATTCCTCATTGGAGATGGTATTCTCCATGTGAGATTTAAGGAATTCCATTGCTTCAACAGGATTCATATCAGCCATAAATTTCCGTATCAACCAAATCCGCTGTAAGACATCTTTTCCAACTAATAAATCTTCGCGTCGAGTTCCAGAAGCAGTAATATCGATTGCAGGATAAATTCTTCTATTAGATATTTTGCGATCGAGTTGGAGTTCCATATTTCCAGTACCCTTGAATTCTTCAAAAATTACTTCATCCATTTTAGATCCTGTCTCAGTTAATGCTGTAGCAAGAATTGAAAGTGAACCGCCATTTTCTATTTTTCGAGCAGCACCAAAGAATCTTTTTGGTTTATGCAAGGCATTTGCGTCGACACCTCCTGAAAGAACTTTTCCAGAAGCTGGAGAAACTGTATTATAAGCTCGAGCTAAGCGTGTTATTGAATCTAGCAAAATACAAACATCATGACCACATTCAACCATTCTTTTGGCTTTTTCCAAAACCATATTAGCAACTTTTACGTGGCGTTCTGCAGGTTCATCGAAGGTGGAAGCAATAACTTCTGCTTTTACACTTCTTGCCATGTCAGTTACCTCTTCTGGTCGCTCATCAATTAACAATACAATTAAGTAGGTTTCCGGATGATTTGCAGCAATTGCATTTGCTACATCTTTAAGTAACATTGTTTTTCCTGTCTTTGGCTGTGCCACAATCATTCCACGTTGACCTTTTCCAATAGGAGCAAAAAGATCCATAACACGTGTGGAAAGTGTTTCTTGTTTGTGTCCTGTTAATTTGAATTTTTCCGACGGGAAAAGAGGAGTTAAATATTGAAATGGAACACGATCACGAATGTAAGATGGATGTCTACCATTTATCGATTCAACTTTTACCAAAGGGAAGAATTTTTCTCCTTCTCTTGGTGGACGGATTGTTCCTTTTAGTGTATCACCTGTTTTTAAACCAAATAATTTTATCTGATTTTGAGAAACATAAATATCGTCTGGTGAGGGAAGATAATTGTAATCGGATGATCGCAAAAAGCCATAGCCATCTTGAATTACTTCTAAAACTCCTTCAGCAGTAACAATACCAACTAAGTCATAATTCTCATCTGATTTCTCAGCAGGATTTTCATTTGGAATATGCCCTTGGTTTTGTTGATTTGCGTGATGAGGTCTATTTTGATTTTGTCGCTTATTATCAAATTTATGAACTGGCCTCTCTTGTCTTACGTTTTGCTCGCGTACTTCTTGATCATTCTTTTCCTCAGATGATTTACTTGATTTTTCTTCGATAGTGTCAGCAGTAGTTACTTCGGAAGATACTTTATCAATTTTTTCTTCTTTGGTATCATTACTTATGTCCTGCGTTAGATTTTCTTCTATTGGCAATTCTTTTTTTACAATCTTTCGAGTACGTTGTTTTTTTTGATTTTCGCCCTCACTAGAATTACTAATGTTGTCATTTTTCTGTTCTTCTGACGAATCAGAATTTTCATTTGCTGTGGTGTCACCCATGTTATTTATTTATTTTAAGGATTTTTAGTTTTAAGATATACAGCTTTAAACTGCTATTTTGAAGATACAAGCAAGTTGAGAATTAATTTAAACTATAATTGTTCGGTGAAAATATTTAGTGATTTAATATAATAAATTTTGGAGAAATAAACCCTTTGGGTTCTAACTATAAATCAAATTTAGTTATTATTTTCTAATAAGCAACAAAAACATTAAGTTTTTCTTTTTTTCTTTTTTGCTGCAGGAAAAAGTATGTTGTTTAAGATTAATCTGTAACCTGGTGAATTTGGATGAAGATTCAAATCTGTCTGTGGGTCATTCACTAAATGTTGGTAATCTTCTGGGTCATGACCGCCATAAAATGTCCAAGTTCCTTGTCCCATTTCTCCATGAATATAACGTGCCGTTCCTGCACTTTTATTTTCCCCTAAAATTAGCACATTTGACTTTATAAATTCCTTTCTAAAATCTGTTGTTTGTCCCATAAATCCTTTTACTACATCAACATGACATTGCGTTAGCATCGTTGGTATAACATCCCATTTTGCTGAAAAATCAAAAAGTGAAAATTGATCCATCGCTTCTGTAATTACGCGATTATTTCTTAAATCAGTTGCATCAATATCTGAATATTCATAAATCATTGGGTCTTTTATAAGATGAAAATCCTTGAAAGCAAAGGTTTGACTAAAATCTAATTTCTCTTGAGCACGTGAATCTGATGGGTCACCATCAAAAATAGATTCGCAAATATCAGTTCCTTGAGCAGCTAACCCGATATCAAAACTATCAGTACCACTACACATTGTAAATAAGAAGCCTCCGCCAATTACAAAGTTTTTTAAATTCTTTGCAACTGCTAATTTTAGTTCTGATACTTTAGAAAAACCTAAATTTTTAGCGTTTTTTTCTGCTGTAATAACTTGTTGCTGATACCATGACTGGTATCTTGCAGAGCCATAAAATTTTCCGTATTGACCTGTAAAATCCTCGTGATGAAGGTGCAACCAGTCATATTTAGGAAGCATTCCCATGACAATTGCAGAATCGTAAATTTTTTCATAATTTATTTCTGCGTATTCTAAAACCATAGTTACGGCATCGTCCCACGGCTGTTTATCAGGGGGAGTATATACTGCAATTTTCGGTGCTTTTTCAAGTTGCACTATTTCCATATTTACATCGGGATTTGCAATTTGTGCTCTGATTTGGTTGACTTGCCCTTCTGCTAAAACTTCATAGCGAATGCCTCGAAATATAAGTTCTTCTTCAATTGATTTTAAATGAGGCATTAAAAAAGATCCTCCCCTATAATTTAAAAGCCATTCTATAGTAATACTATTTTCTAAAGTCCAAAATGCAAGGCCGTATGCTTTTAAATGATTTGTTTGAGATTCGTCCATTGGAACTAATAGCTGAGTAGCTTTTAATTGGCTTGAAAAAATGAGTAGTAAAAGGAATAAAAAAAATCGATTTAGCATTATTTTAAAATGGATTGTCCTCATCTTCATTTTGATTAAATTCTTCATTCTGATCCTCCGAAGAATTCATTTTACTGGGAAGAGTATAGGTATTTGAATCTTGATTAAATGTTGAAAGATTGTTTTTTAACGGTTTAGATAATTCAAGATCACTTACTTCATGCAAATTTTCAAAACGAGCAAACTCAGGAACAAAACGTAAATTAACTCTTCCAGTTTGTCCATTTCTATGTTTTGCAATTATAATTTCTGCCATTCCTTGCGTTGAATCTCCATTGTCATTGGTAGTTAAACCATATGTTTCTGGACGGTAAATAAATGAAACAATGTCTGCATCTTGTTCTATAGCTCCCGATTCACGCAAGTCAGAAAGCATAGGGCGCTTTTCTCCACCGCGTGATTCTACTGCTCTACTTAACTGAGCAAGTGCAATAATTGGAACATTTAATTCTTTCGCAATTTCTTTAATAGACCGAGAGATTGTAGAAATTTCTTGTTCGCGATTCCCATATCCTTTTCCATCTTTAGCAGACATTAATTGAAGGTAATCTATGATTATTAATTCTACATTATGTTGAGCTTTCAAACGCCGACATTTTGCTCTAAAGTCAAAAATACTAAGTCCTGGTGTATCATCTATAAAAATTGGAGCACTTGATAAATTAACTATACGTGAATGCATTTGTTGGAATTCATGGTCTTCTAATTCTCCCTTTCGTAATTTAACTGAATCAATTCGAGCCTCACTTGCAATTAATCGTTTTACCAATTGCACCGATGACATTTCCAAGGAAAAAATTGCAACACCCATTTTGTGATCAATTGCTGTATTTCTAGCCATAGAAAGTATAAAAGCTGTTTTTCCCATTCCAGGTCTTGCTGCTAAAACAATCATATCTGAACGTTGCCATCCAGCAGTAATTTTATCTAAATCATGAAAGCCTGAGGCTACTCCTGAAATTCCATCTTTATTTTTTGAAGCTTTTTCTATTTCCTGTATTGCTTCTCCAAGAAGGCTTTTCATACTTAGAGCTTGTTTGCTCATGTTGTTTTCTGCAATTTGAAACAAGTTTGACTCAGCACTATTTAATAATTCAAAGACATCACATGTTTCATCGTAAGCATCTCGAATTATTTCACTGCTAACACGAATGAGTTCTCTTTTTATAAATTTTTCGGTGATTATTCGAGCATGGAATTGAATGTGTGCTGAAGAAGCAACTCGATTTGTCAGTGAAGAAATATATCCTGCGCCACCTGCTGCTGCTAATTCTCCATTTTTTTGAAGTCTAGAAGTTACAGTTACTAAATCTACAGGATTTGTTGATGCGAATAAGTCGCGAATGGTTTTAAATATTATTTGGTGTTTTGGATCGTAAAAACTATTATGGTTTATGATTTCAACACAATCATCTATCGCACTTTTTTCCAACATCATTGCTCCAAGAATAACTTGTTCAATTTCTATTGCTTGAGGTGGTAATTTTCCGATGTCTCCGCTAAGTACTGAAGGGCTTTTTATACGAGAAATTGGTTTGCGATTGTTTTCCATTGGATCCATACAACAAATATAACAAATGAAAATCCTTGAAAAAAATAATGATGCAATTACTTTATAAAAAGATTTGAGTACTGTTTATCAACACTTGTTAATATCATTTTAATTCTTTTAAAGCACGAGCAGTACCAATACTTCTAGTAATATAATCATTTGCTAATTTAGGGCTTCTAGCAGGAGAAAATAATCTACCATAAAATATAATTTGAAGGTGGAGCTTGTTCCATGTTTCAATTGGAAATACTTTTTTTGCTGCTTTTTCAGTTTCAACTACATTTTTTCCTGAGCTAATTCCCCAACGGGTTAATAATCTATGAATATGTGTGTCAACAGGGAAAGCCGGAAAACCAAAAGCCTGTGACATAACAACAGATGCAGTTTTGTGTCCAACGCCCGGCAACTCCTCTAATAATTCAAATGAAACTGGCACTTCTCCTTTATATTTTGCAATTAAGATAGCGGAAAGATTCCAAATTGCTTGTGATTTTTTTGGAGAAAGTCCGCAGGGCCGAATGATTGCTTTTATTTCTTCAACACTTAATTTTACCATTTCAAATGGAGAAGGGCCTTTTTTGAAAAGTAAAGGCGTTATTTTATTAACTCGTTCATCTGTGCATTGAGCAGATAATAGAACTGCAATTAAAAGTGTGTATGGATCTGAATGATTCAGTGGAATAGGTGTCTCAGGAAATAAGATATCCAATTCGTTAATTATATATGCTGCTTTTTCTTTTTTTGTCATTTTGAATTAAATAATAATTTCATTCTATAATCTTCCATTGCTTAAAATCGATTGTCTGCATTGTCTTAATCCTATCAATTTTTTGACTTTTACTAAGCACGAAATCTTTAATTTGACAGTAGTTTTTTGGAATTTCATACTTATTAAGATAGTGAGTTAAATCCTTTTTTTTCAACTTAAAATTTACCTTTTCTTGAACTACTAGAACAATTTTTTGTCCTAAATGAACATCTTTCATAAAC
>Ga0209597_1002596_pt1 | contig 11423 bp, 9 predicted proteins | sample M_140625_MF_Meta_FD_187316 | JGI IMG/M metagenome (GOLD analysis project Ga0209597, IMG submission 187316) | Freshwater microbial communities from Lake Montjoie, Canada to study carbon cycling - M_140625_MF_MetaG (SPAdes) (version 2) | ecosystem: Environmental > Aquatic > Freshwater > Lake...
AGTGGCAAAACTTTAATTTTTTCACCGAGTGGATAGCTGCGAGTCCCAGGATAGATTATCCAAAGCTCGTCGAGATCGAGGTCGGCAAGGACAGTTTGCATTGAGCGAGTCAGTTTAGGCGCGTCAGCACGTTTAAACTCGACCCCCACCTTGCGCCCTCGCAGAAACATCAGCAGATCAAGCTCGCACCCGCTGTGAACCGCATAGAAATAGGCGTCATCGGGTTGATGCCATCGCAAGATTTCCTCCAAGGCAAAGCCCTCCCACGATGCTCCAAGTTTGGGGTGCATCAGCAAATCCATGTGGGAACGAATCCCAGCAAGTGCGTGAAAAACACCGGAGTCCCTGAAGTAGATCTTCGGCGTTTTAACCAGACGTTTGCCAAGGTTGGTGTGCCATGGAAGCAGGCGACGCACCATGAATGTCTGTTCCAGCGCGTCCAAGTAGGAGCGGGCGGTGTTTGGCGCTATGCCCATGGAGGCGGCGATCTCGTTTCCGTTCCAAGTCTGTCCGTGATAGTGGGCGAGCATTGTCCAGAACCGGCCCATAGCTGCTGGAGACATGCCAAATCCGAGGGACGCCAAGTCTCGCTCCAAAAAAGTGCGGATGAAGTTCCGACGCCAATCAAAGCTATCCAAGTCATTGCCAGCCAGAAAAGAGCGCGGAAATCCCCCACGTTGCCAGAGCGTGTCGGCAAATTGCATTCCGGTTTCGGAAAGGTTCAGCCCTTGCATTTCAATGATCTCAACCCGCCCGGCGAGTGATTCTGCACTTTGGCGGGAGAGTTCGGGCGAGGCACTCCCAAGGATCAGAAACGTTGCAGGGTTCTGGAGACGATCAGCGAGGACACGCAGCACAGGGAAGAGTCGCGGCTCTCGCTGGGCTTCATCGATGACCACCAGTCCTTTGAGTCCCTCCAAAAGAGTCTTCGAGTTCTCCATGAGTGCTGCCACCAGAGGGTCTTCGAGGTCAAAATAGTTGAGGTGGTCGGGAGGCAGGATTTGTCTGGCGAGAGTAGTTTTCCCGCACTGCCTTGGCCCCACGAGTGCGACCACAGGGTTACGCCCAAGGGCGCGTTGCAGTGACCGTTCATAGCTTGGGCGGGGAATCATACCATGAAATAACGCAGTGTTATTGCAGGACTTCAAGTTAAAGCATTACCCATTCAGTAGAATGGCACCGGGAGCGTCACAGGATCCCGGACGCCTCGGACGCAATTTCGCAACTCCATCCAGCCCACGGCAGAGTAAAGAACCTCAAAAGGGCTCACTACGCTCCACCATGATTACGCTTTATCCCATTAGACTCTAAAATTAGCGGCCGATGCGTCCGATGCGTCCGATGCGTCCGGGAGTTCCAAAGCCTGCATGCCTGCGGGGAGCCTACGTCATCTTATCGGGATAAAGTCTGTCCGTCCCTACTGCTGCAAAGGGGGCTTTGCGACCCAAGTATTATCGCGCAGTTGAAACGCTCGGCCAGCCCATTGCTTGCTAGGCACATGAACTAAAAACCAGTCGAGACGCTCAAGAATAGCCGCCCGACTGGGTTTTCTCAGCGCGATAGTGATTACACCTGGGTGATGGACGCTTCGATGTTGGAGTGTGTGAAAGAAATCACGGTCTGTTGTGAGTATCACAGCCCCAAGCTCCTCGGCTTTGGCGAGTACAGCGGCATCAGTGCAACCCGCCATGCCCATTTCCCTAACATCGAAAACCTCATGCTCCATGCCACGGAGAACCGAGGCTGCTGCCTTCGGGAAGCTTTCATCCAACAGAAACGTCATGCCACCGCTTCGTAGGCCGACACTTGATAATCGCTGAGGGTGCTCGCAAACTCCAATGCCGCGGCGACGTCATCGCGGCTAATGGTCGGGTAATCCGCCAGAATTGCCTCAATTGAATCACCACCGGCAAGCGCACCAAGCACCGTCGAGACCAACACACGACTTCCACGGATTACAGGCTTTCCGTGGCACACCGCTGGGTCGATGCAAATACGGGAGTCCATATAAGGAGAGTGCCTCGCCTCCAGCGCCTTGTCAATGTTGGTGGCGCTAATAAATACCACGGGCTCGGTATCCTGGATTACCAAAACGATGCAAACGCCAACCTCGGACGCCTCGGACGCGAATTAGTAACTCCATCCAGTCCACGGCAAGGCAAAGCCGCGAATAGCGGGCTCACTACGCCCCCTTCATTACACTGTATCCCATTAGACTGAAAAATTAGCGTCCGAGACGTCCAAGCTCCTACCGCCTGCTGGGATGATAACCAAAATTCCGGTTTTCCGCCTTTCCAGATTTCCGGCGGTGGAATGGAAACATTGGGATAGACCAAGTCCTGGCTCCGATATTTTCCGGTCGCTTCACATGAATTGATACTCTCGGAATCGCGGAAAACCGGAATTCCGGAATCCTTGAAATGCTGATAAAGAAGTGGCGCGATCGGACCTAAAATTGGGCTCAACTCAATGGTGCCAAATTTGCCACCTGACCAAACGCGTTACCCTACACCGCTTTTATTCCTTCCAGAAAGCCCTGAACGCTTCCACATGCAGCAACCTCGGACGTTTCCGACGCAGTTTCGCAACTCCATACGGCGCAGGGCAGGGTAAACACCCCACAATCGCTCACTACCCTTCCCTGATTACACTTTATCCCATTAGGCTTAGAAAATAGCGTCTGAGACGTCCGAGAACCGGACACCGGATGAGATGGTGTCCAAAGAGTCCTATGCGCTTCTCCCCCGTCACGAGTTCTTAAGCCTGGACGAGGGAGCGTTAAAATAGCCTCGTTCGCTGGAGTTCTTCTTGCTGGAGCTGTCGCCGACAAGTGGATGAAGGTGACTCCAAAGGGCCGCATTTTTACCAGCGCCATCGGAACACTTCCGCTCGTGCCCTCCCTCTTTGGTCTTGGATTCGCCCCGAGCCTGGGTGCGGCGATTGCTTTCATGATCTTATTCGGTGTTGGCTGGGGATTTTTTGACTGCAACAATATGCCGATTCTTTGCCAAGTGGTCCGACCGGAGCATCGTGCAACCGGTTACGGATTCATGAACATGATCAGCATCAGCGTGGGAGCCGTTGCGACCGTCCTCCTTGGATCGATGCGGGACCATGGCATCCAGCTCACTGCGGCTTTCGCCGGCTCCGCGGTTCTCGCATTGATTACAGTCGCTTTCGTCATGCGAATCAGACCGCAGCGGTGATGTGCCCGTAGTCTAAAAACGGCATCGGATCCCCCGTTGTCGCACTGAGCTTTAGTCAGCCTGATGCAAAGGTCTAATAAACGGGGCAAGGCTTTCTTTTTTAGGACCGATGGTCCGCGCGGGTGGGCGTATCCTCGGCTGGAAGCGGGAGCAAGGAGCGTTAAGCGAGGAGTTCTTTGAGGACGCCCGAGCTGTCTCCGTGGCGCTCGGCGTTGACTCCGACGCCGTGGAGCAAGGTGAGCCAGGCGTTGCAAAGGGGGGTGTCCTTGGGCGTGACGATGCTGTGGCCGAGCTTGATACCCGCGCCGCCGCCAGTCAGGAGCGTGGGGCAGTTGTCGAGATTGTGTTCCGTGCGGATGTTGCTGCCGTAGGCGAGGGCGACGTGGTCAAAGAGCCGGGAGCCGTCGGATTCGCGGGTGGATTTGAGTTTGTCGAGGAAGCCCGAAAGCAGTTCGCTTTGGGTGAGATCGCGGCGCTGGGAGGCCTCCAGCTTTTCTCCAAGTGTGGAGTGGTAGTGGCTCATGTCGTGCGGGGCCACTTTGATGCCGAGGCTGGTTAGCAGGGTGCTCACGGGCTGGCGGTAGGTGAGCACGCGAGTGCTGTCGGTCTGGATGGCAGCCAGAATGATGTCGTACATGATTTTGATCTCCTCGCGTCCCGCCAGCCCGGGCTGCGGCTCGGGAATGGGGGCGTTGGGCTGGGGAACGCCGATCCACTGTTCGTCTTTACTCAGGCGGGTTTCGATGTCGCGAATGCCTTGGAAATATTCGTCGAGTTTGGCGGTATCGTTTTTGCCCAGGCCGCGCTGCATCGCGCGCGCGTTTTCCAGGACGGTATCCAAGACGCTGCGCTTTTGCGCGAGCATGGCTTTTTGCTGTTCGATGGGCGTGGTGTCCTTGGAAAACAGGCGGTGGAAAGCCTCGACGGGACCTTTTTGGCCGCCGATGGGTTTTCCGCTGATGTCCCAGGCCATGGAAAGCCCGGGGCCGTGGCCGGAAGCTTCCGCGTTTTCAGCCCCGTTGAGTTGGAGGGAGGCGAAGCGGGTGCTCAGACCCAGCTTTGCTGCCGCGACTTGGTCCGCGGAAATGCTGTTGTGAAAGTTTTGGCCCGGCTCTGCAAATCGGTTTGCGCCAGTGAGCCACATGGTGCTGCCCCAGTGTCCTTCGTTGGAGTACTTGTTGCAGAGGCCCTGCACGATAGAGAAGTCGGGCTTGTGTCGGGCGAGGGGGGCGAGGCCGGCTGGCATTTCGTAATCAGCGCCGGGGTTTTTGATGTCTGGGAACCAGCTTTCGGTGGTGATACCCCATCCGAAGCCAAGAAAGATGAGGCGTTTTGGGGGGGCGACCGTGGCGGCGGCTGAGGCGAAGCGGCGGAAGCCCAGGGATTCAAGCGCTGGCAGGGCGATGAGCGCAGTGCTGGAGCGGAGGAAATGACGGCGGGTCAGCGAAGGGTTCATGGGGAAGGTGGCCGAGGCGTTACTTGGTGTGAAACTCGTTGCTGGCGACGAGGGTGCGAATGAATTCGCGCACTGCGAAATCCTTGTTGGCAGATTGTTGCAGCATGGTTGAAAGAAGCGGTTCGTCGGTGAAGCCGCAGGGGCGGCCGAGGGCATATTCGACCAGCGCGGAGCTGAAGCCCCGGGCGAGGGCGTCGGACTTTGATGCGAGGATGTCGCGGAGGCCGAAATAGTCGTTGAAGGCGGGGCCTTTGTGGAGTGCGGCGGCGGCTTCGATGGGCCAGGTTTTCTTGGTTTTCGGATCGGGTTTACCGCTGGCGTCGGTGGCTTGGTAGCTGTCCTCGGTGCGCCATTGTCCTGCGGCGTCAAAGTTTTCGAGGCCGAACCCGATGGGATCGATTTTGCGGTGGCAGCTGGCGCACTGGGGGTCTTCCTGATGGGCGAGGAGACGCTCGTGGGTGGTGAGCACTTTTCCGGCGAGGCGCGTGATGGCGGGGACGTTGGCAGGGGCGGGCGGGGGTGGGTCGTTGAGGAGTTTGCGCAGGACCCAGGCGCCGCGTTCAACGGGGCTGGTGCGTTCGCCATTGCTTCCCATGAACTGAATAGCAGCCATCCCGAGCAGACCGCCGCGTGGCGACCCTTGGGGCAGGGACACCTTTTCGTAGGCGTCCCCCTGCACTCCTGGGAGACCGTAAAAGTGAGCGAGCACGCGGTTGATCACCACGTAATCGGACTTCAAAAGGTCGCGTAGACTGGAGTTGTGACGCAGGACGTGTTCGACGGTTTGATAGATCTCGTTCTTGGCTGCCACCTTTGTCGCGGTGTCAAAACGAGGAAACAGAGCCCTGTTGATTTCGAAGAAATCGATCCGGTCCATACCCAGCCATTGATGGGTGAAGGCGCGGATAAAGCCCTCCGAACGGCTGTCATTGAGCAGGCGCTCGGTTTGAGCAGCGAGCACTTCTGGTTGTGAGAGTTCGCCGCGTTTCGCAAGGTCGCGCAGGGCCGCGTCAGGCGGAGCGCCCCAGAGGAAATAGGAAAGACGGGTGCCAAGTTCTGCATCTTTGAGCGGCCTGCGTTTTTCATCCGCGGTGGGCTCCGCGAGGTAGAGAAACATGGGCGAGGAAAGCACGACAGAGAGGGTTTCCTTGAGGGCCGCAGCGGGTTTGTCCCCGGCCTTGGTGCGGACGTGATAGAGGCTGACCAGGTTTTGAATGTAGTCTGCGGGTGGTTCTGTGCCCCGGAAAGCTTCGGTGGCAAAACGCTCGAGCGCGGCGGAGACTTCCTGAGATGTCGGAGCGGGCGCCTTGTCCTCAAGCGGCAGACCCAAGGCTGCGATGCCCGGCGGAGTGGGTTTTGACGCATTGGGAACGCGTTCGATTTCGAACCAGTCGACCCAGAGGGCCAATTCGGGGCCGATTCCATTGCGTTTGAGCGCTTCGCTGCGTTTGCGGCCGCCTTCCTCGTTGGTGTCCCAGCTGCCCTTTTCGCGAATGAATAAGGTGCGGTCGAAGCGTTCGGCATTTCCGCGGTTGAGTGTGAACGGAATTTCGACCACCTGCGGGGCTTCCATGGTGCCGGTGACTTCGTGCGTGGCCATGACCTTGCCCGTTCGAGCGTGAATTCCGAAGTCCAGAAACCGGCGCTCCGGAGGGGCGTCGCTCATTGCTGCGACCCGCACCCGTGCGACGTAGTTCCCGACGGGCCAGTCGAAGGGGACAAGCAGTTCGATGTAGTTGACGTTCAGTTCGGCGGGGTGGCGTGTTTGGGTGCCGAGGTAAGCGCCCCGGTCCAGGGCGGGCTGTCTGAGGTAATATTGGTGGTAGGGGAGCCAGCCTGCGCTCAGTGAGTCGTTGGCGAGGTCGGCGTCATTTTCGCCCTTTTTGTCGAAGCCAAAAGACCTGGGCGAGGGAGCGCCCGGGATTTTTTCCCAAGAACGCCGAAAGATGGAGTCGTTTTTGGACTCTTTTTTAAGTTGGGCCACGATGTCTTGGTTCTCAGGCAACGCGGCGGCCTCTTCCACGGCCTTCACCCAGAGTTTGGCTCTTTCGCGGGCGTCGATTTGATAGGCGACGAATTTTTCAACAATGGGAGTGGAGTTCTCCGCCTCGTAGCGCAGTTTTTTTTCGACCCCGGCGGCAGCCTGCCAGGCAAAGGCCTCGGTGAGGGCTTCTCTGCCGAGGGACTGGTACTGTTCAAACTGGTTTCCCGACATGAAAAGGTTGGAACCTACCGTGTCGAATCCGCCGGTGCCGGTGTCTGAGGGCAGTTCGCTGACGTTGATTTCCACCCCAAGCAGTTCGCGCAGGGTGTTTCGGTATTCGCGTCGGTTGAGGCGGCGCATCGTGATGACTCCGCGCTGGTCGCTCAGGTTGCGGCGGGCGGAGACCATGACATTGGACAAATCGTCGAGGAAATCGGCTTTTGCCTCACGGGCTGGCTGTTTTTCCTCTTCCGGGGGCATTTCTCCGGAGTTCATTTGATTGAGCACCTTCTGCCATTTTTCGGCCGTCTCGAGGTTGGACAACGAAAAAGACAGGTTATCCACGCGGAATTTACCCTTTTGCTTGTCCGGGCCGTGGCAGCTTACGCAGTGGTCCTGGAGCAGGCTTTTGTGCCGTTCATTCATGGCGGCCTGCGGAGCCTTTGTTGCAGCTTGAATCCATGCCGGCACCAGAAGGAGTGCGGCGAGCGTGCTGAAAAGGTGCTTCATGAGTGTCTGGGAGGAGCCGGTTTGGGGCGAACCCAAGGGGTAGGCTCGTGTTTTTCAAAACAACCAACCCTTGCCGTCGCTGAAACATTAGGCCTAATAAACTAGGCCGGTATTCAGCGAAATGTTCAGATGTCTTTTGAGTGAAACCGGCCTTTGGCAGGGCATGCCGGCGGCAGGAAGTTCATGAGCCGGCGGCTGAGTGACGCGGGCGCGACCCCTACGGATTGCCGTTCCAAGCCATACCCCCTAGAGGGATGCGGTCCGTCACTGGGGGAGGCAGCTCAACCCTCTCTCGGGAGAGCTCGGTTCAGGAGCACGTTTTTAGGAGAAGATCCGCCTCTTTGAGCTGTGACTTCCAGCGCTGGAGGAAAGACATCTCGCGGTACACAGAAGCGAGGTGGCGGAGCATTTCGTGCGTCCGCCGGTCCCAGACGGCGTCCGCCGCGCGGACTTAGTTTTCACACCGTTCCCATTGTTGGTTGAGTTTCTGGGTGAGGTGCTCCAGGTCGGAGTGCAGCGAGAACATTTCGCTGCGCAGGAGGGCCGTGCTTAGGGGAGAGGCGGGGACGCTCCGAGACTGGGCTCCCTGAGCTCGCTGGCCGCAAAAGGCGGAAATCTGCCGGTGGAGTGTCGCGATGCTCATGAAGAGATCCGGCAGATCGTTAGGGATGAGGTGACCGTCAACGACGGCTAGGATGCCGGGGGACTCCAATTCCAGAGCGGCTTCGAGGCGGCGCACAGGGTCGCGCAAGATCTGGTGAGCGGTTGTCACTGATCAAAAATTTTCGTTGGCGTTGGGCGCCCGGTCCGAATCGGGGTGGGAAAAAGGATACGAATTCGCTTTTCACCCCCCGGCACGATTTCTTCAGCCTGGACGCGGGAGCGTTAAACCATCGAGGTGTGTAAGTCTAATGGCTGGGAATAGCATCGAGTGTTTCCTGTGAGTTCAGCTTGGAAGCAACCGTGAAGCCATCTAATGAGCCTTCTCGGCTTCTTATCCAAGCTGCTCTGCCTCCTTTGCAGTTTCGCGCCAATCTGCTGAACCTTGCGTCCCAGCGGCCACCCTGGTGTGATGCCGTCCGGCACAGAGCCGCGCCTCCGGTAGTGAGCCAACCGTCGCTCACGTTTTAGCAGCATAAGCTCCCAGAAAGTGCGCACACAAAGTGTCTGTCCCCTCCGCACGCCTCCCCTACTGACCGGCCGCCGAACACTGAAGGAAAAACCATAAGAGAAATCGCCACCAATGAGGAATGGGACGTCGTCCACATCGAGAGCAGCACTTTCCTGACGCAAGAACTGGTGCCTGAACTGGGCAAACGCCACACTCAGTCAGTTAGAATCAAGCAACAAGGAGGAAAGGTCATGAACAACTTGCAAAAAGAAGAAGCAATCAAAGGGGCATTTTTCGGTGCCATTGTGGGCGATGCCCTTTGTCTTGGCAGTCACTATGAATACGATGCCGCAAAGATTTTTAAGTCCTATGGTGATCGTCCGCTGGATAAGTTTATGTCCCCTGGTGAAATGATGGGTGGACACACTCATGGGATCGGATGGGGTGAGCGCAATTACCATCCGGGTAAAACGGCAGGAGGAACCACAGACTACGGTGATTACAATATCCTCGTTTTAGAGCATTTGGCGGCTATCTCCGACCCCCCAAGAGCGTTGAGTGTTGCAGCGTTGATTCCGCATTGGATGAAGCGTCTTGAGCATGGCTGGGGTTCATGGATTTGCACCATGACTAAAGAAACCTATGCGCAAGTCAAAAGAGGAACCCCGATTGAACAGCTTGGCGGTATCTCCAACGCGATGGCTATCCGCCATGTGGCTGCCCATGCCTACTATGAAACCGAAGAGGAATTGGTGGACGCGGCAAGAAAAACAATGTTCACCCACAGAGATACCCATGCGTTAGGCGGAGGAGAGTTTTTTGCGCGCGTGACCCACCGTGTTATCAATGGCGCTCCCCCCCTCGATGCGATTGAAAGCGTCGCAACACAGATGGGGGGCTTTTTTGCGGGAAAAGTGGCGCAAGCCATTGCGAAGTATAAAGAAGAGGCTGACCCTGGCTCGGCGCTCTCCAAAGAGCCTTTCTCGGACGATTTGGCCCTCACGAGCATGGCAAGACTATGGGATATCGGCCGCTCTGAACCGATCAAGGTCGGTAAAGCCAGCCCCACTGAGGGGACGCTTCCGGGCGCTGTCTATTTTATTCTCAAGTATGCAAACCAACCAGACGGATTAAAAAAAGCACTTCAAGCCAACGCAATGGTGGGTGGCGATAATGCGTCACGAAGCATTGCAATCGGAATGGTGTTGGGCGCGCATAAAGGAGTTCATGCGATCCCAAGTGCATGGAAGGAGACGCTGGAGCAATGGGACTATTGTGACAACCTGCTCAATCAGCTTCCACTGCTAAAACATCGACCAGTCACCCTTCAAGGAAACAACGGGGAAGACTCAGGAGAGCTCCCGAGCAAAGGAATCTTATGAAAGGACGCCCCCATGGAAACCTAGAATGAATTCCCAACCGCCCATCATCCAATTTGATGCCTTGACGTTCGAGAATCGTTTTGTGCGAGAGCTGTCTGGCGACCCCGCAACTGCAAACCATCGCCGGCAGTTCACTATATGAACACCCCGATCGATCCCGCTGTCACAGAGACGCTGCTCTATCACCAGCAGACCAAGCATCATTACCATCGTTATGCGAGGTCCGCCGGCTTTCTGGACCGGGCCAATCAGGCCAACCCATTCCGCCGCTACGAGGGAGTGACAGCGGCAAGGCTTCCGTTGCTGCTGAAAGATCCGGCAAGCGAGCACTTGGCTTTATACGAAAGGAGCAGCAACGCGTTTCAGGATTTCACCCTTGGAACCATCGGCGCCTTTCTGGAGTTATCGCTTGGGCTTTCGGCGTGGAAGTCCACCCCTGAAAACTCGTGGGCATTGCGGATGAACCCATCCAGCGGCAACTTGCACCCGACCGAGGCATACTTGATCCTGCCGGCGCTGCCCGGAGTCGCTGCCGGCATCGTGCATTACAACTCTTACCTTGGGATAGGAATTCGCTTTTCACCCCCCGGCACGATTTCTTCAGCCTCTTCAGCCTCGACGCGGGAGCGTTAAAAAAGGGTGTCGGCACTCGAAAATAAAGCAGACGCTTGCTTTATCTTTTCGATATCCAAGCGAGAAGTCTCCTGAAATACAGGTGGCGCCAGATCTTTGGTCCTGACGTCCACGCCATCGATTGCGGCCTTGTAAATCGCCCAGTCCAGCCAACCACCGGTGTAATCACGGGGGAAGAGGCCGTAGCGTCGGACTGCAACCGTGACCTCGATCTGATCGTAATAGAGAGTTACACCCCACGGGGTTGTGCCAACATTATGGCCTTGGATGGAGAAGCTGATCGGCACGACGACCCTAATCTCTCCACTCTGGATAAACGGCCTGCGCATGGACCTTGGGACATCGTACGTGGGCCGCCCAAGCTCGGCCTCGAGCCCAACGGCTTGCTTCTTTTCCGTGGCAGGCAGGTTCTTTTCGACGGCCTTTTCATAGACAACCTCCCCGTTGTGGCTGAGCTGGAAACGCGAGAAAGACGGGGAGTGCTGGAAACAGGAGTTAGGGGGCTTGACTTCCATGATCGTCTGCTCGACCCCAATGGAGAGTGCGGCCAGGATTGCGACACCGCCGAGAAGGAGAATGATCCTGGGCAAGAGGTGTTTGATGGGCATTGGCATACGCTTTACTGTCCGAAAAAGATGCGGAACATGGACAAATAATTTGACGTTTCGACAAGAGTGTTGAGATGGGCATACCTGCTTCCCTGCGATCGCTTGGAATATGGTCGCCGAGCCATCGCTTCATGGCTGCTGGCGGCGGGATGTAAACGGCGGTCGAAAAGTGCGGCGGTGCCGGTTGAAAAGTGAGACACCTGTGCCTCAAAGTGGCTCAGTCCTTTCCTTAGGTCAAGTGCCGCACGATGCACTTAACTCCTTTGGATAAGCCGGAGCGGAGCGTAGGCTTTTCCAAAGGTGCGCCGCCCGCC
>Ga0209597_1002598_pt1 | contig 11413 bp, 11 predicted proteins | sample M_140625_MF_Meta_FD_187316 | JGI IMG/M metagenome (GOLD analysis project Ga0209597, IMG submission 187316) | Freshwater microbial communities from Lake Montjoie, Canada to study carbon cycling - M_140625_MF_MetaG (SPAdes) (version 2) | ecosystem: Environmental > Aquatic > Freshwater > Lake...
CATTGCATTGGGAATAGCCATGTTAGCTGCCGCAATGGAAGAAGTAGACGCAACTCCTATGGAAGGGTTCAAGCCTTCAGAGGTGGATCGTATTCTTGGTTTAGAAGCAAAAGGATTGAAGTCAGTATTGCTGCTTCCAATCGGATATCGCAATCCAGAAAAGGATTACTTAATCAACGCGAAGAAGGTTCGGAAGTCGATGAGTGATTTTGCAGCTCGAATTAATTGATTATTACAAACCTCAGAACTTCTGTTTTACCATTAGAGGTAAGTTTTAAAAAGTGAAGACCAGGGGATAGTGAGGACGTGTTAATTGGGTTAATGAACCCTATTTGACTGTAAACAATTTTTCCATCGGAATTCAAAATCTCCGTTTTCCTAATTTTGTTGTTCGCTGCTATTAAAACATTGAGCTTGTCTTTGCAGGGATTCGGGTATAAGGAAATATATGATTTGAATTGTAATTGTAATTCTTCGGTAGCAATGGGTACTTCGCAAGGAATGAATCCTTGATAACTCTCGTTGGTTTGTGATCCATTGGTGAAAAATTGAAAGGCGTAGTTTCCTTGGCTGTTCCAGTTGTACACAACCGAATCCGTGGTGTTGTTTAATGTGTACTGAAGCGAGTATCCTTGATTATCGGAATGGGGTGTGCAATTTGTAATTAGGGCTCCAGCGAGCGGAGTAAGTGGCGGACGAATAGGTGTGGATGAGGCTTGCGGAATAAGTTGGTTCGTGTTGTCTTCGGTAACTTCTCCTGCAAAGCGAGCGATCATATAAGGAGCATCCGTTGTGCCATGATAATGATAATTTCCATCAGCCCCGAAGTGACCGTGATTTGCATCTAGAGAAAGCATAGGACTGCCATCGGGCTCAACTAAACCATAAACAGGAAATCCATCAAGGCCATAGGCTATAGGTTGAGAAATTGGAACGTAATCATACAAATGCAAAGGAGCAGTATGATAGTGGTAGTCATCTGCTCTTCCGCAATGTCCGCCAAACGCATCGAGCTGCCCGTCTAAATATGAATCTACCCCTGTATTGGTATACACATTAAAAATAGGAACCCCATTTACGGCTATGGCAATTGCTCCGCGAGTGAAATGCACATTGTCTATGGCAACGGGATTGGCCGACATCGATGGGTTAAGTGGAATGGGCCATGCGTTATTTCCAATATAACATTGCGGGATTGGAACCTGTTGTTGCCAGCCGTCATTGGAAATCCCAACCATCATTTCGTGTGTTTTAGGAATTCCTTTTGATTCAACATAAAAGTAGGTGTTGTCTGAAAAGGTATTCACTTCGGGTATGAATGGCGCGAAGACTAATTGCATTTGAGCGGGATCGTTGTTTACCGATTTTATTTTTAATTGAATTGAAATGAATGCGAATGAAAACCCGCATGAAATTACAAGGGCGGTTAATTTCAGCATTGAATTGTACTTCAGCGTTGAAAATGATTTTAGTTTGAATAGAAAGAAATAAGCAGCGAAGGAAAGTGCAAGAATTAAAGATCCTATTCCGTCATACATTTCTGGGACTAATTTATTTTCCGAAATCTTTGGTAGATTTTGAACGGGCATATTTTGAAACCGACTAACATTTTCATGAATGTCATGTCCGAATGCAAATAGGCAAACGAAAAGAGCGAAAGACATTAGGGTATATTTTTTCATGGCTGTTAAATTAATCAAAAAGGAGGTATACGACGCTAGTGATCCCGAAGGGATTCTAGAAATCTACAAACTGCACATCTGAATGTGCAGAATCAATAGCAAACTGCACATCTGAATGTGCAATTTGAATGTTCTCAAGTAAACATGCTCGAATTCCACCAAACAAAAAGTCCTCAACGAAGTTGGGGACTTTTTGTTATTTTTAGAGCTTATTCGATCTCCACAAAACATAAAAGAAACCGCAAATGGCATTAAAATGGAATAAGGATAGTTTTGTTGCTTTCGCCGAAAAGATTCATGAGTCGAAATTCGATTATTCCAAAATTCAATACATTACTTCTCAGCAAAAAGTTGAGATAATCTGTCCTGACCATGGCTCGTTTAATCAAACCCCGTCCAATCACATGAAGGGGCAAGGGTGTCCTGAATGCGGAAGAATATCAAGATCATTAAGTCAAAGAAGCACTGCCGGAGATTTTGTCATTTCAGCGCAGAAAATACATGGAGATCGTTACGATTATTCAGATGTTAACTATGTTAATACGATGACAAAAGTTAAAGTGATTTGTCATGCGCATGGCTCTTTCGAGGTAAGGCCAAATTCACATTTAAATGGAAATGGCTGCCCTATTTGCGGCAGAATTTCAGCACGTGAAAATATTGCATTAGATCATTCAAAGTTTACAGAAAGAGCAGAGAAAGTTCACAAGGATAGATATAGATATATGTCGGAGTCCTACGTTAACTATACTTCGAAAATGACAATGTTTTGTTTGGAACATGGCTTTTTCAAGCAAACACCGCATTCACATATTTCAATGAAAGCCGGATGTCCGAAATGCGGCAACAGGCAAGCGGGCTTGTCAAATCAGAAGGATTGGGAAACTGTACTTGAATTATTTAGGTCGGTGCATGGAAACCGATTTACTTATGATAATTCTATATACAAGGATGTGTCCCATAAAATAAGAATCAAATGTGACAAGCATGGTTGGTTTGAGCAGAAGCCTTATCAGCATTATGGTGGTGCAGGATGTATGAAGTGTTCGAATGAGGAAGTTCATGAAAATCAAAAGATAAGTTTTGAAGAATTTGTAAAGAGATCCATTGAAATTCATGGTGACAAATATGCCTATGATAAGAAGGGATATATTGATATTTTCAGTCCACTAAATATTAGGTGTCCTAAACACGGTGAATTTACACAAACGCCCAGAGATCATTACAGGGGTTCTGGTTGCACCAAGTGTTTAAGCAGCCGAGGAGAAAGAGAAATACGTTTAATACTTGAAAGATATAATGTCAAATTCGAAGAACAGAAAACATTTGCAGATCTTAAGCATAAGTATAAATTGAGATGTGATTTTTATTTGCCAAAACTCAATGCTGTTATTGAATACAATGGAATTCAACATTATGAGCCAGTTTCAATATTCGGTGGAGAGCAGGGGCTTATTGATAATCAGTTTAGGGATAAATTGAAATATGAATTTCTAGACTCAAATGGTGTTAGGTTAATAATAATTCGATATGATAATGAAAGTGTGGAAGACACATTAAGGATTCAGCTTGGATTTGAGTAATTTTTAAAAAGCCAATATTATTTAGAATCACTCGTTTTTGAGAGAGTTTCAAGTTTGTTATTAATTACGTCAGTGGCTCGTTCAAAAGCTTTTTCAAGATCCTCGTCGTGCCAAATAATTATTAAATCAACGTTATTCTCTTTTGATTTTTTCTTCTTTTCTTGATCACGGGTTATGTTTTTTTTCAGTCCTTCTTTTCCTCCAAATATTTTAATCGGGGATCGATGTTGTTCTCCATGATATTCAATAGCGACATTTATTTCAGGTATCCAAATGTCGTATCGCTGACCTTTAAGCCATTTTGGACTGCCTTGATTGTCTACTTTTAAATTCGGGAATTTTTCTTTGAATTTGTTGAAGAGAATTGTTTCATTAATCCAACCTTCTCCAATTAGCGGTAGATTTTTTTCGCTTCTTACTTCGTTTTCACATTCTCGCCAAATACCATGCATGTTAAAGTCAAAATAGGGTGATAAAATTCTTGCTACATTAAGATTAACATCAGGCAAGCCAGAGCAATATTCTATCAACCTACCATAATCTGATTCTTCCAGATCTGTTTTTTGATTTTGATCTATTTTAACTATTCGTACAAAGTGATTGACATAGCGATAAGAGTTCGTCTCGAGGAGCCATTCTAAAAAATCCCACTCAAACAATTGCTCAAATTCAAATTCCTCAATTCCCGGAAATTGTTTCTCAAGTTCCAAGTAAATAGGTGAAAAGGTTGCGCTTATGTTTATTAATTTACTCTTAAAGACATCGAGTATTTCTGATTCTAAATTTTTATTTCGGGAGATTGGCCAAATTCTGTTTATTATAATATCGTTGTTTATGAATACTTCTTTCTGATATTTCTTTTCATACCAGTGAAGGAATAGAATATTTGGTTGAATGTCTTCTTTCGAAAATTTCTTTAAAAATCCTTCTGGGCCGATTTTAATTGATTCCTTGTCACGGAATTTGTCGTAACGGGGACTGAATAGATATTTGATTTTATTTTTTGTTGCTTTATCCATGAGAATGTCTTTATTTCTCAAGTAGTGATTTCATGAGAAATTCAAATCATTATTTGCTCAAAGGGCTTCTCTTCTGCAGTCTTCTCTTTCTTGGTTTTAGCCATGTTGTTTATACCAGTGGTATTGACACTTATGTTATCTCTTTTACCTGCATAACCATGCTGTCAGTCTTACTTGACTTATAGTAATGCATCATTACAAATATAGGCATATGTCTGCACGCGATTAAAGTACAGTGCTGATAACACTTGCAGTGGAATGTTGATAAGTATTGCGCTCAATTTCAGTAAAAACAGGTGCCATTTCTATTTACCAAGTAGGGGCCTACCAATGGGCTTTATGATAAACACTTTAAGAAATGAATAGAAAGAAATGGAACTACCAAAAAGGAGAGCTAGTTGTTCAATGCATAAGACTGCTAGTAATGCTCGTCAAGACTATCTGGAACATGTGTAAGGATTTCCACAGTTAGTGGTGTTTAATGAAAACGGTATTTTGTATTGCTTATTAATATCTAATTGTCTTACTTTAGCTCAAATATAAGTAACATGGAAACAGAGTCTATTAATCCAGATAGAATAAAAGAGGCAGGGAAATCTTTTCTCATATCATTTCTATTGAGTGGAATATTGGGTGGGATTTTAGTTTATCTAAGTTTCAGTGCAGTTCTCAAGACAAAAGAGGATTTGGCAAGCCTTCTACTGAACCAGCAGATTGCCTCTGTAATTCTTGGATTATTAGTTGCTGGAGCATTTATCAATGGCTGTGTAGAGTTAATGAGATGCACAAAAAAGCATAAATCTTAAATATCGTCATGATACACTCAAACGCTATTTATGGAACAAAAACAAGTTAATCCAGAAAGAATTAAAAAGGTTGGAAGATCTTTAATTGCGTTTTTTCTTTTATCTGTGGCATATTCATATGGAGTCATCTCAATAAGTAGTCAGAAAATGGACTATCGCACATTACTTGATTACCAATATATCCTTGGTGGATTGATAGGTGCACCTGCACTCCTGTTTTTCATCCGTATTTGTTATAACCTAATTCGTTGCACAGAAAAGTAATATGAAAACTAAACTACTTCTTTTCTCAGCATTGGCACTCATCATGCTTTGCTTTAACGGCTGCACTAATCAGTTTCAGCCAAAGCCATTGGTCATTAAGGTTACATTAGCTAATCCAATACATAGTTGTTCTGCATCAGGTTCTCAGATTACAGAGAATATTTTTGAGGTTCAAACTGGCTATGGCTTGCAAGAGTTAAACGGTTTGTTTCCGAATCAAGTTGGCCAAGATCAGATAGTATTTAACACAGATGCATCAAGCACGAGTGCACAGGTAGTTGTGATCAACTATTTAGATTTTCTGAATGCTAATCCGGATGTTTATTATTGTAATACCGTTACCACTCAGATTACTTTTGATGGTGAGATAGTGTATGAAGAAAGCAGACAAATGGGAAGTGAAGATGCTACTTGTGGCGATGGTTTTGAATGGCATATTAATTTCACCTTGCCATAACCCCAGCAGCCAATCACTACTGGGGGTTTAGCTATGTATTAAGATTCAAGATGCTTATTGCAAATTGAGTTAACATAAGCACTCACAGCAATTGCTCGAATTCCCCAAAGCAGAAATCCCTCCACTTTCTTAGAAATTTTTTGTTAATTTTTATCGTCAAATGTTGATGGTTTTAAGAGAAAAGAGATAGTACAAGTCCATTTTAATTTTTAACCTTATGAGTGGTTCAATATTGATTTTATTGATAATTGGAATAGTTTTTTTAACTATTGGATTGGCAATTTGGAATTCTAGAACTTCTGCGCATGGTCTGGCGAAGCATCAAGATGGTTCAAGTAAAAAGCTCTTAGTTATTAAAAAGAATAGCGAAGTTAAAATCAATTATTCTCTGCTGAATCTAATTCTCTTAGTTACCGTTTTAGTCGTGCTTTTTATTCAAAATGAAAAAATAAATGACTTGGAGAGTCAGATGTACGATGTTGAGAATAATTTGTCAGACAGAATTGATGAAGTTATTACGTCCATACAAAATTCTTGTGATTGAAAAGTGTGTCTTCAATATTGATTCTGTTAATATATGGTTTTGTGCTCTCCGTTTGTTCTATCAGACACAAGTAATAATTAGCACAATTCACCCAAACAAAAAGTCCCCAACTTCGTTGAGGACCTTTTTTGTCTCTTCGTGATCCCGAAGGGATTACATTTCCCTTTTGCTCCGAATTCCGAGACAAAAAAGTTCAGGAATTTCATTCCTGCTTTTTGTTTGTCTTCATTCGCCCTCAAGTAAACTTGGTCGAATTTCACACAAACAAAAAGTCCCCAACTTCGTTGAGGACTTTTTTGTCTCTTCGTGATCCCGAAGGGATTCGAACCCCTGGCCGTCTGCTTAGAAGGCAGATGCTCTATCCAACTGAGCTACGAGATCATTCATCTGTAAAAAAAGAAAGACAACCGAGTTGTCTTTTCTTTGTCGGGGTGGCAGGATTCGAACCTACGACCTCCTGCTCCCAAAGCAGGCGCGATACCGGGCTACGCTACACCCCGAAATGCTCTTTAGCACCCTAAGGGGGTGCAAATATACAGCTCTTTTTGAATTAACAAGACTTCTAACAAAATCTTTTTAAACCTTACTGCGCGAAGATGCTACGGGCATCAACGTTTGCACTAATCGGATTAATAACCATTGCCGGAATTCCAGCTTCATTGGTAATTATCTTTTGCTCTGCATCTGCTCCAAATGCATGAATCAATCGCTCGCCAGCAAAATTCAAAATACAGATCAAATCAATCTCGGCATACTGACCGTATTTTAAAATCTCTTTAACAAATCCTGAGCTGCATTCTTCGGTTACTTTCGTCTTACAGGCAATTCCACGCTCATTGAAATACCCTTCAGCATAACTCATGTTACGCTTCACTTGGTTATTTAAAAACTCATCGGTTTCCTTCGGACATATAACATGAACCTCTGCGTTGAACTTAGCAGCCAATTCACTTGCAAACTTTATTTTTTGCTTCGTTTCTTTGTGCAAGTCCAAGGGAACCAAAATCTTTTTGATATCCGCCGTGCGCGTAGTTTGCTCCTGAACAACTATAAATGGAGCTTTCGATTCGCTGATTACCCGAAGTGCATGGCTGCCGGTAATGAATTGAAATCCACGTAACCCGTGTGTGCCCATTACAACTAATTCAGCATTGGTCTCTTCAGTAACTTTGGGTATCTCGTCGAGAATTTCCCCGTGACGAACAATGGCCTGCGCAGTCACTCCCGTGTTTGAATGAGATTGTTTAATCTGTGCGCTAAGTTTCGACTGTGTTTCAGTTTCATCTGCACCCGCTTTTAAGATGTGTAAAATATGAACTTCAGAACTTAACGTTTTCGAAATCTCACATGCATACTTAACAGCAACATCTGAGGTGCTTGAAAAATCAGAAGGGACAATAATTTTCGACATGTCAATTATTTTTTTTAGTGCTATCTTCCCCTAAATCAAAGGGAATAAGAATGCGATTAATGTTTTTCATACTCTGTGGTTCAAAAGTAATAAACAATATGCATCTTGGTCGTGGTTTTATTTCACGAAATTTACACCAATAAATTGAATGATGACTGAGTTAAGAGCCTTCTACATGCAACACCTTGAATCAGTGCTTCAGCGCTTGAAAGATGGGTTGAATAAACATTATTATTATCATGATGTTCGACATACGCTTGATGTAATTGAGCAGTCACAAACAATTGGTAAACTTGAGGGTGTTTCTGTACGCGATTTAGAAATCCTGAAAATTGCTGCCTTGTTCCACGATACGGGGTTCTTGAAGGTTCGTTCAGGGCATGAACAAGCGAGTGTCGATTTTTTTCAATCCGCAGATGGGTTGAGCACACTTGCCGATGAAGATTGCGATATTATTATAGGATGTATTGTAGCAACGCATATACCTCAAAATCCAAAGAACCATCTGGCGCGGATACTTTGTGATGCCGATGTGGATTATTTAGGAAGAGAAGATTTTAGTTTAATTGCGGAAAATTTATTTCTTGAAATGTCCGCGTGTGGAGAAATGAGCGACCGCATCACTTGGGATAATCTTCAAATTAAATTTCTGGAAGGACATGCCTATCATACCGTTTCAAATCAGGAACGAAGGAATGCTAAAAAAGAAGAGAACTTGAATGAGGTGCGTCAACGTGTTAAGCCAAAGAGTTAATTCGTTTTTTCATCCAATTGTTATCCCGTTCATCTCTTAATGAAGGCAAATAGTCTATAGAAAACATAACCGAACATTCCACCCATAAACAGGCCCATGAGAATGTCTGTTGGGAAGTGAACACCCAAATAAATTCTTGAAAGCGAAGTCAGCATGGTTGCGAGTATGAGAATACTTTGCAATCTATAGTGTCTCGGCAACGCTAAAAGCAAGAAGAGCGTAAGTGCTGCGAAATTGCTGGCGTGAGAAGAGTAGAATCCGTAATTGCCTCCGCGATAGTCGTTACCGTTACTGTCTTTCGCGTAATGCAATTCGTCTTGAAGTTTTTCGGTGTGCGAAGGGCGAAGGCGTTGAACGGAGGGTTTGAAAATTCGGCTTGAAACAAGATCACTTATTCCTACAGATAGAACAGCAAGAAGAATCGCATAGATGCCGAATTTTTTCCCGTGCGTGATGATCAATTGCCAAACGATGTAGGCGAATAACGGAATCCAAGTGGCGGTGCCGCTAATAAAAAGCATGGCCTTGTCGAACCCATAAATAAAGAGACCGTTTATGGCTTTGAGCAGGGCAATGTCAAGTTCAATCATTAGCGTTATCCGTACAACTGTGTTATGGCGGTTGCGTAATTCTCAAGAATTTTTTTGCGCTTCAGCTTTAGCGTAGGAGTTATTTCTCCGTTTTCAACGGTAAACGGATTTGCAATTAAATGAATGCCTTTGATTTGTTCCCAGCTCCCGAAGCTTTTGTTCATCTCAGCAATGAACGATTTAATTTCTTTATTTAATTTTTCATGTTGAATGATTTCCTCCTTCGATAGAGAGGCTAATTCAGGGAAATGAATTTTAGCGTAGGCGCAATCGACAACGATTAGCGCACCTGGGAATTTTTGCCCGTCGCCCACCACCATACATTGTTCAATGAAGTGCGATTCTTTCAATGCGTTTTCGAGTACCTGCGGTGCAACATATTTTCCACCACTGGTTTTAAAAAGTTCTTTCTTTCTATCTGTAATCTTTAGAAAACCATCTTTAATTATTCCAATGTCACCTGTGCTAAACCACCCGTCATTCAGGACTTCAGCGGTGGTTTCTGGGTTTTTATAATAGCCCATCATGACTTGCGGGCCCTTCACCAATATTTCTCCGTCAGCAGCAAATTTCACTTCGGTTTTAGGTATAATAGTACCCACTGTTCCCGGATAATACATGTTTGGTGTACGCAAGGTATTCACGGAAATAACAGGAGAAGTTTCTGTAAGTCCATAACCTTCTTTAATTGGAATACCCGCGGCTGTAAAGAATCGAGCAAGTCTTGGTTGAAGAGCTGCAGAGCCACAAGCAATGGCGCCAATTTCTGTCAAGCCAAGCGCAGTTTTCACTTTGCTGAAGACAAGTTTTTTTGCAATCTTCAACTTGAATTCATACCAACTTCCGTTGGCGCCTTCTGGTTCCCATTGAAGTGCAAGTTTGACAGCCCATTGAAAAAGTGATTTTTTAATTCCTGTATTCGCTTCGCCTTTTGCAATAATTCCGTCGAAGAATTTTTCTAAGAGTCGCGGAACCGCTGTGAAAATATGAGGTTTGTTCGCTATTAAATCGTCTTTGATATTGTCCATTCCTGTTAGCGTAATGCTTACGGCATTGTCTATATACAAGTAATGCAGCATGCGCTCGAAGATGTGACACACAGGAAGGAAACTCACACAACGTGCTTTACCCTTTTCCAATTCAGGTAATCTGTCAACACAGAGTTCTACATTCGAAGCAATGTTGCTATGTGAAAGCATGACTCCTTTTGGAAGTCCTGTAGTTCCTGAAGTGTAGATTATTGTTGCTAAGTCTTCGGTCTTAATTTTATCTTTTCGCGTTTGAACTTCCGCCGCAGAATCTTCATTCAATGAGAGTAATTCTTTCCAATGTCTAGCTCCTTCAATTTTCTCGAAGGTGAAAACTTCTTTCAATAAAGGTGTGTTTTGACGAATGTTTCGAATTTTGTTGAGTAGTTCCAGGTTCGAAACGAAACATATCGTTGCCTCGCTGTGATTCAAAATGTATTGAATATCATGCTCGGTCATGGTAGGATAAATGGGAACATCGACAGCTCCTATTTGCAAAGCGGCATGATCACAAATGTTCCATTCGGTGCGGCTAGCATCTGTGATTAACGCAACTTTTTCTCCGGGTTGAAGGCCGTATTCTACAAGTCCATTGCTTAGTAGATTGACCTGATCAATAAACTTTTGTGTTGAGTAAGTTTCCCACTCTCCGTTGCATTTGCTGCGGAACATAACTTCAAGTGGAAGATGCTCCAATTGATCGTAGGCAAAATCGAATAATCTGTTGTACATGAAACGAATATACTAAACGAATTCCTTCGCTAGACGTTCCGACATGTAATCGAATAATTGTTGAAAGGGACCCTTCACCATCATTTCCATAAATGGATTAAGGGTTGCATCGCAATCTTGGTAGGCAGTGGTGGTTGTTCCGTTGCTTTTCAATTTTGCTTTCAACACAAATGGAAACGGACTTTTATCAGTTGTTTCAAAAGTAGTTTCAGCATCTTCAGAATTTAAAATCGCGCTTACGCGTTTCAATTCGATGGTATAAACATTTTGAATTTTGAATGAACACGAGTCTTCGGTGTTGCTCCAATTTGAAATTTTATCTAATGGCAGCAGGCGTTGAATGTTCGCCATGTTTTGCAAGTAAGCGTGCACCTCAGCTATGGGGGCATTTACTTCAACAACTTTGCTTGTGAATTTAGCCATTGGGATGTGATTCAAGGAAAGCAGCGCTCCATGCGGCTGGATCTTCTCTCCACACTTTCAGCGTGCTTAATTGTTCTTCGCTGATGTATTCTTTTTTCAACGCTTGCTGAAGCAAAGCGT
>Ga0209597_1002599_pt1 | contig 11413 bp, 2 predicted proteins | sample M_140625_MF_Meta_FD_187316 | JGI IMG/M metagenome (GOLD analysis project Ga0209597, IMG submission 187316) | Freshwater microbial communities from Lake Montjoie, Canada to study carbon cycling - M_140625_MF_MetaG (SPAdes) (version 2) | ecosystem: Environmental > Aquatic > Freshwater > Lake...
TAAGGTTGGTGCTATGGTCGAACTTGTTGCGCCGGTATTCCAAGTATATGTTACACCGCCTAAGCCTGAAATATTAGCTGGCTCTCCATAACATACCGTTGTTGGTCCAGCAATACTTACCGATAAGGATAATTGAACCGTTACTAACTGCGTTGTGAATGATGAACAGCCTTCTTGTGTTGAGCCCGTTAAAGTATAGGTCGTGTTCGCTGTTGGTGTTGTAACTATCGAAGCACTGTTTGATCCTGTACTCCAAGTATAATTTGGTGCACCATTTGCTGTTAAACTTGCGTTTTGACCAGTACATATTCCTGATGCTCCTGAAATGCTTACCGTTGGATTTGGATTAACCGTTAAGTTACTGGTTGCAAAGGCTTGTGATACACAACCTGTTATGGTATTTGTTCCTATTACTGAATACGTAGTGTTAATAGATGGACTTACCACCGCATTAGCACCTTGTATGGTATAGGTATTTGCTCCATTTGGAGTGATTGTGAAGTTTTGTCCCGGACATATTGCTCCAGAGTTTACCGTGATTATTGGGTTAGTATTAACCATTAAGCTACTTGTTGCAAAGACTTGTGATACGCATCCTGTTAACGAATTTGTTCCTATTACCGTATAGGTCGCATTGCTTGTTGGATTTACTAATGCATTAGCGCCTTGAATGGTATAGGTACTTGCTCCGTTTGGAGTGATAGTGAAGTTTTGTCCTGCACAAATCGTTCCGTTGTTCACAGTAATTATTGGGCTAGGATTAACGATTAAGCTACTTGTTGCAAATGCTTGTGATAAGCATCCTGTAACCGAATTTGTTCCTATTACTGTATAAGAGCTGTTGCTCGGTGGACTTACCACTGCATTACCACCTTGAATAGTATAAGTATTTGCTCCGTTTGGATTAATCGTGAAGTTTTGTCCTACACAAATGGTTCCGTTGTTTACCGTAATTGTTGGGTTTGGATTAACTGTTAAGTTACTCGTTGCAAAGGCTTGTGATAAACATCCTGCAGCACTTGTTCCTGATACTGTGAAACTAGCGTTGCTAGTTGGACTTACCACAGCGCTTCCGCCTTGAATAGTATAGGTATTTGCTCCGTTTGGATTAATAGTGAAGTTTTGTCCTACACAAATTGCCCCATTATTTACCGTAATTATTGGGTTAGCATTTACGATTAAGTTACTGGTTGCAAATGCTTGTGATACGCAGCCTGCCGTGCTTGTTCCTGATACGGTATAAGAACTGTTTCCTGCTGGACTTACCACTGCATTACCTCCTTGAATGGTATAAGTGTTTGCTCCGTTTGGATTAATCGTGAAGTTTTGTCCTGCACAAATTGCGCCTGAGTTTACTGTGATTATTGGGTTTGCATTAACGGTTAAGCTACTTGTTGCTGCCCCTTGTGATACGCATCCTGCTGCACTTGTTCCTGTTACTGTAAAAATTGCATTGCTCGGTGGGCTTACCACCGGATTTCCGCCTTGAATAGTATAAGTATTTGCTCCGTTTGGATTGATTGTGAAGTTTTGTCCTACACAAATTGTTCCGTTGTTTACCGTAATGGTTGGGTTAGGATTAACTGTTAAGTTACTCGTTGCAAAGGCTTGTGATACACATCCTGCACCGCTTGTTCCTGATACTGTGAAACTTGCGTTGCTTGTTGGACTTACCACTGCGCTTCCACCTTGTATGGTATAGGTATTTGCTCCGTTAGGATTAATAGTGAAATTTTGTCCTGCACAAATGGCTCCATTGTTTACCGTGATGATTGGATTAGCATTAACAATTAAGTTACTGGTTGCAAAAGCTTGTGATACGCATCCTGCTGTGCTTGTTCCTGCTACTGTATAAGAAGTGTTAACCGCTGGGCTTACCACCGCATTACCGCCTTGTATAGTATAGGTATTTGCTCCGTTTGGATTGATGGTGAAGTTTTGTCCTGCACAAATCGTTCCGTTGTTTACTGTTATTATTGGGTTAGGATTAACGATTAAGCTGCTTGTTGCAAAAGCTTGTGATACGCATCCTTCTGTGCTTGAACCAAAAACTGTATAGTTTGCGTTGCTTGCTGGACTTACCACTGCATTTCCGCCTTGTATGGTATAAGTATTTGCTCCGTTTGGATTGATGGTGAAGTTTTGTCCTGCACAAATCGTTCCATTGTTAACTGTTATTATTGGGTTAGGATTAACCGTTAAATTACTGGTTGCAAAGGCTTGTGATACACAACCTGCTGTGCTTGTTCCAACAACTGAATAAGTAGTATTTATAGATGGACTTACCACCGCGTTACCGCCCTGTATGGTATAAGTATTTGCTCCGTTTGGATTAATAGTGAAGTTTTGCCCTGCACAGATGGCTCCATTGTTTACTGTGATTATTGGATTTGGTATTACGCTAATAGTAGTTATTGCTGTATTTGAACATGTTCCACTTGCACCAATTACACTAAAGGTTGTTGTGGTAGTTAAAGTTGGTGCTACTGTTCCAGTGGTAGCACCTGTATTCCACGTATAAGTTAAACCGCCTAAGCCAGATAGGTTAACCGCTTGTCCGTAACATACGCTTGTTGGTCCTGCGATACTTACGGATAATGATAATTGAACGGTTACTAACTGGGTTGTGAATGATGAACAGCCTTCTGGTGTTGAGCCCGTTAAAGTATAAGTAGTGTTCGAATTTGGTGTTGTAACTATTGAAGCATTGTTTGAACCTGTACTCCAAGTATAATTTGATGCACCACTTGCTGTTAAACTAGCATTTTGTCCGGTACATATTCCTGATGATCCTGAAATACTTACCGTTGGATTTGGATTAACCGTTAAGCTACTGGTTGCATATGATTGTGATAAACAGCCTGAAGCGCTTGTTCCTGCTACTGTGAAACTTGTATTGCTCGGTGGACTTACTACCGAATTATTTCCTTGTATGGTATAAGTATTGGCTCCGTTTGGATTAATAGTGAAGTTTTGTCCTGCACAAATCGTTCCGTTGTTTACCGTAATGGTTGGATTAGGATTAACGATTAAGCTGCTTGTTGCAAATGCTTGTGATAAACAGCCTTCTGTGCTTGTACCAGCAACTGTAAAGTTTGTGTTGCTTGATGGGCTTACAATTGCATTTCCTCCTTGTATGGTATAGGTACTTGCTCCGTTTGGATTGATGGTGAAGTTTTGTCCTGCACAAATCGTTCCGTTGTTTACTGTTATTATTGGGTTAGGATTAACGATTAAGCTACTTGTTGCAAAAGCTTGTGATACGCATCCTTCTGTACTTGAACCAAAAACTGTATAGTTTGTGTTGCTTGCTGGACTTACCACTGCATTTCCTCCTTGTATGGTATAAGTATTTGCTCCGTTTGGATTAATAGTGAAGTTTTGTCCTGCACAAATCGTTCCGTTGTTTACCGTAATGGTTGGGTTAGGATTAACTGTTAAGTTACTCGTTGCAGGGGCTTGTGATACACATCCTGCACCACTTGTTCCTGCTACAGTGAAACTTGCGTTGCTTGTTGGACTTACCACTGCGCTTCCACCTTGTATGGTATAGGTGTTTGCTCCGTTTGGATTAATAGTGAAGTTTTGTCCTGCACAGATAACCCCATTGTTTACAGTGATTATTGGATTAGCATTAACAGTTAAGCTGCTTGTTGCAAACGCTTGTGATAAACAGCCTTCTGTGCTTGTTCCTGCAACTGTATAAGAAGTGTTAGCTGCAGGGCTTACCACTGCATTTCCTCCTTGTATGGTATAGGTATTTGCTCCGTTTGGATTGATGGTGAAGTTTTGTCCTGCACAAATTGCGCCTGAGTTTACCGTGATTATTGGGTTAGCATTAACAGTTAAATTTGTTGTTGCTGAACCGATACAACCAGCTGCTGTTCCTGTTAATGAATATGAGGTGTTTGATGCTGGTGATAATGTTATACTTGATACTGTAGATGCATTACTCCACGTATAGGTATTAGCTCCATTGGCAACTAAAGTGGCTGTTTCGCCAACACAAATTGCACTTGATCCTGAGATGCTTACCACTGGTAATGGATTAACATTTACCGTTGCCAAGGGACTTGTGCCAATACAGCCTGCTGTGGTTGTAAATGCTACTGAATAACTTGTTGTTACTGTTGGATTAATGGTTATGCTTGATGTGTTTGCTCCGGTTGACCAAGTATATGTGCTTACAACAGGGGATGTAATTGGGGCAGTTGATGGGACTTGCCAAGTTGGGCCATTGGTTAAAGTACCTGTATAAGCGGCACCAACTAAATTTGCAGTGTTAACACCCGTCCCTTCATTAAATTGATAATTAAGAACTAATCCTGAAGAATTACTCGGAATGGTAACACTCATGTTTGCAACAATTTGTGCTTGAGTTCTAGCAACATTCCAAACTCTGACTTCGTCCAGTGAACCAGCGAAAAATTGACCAGGAGATCCCTGAGTAGAACAGGCAAGAGTATACTTAACAGCTGATGAATGTGTGCAGCCTCCTGGAATGGTATATGGATAAGCGACTCCATTTTTATAAAAAATTATTTGATTGGCTGGCTCATTATACACTACAGCAATATGTTGCCATTGATTTAAAGTAAGGCTAGTTGGATTCCAACCATTACAGCCATAACCCAAATAAACATTTAAATTATTTATTGCTATAAATCGATCCCATCCGCCATCTTCAATGCTCATGATCATTTGCCAATTACCATTTTGAGCTGTTGGATAAACCCATGCTTCCCATGTAGTTACTGGCACTATATTTACATCACAGTCAAAATTCGTTGCCATATAGTCATTTACCCCATCAAAATTCAATGCATTACTTGCTCCAACACCACTCATGAGAGAAAGAGTTGATGAATTACCTGCACAAACAGTATTTGCTCCTGTAATTTGTGCTGTTAATTGAGTAACTGTAATAACTGCATTACCAGACATGTTACTTTCACAACTTGATGTGGTATTTGTTCCTACTACGGTATAGGTAGTTGCAGTTGTTTGAAGACCAAAACTAATCACTGAACCTGAACCAGCTACTACCGAACCCACTGTTGAAGCGCCATTGTATAATTGATAATTAACTCCACTTTGTGAATTTGCTAATCCTACCGCTACGCCTGTTCCGCCTGCGCAATAACTACCGGTGCCGGTTACAGCATAAATACTTGGATTACTATTAACTGTTAAATTACCTGAACTATTAGCAGAACCTGCACCTGTGGTAACCGATACAAGGCCTGTGGTGCCAGGGCCTACAACTGCAGTAATTTGAGTTGCACTATTTACAACAAAAGATGTAACTGCAGTGCCTCCGATAGTAACAGCTGAAGCTCCAGTAAAATTTGTACCTGTTATTTGTACAGTACCACCAGTACAAGCGCTGCTGGGTGAAAAACTTGAAATTGTTGGAGGGGGAGTAGGAGAAAAGGCAATACCTCTAAATATATAATTGCTTGCAGAGGTTGCTAGTGTAATAGCTGTTGAACCTGAACCGGTATCAACAATTTTAACTATACGATTAAGTGCAGATTCGGTTGTAGTCGCGTATACTATTGGATTAGCTCCAGAAAAATCAGCAATAACACCTCTAGTGCCATAGGTATTGCCAACGTTTAAAGAAAAAGTATAGGCTAGAGTCCAACTAGCACCAGAATAAGTCCACTTTTGAATCCCACCTCCACTAGCAATGTTTCTGTCATCAGCAACGTAACAAATAGTTTGAGTAGGATTAAAACAAAAAGCGTATGGACTTGGTGAAGTTCCTGTTGAAGTTATAATTATAGAAGTAGTTTGTCCCGATGTTACGGGATAGCCGGTGCCTATTTTATAAATTCCAGGTGTTCCAGAACCAGTTGAAAAATACAAATTATTGGATGCTGTTATGATACAGCGAGTGTTCGTATTAGTATTTTGAATATTCGTCGCGGAGCTTGCTGTTCCAAAATAATTGGTACCATCGATGCCGCCTGCAGACCAGTAATTGTTAAGTCCGTCAGAAGCAGCACTCCGAATATTATTCCCGGAATAAAAGCTAGAACTTGTGGACACTCGGGTGAAAGTGCCAGAAGCATCTACAATACCAATACCTCGATTAACATTTGCTGAAGTTGCGCCAGATATAGAAGATGTCCATGTAATAGATGCGTAGCCGGCAAAAACAAGATAATTATTATTAGCTGATAATGATAAACCGCCTTCTGAAGTTGCTGTTCCAGAATTTATAAGAGGGTTTGCTCCGGTGCTGGGTATGCTAACTTGATATGTAGCTGAACCAGATGTATTATACTCTCTTAAAATAATAGGATTACCATTACTTGTTAATGAAGCGCCATTACCAATTTGAAGAACAACTATATTTCCACTTGTAAATTGCGCATTTAGATTAAAGCAATTCAGTAAAAGTATTAAACTAAAAAAAGAGAGTTTAATGATGTCTTTAGAGGTATTTTTTAAGTGAGGAATACCTAACTCACATTTTACTAAAAAAAAAATAATGTTTTTTTTCATGATTTAATTAAAAAAAATTGCTGATGAAATTAGTGATGATACGCGTTAAAAATTTTATTATTAAAAAACAAATGTATTGTTGCTACATATAATCTCCGTTAAAAAAAAAATAATTAAAAGCTAATTTTCTAATAAATCTCATATCCTAAAATTTACTTTAAGTGTTATTTATGTCATTAGGTAAATAGAGTATTAATAAATAATTAAATTAATACTCAATGCTCTGCAAGGGTTTTTAAATAGAGTAGTTTTGTTGAATGAAGTTTATTTATGTTGTTATTTTACTCTTGATTTTCTCCTTACACAAAGCGCAAATTAATAATTACTATTTCGGAAATTTACACGCGCACACCGGTTTTAGCGACGGATCAAAAGATTCATCAAGCTCCGGAATTTCAGATCCTGCTGGCGCTTATACTTTCGCTAAACTTAGTCAGAATTTCGATTTTCTTGGCATATCAGAACATAATCATTATTCAAGTGCTCATAACCCTGGATTTAAATTGCCGCTATATCAAGTAGGCTTGAACATGTCTGATAGCGCGAATAAATCTAATTCCTTTTTATCGCTATTCGGGATGGAATGGGGAGTTTCTTCTGATTATTACGGGCACCTTATTATTTATGGATTTAATCAATTGATTGGTTGGGAAACTTCAGTTCCCAATGTAACGGGCGTAAATTATAATATTTACAATGCAAAAGCCGATTATGACGGTATTTTTAGAAAAATAAAAAATAATCCAAACGCCTTTTGTTATCTCGCACATCCTAATACTACCGATTACACTACCACTAACGGTCTTAGCATAACCGCACTAGCAAATGCTCCTTATAATGCTGTTTACGATAGTGCTATTGTTGGAACGCCATTAAGGAGCGGATTAGCATTTAGTACTTTTACTAATTATAGTGATTATCCGAATGGTGATTATTTTAGTTATTATAAAAAATTATTGTCAATTGGGTATCATTTAGGAATAGGCTATGACCATGATAATCACAACACAACTTTTGGGAGGAATAATGCAGGGCGACTTGTAGTTTTAGCACCCTCTTTAAACAAAACTAATTTTTTTGCAGCAATGAAACAAATGCATTTTTATGCTAGCGATGATTGGAATACTAAACTTTCATTTACTATGAATGGAAATATTATGGGATCAGTGCTAAGTGGTACAGGTGCTCCAACATTTAACATCGTTCATAACGATGTTGATGGCGAGCAAGCAGCTACAATTAGAATTTATAAAGGATATAGCAATACTTCAGGTATTTTACCTTCAATTGTAAGTTCAAACTCAAATAACAACACACTAACATTTACAGACAATAATTTATTAAGTGGAGTGGAGTACTTTTATTTTGCTGAGATTTTTCAACCTGATGGTAATTGGATTGTAAGCTCTCCTATCTGGTATCAGAGCGCTATAAAGGTAGGTAACGTTTCCCTTGAAGAACAAAAACAGCAAATAACATTCAACTATTATCCAAATCCCGCATCAAAAAATCTAAGCATAAGTTTATCTAGCTTAAATAACTATTGCATCAGTTTAAAAGACCTATCAGGTAGAATAGTTTATACCAAAGAATTCCACGAAAAGGATATTATCATTGACCTTTCAGTATTTCCTGCTGGCTTATACGCACTCTCCATAATTAGCCCTGAAGCAAGTGCTACTCGTAAATTAATAATTGAATAAGATTACTAACTCCTTATAAATTGAAAATTGTAGTAATATTTTTAAAAATATAATGAATATCAGCTATTATAATGTGTTCTTCCCTTTTTTTCGCCAATTAAAATAAACGTTTTTTTAATTTAGCATTTCATGCTCTAACTCTTTTACTCTTTTAATTTCTTTGGCATCAATACCTCCGTATTTAATTTACCAAGGGTAAATGTTTTTATATTATTTGTTCAGGCGATATCCTGTAATTAATTCCTTGCTCTCTCTTTTTGATTCAACATAGCAATAATTTGAATTCTGAAAACAGAATCTTTTTCAATTTTTTATAAAGCTATTTATTTCTAGCCTATTCTTTGATTAACTTTCTTATATATATTTCTTTCCCAGATGAAAGCTTCATAAAATATATACCTTTTGCCATAGCGCCAATATCGACAATGGTTCCAGAGTAGATATGATTTTCTTCATGAATCAAAGTGCCAATTAGATTAATTATTTTAAGATTGAATGCCTTTTTACTATCAAAATCAATTTTTACGTTAGAGCTAGAAGGATTTGGATATATCGAAAATTTAATATCATAATTAATAAGTTCACTAATGCTAGTACAAAGCTCTACATTTTGTGTGATTGATGCGCTTACTGTGCAATTCGCAACACTTTTACCTACTACACTATAGGTGATTGAAGCAGTTGGGGTCACTACAATACTCGACCCAGTTCCATTTCCTACCCAAGTATATAAATTAGCTCCAGTTGCTGTTAGAGTTGCAGTTTTGCCCACGCATATTGTTGGTGAACTTGAACTTAAAGATAAACTTGGCAAAGCATTAACTGTTATAGAATTATTGATGGAACTAGAACATCCATTTGTATTAACTCCGTTGATTATAAATATAGTGCTTGTAATCGGACTAAGCGTTAACAAGGTGCCAGTAGAAATTCCATTTAAGGAATAGCTAGATGCTCCTAAAAGGGTTTGGGTTATAGAACTTCCATTGCAAACAAAAGAAGCTCCGCTAATTGTAATAATTGGCAAAGTAGATACAGTAATATTTTTCAAAATGCCAGCAGTACATCCATTTACGCTCAAGGCTATAATTGTATAATTGGTCGTCACAGTTGGAGTTAGTATAAGAACAGATGCTGTTGAAATTGCATTTATTGAATAACTGTTAGCTCCACTAAGGGTTTGACTAATTGAACTACCTAAACAAACCAAACTGTTTCCGCTAACCGTAACAACAGGTAAAGGATTAACTAAAACAGTAGTCATACCAACTGCGATACCCGGACAACCGACTAAACTTCCTAAAACGGTGTATCCTGAAGAAACAAGAGGAGTAACAATTATACTATTAGTTAATGCTCCGTTACTCCATGTAAAAGTATTTGCTCCGCCAGCCACCAATGTTGCCGAATTACCTGCACAAATACTTGTAGAATAAAGTGTTATTGCTGGCGAATTTGTTACTACTACTTGAGTAGTAAAATTATTAATACAACCTAAACTTGATGTGGCAGTTACCGAATAGTTTGTGGTAACACTCGGAGTAATTACCAAAGATGATGAATTACTGTTGTTAGACCAAGTATATGTACTGGCGCCGCTTGCAGATAAAGTGGCTTGCTGCCCCGAACAAATTGTTATTGAGTTTGCCACAATGGAAGGCAATGGATTAACATTTATCGCGATTGTTGAACTTGCATTACAAGTATTTGCATTTCCAATTACAGTATAAGTAGCACTTACGGTGGGATTAAAAACTACACCGTTTGTTATGCCATTCGACCATGTATATGTATTTGCTCCGCTTGCAGTAAGAGTTAATGCCTGTCCTGCACAAATTGTAGTTGCGGAAGAGACAACTGATAAATTCGGGGATGGCAAAACAGTTACAGCAATTATCGAATTAGTTGATCCACAGCCGTTAGAGACAGTAACTGAATAATTACCAGTAATTGCTCCAGTAACAGCTGAACTAGATGATGTTGGCGATGAAAATACTCCAGATCCATTCCATGAATAAGACGAAGCACTTGTTGCATTTACCGTTAAACTCAGCGTTTGGTTAGCACAAATGGTTCCGTTACTTGTAACTAAAGAAATAGAGGGTGCACCACAAGGAGAAAAGGCAATTCCTCTAAATATAGTATTTGTTGTGGAGGTTACTATTGTAGTAGCTGTTGAGTTTGAACCGGCATCAACAATACTAACAATCCGGTTATTTGCAGCATCGGCTGAAGTCCCGTAAACTATTGGATTCACTCCAGAAAAATCAGCAATAACACCTCTAGCGCCAACAGTATAGTTACTGCCAGTGTTTAATGTATAGGCTAGAGTCCAACTGCCAGCAGCATTAACCCACTTTTGAAACCCACCTCCGTTTGTAATGGATCTGTCATCAGCAACGTAACAAATAGTTTGAGAGGGATTAAAATAAAAAGCATATGGACTTGGTGAACCAGTTCCTGTTCCAACAACACCTATAATTAAAGAAGTAGTTTGTCCAGCTGTTACCGGATAGTTATTACCTATTTTGTAAATTCCTTGCGTAGCAGAACCAGTTGAAAAATACAAATTATTGGATGACGTCATGATACAACGCGTATTCGTGTTAGTATTTTGAATATTCACCGTGGGGCTTGCTGTTCCATAATAATTAGTACCCTCGTTTCCACCTGCAGACCAGTAATTGTTAAGTCCGTCAGAAGCAGCACTCCGAATATTATTCCCGGAATGAAAGATAGGATTAGTGGCCACTCGCGTATAATTGCCAGAAGCATCTGCAATACCAATACTTCGACTAATAAGTGATGAAGATGAACTAGCTAAAGAAGTTGCGTTTGGCAGACTTTGGGCGTAACCGGTAAAAACAAGATAATTATTATTAGCTGATAATGATAAACCGCCTTCAGAAGTTGCTGCTCCACTAACTATCAAAGCATTTGTACCGGTGCTGGACACGTTAAGTGAATAAGTACCTGAACCACCTAGATTATACTCTCTTAAAATAATAGGATTACCAGTATTTGTTAATGTAGCAACGCCATCACCAACTTGAATAACAACTATATTTCCACTTGTAAATTGCGCATTAAGATTAAAGCAATTCAATAATAGAATTGAGCAAATCTGAGTGGCATTAATTAATTTTCTTTTAAATTTTGTCATGATTTTTTTTTAGATTAAAATTGATTTTTTTTGG
>Ga0209597_1002600_pt1 | contig 11413 bp, 18 predicted proteins | sample M_140625_MF_Meta_FD_187316 | JGI IMG/M metagenome (GOLD analysis project Ga0209597, IMG submission 187316) | Freshwater microbial communities from Lake Montjoie, Canada to study carbon cycling - M_140625_MF_MetaG (SPAdes) (version 2) | ecosystem: Environmental > Aquatic > Freshwater > Lake...
TAAATAAATGGAAGATCCCAGCGTAGTAAATCCTGTGCCACCCGCGCTTGTTATAGCTGAGCCGCAAGAACATATTGTAGTCAATGCTGTTCTTCCTATTCCAGAGAATGTCCGTGTGGTAGATTACATACATCAAGTGCACCAGCCGCGAGTAAGTTTTCGCAACAGAATGTTTGGCATTCTATTGTGCTCTATAGGTGTTGCTATTCTTCTTGGAATAGGTCTTGGATATAACTATCATTATGGAAAGACCGATTAGATATCTCAGCTAATGTATTTTTAATGTTTGCGACTCTTACGTTGTTTACGAGACTTACGCTGTTTACGACGGTTGCGACGCGTTTTACCGCCGCTAAAAATCGAACTCGCAATGAGCCCACACGTATATATACCATCTACAATTTGACAGCTACTGAATCCTTTTCTGGATGCACCTTTACTGAGGAGTAGCGTCTTAATATCCTCATATTTGTCTCTCTGTTCATCTGATAAGTCTTTGCGACGAAGAACCTTATCTACAATGCCGCGAGCCGTTTTATCGAAAAATTCGCTTTCCGTTTGAGGAACTCTGTAGTCTATCTTAAATGGGGTTATCACAGAAACAATATCATAGACTCGTGCCGCCATTTCTGGTTCTCCACTTAGAGCCGCAACTTGTAAAAGAGACATCCCATCTGAGCCTCTTAGAAACTTTGCCATTCCTTCTGGGATATCGTATGACGCGCCATATTTCGCTTGAAAGTCTCGCAAAAATCTGTCAAACTCAGCAACGTTTCCGCTTTGAACTATCTCAGAAAGTTTGATTAATCTGTTTTGATAATGTGTATTCCAGTTTACAGCATTTGACATTTCTATAATATAATTCTATTTTATCCGTAGAGGTGATTTTTTGTTTAGTTGGTTGTAGGGCGCCGCGCCTGGAGTTCAAGGAATCGCCGCTCATCTTCCGCAGTCCAAGGAGTCGCGACAGGAGCAGGAGCAGGAGCAAGAACAGGAGAAGGAGCAGGGGCAGGAGGATAGATAATATCATTTATACGCTTATAGTCAGCGACAATCGTGGAGTTATAGCCAGTGGATGACCACGCAAGGTTTCGACAGTCCTTGAAGCGTACTCCATACTTTACGTAGAACTTCTGTGCCTCAGCCTCAATAAGGCGCGCCTTCTTTTGCTCGTTTAGCCGATAAGATCGACGAAAGCTCTCTAGATCCTTACGCTTCCAGAACCAAACGATATTCTCATTTGTGAGCGGCATACGTGTCTTCTTCATCTTCTTCAGAATGTCAAAGTTCTTCTGTAGAATCGTATGTGCCTCACGCTCCAAGAACATTGCCTTGGTCTCAGCCTCTGTCTTGAACGTAGTCCCAGGAAGAGTATAAGACTCACGCCACTCAGCTTCATTCTTAAAGGTCTTCTTCTCTGGGTAGACCTGAAAGAAGCTACCACTCCACATCTCGCGACCCGTTGCTATCCGCTCATTGTTGTTGTTATATGCTCGTACGTGCGACATCTTCTTTGCTGGATGCTTACATCCATGAAAGGAAATGTGTTCAAATTTATTTTTATTGTGGAGTATCGAGTTTTGATTTAGATTTCGACTTCTTTATCTTTGGTTTTGGTTCCTCTAGTGGTTCAGGAGGAACTTCAGGAACAGGCTCAGGGACAACAATAGAGTCTTTTGATTTCTTTCTCTTCACTTTCACTTCTTTTTCAGGTGATACTTCTACAACAACTGGAGACGCTGGCGCTTCCAATAATGTCTTAGACTTGGACTTCTTTATTTTAGGCTTGGGTGTTTCTTCAGGAGTTGGCTCAGGCTTTACCTCAACTGGCATTTCAGGCTTATTATCAGATTCTACAGGCTCATCCCTTGATTTATTTTTGCTTGAAGAACGGCGGCTTGACCTATGCTTCACTTCTTCTTCGCTATTGCTATCACTATCAATCCTACGCCTTGACTTATGTCTTGACTTATGGGAAACTTCTTCTTCACTGTCACTATCAACCCTACGCCTCGACCTATGCCTTGACTTATGTCTTGGCTTATCAGACTCTTCCTCATTAATCGTCTTTTTAATAACAGATAATGGGCGAATCGTGTTGCGTACACCACTTGATGTAAATCCTCTGCGACCATTCTCGTCTTCCACTACCATACTTGCTGCAGCAACGCGTCCTAGCATGTCAGTTTCTGATAAAACTGGACGCCTAATACTTTGCGTACGCAATATGTTTGATGTAGAGTTCGCATGTGAAAAGTACTTCATCGCATTTGTCTGTCTCTCAGCCACAAATATATCTGTTGGTGTCTTATTTGATACTACATCTTCAACAGGTGGTAAGAATGTTATAATACCACTGGTAGATACATTTGAAAATGGAACATTCATTGCTGTTGGAGCTTTCATAGTCTCACGGAAACTGTTCTCCACTTTCAAGGGCGGCTTTATCTCCTCAACTACACGCGATGTCTTTGGGGTTTTCTTCTTGTATCTACGCTTACGATAAATGAAAAATGTTATTCCGCCAGCAAGTGCAGACAAAAATACTAAGGACCCCACTACAGCACCTGCGGTAGTAGAGTTATTCGTTGCCGACGCCATCATGATTGGTATAATGGCTGGCGATATAGTATTTGATGCTGACTTACTCTCAGAACGACTTTCACTTCTTGATTTTGATTGAGAGGGTGATACGCTAGGCGTAGGTGTATTCGTTGGCGAGGATGTATATGATGGTGTTTGTGAGGGGGATCCACTAGTAGACTTTGATTTTGAAGGGCTTCCTGATACACTCTTTGAAGATGATACTGTAAGTGATTCTGAACGTGTATATGAGCGTGCTACACTCGGTGTTTTTGATTCTGAACGAGTGAGTGAGGTGGATTTTGATTCTGAACGACTCAGGCTCATGCTAGGAGATTCAGAACGCGATACTGAATATGTTGATGTATCAGTCTTTGACTCTGAACGAGTGACTGACCCTGACTTTGACTCTGAGCGACTCAGACTCATGCTGGGAGATTCAGATGATGATACTGTTTTACTTCGCGAGAGACTTTTGCTTAGAGAGACTGTTAGAGTTTCTGTTTTTGATTCTGAACGACTCAGAGTCATGCTGGCAGATTCAGAAGATGATACTGAGCTTGTAGCAGCCTCTGTCTTTGATACTGTTCGACTTGCTGATATACTTTTGCTTTCAGAGACTGTTAGACTGGGTGTCTTTGACTCTGAACGGCTGAGTGAACCTGATTTTGACTCTGACCGAGTTGATGATAGAGTTTTTGATACTGACGGCATAGCCGAGATACTCGCTGATTCTGAACGGCTTATTGAAACACTGACAGACTGAGAAGAAGATACCGAGGACGAGGCGACTTGAGACTTTGACTCAGACGATGTCTTGCTATTTGTCTTAGTTATGCTTCTTGTTATGCTCACCGTGGCGGAGGACGCCGATGAAAAAGATACAGCAGGTGATACAGACCTTGAAATAGACCTTGAAGAACTTACACTCTTTGTTTCAGAGGGCGTGACTGTTGTATCAGGACTTTCTGAACGTGTAAGAGAAATACTGCGCGAGGATGATTTTGTGACAGAGTTACTCGTGCTAGGCGACCGACTCATGGATTGCGTTAAAGAAATAGATGCCGATTCTGAAGAAGAACCTCGTTGACTTTTTGATATGCTCTGAGTTATTGTTACTGTTCCAGTAATACTTACAATGACCTGAGGCGAAGTGCTACGAGATACTGACACTGTGCGTGTAATGCTTCGTGATACACTTATTGTCTTAGTGAGTGAGGCAGCAACTGAGGGTGAAGCGCTGAACGAGCAGGATCTGAATAATGGGTTACAAGAACGCGTAACGCTAACTGTTGGTTGATTGCTTATTGATGCACTGGCACTGCGAGATGATGACGGGGGAATGACAGAGCCTGTAGGGCTTCTTGATAGACTAGGTGATATTGAAACTAAGACGTATCCTGTGTTGCTGCGAGATGGAGATGCTGATACACTTATTGTCTTAGTGAGTGAGACAGCCACCGATGGTGAAGCGCTAAACGAGCAGGACCTGAATAATGGGTTACAAGAACGGGTTACGCTGACGGTTGGGGGATTGCTTCTTGACGCACTCATGCTTGGAGAAGACGATGGTGGGAGCCCTGAGTTACTGCGGCTAGCAGAGAGAGACGACGATACACTGTTTGATGCTTGAATAGAACGTGATGGCGTGCCACTTGAACCAAATGAACCAGACCTTGATGGAGATGCCATAGGCGACCGTGTAGGAGACTGTGTTAGACTCCTCGATGTGGTCATTGAGGCAGAAAGGCTGCGTGACACTGTATTGCTTCTTGACGCAGTTCTAGTCGCAGAAGCCACTGCTAGAGAGGCAGAGCGTGAAGGGCTCCTTGATAGGCTTGGTGAACGGCTTCCAGAGGCGCTGCGAGAGGGTTGAACAGAAAGCGAAGGCGTGATGCTTGCGCCATAAGAAATGCTTCGCGACGGGCTAGCGGCACGAGATGGTGATTTAGAGAGGGAGGCAGCGACTGAAGGTGAAGCGCTAAAGGAGCACGACCTGAATAGTGGGTTACATGAACGGGTTACGCTGACGGTTGGGGGATTGCTGCGGCTCACCGATACAGAGCGGCTAGGCGTGCGGGATAAAGACGGCGTTGATGACTGCGTGTATGCTAGTAAAGGCAATAATGCCAGTAACGCCCCTCTCAAAGAGAACATGCCACTAAATGTTATATGGCTTATTTCTTAGCCCCCGTAACCACAAAAAGGCATTAAAAATTTTTTTTGTCTTTTGGTGTTTTATGATCTTGTCTTTCTTTTTCTTTTATTTAGATGCCTAGCCGCGCATCCGCCTCATACTCGCTGTCGCTCTCCTCCGCCAAGGCTGCGAAGCGGCTCTGAGAGGCAGGGGCAGGGGCACGCACAGGGGCACGCACAGGGGCACGGGCTGCCGCCAGGCGCTGCATGAGGTTGCGCCTCTGCTGCTCAATCGCCGCGCGTGCCGTCGGCGTCCACGGGGGGCGCGAGAGCTCACGTGCCGTCGGCAGAGACTCCAACTCCCTCTGAAGCGCCGCCGCAGAGACAGGCGCAGGAGCAACAGCCCGTGCCGCAGACTGTGCCGCCGCCTGTGCCGCCAGAGTAGCCGCCGCTGCCGCAGAGCGCGCCGTCGCCGCTGCCGTCTCGCCCACCGCCGCCGTGAGGACTGCGCGCTGCTCCAGAAGAGCCTGCCGCTCCCTACGCTTCGACGCCTGGGCAAAGCCAGAGCTGCGCGCCATCACCGCCTCTGAGGGCATGGCAGCCAGGCGCTTCTCCACCTCTGTGAGCTCTGCCACCTGCCCAGAGAGGCGTGCCGTGCGCTCTTCAAGGTGCCGCTCTTCGTTCTCCATAGCCAGGTCTCCCCAGCCCTTGCCGCTCTCCAGAGCCTCCTGCATCTCTGTGAACGTCTTGCTGCCCCGCAGCTCTGCTATGAGCTCTTCCCAGCTCTTCTCTGTGCTCTCGTGCTCTGTGCTCTCGCTCTGATTCATCTTGCTGGTGCTCTTATATATGCGTGTATTTATAAGAGAAGCACTCATCTTCAGAGGGAACGCATTATTCAATTTTATTCCTAAATTGAAAGAGTTTCTCACAGAGAGCCCTCAGAGCAGCTCTGAGCCCACCATGGGCATTCAACCTGGAAAAAAAATTGATTGCTTCTGCCGCCCTGTATCTTAGCTGTCCTGAACAAGCAATAACACACGACCACACACACACGAGAAGATGAGCATCACCCTGAGCACGAGCCAGTACGAGAGCATCATGAGCAAGCTGGAGAGCCTGGAGGGCTTGGTCCAGAAGAGCGACGCAGTGGCGCCCTCTGTGCCCGCTGGGAAGGCGGGCAAGGCGAAGAAGACGCCCAAGGCGCGTGACCCCTCTGCGCCGCCGAAGGCGCCGAACGCCTGGATTCTCTTCACCAGCCGCGTCCGCTCTGTCATTAACGAGTCGGGCATTCTGGGCGAGAAGAAGCTGGGCAAGGAGTGCACGCAGTTCTGCTCTTCGCTGAAGGAGGAGAACGCGGAGCTGGACTCCTGGGCGGCGGAGACCATTCTGGCGCGCTTCAGCGGCTGGACGGTCCCTGAGCAGTCCAAGATGGCGGCGGCTGGCATCAGCTTCGCCAAGAAGAACAAGGGCTCTGAGGCTGCGGCGGAGACGGCTGCCGAGCCTGCGCCTGCGGCTGAGAAGCCCAAGCGGGTCATCAGCCAGGAGCAGAAGGATAAGATGAAGGCTGGGCGCGAGCGCGCGGCGGCGGCGAAGAAGGCGGCGGCTGCTGGCTCTGCCCCTGTCGCTGTCGCTGTCGCTGAGACCCCTGCGCCTGTCGCGGCGGCGGCTGCACCTGTCTCTGAGGCGGAGGCAGAGGCGGAGGAGTGGAAGAGCATCAAGCTCAAGACGGGCAGCGGCTTCCAGCTCTACCTCTGGAACCCCGCCAACAACCACTGCTACAACCGCGAGTCTGACGGTGGGCAGGGCGAGTGGGCTGGCGTCTTCAACCCGAAGACCAAGACGATTGACTCGTCTGTGCCCGAGCCGTCCGAGGAGGAGGACTTTGAGGTGCTGGATGCGTAAGCGGCACACACAGATAAACCCCTATAAAAATAAAAAAGAGCAAAAACAAAAAAGAACAAACAAACTTTTTAATGGTCTTTTTAATGCCGTTAAATTTGACCTACGCCTGACTAGGCTGAATGGGCGGACCATAAGATGAGCACTACAGAGCTACGCGTACACAAGATAGACCAAGAGGCTCTGATTGATACCTACATCAAGCTGAACCACCGCCATGACTGGGGCGCCATGCGTGAGAGGTGTGCGGAGGCGCCCAAGGACTTCAATGAGCTCTTTGATGGGCTGTACAAGAAGTACGCGGCGGCGGCGCCTCGGCTAGAAGAGCTTGATGGCGAGGAGATGAAGACATGGTTAAGACACTTCGCCCACCATGTAGGTGCCAAAGATGGCGATGTCCTCTCGTGCCCAGCCAAGGAGACTGTATGGGTTTGGCACAAGACACTGGGTCGCATTCAGCAGTGAACAGCTACAGACAAACAACGAAAATAAAAATAAACAAACCTTTTTCATTGTAGCCAGCGACCGCCATGCGCAATCAAAAGGCAGTATGCCGTTTCTGCCTTGACAGTGGAACAACAAAACGAAACCCATTCATTGCACCATGCTTATGTAATGGAAGCATGAAATATGTACATCTTATGTGTCTTGATCAATGGAGAGTCATGGATATGGATAAGAATGGCACTCAGTGTGGTCTCTGTCTACAAGAATATACGTCAACGCAACACCCATCGTTGGAAATAATACCTTCAAAAGACTCTTGTTCGTCCCTTCTACTCCGGATGCCATTGCTACCAGCATTTGCTATTCATTATCTATATGTCATACGCTTCAGCATAGATAATACTATACAACACACATTCACATATAATAAATATATTACGTATCAAACCCTCTTTCAGATTAGTTATCTATTCTTGTTTATTACACAGATACAAGTAAAGAATAAAAATGACTATTTTACGCAATGGAGACAACAAAAATCACTGATGATATTTATGACACATATAGCATTGTTTATTTCAATGTTGAATGGTGCGAATATGGCAGGTATAAGTCTTGATATATTTTTGGGGTTATATTGGATAAGGCATTGCCAGATTCTTCAAAATATAAATGAGAAGATACTGCTTGAAGAGTGAGTTACTCCATCAGGACTGGCTCTTCATTACTCACCTTAATCTTCTTCTTGACCGCCTTCGGCTTTGCGGCTGGCGCTGCGACAGGCGCAGGGACAGGGACAGGCGCTGGGGCAGGTGCAGGCGCTGGGGCAGGTGCAGGCGCTGGGGCAGGTGCAGGCGCTGGGGCAGGTGCAGGCGGCTCAACAACAGCCACAGGCGCAGCAGGAGCAACCTTCTTCGGAGGACGACCACGCTTCGGCTTCTCCTTCTCCTGTACCTCGACCTTGAGAGGAATATCTAGCCGACCATCATCGCCAATCAGGTCATGAATAATGGGATGGACCTGAAGCTCCGTCCAGCGCGGATCATCTGTGATAACATCAATAACCTTATTGGGGTCAAGTTCATACTTGTCCGCAATAATAGTAACGATCGTATGATGCATGTCTGCTACATGCTTGAACAGCGTAAGAACAGTAGCGCGCCAGACATCTCTCGTGGTGTCAATCTGAATAGGGCGCGCCTTCGATCGTGCTTCACCACTCCCAGGGTGACGGATAACTACATCTTCCTTCTTCACAGTAACTTCCTTCTTGCTTGCATTCGTAATCATCTCGTTGACGGTATTCATATTGAGGCGCGACTTCCTATTCAATGACGAGCGTATCAATTTTTTTAAAATTGCTTGATTATTTTAGTTTGGCAAAGGCATCCCATGACATGTAAGAACATACTTCAGGAAAAAAACAAATCAACGCCCTGTTGGCTGCCTGCTGATAAAAACTCATACTTCGCCTTCTGCCGACGATGCCATCTTCAAGAGGTCTCTCTCATTCTAGACCGCATGATATGTGAGCTTATCGAAGGCAATCTGCCCAAGGATATGGGCATGTTTGACCAACCCTTCTTTCCAGGGGAACTCGTTCATGAGTGCCGCGAGCAATCGTTTCTTTCATTCCTCGCGTGTCTTTACAAAGTAGACAAGGCGTTGCTTGATAAGGTTCTTCACCTCTACAGCGACGCTCGCTTACAACAGCGCCTTCAAGACATACTTACACAGAACTTCAAGCAACACAATGAGAGTATGCGATGCGGCTTCTACCGCTACATCCTTCGGAAATATCCGCAGTTTATATCTGTTGGTCACATACGTTGTTGGGTCTGTGCAAACTGGTATCTCGAGAGTGGAGAGTCTGAAAAACTTCTGAACCGCGTCATGATGGGTATGATAATGGATAGCGTAGTCACGCCAGATTTGATACACAGATATCAAAGTATCTTTCCTTACTACATTGCCTCTTTGATTTCAAAGAAGTGTGAACACTATATTCCTGAGCTTATGAAGAATATAGAGTCAAATCTGTCCCTTGAAGATTTCAAGAAAAAAGTCTTTACGAATGCTTTTATGTTGTCTCACTACTTTCATGAGAAGGTCCCCAAAGAACTTCTTGGGGAGCAAACAAAAGAAGACGTCTATGGATTTCTCAAGAAGAGATGTGCCATATACAAAGATGAACTTGAGATGTATGCCTGGCATCCATCGCGAGTAAAAAACTGGTGTCTTGAATCTGATTCCTCTTGGATTAAACGGTAGAATTATCAATATGGTTACAGAACATGCTAACATCAATGTTCTTGTTAAGCTGCTTCACCTCACTAAAGGTGAACCAATCTGCCTCCTCCACTTCACGAGTATCATAAGGAAAGAGGTGATACTCATAAGGGACAGAGTAAATATAATACTCGGCTGCCTTGTACTTCTTCACTGCGACGTAGTTATTTTCAAGGGTAACTCCAGTCTCCTCCTTCAACTCGCGGAGAGCACAGTCTAGACTAGAATAGTCTGTACGCTCACGATGCCCCTTGGGAAATGACCACTTTTGGCTCTTCCTTCCCTTCACTAGGAGGATTGTATTAGTCGGCGAAATACAGATACATCCATACACTTTTAAATCTGGCGGCTGATACGACTTGAATGCACGCCGCCCACTGTCTGGCCAAGTTGCTGAAATGTTTGTCATGTTTGTCATGGTATTAACGCTATCGTTAAAGGATGCCCACTACACTCATATATATCCGCTCAATTTTAGTTTATATATGCTATTTAAACTTTGCCCTTCTAGTATGCCTAGAATGACTGATGGGGCATGGGTTGCTGGACATCTCACAGGTGGGCTCGGTAATCGCCTCTTTCAACATGCTGCCGCCGCTGGCTACGCAGAGCGATACAATAAAAAGCTAGTCTTTTCCCTAGAGAATTCTGGTAATCAACAACACGGACCCATAGAAAACATATTTAAACTCTTTCCAGACATTCCAATCCACATTGAAAATGAAGATCCAATCATGCTTCCAGAACAACACGGGGCAGTCTTTACCTATGTTCCCCTACCTGAAATCAAAGACAATACACATGTATGCATTGACGGATGGAGACAGACCGATAAATATTTTCCGACCGATGGAATCAAGGCAAATCTTGATTGCTGCGTCAAACCAATAAGACAAGAGGAACTCCGCAAAGAGTATGCCGTCACTCCAAACACTTGGTTCGTTCATGTTCGCCTAGGTGACTATAAGATTCTCCCTCATCATCAAATCAATATGGCAGCCTACTACAAGCCTGCGATGGAAAAGGTTCCAACAGAGGCTCACATTCTTGTGTTTTGTGATGAGGCGTCTACATACAGCGAGATGCTTATAGCATTCTTTCAGGCACTTGGTCGAACTGTAACGATAGTAAAGCTCGAGGATGAACTTGAGACGCTGTGGCTCATGAGCCAATGTTGGGGAGGGGCTGTCGTCGCGAATAGCACATTTAGTTGGTGGGGAGCCTATTTCGCAAGGCAACGATGCCCTACGCCTTCTTTGTATGTGGCTTACTACCCTACAGTGTGGGGTCAGGGGCTCCCTGAAGCACGCGACATTATCCCGTCTTGGGGAACACCTATACCGAACCTGCTTTGATAAAAAAAGTTGAATGGGCGGCTGGCTTGATTCATGGCACCCTTTTTACTCAAACAATGCTTAGCCCCTTGTGGAACGATTTTGAATACCAGCAGCACCAGATTGAGGGTGTGCAATGGATGATAGAGAGCGAGGCGTCATTTCCTCACGGAGGTATCCTGTGTGATGAAATGGGCTTGGGAAAGACGATTCAAATGCTTGGGCTTATGAAAGAAAATAAAATGAAGGCGAGCCTTCTGGTGGCGCCTCTATGTACGCTAGACCAGTGGCAGGCGACAGCGGAGAAGTGCGGCTTCAACGTCTGGCGAGCGCATGCGACAGAGTCATCTTGGGAAATACCCAAGAACTTCAAGGCGTCTTCCGTCCAAATGTATGTTGTCAACTATGAGCGCATCGTGGCGCGCCCTCTGCTTGTCATCCGCCGCAAGTGGGATCGTATTATCTACGATGAGGCGCACCGCCTCGGCTCAAATAAGAGCAAGGTGTATGGTCTAGCAACCAAGATTGATTCAGAGCACACGTGGCTACTCACAGCTACCCCGATTGTGAATAAGCCAGAAAATGCTCGCGCCCTCTTTGAGCTGATCGGCTATGAGAAGGTGGCTTCGACCCTGGAGGGAATGCGCTTTATGATTGAGAAGTCGGTCCTCTGTCGTCGCATGGCTGACTTGCGTAGCTCTATGCCTGCCCTCCCAAATCCTGCG
>Ga0209597_1002601_pt1 | contig 11408 bp, 9 predicted proteins | sample M_140625_MF_Meta_FD_187316 | JGI IMG/M metagenome (GOLD analysis project Ga0209597, IMG submission 187316) | Freshwater microbial communities from Lake Montjoie, Canada to study carbon cycling - M_140625_MF_MetaG (SPAdes) (version 2) | ecosystem: Environmental > Aquatic > Freshwater > Lake...
CGAGCAACTGCGGTGTGTTTCGGAGTAGTGAAATATGGGTGCGCACCATCAGAACGCTCGCCCGCCAACTTCAACATTTTTGGACCAAGCGCAGCCAGCACGCGATGCAACGGAGTGGTTGGTGCAGCGGCCATAAACATTCCGCCATCCATTACGTCTAGATATTCGACCATTGCTGAATACGGCTTCACGTATGCGGTTTTGTGTAGCGACTTCACCATGTTGCCGTGACTTGCGCCGATGCCCAAGAGGAAACGATCGGGAAATGCCGACGTGAGTGTTTTCTGACCTGCCTGCATGGTGGATGCAGTGCGCGCGTACATGGATGCAATGCCGGTTCCCACAATGAGATTCTTTGTTGCAGACAACAAAATTCCTGCGTGCGCAAATGGTTCGCGACCAACTGCTTCAGGAATCCACACGGTTGCAAAACCCAACTCTTCAAGTTCTTGTACGGCTTCACGCGACTGAGCCATTGGGTGGGCATCCAATGTCCATGTCCAGATGCCAATTTTCCCAAGGTCTAACGGTGTGGTCATGTCAGTACTGTAATTCACACATCTATGCGTATGCACCGCCCCAGCCAACTTCTCGCGTTGTTTCTCTTCACCTGTGCATTGCTGCTATCAGGTTGCAGCAATGACTCAACAGTTACTTCACCAAACTCGGCAACAATGGAACGCGTGGTGGATGGCGACACCATTGACATTTCAATTGGTGGAAACACCGAACGAGTTCGCTTAATTGGCATCAATACTCCTGAAACCAAGCACCCCACGAAAGGCATGGAGTGCTTTGGGCCAGAGGCAAGCGCCTATACCGAGAAGCTGCTGCCTGTAGGAACGAAACTTCGCGTAGAGCGAGATATCGAGGCGCGAGACAAATACGGCCGATTATTGCTGTACGTGTACATCGCAAACAGCAACGTATTTGTGAACCTGGACTTGGTATTGAAGGGCTTTGCGCGACCCATGGTGTTCGAGCCCAACACCGCGCACAAAACCGACTTTGCACAGGCAGCCACGCAAGCAGAGTTGCGCAATGTGGGTTTATGGCAAGCCTGTCGCTAGTAGCGTTTATGCAGTGAGCACACCTTCACTTGCCGAACGACTTGGCCATAGCGCCGACGCGAAGTTAGTGATTTTGAGTTGTGACGACCTTGGTGCATTCCATGCCGCCAACGTTGGCGTGTACGACGCACTGCGCAAAGGTTCTGCCACATGCGCGTCACTGATGGTTCCTGCGCCGTGGGCAAAACACGCAGTCATGAACTACAACGGTGAAGACATTGGCGTGCACCTCACCGTAAACAGCGAACACGAGATGTACCGCTGGGGACCACTCACCTACGCACCATCACTGCAATCTGGTGAAGGCGGATTCCCGCGCACCATTGACGACTTATGGGAACACGCAGACCCAGCCGAAGTGTTGCGCGAGTGCCGCGCACAAATTGCGCGCGCTCTTGAATGGGGAATTGACGTAACGCACCTTGCGCCGCACCTCACTGCAATTACTTTGCGTCCACAATTTTTTGACGTGTACATCGAACTCGCAGTTGAATTTCAATTGCCGGTGCGCTTGCCTTCAACGCTCACCGAAGCACAAGCCGGATTTCCATTCCGCAAACTTGCCGCCGAAGAAGGCGTGCTCTTCCCCGACCACTTCGATCACGACTGGCGCGAAGGTAGCCGCGAGCGGGTATTGAATTCGTTGCGCAACCTGCAACCAGGCGTTACCGAAATTCATGTGCAGCCATGCATCGACACGCCAGAAATTCGTGCACTCGGTGACGTGGCAAATGGTTGGATTGACGATTACAACTTCGTGGTGAACGACGCTTCGTTGAAACAAGCAATTGTTGACAGCGGCGCAACCATGATTGGCTATCGCGCACTACTTGACGCCATGCGTGCGAATTAGTTAACGCACTCCGCGAAACATATCGTCTTCGTATTGGCCAGATGCAAGTGGCGGCGTTGGCACTAACGATTTTGCTAACACCCAATCTTCGTACGGATACGTTTCGGCAAGTTCGGCATCGCTGAGACCAAACCAAAACGGTTCGTTTTCATCTATTTGCGTGCGATGTGCGCGCAATGCTCCAGAACGCGCATACAAGTAATCGCCAATCTGTAAACGAGTGGTAATGCGGCTATCGAGGTCTGGTCGTTCGAACCACGAATCGTCAAACGGTGAAGAACCGCGCAAGCGCAACAACGCTTCATGAATTGCGGTCAGTCGCATGCGTGACCACGCCGAGTAATACATCTTCAACGGCTGCCACGGCTCGCCTGCTTCCGGATACCACTCGTCGTCTGCTGCGCGATCGAAAGCAATAATGCTGATGTCGTGCACCTTCACGTGGTCGGGGTGCGGATAGCCGCGTTGATCGTCGTTGTATGTGACCAACACATGCGGACGCTCGCGACGAATGATGCGCACCAACCTGCCAACTGCTTCATCGAGGTCGGCCATGTGAAAACAATCGGGGTGATTATTTGCTGGGCTGTCCAACATTCCCGAATCGCGATAGCCAAGCATTTCCACATGATGGAAACCAATAACTTGCGCGGCCTTTTCTAACTCTGCAGGGCGAAGATGTGCGAGCAATTGTTTTTCGGCTTCACCTTCCAACCCATGAAATGGTTGGCCTGGCTCTTTCATCGCCGGGTTTGCAACATCGCCTTCTTCGCCGCCCGTGCAACACACCAACACCGTGCGCACTCCTTGCGCGCCGTACATGGCCATGGTTGGCGCACCCTTTGACGCTTCGTCGTCGGGGTGTGCATGCACGGTAAGCACGCAGAGTTGTTCGTTTGGTTGCAACACGACATGCAGGTTAGTACTGCATGTCGTAACCTTCATTTGTGACACGTTTTTCGGGAAAAATTTATGGCGCAGCAGCAATTGTTGGAGTGAGCGCCCTACTGCTCGCTTCGTGTTCGCGAGATGGTCGCGACATGAAGCCACCAACTGCCGACCAAACCGAAACCATTGCAATTGCCACCACCATTGCCGAATCGGTTGCACCTGTTCAGGAATTCACCATTGCGGCGCCGTGGGAAGAAGGCGGTCCCATCGATGCACAATTCACCTGCGATGGTTCGAAACTGTCGCCAAGCTTCGACATCGCCGGCTTGCCAGAAGGCACCGTTACCTGGGGCCTTTCCATCATTGACCAAACGGCTTCCGACGCCGTGCACTGGGTGGCCTCCAACATTGACCCCGCAATCACCCACGTAGATGCGGGAGTGGTACCAGCAGGAGCCGTGCAATCGCTGAATCGCGTGAACAAGGTTGGCTACGCATCTCCATGCCCGAAGGCAGGCGAACCGCACACCTTCGTACTCACCGTGTATGCCGTTTCGCAACAACTGGAAGTGACCGACGGAATGGACGGCGAAACCATGCGGACTTCGCTTGAAGCAGGATCGCTTGGCATCACGTCAATCACCTTTACTGTCACCCGATAAACCCCCGATTAGCCATATTGGTAAAGGGCAACCTGTCAAGATGGTGTCATTGACCAATCAGCCGCCTCCCTCCCAATAGGGGTATTTAAGACCGACATTGATGGTCGGTTGACGACGGCCAATGAGACGTTCCGTGCACTCGCACTCGGTGGCGCAAGTTTCACTCCAGGCGTTGCGCCGTGGGTGAATGCACAACCAACCGATCGCGCATTTGCCGAAGAAGCATGGCAACGTTCGCGCGAAACCGGATCTGCATTTGGCATTGAATTCAAATTGTGGAAACCAGACGGTGAAGTGTTTTGGCTCAACATTTCTACGCAACCAATTCTTGGTGCGAAAAAAGAGATCACCGGATTTGTTGGCACCGCGCACGATGTAACTGAAGCAGTAAATCGCCGAGTGCTGAGCAATCAGTTGATTGGTTTGCTCGACAGCAGTGCAGACGCAGTGATTGTGTTTGACCCGCGTGGCAACCTGTTGTTCAGCAACGATGGAGCACGAAACCTGATTGGCGTGAGCGAACAATCACCAGCAAGTGATGCCGCAACACAAATGTTTATTCAGGCCATTCGCGATCAAGTACCACGCGAAGTGATTAACTCGCCTGCCAACAACAAATGGGAAGGCGAACTTGGCTTCCGCAGCCCTGACGGCATTATGCGCACCATGACTTTGGTGTTGCAGATTGTGCGTGAAGCAGACGGAACCGTTCAGCACTACTCGGTGATTGCGCGCGACATCACCGAGGCCAAGCAATTGCAAGACGAATTGAACTACCAAGCAACACACGACGCGTTGACCGGGTTGCCAAACCGCGTGTTGTTCTTGCGCAAGTTATCGGAAGCACTTGAACGCAGCGTGACCACCAAACGCGGTGTGTCGGTGATGTTTGTGGACTTGGACAAGCTGAAAGACGTAAACGACAACATTGGTCACAACGTTGGCGATCAGTTGTTGAACTCCATTGCCAAGAGGTTGGTGAGCGCCACTCGCCCAAGCGACTTGGTAGCCCGCATTGGTGGAGACGAATTTGTTGTGTTGTGCGATGGCCTAGGCGATGAACACATTGCTATGGACGTTGCAGAACGCGTACGCCAAGGCATTACCGGCCAAGTCATTTTGCAAGGCGTTGAAATCTTTACCAGCGGAAGCATTGGCATTGCCATGGCAACACCTGCACTACTTGCCGAAGAAGCACCAGCAGATGCAGCGGTAACGCTGTTGCGCAATGCCGACACCGCCATGTATCGCGCGAAACAACGCGGTCGCGGTCGATGCGAAATGTATTCCGATGAAATGCGCAAGAGCGCAAAAGATCGCGTCATGCTTTCCGCCGAACTTGAGCGCGCATTGGCTAAGCGCGAATTGTTTGTGGTGTATCAGCCAGTCGTTTCAACACATACCGGCCGCATGGCTGGCGTTGAAGCGTTGTTGCGTTGGAATCACCCAGAGCGCGGCGTGCTTACTCCACCAGTGTTCCTCGAACTCGCTGAAGAGTCTGGTTCAATTGGGCCAATTGGTGACTGGGTTGTTCGTCAGGCGTGCACCGATGCACGCAAGTGGATGGACGAAGGAATTGTTGAACGTTCGTTCATGGTGCATGTGAACGTTTCAACGCGCCAACTGAGCGAAGCAGCATTCGTTGAACGCGTGATGGGAACGTTGCGCGAAACCAATGTTGATGCTGCGCACTTGACACTTGAAATTACCGAGAAGACCATGTTGAACGACAACCCTGCCATCATGCGCACGCTGAATGCGCTGAAGCGTCTTGGCGTAAAACTTGCACTCGATGACTTTGGAACGGGTTATGCATCGCTTGCCTACTTGCGTGACTTCCCTGCCGACTTCTTGAAGCTTGACGGCACGTTGGTGCGCGATATTGGCCAACACGGTGGCGACGACCCAATTGTTCGCTCCATCATTCAGCTTGCACACTCATTGAACATGAGCGTTGTTGCCGAATGGGTTTCAACCGAAGATCAAAAGCAGCGCCTGAAGTTGTTGGGTTGCGATTTCATGCAGGGCAACAAAGTTGCTGAAGCAGTTGAAGCTGAAGCTTTAGGGGTTCAGTTGCGGTCGCGGACCAGTTCCGTTGAAGAACGCAATTAGTTCGTCTGCGCCTTTACCCAACCGCAACACCGAATTACTTCCCACCGTGTCGCCGTACACGTCGAGTGGAAGTGATGCAATGTTTCCTCCTGCAGCAGGACGCATTTTCTTCGCAAACTCAATGAGGTCGAGGTTATTGTCCACAATGACCGCCGAAAGCCCACCTTTCAGCACACTGCCCGCCTTAAACGGATTGCCGGAAACGCCAATTACTGCGCTCTTTGCAAGCGCTTGAACAAACCCGCGTTGGCGAGTTGAGCGGCCGATGTCGGATGTGCCGTCCAGTTGCCATTCGCCGTCAACCTTTTGTTCGAAGTAACGACTGCGCGCATAGGCAAGCCCTTCAACGCCATCGAGCGTGGTGCAACCAGCCTTCATAAACAAACCAGTGTGCTTGTCGCGCGATGGGTACTCAACACATACATTCACTCCACCAACTGCTTCGACAATGCGCTTAAACCCTTGGAAGTCAATTTCCACATAGTGATGAATGGGAATGTTGAGTGCGCGTTGCACCGTGCGCACCAATACATCGGTGCCTTCTTGATACGCGGTATTAATGCGCTGCTCGTTTTCTCCATTACCGATGGCCACCCACAGGTCGCGTGGAATGGACATGAGCGAAACCGTTCCCGTGCGCTTCACGTAGTGCAACACCATGAGCGTGTCGCTGCGTTGGCCACCAATGTCTCCTGCATCGCCAACATTGCCGTAGTCGGCGTCGCCTGGGTCGGCACCTACGCGGGAGTCTGAACCGACGAATAAATAATTTTCAAACTCTGCGTCTGCTGGAGACAATGCAGTTGTTGCAGTATCTTCACGCTTCACCGTGTCGAGATCTGCATTCACCGCGCGAACTACTCCCACCGCGCCAAACAGCGAAACCGCGAGTGCAACGAGTGCCGAAGTTGTAAGCGAATGCAGCCACGTTTTCTTTGCGCGCGGTTGGAAAATTATTTCACTCACTGCACGAAACGGTAGTCGTTATTGCGCACGCAAGTGGACCACGTCACCCGTGTCGATGTAGTGAGAGATTGCGCAGTCATCAAGCACGACCAACCGACCATCTCGTTGCACTTCAATTGCCCGACCTTCAACAATGTCGCCCGTTGCCAATTCCACGCGCACTGCTTGACCCAGCGTTGCGAGCGTTGCTGAATACTGCTCGTGCAATTGCTCGGGCGAAAGTGCTTCAAGTTCGTCAATTGCAATCAACATGTTGTGCAACAACTGAACAGGAGACGTTGCATGGTGCGGAGCAGCTTGTGCCAACGACATTGCATCGGGTGGAGCCCAATTCACATTTACGCCAATGCCAACAACCACAAAACCTGGCGCACCTTGCGCCAAAATTCCCGACACCTTTTTATTGCTAATGAGTAAATCGTTTGGCCACTTCATGTCGGGCAACACACCAGTGAGTTGCATGCACGCACGTGCTGCGCTCATGCCCACCATCTGCGTGAACTGATGCAATGGACGCTCAAGAGTTTCGTTTGTGCGAAACAACAACGACACCAACAGGTTTGCGCCAGGTTCGGCAACCCACGTGCGGTCGAGGCGACCCTTGCCTGCCGACTGAAAATCGGCCATCAGCACGCTGTGGTGTTTTGCCCCCTCAGCCCCCAATTTCACCAAATCGGTGTTCGTGCTGCCCGTTTCGGCAACCCGTGTAACCCACCAACCATTGGGCCATTGCTCATTGGCATTGGACTGGCTGGCTTTGGTGTTGTCCATTAGGCAAAGATAGACCCTCGTGCTAAAGAAAATCCTCATTGCTAACCGTGGCGAGATCGCCGTTCGAGTCATTCGAACCGCTCGCGAAATGGGCATCGCCACCGTTGCGGTGTATTCCGAGCTTGATCGCAACGCGTTACATGTACGACTTGCCGACGAGGCATATGCACTTGGCGGACAAACCGCTGCCGAGAGCTACTTGAACACCGAAGCCATTCTTGATGCCATTCGTAAGAGCGGCGCAGATGGTGTTCACCCTGGATACGGATTCTTTTCCGAAAACGCAGACTTCGCTCGCGCCATTACCGAAATGGGAGTTGCCTTCATCGGGCCTCCACCAGAAGCCATCGTTGAAATGGGCGACAAAGTTTCGTCGCGCAAAGCAGCATTGCGCGGCGGTGCACCAATTGTTCCTGGCACTACTGAGTTCGTTACTACGGCAAAAGAAATTCAAGACTTCGGAAATGATTTTGGTTGGCCAATAGCAATTAAAGCTGCATTCGGTGGCGGCGGACGCGGCATGAAAGTGGTGCAGTCTGCAGACCAGGTGCAAGAAGCCATGGACTCTGCACAACGCGAGTCGAAAGCATTCTTTGGTCGCGATGAAATTTATGTTGAGCGCTACCTCACCTGGCCGCGCCACATTGAAGTTCAACTCGTTGGTGACAAGCATGGCAACGTGGTGTGGGTGTCAACTCGAGACTGCTCGGCACAACGTCGTCACCAAAAACTGATTGAAGAAGCACCTGCACCAGGACTACCTGACGGCGTTGAAGAAGCAATGGGCGAAGCAGCCGTGAAGGCCGCCAAAGCAGTTGGCTACTACAACGCAGGAACCGTTGAATTCATTTACCAAGACGATGACTTCTTCTTCCTCGAAATGAATACGCGTTTGCAGGTTGAACACCCGGTTACCGAAGTGATTACGGGAATCGATTTGGTTGAATGGCAAATTCGTGTTGCCAGTGGCGAGAAGTTGCCAATGACGCAGAAGCAAGTTGCAGCGCGTCGCAACGGACACGGCATTGAAGTTCGCATTAACGCAGAAAACCCAACGGCTGGAAAATTCCTTCCATCACCTGGAACGATTACCAAGCTGACAACGCCAGACGGTTTCGGAACACGTTTCGACGGTGGCTACGAAGCCGGCGACACCGTAAGCCAGTACTACGACAACTTGGTTGGCAAGTTGATTGTGTGGGGCAAAGACCGCGACACCGCAATTGCTCGCACCATTCGCGCACTGGATGAAATGGTCATCGAAGGCGTGCACACCACTATTCCTGCAGACCTCGCAATTCTTCGTCACCCAGACTTCTCTGCTGTTACGCACAGCACCAAGTGGGTGGAAGAAACACTCGACTTGTCGGGCATGGTGAGCACCACAGGCGGCACCGCAACAAACGATGAAGGTCTTGTAGAACGCGCCACCACCATTGAAGTGAATGGCAAGCGCTTCGACGTGAAGATGTGGGTGCCAGAGTTTGCAAGCGGCCCAGTGAAGAAGTCCAACAAGCCAACACGTGGCTCTGGCGGCTCGGGCGGATCTGCAAACAGTGGCGAAGTTGCTGCACCAATGCAGGGCACCATCGTGAAAGTTTCCGTTGAAGTTGGCCAGGAAGTTGCGGTCGGCGATTCGGTAGTAGTGCTTGAAGCAATGAAGATGGAAAACCAGATCACTGCTGAAAAGGCAGGAAAAGTCACCAAAGTCAACGTAAAAGTTGGCGACAAGGTGGGTTCTGGCGACATCCTCGTCGTAATTGAATAAGCACTAATCCAGCCGCGCGACTAGTTTGTGTGCGTGACAAGCGTGCCAGACAACGAGGAAATTGCCCCAACGCCAGAGGCTGCAGCAAGTGGACTGGCAGCCGAGCGCACTCGCCGCTTAGACCGCATAGACGCCATGCGCGCAGCGGGCGTAAACCCGTACCCGTACCGTTTCGATCGCACACACACTCTTGGCGAAATTCGCGAACAGCATGGCCATCTTGAAGCGGGCACTGAAACCGAAACGCGTGTCACCGTTGCTGGTCGAATTTTGTTGAAGCGCGACCAGGGCAAACTTATTTTCTGCACCATTCGCGACCGCGCAGCAGACATTCAGTTGTTTGTTTCGAAGTCCGTTGTTGGCGATACCGAGTTTGACGAAATTAATGAGCTCGACCTTGGCGACTGGGTTGGCGTCACTGGTTTGGTGATGACCACACGCAAAGGCGAATTGTCGATCAAAGTAGAGAGTGCCCAATTGCTGTCGAAGGCAGTGCGACCACTTCCCGACAAATGGCACGGACTTACCGACGTAGACACGCGTTACCGCCAGCGCTACGCCGACTTGATTATTAACGAAGAGGCACGACGCACCTTCGAAATTCGTCACGCGACCATTGCCAGTTTCCGCAAGACGCTGCACGACAACAAGTTCATTGAAGTAGAAACTCCTGTGCTGCACATGGAAGCAGGCGGCGCACACGCTCGCCCATTCCTTACGCACCACAACACACTGGACATGCAGTTGTTCTTGCGCATTGCTCTTGAACTGCACTTGAAGCGCCTCATTGTTGGCGGCATGGAACGCGTGTTTGAAATTGGTCGCGTGTTCCGCAACGAAGGAATTTCTACGCGCCACAACCCTGAGTTCACCATGATGGAGAGCTACCAAGCATTTGGTGACTACACCGAAGTAATGGCACTCACCGAAGAATTGATTACCAATGCATCGCGCGATGCTCGTGGCACCACCACCGTGGTTATTCAGGGCAACGACTTCGACTTGGCACAACCATGGCGCAAAGCCCGCATGATCGACTTGGCAAGCGATGCAACTGGTGTGACGCTGCACCCGTCGATGGACGTTGCCGCAGTGCGCGACGTTGCTGCCAAGCACAAAATTAAGTGCGAAAAGCATTGGGGCTCTGGCCGCGTGATTGAAGAGATCTTCGCCGAGTTGTGCGAAAAAGATTTGATCAACCCAACGTTTGTTACACACCACCCTGTTGAAATTTCGCCGCTCGCTCGTCAAGACCGCGACGACCCGCACCTCACCGAACGCTTCGAGTTGTTTATTGGTGGTCGCGAAATTGCGAACGGTTACAGCGAGTTGAACGACCCAATTGAACAGCGCAAGCGCTTTGAAGACGAACAGTTGGCGAAAGAAGCTGGCGACAACGAAGCGGGCAGTTTGGACGAGGACTACCTACGCGCACTCGAGTTCGGAATGCCTCCAACTGCAGGCCTTGGCATTGGTATTGACCGCTTGGTCATGTTGCTCAGCGACGCCGGCTCCATTAAAGACGTGATCTTGTTCCCTACCCTTCGACCAGAGGCGAAATAACGATGAGCACAACACAGGCATGGGGCGTAGGCATAGATCGGAAGGCAGCAGACGGCACCACACTCGACACCTACTTCCGCCACCTCGGGTTAGGCGAAGCAGTTCCTGCTGGAACGCCAACCGAATCGCAAACCCACACCGACCCACGTCGCGGAGTTTCACTTGTTCCTGTTTCGCTAGTTATTAACACCACTGCAGCACCAACGAGTGCCAGCGATGTGTACTTGCGTTTGCACTTGCTGTCGCACCGACATGTGAAGCCGCGCACAGTCAACTTGGATGGCGCATTTGGCTTGCTTGCCAACGTTGCTTGGACTTCCATTGGACCAGTTGCCCTGGATGCGCTTGAAGATGTGCGCTACAACCAACTGAAGCAAGGCCTACAACTTGTGGTGAACGGCGTTGACAAGTTTCCTCGCATGACCGACTACGTCGTGCCAAGTGGCGTGCGCATTGCCGATGCAAGCCGTGTTCGCTTAGGCGCTCACCTTGCAAGTGGCACCACCGTGATGCACGAAGGTTTCTGCAACTTCAATGCGGGAACACTTGGTGCTTCGATGGTGGAAGGCCGAATTTCTGCAGGCGTTGTTGTTGGCGATGGTTCCGACATTGGCGGCGGCGCATCCATCATGGGCACGCTTTCTGGTGGTGGAAAAGAAATGGTCACTGTTGGCGAAAAGTGCTTGCTAGGTGCCAACAGCGGCCTTGGCATTTCGCTTGGAAACAACTGCATTATTGAAGCCGGCCTGTAT
>Ga0209597_1002605_pt1 | contig 11401 bp, 14 predicted proteins | sample M_140625_MF_Meta_FD_187316 | JGI IMG/M metagenome (GOLD analysis project Ga0209597, IMG submission 187316) | Freshwater microbial communities from Lake Montjoie, Canada to study carbon cycling - M_140625_MF_MetaG (SPAdes) (version 2) | ecosystem: Environmental > Aquatic > Freshwater > Lake...
CAAACCATTTGGTCTGTCTGAAATGAAAGCAAGAGTCTATGCCTTACTCAGGCGAAATAAAGGGGCAGATGCCTTAGAAAGCGAATTCGAATTTGGCAAGCTTCATATCTCAATTTTCATTTGAATGATGCAAAATGCAGCCCGTTCATCTGACTTCTTTCAAGTCGACTTTGTTCGACTGATTGAACTAGGTGCAAAGATTGAACTTTAATTTACAAGCCAGAGCTGATCATTCATGCGACCCATAAGCTTGAGTTGCCCATATTGTCATCAAAAACCAAGCTTGAAAATATTTGAAAGCAAGGTCAATACTTGTAGTTGCAAAGCAGTAAACTCTTTTTTAGGTTTAGGTTTTAAGGGGTAAAGTATTCAGGGCATGCTTTTTCATGTTCAGGGTTTTTGTTTTTTGTATTGCTGAATGCTTTTCTTTAGATCTTGAAACTCTTCACAGCCAAAAAAACAGGCCTTATCTAGCCGAGCGAGCATTTTTTCAGCCCCAACTAGGTCATTTTTAATTAAAAATAATTCGCCGTAGTATTCAAGTGCCCCTCTGTGAGTGGGATCCAGCTCCAAAGCTAAGATGTAATATTTTTCAGCTTCATTAAGATTGGGAACTGTTTTTTTTCTTAAGCTAAAACCCATCAAATTGTGCCAGTCAGCTGATTTTTTATGATCAACTTCTGTTAACAATTCAATGGCTTTCTCATAATTACCAGCCTTGATTGCATTTCTCGCTGGCAAGAGAATGTCTGTAACAGAATTAGAGCCAGTTTGAGTTGGTGGCGGTGTATCTACAGCCCACACATAAAACGAACAAACGAGTAAAGATCCAATAAATATTTTTTTCATAAAACCTCGAATTTGTTGAAAGAAGCACTAAAAAACTAGAACATTGATAATATGATTTAAAACGAAAAACATTTTTTACGTGGGGAAATTGCTGTATCGCAAAAAGTTCTTTTTTCTTTTCTCTACAGATTATCTTAACATTGACTGAGATTTAAAAGAAAACTAAAGTATTTGTTAGGGGTGATACTTCGATGATCGTATTAATTTAGACTGAAACAAATAATCTAATTTCAGTTTGGATATTAGTAGCTTGATTTTTAAATTTAACCAACTGAACTAGGCTTAGTTTGTTATGTTGCTTGACATATCTGTTGAATTAACTTTGAAGTTGACTATGAACAATAAATTCCTTACTGTTATTATGGCTTTCGTTATCAGTTTTTCCAGCTTGAGTGCTGAAGCCGCAAAACGTCTTGGCTCTGGAAATTCAGTGGGCCATCAGTCAAACAATGTGTCGCAGACGCAAGGCGCTTCAAAACCCACACAAAATGCCACTCCCGCCATCCCTTCTGCTTCGCCTCCAGCCGCTTCACAATCAATCATTTAAAAATTCTCGTCATTCCCCAACATTAGATTCAACTTGGGCTGTTTTTATCCATTTAATAACCGCCTTTGAAGAGACCTCTTCCCGACCCTCAAAAGAATGATAGTGGCCACCACCACAAACATCACCATTTGGCACTCCACCTTTTACAGTTACTAAATTATTTTTTGAGTATGCCAAGACAGTTGCGTACGGGGTGTAGATACATTGATCGCCCCCATGGTGAATGTTAAGAACTGGGGCCTTTAATGAGGCCATATCAAATGACTCGGTAGAATAGCCGTAGGTTCGCATACGTGGGCTCGCCACAGTTTGAGCAGCTGAATGAACACTACCTTGAATTTCATTTCCTAGGTTTTTAGCGAGCCATTTTGATGAGATGGCTCCATAACTATGGCCCATGACATAAAACTTAGTTAAACCATACTTTTCTTTTAAGACGGTCATAATTTTTCTGACGTCATCGGCATGTTTTATGGAAGAACGAAAGTCGTCATTACAACCCAGCGGAGTATTGCCACCTCCAACGCTATTTTCATCGCTTGGGCAGTCCATCACAACAAGGGCAATACCTGCTTGGGCAAATAGCTCTGTATTGCTTTTAAGAAAATTTAAATTTCTATGCCAATCATTTTCTGATTTTATATTTGCGATTCCAGACCATCCGCGATAAAAGAGCAGGGCCGTATCTGATGGGATCGATGGCTTAAGTAAGATTGCCCTTTGAACAACTGGAGATTTTGAAAAAATCCCCGACTCTCTACCAACATCTACCTCCAAAAGAATGGGGGTCATTGTTTGAGCTGTCACAACCTTAAAACAAACTAAGGCGCAGATACTAAATAGCCATTTCATTTCAAAATCCCGAGGTTATAGGTGTATAGACTTAACCGACTATTAAACTTTATCCTATTCTTGCGTCTTTTTCTAAGCGGCCCAAATAAAAAAACCACCCGAAGGTGGTTTTTGTGTTTCTTGGTGGCCCGGGGCGGAATCGACCAGAGCCTAGGATAGTCGATCCTAACGTGAACTATTCCCACTCGATAGTTACATTATTTAAAAGCTTATTATTATCAATGGGTCAAAACACGCCAACTATTCGCGTGTAACTTTTATAAAACAGTTTTATTTAGGCGTGTTTTATTTAGGCGTTGACTATTTGTATCCAAACAGATACAATTGTAAAATGTTATACATGATTCAACAAACTGAGTTATTTGAAAAGTGGCACGATTCTGTTAAAGATTTGAAGGCAAAAATTGCAATAGCGCGTCGAATTGAAAGGGCTGAGCATGGGAACTTAGGCGACGCTAAAACTTTAGGTAATGGCATTTCCGAAATGAGAATTGATATCGGAGCCGGCTATAGAATCTACTTCACAATGCGAGAAAAAATCATCGTCATTTTGTTAGCCGGGGGAACGAAGAGCTCACAACCATCAGATATAAAAAAAGCTATTGATTTAGCAAAGGACTTTTAATGGCAAAAACACAAAAACTAAAAACTTTTGACATTACACGTTATCTGGAGAGCGAAGAGGCAATGGCTGAATATTTGTCACAAGTTCTTGAAGACGGTGACAACAACGAACTTATTCGCGCGCTAGGCCATATAGCTAAAGCCAAAGGTATGGCTATAGTTGCTAAAGAATCAGGTTTAGGTCGTGAAAGTCTTTATAAAGCACTATCAGAGGGCTCTCAACCGAGATTCGAAACCATCACAAAAGTGATTAATGCTCTTGGTTTAAAAATCAGCGTACACGCTTAATTTGCCTCTTCGTCAGATTATTCCCACTCAATCGTAGCTAGGGGTATGCAAAGAAATTAATAAGCAACCAGCATCATATTGCCAACCTCAGCTTTTGATGGTCGAACTTTGATTTCAATGTCATAGCCAAGTCTAGTTAGGCAATCCATTAACTTCCTTTCCGACAGGTTATTGAAATACCCTCGCATCATCTCTGAAACCTTAGGTTGAGTAATACCCATGCGTTTTGCAGCTTGTTGCTGAGTGAGTTCTTGGGTTTGTATTGCTTTAATAATTTTGATAACGAGTCCGGTCTTAATCTTTAGTCTTTCGGAATCTTCAACTCCAAGATCAGCATAAATATTTGCTGTTCCTGTTGTTACTTCGATACCGTTGATTATTTTAGTTTTCATTTTCTTAACTCCTTTGAAATTTTTTCAACAAGCTTGATTCGACTTTGGATGATATTCATATCCTCCTTAGGTGTTTCAATTCCAGTTTTACTCTTTTTCTGGAAGCAATGAAGTACAAACACTGTGTCTAAAAACTTAATCGTGTAAACAGAACGGTACGTCCCTCCTTTGTCATTCTCAATGACTTCCAGAACTCCAGCACCACTGAATCCTTTTAATACCTTGGCATTGATGTGTTTTTCACCAAATTGAGCTAGTGATAAAGCAAATCCAAATTCTCGTCTTACTTCTTCTGGCAAAGCCAGTAAATCTTTGTAACTGCTGCCAATCCACTTTATCGCTTTTTCATTTTGTACCATACCTCAATTATATATGAAGTGGTATATTTTAGCAAAACCTAGCAGTATAGTTTTTTGCTTGATTAATGTGGCTCGTGAAACTTTTGTGCACCTAAAAAGACTAAACAAATCAATAATTTAGCACTTTTAAACTACTCCCACTCGATGGTCGCAGGCGGCTTAATAGACACGGTATACGTCATGCAGTTGATAACCCGATGATGAGCCTTGCTGAACGCTATCGATGTACTAGAAATTGGCTTATCGTTCTATGCTGATAATCACAAACCACTACCCACCGTCAGTCAGCGGGCAACTGGACAAAAACCGTGCGGACATCGGCGCTGGAATGTGCCAAGTTGGGCGTATATCAGGCGAAGATACAACAGGGAATCAAATAGTCAGAACTTGCCCTTCGTCAGGGGTGGCCACTTTAACGGATGACCTTCAGTGAATGGGAATCAATGAGGTTAAGCAGCCAAGCCCCTGCTTATTGTGGTTTAAATCGCTCGAAAAATTGCGCTGGTGAGAGTATCTCGATTCCTTTGTATCCTTTCATATCCTTCAAATCTGGGTCGCCAGAAATGAGAATTTGTGCCCCGGAATCGATGGCAAGCTCAATAAATTTGTCGTCGGTTTTGTCTCGACTGACCGATACCGCAGTCGACACTTCAAAGCGCTGAATTGATTGAGCTATCTTGACCAGGTGTCGCAATCGGCCAGAATCACCGAAATAGGGATCAAATTTCGGTCGCGCTATCCGTGTTTCAAGTTCGTGCCATGTGTCTTGATTCTGGGCAATCACAAAATGTTCGACTGCCAGCGCCAAGACTTGAGCGGTCTTTGATTGAGGGAGTAATCCCGCACTAATTAAGACATTGGTATCTATGACAATGAACGCGAGTTTAGTCTTCATTCAACATGCGCATTACAGTGTCTTCGGTCATCCCCTCTTCAGCGGCTTTATTGCCCATTTTTGAAAGGTGCAGGCGCATGGAATCCCCCGCATCTTTGCCACGCTGCGGATAGCTCTCACTAATCAGCGCGGCAACATGAAACGGGATGGTTTGGGTAGTCGCTTGGTAGTCTTCATACGACATTACGACAGCCACAGGGCGGCCGCGGCGTGTAACCGTGACAGGTTGCCGCTGAGAAGTGTCGATAAGCGTCCCAAATTGGTTTTGGGCGACAAGAGAAGTCATAGTGAGCATGTTCATACCTCCAGGGTTTAGCTGTTACAGTCATTATAGCTGTTTCAGAAATTCCGTCTAATTTAAATTTGACAGTTGAAATTTGATCACCCCAGACGCAACGCAAAAAACAGACAAATTGGTTTGATTCGATAAAGTGAATAACTTGAAGCCTTCTGCCTTCTAACGATTGGATGGGATGTTCAGTCGGTCGTTTGTAGCCGTCCGATAAAGTCATATTGTCAAGACCTAGGCTCAATAGTATTCTCTACTCCGCTAAGGAGTAATGGACTAGTAGTTCGTTTTATTAAAAACGTTACATTTAATAAACCCCTAAATCAAACTTATTCCCACTCAATAGTAGCTGGGGGCTTGGAACTCACGTCATAAGTTACCCTGTTAATGCCTCGTACTTCATTAATTATTCTTGAAGATACTTTCTTAAGCAGACCATAGGGCAATTCCGCCCAATCGGCAGTCATGAAATCCGAAGTTTGTACGGCCCTCAGCGCGATCACGTATTCATAAGTTCTGCCGTCCCCCATCACTCCAACACTTTTGACTGGTAAGAAAACAGTGAACGCTTGAGAGGTGAGATCGTACCAAGATTTACCGGTTGCATTGTCCATATAGGCGCGCAATTCTTCAATAAAAATATGATCCGCACGCCTAAGCAAATCTGCATACTCCACCTTGACTTCACCCAATATTCGAACACCCAAACCAGGCCCAGGGAAAGGATGTCTATAGACCATCTCTTTAGGTAAACCCAAAGCAATACCTAACTCACGAACCTCGTCTTTGAACAAATCTCTCAATGGCTCCAATAGCTTAAGACCCAATTGTTCAGGCAATCCCCCAACATTGTGATGACTCTTAATGGTGACTGCTTTTTTACTTTTAGCTCCACCGCTCTCGATCACGTCAGGATAAATGGTGCCTTGCGCTAGCCACTTTGCACCTTTTGAGCCGGAGGATTTAAGCTTGGCCGCTTGAGCTTTGAACACTGTCACAAACTCTTTGCCAATGATTTTTCGCTTTTGCTCAGGGTCTATGACGCCTTTTAATTCACTCAAAAATAACTCACTTGCATCAACTCGAATCACATTGGCCTTTAATTGCCCTTGGAACATGTTCATGACCATGTCACCCTCATTGAGTCGCAGCAGTCCGTGATCGACAAAAACACAGGTCAATTGCGCACCAATGGCGCGGTGAATAAGCGCTGCTGCAACGGAGGAATCTACACCGCCAGAGAGACCTAAAATAACCTCTTCGTCTCCAACTTGTTCGCGTATGCTCTTGACGGCCTCTTCAATGTGATCCTTCATCACCCAATCGGCACGCACAGCACAAATTTCAAGCACAAAACGCTCTAATATTTTTTGCCCTAAAACTGTGTGCGTCACCTCAGGGTGAAACTGAACTCCATAAAACCGCCTGCTCTCGTCTGCCATTCCAGCGATGGGGCAACTTGGCGTACTGGCCATTAATTTGAAACCAGTGGGCAACTCAACGACCTTATCGCCGTGACTCATCCAGACTTTGAGCATGCCATGCCCCTGTGGAGTCTCAAAATCACATATGTCGCGCAAAAGAGCTGTATGCCCATGAGCGCGAACCTCGGCATAACCAAATTCCCGCGTGCGTCCACTCTCAACTTTGCCACCCAACTGCATGGCCATGGTTTGCATGCCATAGCAAATACCTAAAACGGGGACTCCTAATGTGAAAGCCGCTTGCGGTGCCTTGTCTGTCAAGTCCTCATAGACACTGGCATGCGAGCCGGATAAGACGATGCCCTTTAATTGATGGGTCCTGGCAAAATCCGTTAACCACTCATTTGAAACGTCGCAAGGATGAACTTCACAATAAACTTGAGCTTCGCGAATTCGCCTAGCAATCAACTGAGTGACTTGAGAGCCAAAATCTAAAATTAAAATGGTTTGATGTTGCATCTGAGTGTGTTGACAAGGAATCAATAAAATATTGAATCCGCAAGGATCCAAAATGATCAAGTTAAAACCGAATAGTTCTTTTTTTAACTCTACTTAAGAGTTTAGTCAGCGCGATAGTTCGGAGACTCTTTGGTAATTTGAACGTCATGGACATGACTTTCTCGGATACCGGCAGTGGTGATTTCCATAAATTCGGCACGTTCTTTCAAGTCTTCAATATCTCTACAACCGCAATACCCCATGCTGGCCTTTAGGCCGCCTGCCATTTGGTAAACAATTGCAACCATTGAGCCTTTATAAGGAACACGGCCCTCAATGCCTTCTGGTACCAATTTGTCTGCATTGGGATTGGTTCTGCTGGACTCTTGAAAATAACGGTCTGCGCTGCCTTGTTGCATCGCTCCAATGCTACCCATTCCACGGTAACTTTTATAGCTTCTTCCCTGGTACAAAATGACTTCACCTGGTGCCTCTTCAGTCCCAGCAAATATCCCCCCCATCATGACACAAGATGCTCCCGCTGCGATGGCCTTGGCTATGTCGCCACTGTAACGAATACCACCATCGGCGATCAAAGGCACGCCTGTGCCCATCAGGGCTTGAGCAACATTGTCAATGGCCGTGATTTGAGGCACCCCCACACCAGCCACAATACGGGTTGTGCAAATTGATCCTGGCCCTATGCCCACTTTGACTGCATCAGCGCCCGCTTTGACCAAGTCTCGTGCTGCAGCAGCCGTTGCGATATTGCCTCCCACCACATCCACCTCGGGATAAGTTTGCTTTAACCAGCGCACCCGATCCAATACACCTTGACTATGACCATGGGCAGTGTCGACGACAATGGCATCCACACCAGCTTTGACCAGCAATTGGACGCGTTCAACGGTATCTTCACCCACACCCACCGCCGCACCTACTCTCAAACGGCCTGCACTGTCACGCGCTGCGTTAGGGAAACTCGTTTGTTTGGTGATGTCTTTGACCGTGATCAGCCCCTTGAGGACGAAATGCTCGTCAATCACCAAAAGCCGCTCTAGCTTGTACTTGTTCAACAAGGCCTTGGCTTCATGAGCCGTGGTGCCCTCAGGCACCGTAATGAGCTTATTTTGAGGAGTCATGATTTCGCTGACTTTGATGTCGTGGCGGGTTTCAAACCGCAAATCACGTCCTGTGACAATTCCAATCACATGGCCTGCATCACAAACCGGGAAACCTGAAATGCCCAATTGTTCAGAAAGTTCCAAGACTTGACTGACCGTGTGCTCTGGCGTGATCACCACCGGATCTCTGAGCACACCGCTCTCGTAGCGTTTGACCTTGGAGACTTCTTGGGCTTGTTGCTGCGGGGTCAAGTTCTTGTGAATAATCCCCATTCCGCCCTCTTGGGCGATGGCAATGGCTAACCTTGCCTCAGTCACTGTGTCCATGGCCGCTGAGACCAAGGGAAGATTAAGATGAATTCTGCGTGAAAATTGAGTGCTTAAACGAGTGTCTTTGGGCAAGACCTCAGAGTATGCGGGCACCAATAAGACATCATCAAAGGTGAGCGCTTTACCTAACAGGCGCATGGTCTGGCCTCCAAAACCGTTAATTCTAACGTTTTTAAACCCAGCTTTAACAAATCCAAGACGGCCCTTGGGAACAAAAATTACATCTTCAAAGCCCAAAAACTAGGGTGCAGCCCTAAGAGATGTCCAGGACTAACGGTTATCATCGATTTTTCAAAGCATCAAAGAAAGCTACCCATGCACAACGCCATTCAGAATGTATCGACCGACCGTCAAAAGCCCAATGGAGCAAAGAAACTGGCCCTGAGCGGTCTTCTGGCATTGTTGTGCCTATCAATGAGCGCATGCACCATTCTGAGCCTAGCAGATGCAGCTGTATCAAGCACAATATCGGTCATTTCAACAGGTGTGAGCGCAACCACCTCGGTGGTCAAGGCTGTACTTCCAAGCTCCAAAGAGGCCGCAAAATAATTTCCCTATGGAGCCAAGGTCTTATCAGCACGTCAAGTGCTAAGCAATCAGACTCCCAATTAACCATATATCTTAGATAGATGCCTTATAAGTTGATCATTTTGTCCTCTCTGGCCTTCCTTGGCCTTCATGAGCTCAATGGTCTTCTTTTTAATCACTTATCGCTTAATTCCCATATTTCAATCATCTATTTACCTGGTTTTTTAAGGCTTTTAAATGTTTTGGTCTTAGGCCCAGTGTTTGGAACATTGGCCACAATGCTTGGTGGAATTTTAATCCTTCCCTTTTTAAACACCATCAACGTCACCGAGACAGCAGATATTTTTTGCTCAGGACTTGGGCCATTGATCGCAATTTATTTATTTAAAATAAATCTAAACAGAAGTGTAGACCCCACATTCACGAAAGATTTAGTTTTTCTAGGGCTCATTTATTCATTTTCTAACACCCTTTTACACCACCTCGCATGGGTCATCATAGAACCCAGTACACTTGTTTGGAGGATGCAATTCTTTGAAATGATGTTGGGAGATATCAATGGTGTGTTGCTTGGTGCGTTGGCACTCAAAACGATCGTAAAATTGCCATTTATTCGAAAAAAGATTGATCAATTAGATAAACTGTAATATACTGTACATCGTTTTAACTTTATTATTTATCTTCATCATCACCATGTCAAAAGAATATATTCGTTTTATCGAAGTTTTAAAAGGTTTGTCCTCTAAAGATGGCAGCACCATAGACCCTGAAGCCAAGCTTTTATTGGATGAAATTGCAATCCAGCACTTCAAGAACACTCCCCTTACAGTCTCTGACCTGATGGCCTTGAAACATATTGCTTCACCTGCGACCATTCATCGCAAGCTTGATAGTTTGCTTCAAGCCAATTTGGTCGAACTCAAATTTGAAGGCGACAATCGTCGCACTAAATTCATCAGCATTACAAAAACTGGAGATCGCTACCTTAGCAACCTCTCCAAAGCCATGATCAAAGCGGTCAAACTTGCCTGAGGTTTTTGGGCGTTCTCTTAATGCCCGCTTTGGTTTTGGTGCCTTCACTTTCACTGCAATGAATACAACCTCCCTCAATGCTTTTAAGCTAAAGCCAAAACATGAGGATAGATCTCTCTTTGGGTATTGATAAAGTGAGGCCTGGCCTTGCTGGCCCAAGGAGTTGCTCTGACTGCAAGCCACTCCTTGCTGATCAAAGTCTCTTGACTCAGTAAATCATAGCAAGCCAATGACTTGGGACCTGCATCATGGTTCAAATAGCGCTTGGCGACCACACATCCAGGCACACTGGCCAAACTTGGTAAATGCTCCTGGGCATACCAATGATTAATTTCAAGCTCCCAACCACTTTGCACATCGGTCTGAACGACATAGTGAATGAGAGATTTCTCTGATGCAGAGTAGCCCGGCAAATTAGAAATTTGCGTCAATCGTGACAACTCCATTCGCGTCAAATCAAGCCCATTGCCAACGTTACCAACGGATAGACTCAAGGATTTTTCAAAAAGCGCACGTAAAACTTTCTTCGCTTCATTCAAAAACGCATCATCAATCGCAGTGGCTTGGTGCAAAGACACGTAAACATGAGAAAAGACCAAGGCCCCCTCTTGTCTGAAAACGCAACTCTCCAGCCTGAGCTTTAGTGGGTGGCCATTTAGAAGAGGTAAACCGTCAAGTACCCCATGAGCCATATTTCTTATGGCCGCTTCGATCAGTTCATTCGAAAAAATACCATTCAAAGGAGTGATGCTGGCTTTATATTCTTCCAAGTTGGCCAGACTCAAATTGATTCGAAGCAAAATAACATCTGTGATGAAAGTCTCTCCAACATGCATTGAACTCATTTTCGTAGGGCTTTCTCAATGACCGATTTGAAGCGCTTCTAAAAATCTTGAGACCATATTGTAAGCAGCCACAGTCGCTACCAAGTCAACTTGTTGTTGAGCATTGAAGTGTTGCTTGATTTGCCCATACAAGTCATCTCCCACCGTGATCTCTTTGGTCATGGTGTCTGTGAGTTTTAGCACCAAGACTTGTTCATCGGTATAAAAATGTGCCGACTGATTGATTGACGTATGGTTCACTTCATAAGCAATATTTTTTAATTGATCAATCGCCTCTTGCTTCACACCAGATTTAAACGCAATGGGTGCGTGAGCCTCAAATTCATAGGGTGCATTATTCAAAACCGCCACTCTTAGGATAACGAGTTCTTTAATTCCATCGCTCAGAGAACTTTTATTGCGAACGGCTGAGAGCATTTGCTCCCACCCGTGAGCGATGGGCGGACTGTTTAAAAGTGTTTGATACAAAAGAGAAATTCGACCCCTTTGGGCCAAAATTTCCGCCTCTTGTTCTTTAAGTTCTGG
>Ga0209597_1002610_pt1 | contig 11384 bp, 10 predicted proteins | sample M_140625_MF_Meta_FD_187316 | JGI IMG/M metagenome (GOLD analysis project Ga0209597, IMG submission 187316) | Freshwater microbial communities from Lake Montjoie, Canada to study carbon cycling - M_140625_MF_MetaG (SPAdes) (version 2) | ecosystem: Environmental > Aquatic > Freshwater > Lake...
CATTTAGGAAGCTTAGTTCCTATTAATAGTCCCCTAACTTTGTTCTATGGCAAAACACTTGCATCAACTTGACTTATTTGGAATGGAAATAGACCAACCAGTGCATATTAAATCGCCGGTTGAAAAAAAGAAGTCTGCTGCGCCTACACTTGCTACCACCACATTAGAAGTTTTATCAAGTGAAGAAACACTGCCTACTGTTTCAAGAACACCCATGTCTTTTACGCATTCATCTTCTGTAAGCAAAAGAGGAAGAAAATCATTTGCTTCCATGGACGCCGATCTACATACTTTAAATATTCCAGCTTCTGAAGAATTGGTAAAAAAATTATACTACCCTATTGGTGAAGTAGCTACTTGGTTTAATGTCAATACTTCTTTAATAAGATATTGGGAAAAAGAATTCAAACAATTACAACCTAGAAAAACAAGAAAGGGAGATAGATTATTTAGAGCACAAGATATTGAATTTTTACGCCAGCTCTATTTTTTACTGCGTGAAAAGAAATATTCTATCGAAGGGGCTAAAACTTATTTAAAAAATAATAAAGAAAAGGCAGAAAAAGATATTGCCGTTTTAAATAGTTTAAAAAATATTAAGCAGTTCTTGCTATCGCTCAAAGAGACTCTATAAAGAACCTATATTGCTGATTTGACTTTTATACAGTGGTTGCGAATTCAATGGTATGATCATTCGCATATTGAATCGCACTTACATTTATTTTTTCTTTCAAGGCTATAAATTCGTTGAATTCCAAGTCCATACTTACTAAGCACTCAATATGTAGTACATGATATTGTTTACCTGCTTCTGAAACGTAGGCTTGAACGCTGCTCACATTTTTAAGCTGGCTTATTTCATTTTGCAAATACTGGCTATAGGCAGCTAATTGTGAAGCGGTGGTAGCAACACTTAATTGTAAGTCTAATTCAATTTTACGCTGGGTTCTTAAACTAATATTATCTACGATATTGTCTACCATTTGTTTATTAGGCACCGATATATAAGTTTTATCCTGTGTGCGAATACGTGTACTGCGCAGTCCAATTTTTTCAATCGTACCTGTAAAATTATTTACTTTCACTAAGTCACCAATGGTAAAAGGCTTGTCAAAGAAAATAATAAAAGAGGCTATAATATTCTCCAAGCTTTCTCTCATAGACAAGGCCACTGCGGCTCCTACGATACTTAAGCTAGTGACTAAATTGCCAATATTTTCATTAAATACATAATGTAGGATTAATAAGAAGCCTACAATGTATAATATGACTTTAAAGAAGTCTCTAAAAAATAAAACTAGTTGGTCATCGGTTTGATCCTTGGTGAGTCTTGCTTTTTCTTCTAATATAATGGCAACAAATTCAAGGGTTCTTAAACAAACACGAATAAATAAAACAATAAAAAATAATTTCACTACCGCGTCTACTAAAACTTGAAGGGTTAATTTATATAAGTGAATATTCCAGTCTATGGGAAAATTAAGTTCATATAAAGCAATAACGGCCACCATATAAATAATGAACTGTTCGATAGGTATTATCAAACGGTGTACATGGCTTTTTCTTAAATCTGAATGATTTTTTTTATCAATCCAGGTATAAATTAATTTAGCAAAAAATCGAGAGATAAACCTTTTTACAAGGAAGGCCACTATAAAAATAGCCGCAATGACTATATAACTTCGTAAAGAATTATTTAAAAATTGTTGATCCAAATTCATAACTAGTATTATTTAATCTTCCTTCCAATGAAGTAATTGTATATCCTGTCCATCAAATACAGCATAACTATTCGACCTTAACCAATCGCCTAAGTTAATATAACGACTGGTTTCATTAATAGCTAAATCTAAAGCATAATGTCTATGGCCAAAAATAAAATAATCGGCATTCATTTCTTTTGCTTTTTGTTTCGAGTAAATAATTAACCACTCCTTGTCCTCGCCCATAAATACTTCGTCAGAAGTACCGGTCTTAGCCCTACTCTTGCTGCTAAAATAATTAGCGAGTCGAATACCTAAATCGGGATGCAACCATCCAAACAACCATTTACATAAAGGGTTGGTAAATATTTTTTTCATAAACTTATAACCCTTGTCTCCAGGTCCAAGTCCATCTCCGTGTCCAATAAAAAATTTCTTAGCACCGAAAGTAAATACGGCTGGTTCAAAATATATTTTTGCATTTAACTCCTCGGTTAAATAATCTTTCATCCATAAATCATGATTGCCTGTAAAAATATGTAGCTCAATACCGGCATCAGTTAATTCGGCTAAACTGCCCAGTAGTCTCACAAAACCCTTAGGGACCACTGTTTTGTATTCAAACCAAAAATCAAAAATATCGCCTACAATAAATATAGCTGAAGCGTCTTTTTTAGCATTTTGTAAAAAACGCACCAGCCGCTTTTCACGTAAATGGCTTTGCGCTTGATTAGGTGCCCCTAAATGAAAATCAGAAAGAAAGTAAATTTTTTTACCAGGCACCCATTGCATGTAGTCGCTTATTTAATTTATAATACTGTGTCTATATAATAGTGTACCTACTAAAGTTACTAATCTAATAACTTATCTACTAAAAAACAGTAGACTTCTTTGGGGCCATGCACACCTACCACCAAGGTTTTTTCAATATCGGCCGTACGACTGGGCCCTGTGGCATAACTAATCATAGAAGGCAGGGCATCTGATTCTGCTTTAAAGGCAGCTAAGCTATCACTAATATCAAATACCAATTGATGCGTATAAGCAATACATATATGTATGGGCGCATACACACTTGAAGTTCTTCCACTTAACTGTTGGCTACTTAAAACAATGGTACCGGTTCTTGCTATTAAATGATCACATAAGGTAATGGCTGCATCACAACCTGCTAAATCATCGGTAGTGACAGGATCAAAACTAAATTCTTTCATGTCATCTAACCAGCCCGATTCTCTAGAATAAATTTTCTCCCATTTATGTGAATGAATGAGTTGTGCTAATTGCTTTACCAATTCCCCCTCATCGCTGCAGTATACAAATTTGCCTAATAGCTCTGTAAATTTTTGCGCAAAGCCAATGGCCAATTCTTGTTCGCTAGGAATAAAAATAGGTCTATCTGCAATCTGATCAGGGAAGGGAACGGCAACAGGCTTTTCTAATGCCTGTTTAATTTTTTGTAAAATTTTTGTTTTCGCTCCTTGTGATTCCATTGAATAGTATTCAGTTCTTATGAAGGTGTTTCAGTGCTTGCTTCGTTATTAGTAGAAGGTTCAACAGGCGCTGTAGCATCTGTTGTAGTAGTTTGTTCAGCAGTCGCTTCTGTTTTAGCTTCTTCTGTTTTAGATTCTGCTGACTTAGATTCTTCTACATCAAAAGTTACTACCTTCTCTTCTTCATAAGGACGCATGCCAATTAAGGCCTCTACATCACTCTTATGTAAAACTTCTTTATCTAATAATTCTTTGGCTAATTTTTCTACTTCCCCTTTTCTTAAAGTAAGTAAATCTAAAGTGCGGTGGTAAGCAGCGTCAATCATCTTACGCACTTCTTCATCAATAATTTTTCCAGTCTCTTCGCTGAATGGTTTTTGGAAAGTATTTTCTTGACTTGGATCGTAGAAACTTACATTACCAATTTTTTCATTCATTCCATAAGTAGTCACCATGGAATAAGCCATCTTGGTAATTTGTTGTAAGTCGTTAGAAGCTCCCGTAGATATTTTACCAAAGAAAATTTGTTCTGCAGCACGACCTCCTAAGGTCATACACATTTGATCGGTTAATTGTTCGATGGTATATAAGTATTGTTCTTTAGGAGTGTATTGCGCATAACCGAGTGCAGCTGTACCTCTTGGTACGATGGTTACTTTTAATAAAGGATAAGCGTGTTCCAAGAACCAGCCACAAATGGCATGTCCTGCTTCGTGGTAAGCAATCACTTCTTTTTCTTCTTTAGAAATAATTTTATTTTTCTTTTCTAATCCGCCTATGACTCTATCAATGGCGTCTTGGAAATCTTTCATCTCTACTCCAGTCTTTCCTTTACGCGCAGCAATTAAGGCAGCTTCATTACAAACATTCGCAATATCGGCACCTGCGAAACCTGGAGTTTGTTCTGCTAATTTATGTACATCTAAATTTTCAGAAACTTTAATAGGACCTAAATGCACTTTAAATATTTCTTCACGCCCTTTTACATCCGGACGGTCAATAGAAATTTGACGATCGAAACGACCTGGTCTTAATAAAGCAGAGTCTAATACATCGGGACGATTCGTAGCGGCTAATATAATAATACCCGTATCTCCACCGAATCCATCCATCTCTACTAATAATTGGTTCAATGTATTTTCACGTTCGTCATTACTCATCATGGCATTTTTTCCACGCGCACGACCAATGGCATCAATCTCATCTATGAAAATAATACAAGGCGCTTTCTCACGCGCTTGCTTAAATAAATCACGCACTCTACTTGCACCCACACCCACAAACATCTCCACAAAATCAGAACCACTTAAACTAAAGAAAGGCACTTGCGCTTCTCCAGCCATGGCTTTTGCTAATAAAGTTTTACCTGTACCTGGAGGGCCTATTAATAAAGCACCTTTAGGAATCTTACCTCCAAGGGCTGTATATTTTTTGGGTTGTTTTAAGAAGTCAACAATTTCCATCACTTCTTCTTTCGCTTCTTCTAATCCTGCAACATCGGCAAAAGTAATATTCACTTTCGTGCCCCCTTTTTCAAATAAAGTAGCCTTCGATTTTCCTACATTAAAAATACCGCCTGGGCCACCGCCACTTCCTCCGCCGCCGCCCATCTTGCGCATAAGTAGTACCCACACAACAACTATAAGTACTAAAGAAAATATAGTATTGGCTATTGGGCCAAACCACTCTCCTTCTTTCACTGCGTTCTGAGGTATTTCTTGAATATTTTTTTGTTCGTAAAAACGTTGTAATCTTTCATTGAAACTATTCCAATCGGTTACATTGAACTCAAATAAAGGCACATTTTTAATTTTAGCCTTATCCATTTTACGTTTTAATTTCTGAACGTAAAAGTCTTTATCAATGCTATCGGGTTTAATATAAACACGGACTAATTCTTTATTTTGAACAAGATCAATTTTTTCTACATCACCCCCTGTTAACATCACTTGCTTGAATTCAAGTTCAGAAGTGGTCATAATATCTGGAGCAGTCTGGAAGAAACGAGCAGACAATAATGAAATGGCGATTAAACCATAAATCCAATAAATATTGAACTTTGGCATTTTGGGGCCATCTCCTAATGGGCTTTTCTTCTTTTTATTTTCAGGTATCATTGGTAGCTAATTAATTCTTGGTGTTGTATATATTTTATAAATGCTTGCTTAATTGGATATCCCCAACATCAAGTAACAATTTTTTTTTAAATAAGTTTTAAAGATCATGCATTTTAGCGTCTGCATCGCTCCACATATCTTCTATTTGATAAAAATTTCTCGCTTCTGGATGCATTACATGCACTACTATATTAATATAATCGATAAGTAACCATTGAGCAGCAGTTTGCCCTTCTGTTTTATAAGGCATTTCTCCGCATTTAGTTTTCACTTCAAATTCAATAAAATCGGCAATGGCCTTTAATTGTGTGGTATTATTGGCTTCGCAGATAATAAAAAAATCGCTGGTAGACTCTGGTATTTTCTTCAAGTCCAAACTAATAATATTGGTACCCTTTTTATCTTGAATAGCCTGAATGATAGTTTTGAAAATTTTTGAGCTGCGGGTAAGTTGTAATACCGTTGATTTTTTACGGCTTTTAAGTGTTGAAAGTGGTTCCAATGATTCTTATATTTATTTGTTAAATGCTTATTAATTCAAACATTTTAAGGTACTAAAATGATTCTAAACTAACTTTACAAAAATAGCAATTCTTTGTTACCTGCCACACCAAATATCCTATTAGGGGAGCCGCTCATCGAACTTACTACTATCCCTAGTACCAATATCTATGCCATGGACCAAGTCCACCAGGGTTTGGCCCTATCTGGCAGTTGCTATACAGCTGATTTTCAAACTGCTGGGAAGGGTCAGCATGGTCGAAACTGGGAGAGTGAAAAAGGGCAAAACCTGCTTTCAAGCTATGTTTTGGAGCTAAAGCAGTTAAAAAATGATAAAATTTGGACGCCGGCCGATCAAATTGGGTTTTCAGCAGCCGTTGCGCTAGGGGCAAGGGCCTTTTTTGGAGCATTTGCTGGAGATGAAACCAAGATTAAAAAGCCGAATGATGTCTATTTTAGTGACAGAAAGGCAGGGGGTATACTCATTGAAAACCTGGTGAGGGGGAAGGATTGGACCTGGACCGTCATTGGAATAGGCATAAATATCAACCAGGCTTCTTTTTCATCTGCAGCAGTGAATAGGGTATCCTCAAATCCTATTTCTTTGCAAGAGATAACCAATAAAAATTGGGATGTAAAACAAATGCAAAAGCATTTAAGTGAAGCATTAACTACCTCTATTCAAAATTGGTTAACAGAGGGAGATGAAAAGACCATTGAAGCATTGAACGCTTTATGTATTGAAATAAATGATATAAAATAGTCGTAAAAATTAGTCATAAAAATTAAGAGCTACTTAAAAAATAATAAAGTAAACATGAGTATAAAATTAACAGAACATTCTAAAGGCGGCGGTTGCGGTTGTAAAATTTCACCAGCCATACTTTCTGAAATATTAGCTGCGCATAATGTAGGTGCGAAAACCAATGTAAAAAATTTATTAGTAGGTAACGATAGTAGAGATGATGCAGCTGTTTATAAGTTAGATGAAAAAACGGCGATGATAAGCACCACCGATTTTTTTATGCCCATTGTGGACGATGCATTTTCTTTTGGACAAATTGCTGCAGCGAATGCTATTAGCGATGTATATGCGATGGGAGGTAAACCTATTTTTGCATTAGCTGTACTAGGTTGGCCATTAGCTACACTACCTGCAAGTGAAGCTGCTAAAGTAATGGAAGGTGCACGCAAAACTTGTACAGAGGCAGGTATTGTGATTGCAGGAGGACATAGTATTGATAGTCAGGATCCCATTTTTGGATTAGTCGTAAATGGACTGGTTGATATCGAAAATTTAAAAAGAAACGATACGGCTAAAGAAGGTGATGTATTAATATTAACTAAACCTTTGGGTGTGGGTATTATGGCTACTGCACAAAAAAGAGCAGTGCTGACAGATGAGGATTTAAATTTTTTAGTAAAGCAACTTACTACTATTAATAAAGCAGGTGAAGCTTTAGGAAAAATAAAAGAAGTACATGCCATGACCGATGTAACAGGTTTTGGATTACTTGGACATTTAACTGAGATGATGGAAGGAAGTAATTTATCGGCGTCTATTGAATATAATAAAATACCTATTATACCAGCTGTTAGAAATTATATCGTACAAAAAACAATACCTGGTGCTACTGCACGCAATTGGAGCTCAGTTAGTGCTGGCGTGGTTTTGGGCGCTGGTGTAGATGAAGCAGAAGCGAAGTTATTATTACCCGATCCGCAAACCAATGGTGGTTTACTCATTGCAGTAGCGCCTTCTGCATTAAAAGAAGTACAAACAATTTTACAAGATTTGGGTATTGAATACACAGCAACTATAGGTGAATGTACAGCTGCAAAAGAAAAAAGAATTTATATCGATTAGGATATAAAGTCTAGTTATGCTAAAGACTAGATAAAATAAAATCTAGTAAAATAATTAAAAGGAGATTAGAAAATTATAAAGAGATAAATTTTTGAATATTCATTATTCAAAAATAAGATGCCCTTTATTTTTTATTTGATCGGGTGTTAGTTCGGCCACTAATTGCACACCTTTGATACCGCGCACGGTTTGTAAGATATCATTTACTTTTTCATCTTCGATCCACTCCCCTCTTATCCACCAAATAAAATCCATATGTTTTAATTCGGGAAGTAAATATTCTCCGTCGAATTGATTATGGTACACAAAATGGTGAATAGAAGTATTAGGCTCATTGCCTTCGTACATAGAAAAATAATAAGTTCTATTTTTTCTCTTTAAAGCAATTTCATGATTGGGATTGAACCTAAATTCAAAGCCCATGTATTGATTCAGTAAAATACAGAATTGATAATTTTTAATAGGCGCTGTAATGCCCAAAATACGAGAGCCTTCGAAATCGCTTTCGTTTATCGCATCTTGGTCTAAAATTATTTTACTGCTCACAAATAATTATTTTTAAAAAACAATATCAATTTTTATTTCGTCTGCTCCTCTTTTATACACAAGTACAGTTGCATCTCCTTTTCTAAATTTAGAAAGTGCTTGCATATAACTCATTACATCTACTAATTTATAATCGCCTACTTGCAATAATACATCGCCCCCTTTTAGTCCTATTTTTTCTCCTAATTTTCCTTGGCTAGCACCTTCAATTCTAACCCCTGTGCCTGTAAAGGCATAATCGGGCATTACACCCAAACTCACTGTAAACTTAGTGCTACGGCCCATGGCAGCCTCACGGGTTTTAAGAAAATCTAATTTGCCCACTGCATCGGTGGTTTTAATAATAGACTGCACATATCTAATTATTTGGCTCTCTCCTATATAATTAATTTTATCCCAATCATCGGTGGCTTTATGGTAATCGCTGTGGCTACCCGTAAACATAAATAATACCGGCATATCTTTTCTATAAAAACTAGCATGATCACTTGGGCCAGAACCTGCACTATCATAATGTGTAATTAAAGTAGTAGGTACGCTTGCTAAAATATTTGCCCATTTAGTTGATGTACCATAACCCCCTACGGTTAATTTTCTGGCAGTATCATAACGGCCCACCATATCCATATTAATCATATAATTATAATTACCTGCATAAGTAGGATGCTCTAACCAATACTTGCTACCGAATAAACCTAACTCTTCTCCAGAAAAATGTAAAATCAAATAGTTATTATTTTTAGGCGATTTTTTTTGAAGTGCTTTGGCTAATTCAATTAAAGCAGCTGTACCACTTGCATTATCATCGGCGCCGTTTCTAACATTATTATTTATATCAAGTGCGTTACGGTCTTCGTTATAGCCTAAATGATCTAAGTGCGCCCCTAAAATAACAGTGTTTGCTGCTTGATTGTTTATGAAGGCAGCTACATTATGTGCAGTTCTTGAAGCGTGCTCAAACTCAATACTAGCTTCAATTTCATAAGTACTTAATTCATCAGAAAAATATTTTGAAAAGCCTTTTTTGGTAATATACAGAACAGGAATAGGTAAGGCTTTAGCTGTATCAAATTTATAATATTGAATATTATCCACCAGCGTACTGCTATTGTATAAAAATAATGCAGCCCCTCCTTTTTGTTTTGTTTCTTTAGCAGTAGTAAGCAACCATTCATTGATATCAAAATGTGGATTACTTGTATTTTCTTCTAATGCGTCATTCACATCTTTAAACCAAATTTGCTTGACTTCATTTAAAGAAACAGAGGCCATTGATTTTATATTCCCTGAACCACTATTTGAAATAGGAAAAAAAGAGCTATCTAATAATAGTGCTTGTTTATTGACTTTAATAAAAGAGTTTGCTGATAACTTTTTTCCTTCATCAATAGGAAAGCTTTGAATAAAACCATTAGCACCCATGGCCTGTATACCTGCCTTTTGATATTGAGCTATAATATAGTCTACTGCTTTTTGTTCTCCTGGTGTTCCTGCACGACGACCTTCTAACGCATCACTTGCCAAAAATTTTATATGATTTTCTACATTTTGAATAAGTACTTTGTCGGCTCTTTTAAGCTTTTGAGCATTTAATAAAAAAGGGAATAAGACCACTAAGAACAAGGCAATACGGCGCATACATATCTGATTGAGCCCCAAAGTTAAATAAAGCTATTAGCAAAACACAGCAATCCATGAAATTTGATATGATTTTTATCATCTTTTCCCCTCTGCTCAATTTCTAATTTCGTAAGCCTAGCCCAATCATAAAACCTAGCTTTGCGACCACATGAATGCCGGTATACATATTGCATTAGTGGGCAACCCCAATAGCGGAAAAAGTTCTCTTTTTAACGCACTTACGGGTATGCACCAAAAAGTGGGCAATTTCCCGGGCGTTACCGTAGACAAGAAAACGGGTCAAATGCAATTAGCAGGCCAGCCTACTACCCTTATTGATTTACCAGGCACTTATAGTTTTTATCCCAAAAGAGAAGATGAGTGGGTAGCCTATAAAGTACTGATGGGTGTAGACGAAGAAGTCAAAACAGATTTAATATTACTAATTGCAGATGCAAGTAATTTAAAAAGAAATTTACTTTTTTGTACTCAAATTATTGATTTAAAAATTCCTGTAGTATTAGCACTTACCATGAATGACCTAGCAGCTAAAAAAGGAATTAAAATTGATATTGCAGGACTGCAAGAAGATTTAGGTATTCCTGTGGTAGCCATTGACGCTAGAAAAAATAAAGGACTTACAGAATTAAAAACGGCTTTAACGAATATTATACAAACTACGCGGTCAAAAAATCAAGCGAGTTTTATTGATAATAAAAAATTAGCGCCCGCAGCCATTGACGCATTTAAAAAATTATATCCTACCCATAGCGATTATGCAGCGCTGCATTATTTAATGCACCATGAAACATTTCCATTAGATAAAGAAATGCAACAGGAGATTGAGCAAATTGAAATTGACAACGATTTTAATCATACCAAAACCCAGGCCCAAGAAATATTAGAACGCTATAGTCATATTAGTGAAATAATGAAAACGAGGGTGACCACCCCCGATCCTACTGCTAATAAAAAAAGATCTGAAAAATTAGATTCCATTTTTTTACACCGTGTGGGTGGTTATGCTATTTTACTTTCTGTATTGTTTGTTTTATTTCAATCGGTTTTTTGGATGGCGAAATTTCCCATGGATGGCATTGAATGGATATTTACCAATTTGACTACTTATTTAAACACAGTGCTGCCGAGTGTTTGGTGGGAGGACTTACTAGTGAATGGACTGGTGGCGGGTATTGGAGGCATTGTGGTATTCGTGCCGCAAATCATGATTTTATTTGGGCTGATTACTTTATTAGAAGACACGGGTTATATGGCGCGTATTAGTTTTTTAAGCGATAAGTTGATGCGCAAAGCAGGTTTAAATGGAAAGAGTGTCATGCCCATGATTAGTGGTTTTGCATGTGCAGTGCCTGCTATTATGAGTGCTAGAAATATTGAAAATAAAAAAGAACGACTACTTACTATTATGGTAACACCATTTATGAGTTGCAGTGCAAGGCTACCAGTGTATACTATTTTAATATCACTGGTGATAGACGATACCATGTACTTTGGTTTTTTAAGTTTACAAGGACTA
>Ga0209597_1002611_pt1 | contig 11381 bp, 9 predicted proteins | sample M_140625_MF_Meta_FD_187316 | JGI IMG/M metagenome (GOLD analysis project Ga0209597, IMG submission 187316) | Freshwater microbial communities from Lake Montjoie, Canada to study carbon cycling - M_140625_MF_MetaG (SPAdes) (version 2) | ecosystem: Environmental > Aquatic > Freshwater > Lake...
TGTAGTTGGAAATAAAGACATTCTTGAAAAATTAAAACAGTTCAGCAAAAGAGAGGTGATGCAATTCAACACAGACGGAAGTGTATCGAAAGGAATTATTCCTCCAGCTGCTGGAGTTAGCGCTGCAACCGTTGTTGAAGCTTACTACGCAGCAAACGGAGGAAAAGACAAATTCAAGAAAGTGAAATCAATAAAGCAAGAAGGAAAGATGAGTGTGATGGGAACTTCCATTAACATGGAAACCTTAACGCTCGACAACAAAATGCTTCGTGTTGAAATGAGTATGGGACCTATTAAAGTTTCCACACAGATTTTCGACGGAACGAATTTAGTGGTGAAGTCAATGGGCAAAGATGCGCCTGTTGAAGCATCAGATGTTTTGAAAGCGAAAATGGAAGCAGACTTCTTCGTTCGCGATCACATGGCTGATTTCGGATATTCGTTGAACCTTGCTGGAAGCATCATGCGCAGCGAGAAAGAAGTGTATATACTTGAAACCTTAGACGAGAAAAAGAAAGTGGTGAAGACGGAGTATTTCGACAAAGCGTCTGGACAATTGGTTTCAACATTGGAATCAAAGGAAACCGAGCAGGGTCCGATGACTTCTGAAACAAACATCAAAGAATTCATGACCGTAGATGGAATGACTTTTCCGAAAAACATTCAGTTGAATGCTGGCGGACAGGTGCTTGACATTACCATGGAGAAAATTACCATCAACGGAAAAGTGAGCAAGAAAGCCTTTAAGGTAGACTAATCAGAAGAATGAAAGACAGCACCAATTGCATTGTATCGCTCGAACGCGCTTCTATTTTTCAAGGGAAAATATGCGTGTTAGAGGATATTGACTTCGAAGTATTCGACGGTGAATTCGTTTTCCTTATTGGTAAAACAGGAAGTGGAAAATCGAGTTTATTGAAAACACTTTACGCCGACATTCCTTTGAAAAACGGAAAAGGAGAAGTGTGCAACACCAATCTACGCAAGCTCACGCTGAAGCGCATTTCAGAGCTTCGAAGAAAATTGGGAATCGTCTTTCAGAATTTTGAATTGCTTACCGACCGTTCGGTTTCAGACAATTTAGAATTTGTATTGCGTGCAACGGGATGGAACAAAAGTTCCGCCATTCACAGTCGCATAGACGATGTGTTGGAACTCGTTGAACTTTCAGAAAAGAAACAAAAAATGCCATTTGAATTAAGTGGTGGAGAACAACAACGCTTGGCAATTGCCCGAGCGTTGTTGAACTCCCCGCATTTGATTATTGCAGATGAGCCGACGGGAAACCTAGATCCTTCCACCGCAAAAGGTATCTTAGATTTATTGAAAATGATTAGCGAAGGCGGTACCGCTGTGGTTATGGCTTCGCACGATTACGACGCCATGCGCAAATACAGCTCACGCATTGTGCTGTGTAAAGGAACGAAACTCGTTGAGTCTCCTCGTCCAGATGAAATTGAAGAGGCCATCGCCTAACACTTCCGTATGCAATGCTCTGTCATTATCCCCACCTTTCGCGATAAACGAATTGCAGCAGCCTTAGCAAGTATTTCCATTCAAAAAAACATTCAACTCGAAGTCATTGTTGTCGATGGCGCCAATGAACCCGAGGCGTTTCAATCGCTTCCTTCCTGCCCTTTCCCCATTACCTTCATTCACGAAAAAGACAACGGCGTTTACGACGCCATGAACAAAGGAATTTCAAAGGCGCAAGGAACTTGGATTTACATCTTAGGAAGCGACGATGTTTTGGCGAATGAAAACACACTTTCGAATTTAATTTCTTGCGGTGCACAAGCAGAATTAGTCTTTGGAAACGTTGAAAACACCGGCCTTTCACACAGCGCCACTACAAAAATTCACACGCCTTCCTTCCCGAAAGGAATGCGTTGGAAACACACCCTTCACCAACAAGGTGTCATCTATAAACGCTCACTTTTTCAAGAGCGTGTCTTCAACACAGATTACAAAATTTTAGGCGATTACGAGTTTCACTTCCACCTAAAAAATAAAAATGTTAAGGTTGCATACGTGAATGAAACCGTGGCGCAATGCGATGCGAATGGACTTTCAAAACGTTATGTTTGGAAATTGTATGCGGAAGAAATTCGTTTGAAGAAAAAACACTTGAATACGCTGGAATGGCTAATAGTATTGCCTTTCGTGATTTCGAAATACGTCTTTAAAAATCTTACGAAGTAAGCGACTTCACGCGGTGACCTTGTGGCGCATCCATGAAATGTTGAATGAATCCTGCGCTCAATTCAGATGTGTTCAACGGAATTAATCGGTCTTTCAAATCGTCTACAGACGAGATCGTATCTATGTGCTCATTTATAAATCCGTATCCTTTCGGAAGTCCGTCTTCAACCAAAACAAAAACAAATTCGCTGCCGTCTCTTCCGCGGTGCGTAAGAATAGCATGTTGTGGGTTGAAGGCCATTTTCATGGCCGCTACCATACGTTCGTTGTGTTCTTCAAGACTCGTCAATTCTTCCTCGCTGAACATGCCAATGGCCTTCAATGAGAACCCGTGATAGCTGCAAAATTTCACCAACCATTTATTGGCTTGTGGTAAGGTTGGAAAAATACGCAAAGGCGTTTTTTGTCCCGACAATTGCGCAGCCATCAATCGCAAATAACCTTGTTGATCTTCGAATTGAAACAGTCCAACTCTCGGACGCTTCTTCTTTTGCGCCGCGTTGTACTTCGGAGCGTGTAGACGAATCTCTTGGTCTTCCAACAGAAATGCAACCAACTCGGAAGAAGTCTCTACGTAATCGATGTGATGGACTTCATTCGAAAACGAAACCTTCTTTTCCGGCTCTCCGTTTTGAAAGTGCTCTTTAATGCGTTTGCGAATGTTCTTCGCTTTGCCAATGTATATAGGAGTTCCCTTGTTGTCGCGCATGTAATACACGCCCGTTGCCTTGGGCAGCTTATCTATTGTGTCTTCTGGAAGATGATGCGGCAGATATGCTTCTGCGTGGCCTCTTCCCAACATGGAATGCACACCATCTAAACCAATTTCTTCAATAACCTTATCGAACAACTCTGCCGTGGCCTTTGTATCGCCCATGGCGCGGTGTGCGCTGGTGTTGGTAATGTTCAGTTCGCGACACAAATTATCGAGGCCGTATCGGGTCATGTCTGGAAACGCTTTACGCGCCAAACGAATCGTGCATAAACGCTGGGGAGTCCAGGCATAGCCAATGGCGTTGAACTCTTGCTTAATGAAATTGAAATCGAAGTTTACGTTGTGCGCCACGAATACCGCGTCTTTCAGCAGGTCGTAGATTTCATCGGCAACATCTTCAAAAACCGGAGCCCTCTTAAGCATCGCATCTGTAATACCCGTGAGTTGCACTACGAAGGGAGGAAGTCTTTTTTCAGGATTGATAAGGGTTTGGTACGCATCAACGACCTTTTGTCCGTCGTGAAGTAGAATAGCAATTTCTGTTATGCTACCTTGCTCAGCCCTACCGCCGGTCGTTTCAATATCTGTTATTGCGTACAACATCTTTTCTCCGTGGCCCCGAATTTCGGCTTATTTTTGAAGACAATCACTCATTGTTATGAAAAAAAGTTTCTTGTTCATATCTCTCTGCTACTTAACAGTAGTGTTTGCCCAATGCATCGCTCAAGATCGCGATGAGCGGAAAGGATTTCGTTTCGGACTGAACATGGGCATGTACTTCCCTTCGAAGGTTTCCGCGAACTATTACAACGGCGATGGCTTCTACAACAACAACATCGATCCGAACGGGGTGCGCATGTATAGCATTGAAGAACGCTTGAACCTGACTCCGCAAGAGACGCAATACATAACCTCATACTTCAACGCCACCGGATTTCAATTTCCACGCGATGCGTACCCAGCGGCTATGCGCTATAACGGCGGATTCAACATTGGCTTTCAGACGGCGTATGACTTCAACAACAAGTCTTCACTTGTTTTCGATTTGAATGTCTGTAAGGTGAAGGCGTACGATAGATTCACCATGCAATTGAATGGCACTTCTGCCCAACAGAATGGACAAACCGACCTTCGTATTTTTAATATTGAAGGAAATGAGCAGCGCCTGAACGTGGCGTTGGGTTATCGCACCGGTTGGGCACTTAGCGGAAACGGCTTGTATTTCATGCAGTTTGGAGGAAGTATGTTGGGAACAAAGGTGATTAACAACGTTGCTATTCTCGCAGATCGCAATTACGAATTAATTATTGGCGCCGCGAATCCCGCTCAAATCATTAACTATCAGCCTCGCACAGGAATTGGATACGGATACTATTTCAGCACTGGCTTCTTCCTTCCTTTAGGAACACACAAAAACGCAGAGCTTTCGCTAGCGTTCTCCAAAGACAAGATGATTTTAAATTTGAATGAATTCAAAGGTTGGAACAAAATGCTCACCTTCTGTTTTTCTATTTAAGTTGAAACGAATCGGCATCGTTCAATGCCGAGAACTTTTCGCGAAACGCGTTCAATTCTTCCAACGATAATTCTGTGGTATACTCTCCGCGGAAGTTCACAATGGCTGAATCTCCGCTGTAGGCGTGTCCGTTACCATCTTCCCCAATTCGATTCACGCCAATGACGTAAGCCACGTTTTCAATGGCGCGCGCTTTCAATAATGTCTTCCAAACTTCAGCACGAACGCTCGGCCAGTTCGCGACGTATATCATCAAATCGAATTTCGGAATTCCGTTGATCACTTCATTTCGCGTCCACACGGGAAAGCGCAAGTCGTAACAAATGTTCAGCAAAATATTCCATCCGCGCCATTCCACCAGACATTGCTCCTGCCCTGCTTCGTAGTGTTTGTGTTCTCCTGCGAAGGAGAACAAATGGCGTTTGTTGTACGTTGAAACTTCTCCGCTTGGACGAACAAAAAACAAACGGTTGTAGGCCTTCCCTTCCTCGCGTACGGAAAGACTTCCAACGATAGCGGCATTCAATCGCGCCGCCTCTTCCTTCAACAAAGTAACACTTGGAAACTCGCCGTTAACGGGCTCTTCAGACACCGATGTGTTCATGGTGAAACCTGTAGAAAACATTTCTGGAAGGACAATCAAATCCCATTGATTGGGTTGTTGTGGTTGAAGAAGCGCCTTGAAGTGCGCGCGGTTCTCTTCTTGATTTTCCCAATGCAGGAACGTTTCGAGTAAAAGTGACTTTAGTTTCATTTGCATTCGAAGTTATGTGAAATAATAATAAATCAAGTATCTTGGTATCATGAAAAAATGGATCTTTCTTTCAATTGCGGCAGTGGCTATTGGATGTGCCGCTTCAAAGCAAGTAGCAATTACTGAAGCTGATTTAAGTTTAGCGAAAACGGAATTCTCAGGAGTAACCATCGCTGAATTGCAAACTGGACAGGTGTTGTTCACAGAGCATTGCCAAAGCTGTCACGCCTTGAAGGATCCATCCTCTGAAGGCATTCGCGGTTGGAAGAAACATGTTCCAGAGATGGTTGAAATGGCGAACAAAGACAAAGCGGCAGGCATTGACAAGAAGGAAGAACAGGCGATTCTTCGTTATGTGATTACGATGGGACCCTTGAAAAAATCGTAGATTTTTTTGAACTGCGTTGTTAGAACTTCGTTGTTGGAACTGCGTTGTGAGAACTTCGTTATTCCTATTTCATAATTGGAAAACCGAAGGTTTTATTCCTATTTCAAGATAAGCCTTCAATCGATTGGCTGCTTCCAACAGTTCGTGATCTTCCTTCGCGAAACAAAAACGCAAACGCTTTTCCGTACTTCCGTTTTCATAGAAAGGTGAAAGTGGAATGCTTGTGACTTTCGCTTCCTTGTTCAACTTCACCGCAAAATCGAAATCGGATTCATCGGAAATTTCGCTGTAGTCGAGCACTTGGAAATAGGTTCCTGCGCAGGGCAAAACTCTCCATCGGCTGCCCGCAAGGGCTTCCACAAATAAATTTCGTTTACGTTCGTACATGCGCGAAATCTCAGAATAGTCAACCGTCTTCATGTATTCCGCAATGGCAATTTGAAAGGGTGCGTTGCAGGTGAAAACGTTGAACTGATGTTGCTTTCGAAATTCAACCATCCACTTCGCATCGCACACCGCGTAGCCCAATTTCCATCCTGTAGCATGAAACGTCTTCCCGAAAGAATACACCAACATCATGCGTTCGCGCAATTCTGGGAACTGCGCCAAACTCTCGTGCTTTCGTCCATCGAACACGATGTGTTCATACACTTCATCGGAGATCACAAAAACATTTGTCTCGCGAACCACATTCAATAATTCGTGAGCATCGTTTAACGTGTTCACCGCACCCGTCGGATTGTGTGGCGTATTCACCAACATCAATTTCGTTCGGTCGTTCATGGCGGCTTTTACTTTCTCCCATGGAATGTGAAAGTCTTCTCCTTCCAATTCAATCCAAATAACCTTCCCACCATTCAACTCTACCGCTGGTGCATAACAGTCGTATGCCGGAGCGAACAAAATCACTTCATCGCCTGGGAAAATTAAGGTTGAAATGGCCGTGAAGATGGCTTGCGAAGCGCCTGCTGTGACATTCACTTCCGAATTCCAATCGTAATTGCAACCGTGACGTGCATTCAGTTGCTCTGTAATTATTTGTCGAAGCACAGGCATACCTGGCATTGGGGCGTATTGATTGAAACCGTCCCTCATAGCCTTGGTTACCAAGTCAATTAACTTTTCATCAATTGGAAATCCTGGGAATCCTTGTCCCAAATTCAAAGCGCCTTCTTGCACAGCAAGAGCCGACATGGTTGAAAATATGGTTGTACCTACGTTTGGCAGTTTCGATTTCATGGAACGAAGATAAAGAGGACGACCAGTTGCATAACACTTTACAACATGATGAAAAATAAAAAAGCCGCTTAAAAGCGGCTAATTCATTTTTTCTCGAGACGGAAATCTCTAATTGCAAATATTACTTTAACTACATCTTTATAATTACAAATTCAGTTCTTCTGTTCTGTTGATGCGATTTTTTAGAACAAGGCGATTTAACTGCTCCCTCGCAGGGACAGTTCACTTTCAATTTAGATTCGCCGTATCCTTTACCGTATATTCTCTCCGGATTTGAAATTCTCTTCTGTATGTATGCTGCCGATGCTTTCGCGCGGTTATCAGATAGTTTCTGGTTGTATTCAATACTAGAGCGACAATCGGTGTGCGAACCTAACTCAATCACCATTGAAGGATTTTCGTTCATCACCTTCACTATCTTTTTTAGCTCAACTTCAGCGTCAGGTCGAATATCGTATTTATCGAAATCGAAATAAATCGGGTTAATTTCAATAATCGATGCCAGATCTATACCAACGTTAATTTTATCCATGGTCAAGTCTAAAGACTCGTGAACATTAACTCTCCCGCCTTGGGATATGTTATATTCGAAAGTCAAAACCTTTGTCAAATAACCTTCTTTTTCAAGTTGTATTGTGTAGGATAACTTTTCATTTATTTCCGTTCCTTCAATTTCCTTTTCCGCACCCCCTGTTTTTGATGTTAGTTGATCAATAAATACGCTATTCGTTTCATTATTTGTAACTGTAATTTTCACACCTTCAAGCGGCAGCAAAGATTTTGAATCTGTTACTAAGCAATACATAAATAATTCAAATTCCTTTTCAAGGATTACATCTCCGTTAATAACTGTAACTTCATCCGCTATGTTTTTTGTAGTTACCGAACGTTGATTATTCTGCTTTTTTTCTACGCCACTAACAGCTACCACGTAATCTGAGTTAGTGTCTACTTTAAACGTATAAGAACCCGAATTATCAGATTTCACAGTACCAACAACGACACCCTTTTCGTTCAGTAAGTCTACATTGGCGTTCACAAGCATTTGACCTGTTGCAGCGTCTCTCGCAATTCCAACAATCCAAAGTTGTTTCTTTATTGGTTTAATTAAGGTATAAGAATATATATCATCATCTCCCTTTCCGCCCGCTCTATTCGAAGAGAAAAACCCTGTTAAATTGTCTTTATTCATGGTAAATGCGAAGTCATCAGATTGCGAGTTAACAGGCATTCCCACGTTTTGAAGTTCTGCGCCTTCGGTCGTCTCCATAACAAATACATCTAGACCGCCAAGACCAATGTGTCCGTTCGAAGAAAAGAACAAATCACCATTAACATTGAACCAAGGGAACATTTCCTGACCTTCGGTATTGTATACTAAACCTAAATTTTCAGCCTTTCCAAATGTACCATCTGGATTTATTGTTGCCTTGTATAAATCCGCACCTCCGAATCCGCCTGGCATATTTGAAACAAAATACAACTCCTTCCCGTCATTTGAAATCGATGGGTGACCGGCTGAATAATCTTTCGAGTTGAACGGAAGTTCCTCTTCATTATTCCAATTACCTTCTTCATCTATTTTTGCGCGAAACAACTTTAAGTTCTGAATACCCTGATTGTCTTTTCGTTGTTTTCCTCTAGCGAGATTGCTTCTTGTGAAATAAACGTATTTCCCATCAGATGAAAAGCACAAGGGGCCTTCATGAAATCTTGTATTTACCTTTTTGTCAAGCAATGAAACATTTGACAATTCATTTATACTATCAACATCGGACTTGTAAACATCTAAATATTGTGATTCATTCCATGGCCATTCGTATTGAATGATAACAGGTTTTCTTCTCGAAGAAATAAAATAAACTTGCTTTCCATTTACAGATGGATAAGCCCCAAAATCTGAGACCGATGAATTGCAATTTAAATTTTTAATTTCAAAACGAGCTCCCTCCCCCTCAATCTTATCAAAATATGTCGTGTTATTTGCATAAGACAAACCTCTTGAGTCATTTGATGACATCTTATTAACCTTGGCCATCCAAAGGTCACTTTCCTGATACTTTCCGTTCTGCTTCAATACTTGGGCATAGTAGAAAAAATCGTCACTATTGGCGGAATCAGAGTTAATCATTAATGCGAAATTATTTTCCGCTTTCACAGTATTGGCCATAAAGTAATAACATGTAGCCAATTTCGATTTCAATCTGGGACCGTCAAATTCAGAACCAATCAATTCCTCGTAAATTTCAGCCGCATATGAATATGCTAGTTTATTGAAATGATTATCGGCCTTTTTGAGCTTACTTGATTGTCCAAAAGATGCAAGCGCCAAACAGAAAAGGCAAATTACAAGTGAATATTTTTTCATAATAAATTTTTTATTTTAATTAGAAAAAGCGAGGGGAACGAAGTCCTTCTTTTTTAAATTTAAAATCGTAAGACACTAGTACTTCATAGGTCCCATAGTTATAATTTCTTATCGCTTGGGTTCCGAAGTCTGTTGCTATTCCTAACTTAAATTGTGGGGTAATTTGAAATTGGGTAAAAACACCAAAAGCTGCGTTCAGGCGGTACATTGCGCCGAGCCATAACTTTTCTTTGTATATACCGGCTACACTAGCATCTATAGATACTGGACTATTCGACGTGAATTTTACCAGAGTAGTCGGTCTTAATTTCCAATCCCTATTCAAAGGAATTACACCACCCGCAATTCCATAAAAATGCCTTCTCTCTATGTTCGATGCGCTAATCCCATCATAGCTTCGCTCAATCATCTTCGGGCTACTGCCACCTATAAAGAAACGAGGAGAGTGGTAATACATACCAAAACCAAAATTGGGATTGATATTGTTTCTTGCATTTTGAATCAAATTCGGGTCGCTTGCATCTGTTGTTTGTAAACCGGATGTTGCAACAGAAATTACATTCATTCCTGCTTTTATACCGAAAGACAACTTACCTCCGCTCCTATTGACCTTTATGGTGTAGGAATAATCACCATAAAACATCGTTTGTTTTATTGGACCTGTTTTGTCACTTACCATCGTTAGACCTACACCTATAGACTCACGCGTCAAAGGTGTGTGAGCACTCAAGGTTGTGGAGACAGGTCGTCCATCAAATCCAACCCACTGCTCTCGATGAATATCGGTTAGATTAAACACACCGCCAGAGCCTGCATAAGCCGGATTCACAAACAGCATATTATCAGAATATTGCGTGAAATGCGGTTCTTGCTGCCCGAAAGCGGGCATTGCAATAGCGCCTATCATTGCAACACTTATAACTTTTATCAATTCTTTCATCTGGTTGAATTTTAATATATAGCGCTCAGTGAATTTCACTGAGCGCCTTTTTTTTATCGTTGTAAGTATATAAATCCTTTTAGTACTCCAACACTTTCATCCATGGTGTCAAAGACATAGTAGTAGGTGGCGGTTGGTAAATCTTGACCACCAAACGTGAAGGTGCTTTGCGTGGTACCATTCCAATTATTTTGATAATTCGTTTCTTGGTACACTAACACACCCCAACGATTGAAGATTGTTATTGTATTGTTTGGATATAATTCGATTCCTTCAATCACGAAGACATCATTTATTCCATCTCCATCCGGCGTAAATGCCTCGGGTATAACAACATCGCACGCTACAGGACTACATGAATTGAATGGGTTACTTCCACTATTCACCTCCTCAAGATTGGATATTCCATCGTTGTCACAATCGGCATCGTTCCATGCAGTGCTCGGTGCTGCGGTTTGACTAGCAATCAACAATGAACATGGATCCAAAGCATTCGTGCCATCTACGATTTCTGTTCCGTCAATCACACCATCGCCATCAGTATCTGGATTCAATGGATCTGTTCCGTCTGTGATTTCCTGACCGTTCGTTGAACCGTCGTTATCGCAATCGGCATTGTTCCATGCGATACTTGGCGTTACCGTTTGGCTGGCAATCAACAATGAACATGGATCCAATGCATTCGTTGCATCTGCGATTTCGGTTCCGTCAATCACACCATCGCCATCAGTATCTGGATTCAATGGGTCGATTCCATTTGCAATCTCTTCCCCATTTGTTGACCCGTCGTTGTCGCAATCGGCATTGTTCCAAGCGCTACTTGGCGTTACCGTTTGGCTGGCAATCAATAATGAACATGGATCCAATGCATTCGTTGCATCTGCGATTTCTGTTCCGTCAATCACACCATCGCCATCAGTATCTGGATTCAATGGATCGATTCCATTTACAATCTCTTCACCATTTGTTGAACCGTCGTTGTCGCAGTCAGCGTCATTCCACACCGCACTTGGCACTACTGTTTGACTGGCAATCAGCAATGAACATGGATCTGTTGGACTCGTCCCGTCAACAACCTCTTGACCATTTGTAACACCATCACCGTCACAGTCGGATGTTGGAATACTTATACATGGTATTACGGTGATGAATATCGTATCGTTGACACATATTCCCGGCAATGGTAATCCTGCGTCGCAAATCGATACCACAATCACGTCCGTTCCATTAAATCCTGGAGCTGGAGTGTAGGTGTATGT
>Ga0209597_1002614_pt1 | contig 11377 bp, 5 predicted proteins | sample M_140625_MF_Meta_FD_187316 | JGI IMG/M metagenome (GOLD analysis project Ga0209597, IMG submission 187316) | Freshwater microbial communities from Lake Montjoie, Canada to study carbon cycling - M_140625_MF_MetaG (SPAdes) (version 2) | ecosystem: Environmental > Aquatic > Freshwater > Lake...
GACATGCCCAGCCACCGTCGCATCGACTCGCACGAGGGGATGCCGAGCCGCCTGGACCTCGAGAAGTTGTTCGCCGACAGTGCTGGGGCGTTTTTCCATTATGGGAAGACGCACACGCTCGTGGTGCGGGTTCACGACCCAGCGCAGATCGCCCTGTGCCTCGAGAGGCCGTTCCACCGGCGGCAGCGGGTGGACGCGAGCCCCAGTTGGGACGAGATTACGCTCACGGTAGACGGTTGCTTTCTGGACGAGGTGATCCCGCGGTTGCTCACGATGAAGGGCGGATTCACCGTGGAGCAACCGCCCGAACTTGCCGGTGCGATCCGCGACCTGGGAAACGACCTGGCGGCTCGGCACAGCCCGGCGACCGCGACCGTGCCCGGGAAGCCTCGCTAGGCCGCCGGGGCGATGGCGGAGACCCCGCGGGTCGGCTACGTTATTCGGGGGGGTCGGCCCCGAGGTTGCCCTTCGCGCGTCGAAACCCGCTTCAAAGACCCTGGGCGCATCACGCCGCCTGCAGCTGCCATGGTCATGGAAGTCGTCATCGTTCCGAGCACTCGGGAAGCCATCGGCACCCTGGCCAAGCGGATCGCGGCCGAAGCAAAGGCCAATCCATTTACGCGGCATGCCGTGCTCGTGGATTCCCATGCCATCGGCCGCAACGTCGTTGCGGGCCTCGCGGAATTGACCGGGATGGCCGTCGGCATCGAACCGCTGGCGCTCTACCCATACCTTCGGCAGGTTGTGCATGGCGTGGAGACCATCACCGGTCCGCCCGCGCCGCCGCCGGCCCTGCCGTCGCTCCCCCATCAGGCGGTGGCGCTTGCGATTCTGCAGATGCTCCCCACGCTTCAGAAGAGCGGATGCCCTTCACTGAAACAGCATGCGAACTCGATCGCAAACTCGCACGACACCTCAGCGCGGCTCGCCCTCACTTCCGAACTCGCCCGAAGCCTGCACGCCGCGACGGAGACGACGACCGATGCCAGCTGCTGGGAGCCTTGGGTCGCTGAACTCCGCGACGCGTTGAAGACCCACGCGTGCGCAGGTTCACCGACGGTAGCTGACGACCGGCTCCTGGCGTATCTGGATCGCTGGCCGCGCGCTTTCGCCGCACTCGAAAAGCTTCGCGCAGACGCAGCACTCTTAGAAAAAGTGATTGCCCGCGGAGCCCTACGGAGACACGTGCTGGCCTTCGATCCCACCCTGTATCCAGCCAGCCCTCAGGCTCGGGCGTTTGAGTTACTTGCGGCACTCACACCAGTCACCGTTGTCCTCGTAGACCCGCACATCCGTGAATCGTCCGACGCCCCATCGAAGGCATGGTCGCGACGGTCGCGGCGGCCCGTCGAGGGCGTGAAGGAGGCGCTCGCCGTCGCCGAGCCGCAGCCTCCCGAACCCGGCCTACAGAAACCCGGCGGCAGCGCCCTCGTCGCGATCCAGCGGTCCGTGGCGGGCGAGCCCGTCCCGGCGGGGCCGTATCCCAAGGACGACCGATCGGTGTCGGTCCACCATGTGCCGGGCGAACTCCGGGCCGCGGAAATCGTCCGCGACGCGCTGCATCGAGCGTTCATCGACATGCCCGGCCTGCTGCCCGAGAACGTCCTCGTCATTTCGGATGACCCCCGACGTGACGCGCCGTTCATAGAGACAGCTTTTGAGCTCAGGGAGGCGCCGCGCGAGTCTTTGCCCGTAACGACTACCGGTATTCGCACCAGGGACTGGGATGTCGGCGTCGATGCATTCCTCACCGCCGTGAGGCTCGCCCCCACGTCGTTTGCTCACGACGCCGTATTCCAGCTCCTTGCCATGCCGCCCGTCACTCAGGGGCTGCGGCTCGAGGCGGAGGACGTAGCAGAACTTTCCAGAGCCTGCAAGAACGCGGGACTGCTGGCCTACATCGACGAACAGCACCGCCGCGCCGTCATCGGCCCCTTTGGCCAGACTGATCACGGCACGTGGAAGGCAGCCCTGAAGAGCCTGGCGATGTCGATGGCGATGCCTGATGGCGGGCATGAGCAGGTCTCGGTGCGTGAAGTCGCGGCTGCCGGGGGCATGCAGGCCACCCAGATGGACCAGTTGACGGCGCTCCGCAGCATCATCGATCTGCTCCGGGATCTTCGGAGCCTCGCAGTCGGCGGTCCGCTGGCCATGATGCTCAAGACCCTGCGCGATATCACCGGTGCACTGTTTGTTCGGCCGGGCCGGTGGAAAAAAAGCTGCGACGCGATCGTGCAGGCCATCAAGGGCGTCGAGGCCGACGCTGCCTCGGGGGGCTTCGCGGGCGAGGTGGATTACTTCTGGCTCGCCGGCGAGCTTTCGCGGAGACTCGATCGGGCGAGCACCAACACTCGGGCCCTGCACGGCGGCGTTTCGTTGCTCGAGCCCTCCCAGGCCCGCGGGCGGATGCCGCAGGTCACGGTTTTTTTGCTGTCAGAACGATTTCCGACCGAGGATCGACCGCTTTGGCCAGAGCCTTTCGTGGAGGCCCATCGGGGCGTGCAGCTTCGCCAATACGCCGACCTCCGCGACGTGTTTTCCGTGTTCATGAACACTGGTGATCGCGCGATCTTCGTGGTGCCGTCGATGTGCGATCGCACGTATGAGCGGCTTTCTGTTTCCTCGGTTGTGCACGATGTCCGCGCGATCGCGGAATCTTTGCAGCAGCAGCACGGAGTCTCGTTCACGGAAGCAGACGAGTCGGTCGCGCCGCACTCCGTCAAGGCGATGAAAAGCACTCTGCCGACCCGCCATCGAGGTGCGATTCGTGGTGCCCAGGCCCTGCATGCCGCCCGCACGTCGGGAGCGAAGTCCGAACCGTTCGCCGTGATCGATCTTGCACACGACGTGCCGACGGAGGTGACGCTCGAGCGTTTCATCCGGTTTTTCGAGAAGCCCGTGGAGACGTTTCTCGAGCACCGTGGGATCTACGTCCGCGACGCCGAGGATGAGTGGCGGCTCCGCGAGAGGATCTGGCCCGACTACCTACAGCGATGGCAGGTTCGAGACGCTGTGTACCGCCTCGCTGATGATTCACGTGTGCTGGCTTTAATGCGCATGGTGGGCACGCTCAGGGCTGATCGTGTCGGCAGGGATTACCTCGATGATCAGGTGGCTGTACCGACCAAGATGAAAGCCGCTCTGGCCGCAGCCACCGAGATACAGGTTGATCTACAAATCCATTACACGATCGGGAAAACGAATCGATGCCTCCTCGTACATGGGCCGGCGTTGGTCATGGACGACGAGGCTCACCGCCATGTTCTCGGTTCCCTGAAGGCGAAGGGCTGGCTTGCGCTTGCCGCACTGGAGTCGGTTGTTGTGGCCGCTGGGGTCGCTTCCAAAGCGCGGCTGCACTACATCGGGCAAGACAATAGAACGAAGGCGGACTGCCACGCGACGGTTGCCAGCGACGATCCCAACAATATTTTCCGCGGAAATCCGCCTGGTGCTGCACCGCGTCTGCCGCTCGACCTCCCGCAGCTCGTGCGGCTCTGGCACCTCGGTCACCAAACCCCGCTGCCTCTTTTCAGCAATGAGTTGGACGAGGCGATACCGAAGGTCGCGGGAGCCCCGGCCGACCTCAACGCCGCGATCACCAAGTTTTTACACACTGATTCGGGCTTCGGCGCGGGCCCAGGACTCGATGCCAATGTTCGTGCAGTCTTCCGCGGCATCGACGCGATCCGTGACACTCAATACCCGCCCCATGCGGGTGTTTCGGTATCCGACTTCGAGCGATTGGTGCAGTTCCTGAGCGGCAACATCCCCGACGCCTTCCCCATGGTCTGACACATTCTGGCTTGTAAACGCATGGCCCGTAAACGAAGCACTGCTATTGCCGCTGCACTCGCCGCCGCCTCGGCGCCGGCATCGTCGCCGGCATCTTCCGCCGCACGTTCGGCCGCAGCCGTGCCGCTCCGGAACTTGTACTTTCTGGAAGCGTCGGCGGGCACGGGAAAAACCGAAAAGATCCAGACGCTGCTTTTGGAGCGGATCTTGGATCCGCGTCGTGACGTCGAAGTGACGATGCAAAAGGCGCTGCTGGTGAGCTTCACCGAGGCGGCAGCCGCGGAACTGCGGGCCCGGATACAGGGCACACTCACGCACGTTGTTGGCGAACTGCGGGCGAGTGCCGCCGGCCGGGCCGTGGCCTACCGCAACAAGGAGCTCGAGGCGGTCGTGGTCCGCGTGGCCGGCACCGATGCCGACAAGATCGATCGGCTGACGGCGGCCCAGGCGGCGATCGACAGGCTCACGATCGGCACGATTCACTCGTTCTGCAAGCAGCTCCTTAACCGCTATCCCATCGATTGCGGCAAGCGCACGGGACTTGTGATCGCGTCAGACCTTTCTGAGATCGCAGCAGAGGCCAGCGCTGACGCCTTTGCAGAGTTGCTCCATGAATACGAAACGGCAGGCCAGTGGCCACTGGCATTTTCGGGCAACTCCTTGAAGGATCCGGATCCTGAAAGGCTCGCCAAACTCGCCAAGGGTGTCGTTAGCTCGGACCTACCGATCTATCCTGCGATGCCCTCGCTCCAACGTGCCGGTGGCGCGCTCACACAGCGATACGAAGACATCGTCACGTGGTTCGCGCACCAGGTGCGAAATCGTGTCGATGTCCGCAATCAGGCGCTTGGGCTGATCTCGCTCACCGACCTGATCCGCATCGTGGATCACGCCCTCAGCAAAAACGCGTCGTCGCTCGCATCGACGCTCCAGGGCGAGTGGGATCTGATCATCCTCGATGAGGCGCAAGACACGGATGCCGCCCAGTGGCGCATCCTGCAGACGCTCGCAGGGCCGGCGGGTGAATTCTTCGCCGTCGGTGACCCCAAGCAAAGCATCTTTTCGTTTCGCGGCGCCCACTACAACTCGTTGCCGCCGCTGCAGGGCCCGCCGTGGCAGACGGGCCCAGCGCTCACGACAAACTACAGGAGCGATGCGCCGCTCCTGAACAGCCTCAACGTGTTGTATGGCAACGGCGCACTGCAGCACTTCGCTCCGGTGAACCCGGCGCACGCCTGCAGGCTTCACAGCGGGCCTGTCGGCGCGGCACACGCGCAGAGTGGGCTGTATTTCAATGTCGCCCAGCCCCCGGCGCATGGCACATTCAAGCCGCGGCACACGTGGGCCGAGGTGGCAGAGGGCATCCTGCAGGAACTGCAGGCAGGCCTCAGGATCGGCGCGACAGACGCGGAGCAGATTCCGCTCGGGCCCGGCGACGTTGCCGTGCTCGTGCGTTACAACCGAACAGCCGAGGAGATTCGTGCCGCGCTCGTTGCCAGGGGCATACCCGTGGCGGCGGCGTCGCAGGCGTCGGTTCTTGACTCCGACGAACTCCGCGAAATGGCCGCCGTGTTCGCGGCCATCGACGCTCCCTACCACGAGCGAGTCGTCGCGGCAGCTGCGATGACCCGGCTCATCGGCTTCGACAATGCAAAACTCAACAAGATGCTTCGGGACGGGGATGCATCCTCGGACCGCCAAGAACTTGTGGCGCGATTGGCGGAACTCCGCGAACGACTGGCGTTGCACGGCATAGCCGACGTCGTCGAGGAACTCTTCGACGAACGGTGGATTCCCACGATGCCCTCAGCCCGCGAGCGGATTCTCGGGGAACCGGACGGAGAACGTGCCATGAAGAACTTCATGGACGTCGCCGCCCTCCTCGTGAAGACCTTCTGGAAACGCGGCGGGACGGCTGCGGTCTCGACCAGCATATCGGCATGGCTCCTGAAAGCCTCCGCCCGGGCCACCGCGCGCGAACTCGGCGGTGATGAAGACGACGCCTTCAGCGTGTCGCTCGAGACGGACTCTGACGCCGTACGGATCATGACCGTGCATGCGGCGAAGGGGAGGCAGTTTGGCAGCGTGTGGCTCCCTGACGCATGCACGGCCTTAACCGCGGACAGGCACTTTGATCGCGGCCAGCCCTATAGGACACAGCCGGCCGGAGAGATCGTCCTCGAACCACAAGTCGATCCTGCCGTTGCCCGGCCGCAGGCGATCGTAGACGCCATACACGAGGAACTCCGCCTGCTCTATGTGGCCGGCACCCGGGCAAAACACCGCACCCACGTCGTGCTCGGGTGTTTTGACTTGCCCAAGGCTCAGAAAGTGCCGCGGCTTCCCCTCGGGCATCTCATCGCACAATCGCCTCCTGCCAATCTCAACGTCAATCCCCCCGCTTTTTTCAATCGCGGGAGCGATGCGGCACTGCACACGGAACTGGTGCGCATTCAAGCCGCGGCCAAAGCCATTGGAGGCCGCGTGGAAATCGTCTCGCTGCCTGCGGTGCAGAATGGCTGCTACAGGGCAACCTTGCCCGCGGCGCCGGCGATCCCCACGGACACATTTTCCGTGCCCAGTCCCATGCGCCTGACCAGCTTTAGTTCGCTCTCTAAGTTGTTGAAGCTGGGCGTTACGCCAGTAGCTGACGCGCACGAAAAGGAGATGGAACTAGCAGGGGACGACATTGACACCACGGCTCGGCACAAGCCGGATGATGAACCGTATGAGGACGATGTCCCGTCCGACGCTGTGGGCGGCGACGAGCCAAAGGGCGGCCCCGGCGGTGGCACCCCGCTGGCGATCCCGCGGGACGTGCTCGCGGGCGGCAAGAAGCAGGGGGACCTGGTTCACAAGGTGCTTGAGTTCGTGCTCCCGATGACAGAACCCGTCACCGAGGCGGCCCTCGGTTCGATCATCACCGCCATCGCCGCCACCGAGGGCATCACCGACGCGGCCATCCTCGGCACGAGGCTGGCCGCGCCGCTCCACGCAGCCCTGGCACAGCCCTTGCGGGGCCCGTTTGACACTTGTGCGCTCTTGGACCTCGCCCAGCATGGCATCGTGACCACGGAACTGCCGTTTACGATCGGTCTCGAACTCAAGGAGAGGGAGAAGTTCGACAACCTGCACGCCGTCTTCGTCAAGCACGATCGTGGTGATTTCAAGGGGTTTGCCGACCATCTGACGCGGCTCAAGCGCACGGATGTGCGCGGCGTCTTCAACGGCCTTATCGACCTGATCTGGAAACGCCGCGACGACGGCCAGGTGGCGATCATCGACTACAAAACAAACGTCTATCCGCGCTCCGGCCCGCCGGAGCTCGAGGCGTACACACGCGATCGTTTGGCCGTCGAGATGGCGTCGTCGTACTACCTCCTCCAGGCGGCGATCTATGCCGCGGTCGTGGATGCCTGGATGAGGCGCATCGACGCCGACTGGAACTACGACAGAGACTTTGCGGGCGTATCGTTCACGTTCCTGCGGGCCATGGGCCCCCACTTCGCCAACCAGAAGGACAACGCCGTCTTCCATGTGACCGTGCCTCACGAGCTGGTGCAGGATCTCGCCAAGGCGCTCAGCTTTCCGGGGTCCTCCGTAGCTACGGCCATTGGAGTCACGAGCGCATGACGACCGCCCTGAAGTCTCTCGCGGAAATCATCAAGCAAAAGAAGCTGCCGGTGGCCGCTGGAGCCGCTGAACGCGCGGACGTTGGCTGCCTGGGATTGCCGGATGCCGTGCGAGCCCACGAAGTCGATTTCGCCGCCATCGTGCTGCTTGTAGCGCACCGGGAGAGCCAGGGCTTTCCGTGGCTCGGATTCAACGACGGCGACGCCGTGGACTTCGATCGCTACGAAGACACCAGCGAGCCGTCGGACGCCGACAACCCCGACGACTTCCGCGTGACTTTCACGGACCATCGCCCTTACTGGGACATGGTGTTGGCCATCCACGCCGCTGCAAAGGCGGATGGGTCGCCCTTCATGGTCGAACTCGTCGCTCCGATACCGGCGAACGCCGAGTTCGCGGTCGACCTGCAAGCGAAGCGGCTCATGTTCGCCCGGGCGGGTGACAACGAGGTGCGGCTCTGGCAGGCGATTCGTGATCGGGCTTCAGCCCCCGCCGTGCCGCTTTCGCCCGCGACTGCCACGATCCTTGAAGATCTATTTCCTCAGGCTGCAGCGGGCACACACGAGGCGCAGAGCCGCACCGAGCAGATTGCCGCGGCGACGCTGATCGCGACGCGGCGGCTCTCGATACTCACCGGCCCGCCTGGAACAGGAAAAACCTTCACGATCGTCCGTGCAGCCCTGACGTGGCTGTGTCACGAATTGGAAAAACACGCCGCCGACCCGACGGATCTGCCGCAGACGATCATGCTCATGGCCCCCACGGGGCGAGCGTCGTCTCGCATGCGGGAGTTGATCAATGAGGCTCTGGCAAAGCTTGAGGCCGATAAAGCAGCGATCGCGGCCCTCGGCCCGCATGGGCGAAGCGCGATCCTACACCTTCGCGAGGCAGGCACCTCCACGATTCATTCCGCCCTCGGATACTCTACACGAGCCGGCCGTCCCTTTAAGCGAAATCGTGACAACCTTCTCGACGCTGGCCTCGTCATCGCAGACGAAACCTCGATGCTCGGCCTAGAACTCGCCCGGCGGTTCTTTGACGCCCTGCCAGACGAGGCCCAAATCTGCCTCGTCGGCGATCCGGGCCAGTTGCGTGCCGTCGAGATGGGCTCTGTGCTTTATGACGTAGTCACTGCCGTCCGCCATGAGAAGGCGCTCGCTGCCTGCCACGCTGCCCTGACCATAAGCCGCCGGTTTCCGCCCGGCAGCATGATCGACAAACTCGCGACGGCAATACGGTCACACGATGGCGATCCCACGAAGTCCTCGCTCGCTGACCTTCTTGTGGGCAAACCGCTCGAATTGGAAGCCTTTGTCGAGAACTTCAAGACTCTACTCGACGCCGACCGTGGCGATTCGCAGGAAACGCAGGTATTCGTGGTACATGTTCCTGAAAACGAACTAGCCGCAGCGGCCAGAAAGATCATCGCCTTGCAGTCAGACGACTTACACTCTCACGCCGACGAGGACCCGAAACAACTACCGAAAGTGCTGTTGAAACGATCCATCACGCTATGTCCAGTGCGGCAGGGGCCCGTCGGCGCCTACACGCTTGCCGAGACGACGTTGGCGAACGCCAAGGGCCCAACACCGCGAAATCCCTGGGACTACCCGGACGGCACTCCAATCATCATCACCCGCAATAATCGCGACCTTGATCTGGCGAATGGCGATCTCGCGATCATTCGGCAGACCGATAAACGCACGGAAGCAGCATTTGCCGATGGCCGCACCATGGACATCCGCACGCTGCCGTCGTTCCAGCCCGCAGCCGCGTTGACCGTCCACAAGGCTCAGGGAAGCGAGTGGCACTCCGTCGTCGTAATCCTCTCGCCTCGACATCGAACAGCGGACCTTCAAAGGCTTCTTTATACGGCAGTGACTCGAGCATTGACCGTGGTGACGCTCATCATTTCGAAATAGCACAACTGATCCCGTCCAGGACTTTGACTGCTCGGACGATTGGGTAACTGCGGATGCAATCCGATTAGCCGCTCAGCGAGTGACTTCTGACGTCTAGTAACGGCACTATTCGCTCCCGCATCACAGGTGAGGCTCATATGACAGACTTTTGCGTGTTTGAACCGGGGCATTTTGATGCACAGTTTTCGACTCCACCGCCTCCCCTGTTGAATGCGGAGTTCGTTTACATCGGCTATCTCGCCAGTGGTCCATCTATCGCTTACTATCATGATACGACTTGTCGCGTCCTCGATATTGGCAACTCTACGGGCGACGCCCCTTACCTCCGCTTCCAAAACAATAAGCTTGATCAGTTCAGGCTAGTTGCTGATGCCTTCGAAAATAGGCGATGCTCGCGAGGTCGTGTTGCTTACCGTATAGCCACCGAGTTTCTTATGCCTTTGGGTGGTAAGTATGGCTATACGTTTGAGCAATTAGAGAATGCCCTTCAGTTTATGTTCGGATTCAGCGCTGGGGCATTGCCTTTTGCGAATCTCGTTCAGAATGATGGAGCCCGCTGGGCGCCCTTTTCTGACCTATGGAAGATTGCGGACGCCAGCAAGCTAGGTGCGGTCGTGTGGGACACAGTTTTCCCCGGCGCGAACGGCCCCTTCTTAAAGCGACTTCTAGATTTACTTGAGGAAGTTTATAAGCAAGGCAGCCCGGCGGCGATGGGTGGACCGGTGCCAGACATCGCCCATTTGAGTCTCAGTGGCGGAAAGCACACACACCGTTCGTGCTCCGCGGGTACTGTGTTTGAACGAGTCTGCTACACCAAAGCACATATCCCCACAGCAGCTGCCCAAGCAGGGCACAGTCAAAAGCCCGCAGGCACCGCGGCGGCCCGCGCCGTGTTGCAGCCGTTGGTAAGCTGGATCGACAGTGCATTGTGATAGCTGGCCGCACCTAGTTCCCGCACCAGACCGCCGACAGTTGTGCCCACTTCCTGCGGTGTCGGCCGAACTTTCCCGACTCACTCGATCCGCCCAGTGGAAGGTCACGCGTAACCAGCGCCGCTGCGGCTTCGGCAGTTGTACCCGCACGGTCACCCGAGTCCCGTTACTTCCTGCCGCTGGTTCCTTGGAATCCCTCGCGTTTTTTCTCCCGTTCCGAAATCCCTGCGGACCAAGGAGCGTCTCTGCCTCGTCGATCAGGCCATCGGGTGACGAATCAACCGCAAATGTGAGTTCGTCTGCGTAGCGAGTGTAGGCTCACCACCTCGAATCCACCCGGGCTGCCAACATGCGGTCCAGATCCCGGGCGACCAGATTGGCCACATGCGGACTCGTCGGGGCCCCCTGTGGCAGCCGGCCGCGCCGCGTTGGCACCGTCGTTACCGCAGCCAAGCACTCCGCGTTTCACCCGCGCCCGTCGATGGCAGACTGGACCTGCCGCGCAATGATCGACGGAAAGAAGTGCCTTATGCAGAGCGACACGACCCACTGCCGGCCCACATGTTGCCGGGCATTCGTCAAGAGCAACGAGCCCGGCACGCCGCGGTGGGCCCAGTCGGTCACCGAGACCGTATACGTGAGCAGGAAAGAACTCATCGGGTTAGCTCGTGAAATTCCTTTTGGCCAGCAGATCCTGCGTGAGATTTACTAGCAAGTGGGTCTGCTAGATCACTCGGTAATCACTCGCCACTTATTGCCCAATCTTATATGACCCGCCCCAAGCGGCTTACGTCCTTGCTCATGGGTTGCCTTCCTTGAAAAGTCGCCGATAGGCTTCGCCGCTCGGATCAAACAAAACGGCTGCCTGCTACATTGAGGCGCGGGCTTGCTGCTCAAGCCGACCCTTGACCGCCGCGACAGCCTTGTTGTAAAGCCATTGGGGGTTCTGATAGGTAGTTTGGGCGGGCTTGCTCGGTGGCGGCTATGTACTCATCGCCCATGACAAGAAGCTCTCTTCGGGCCCACCCTTTGGGCAGGCTTTCCCTGGTGACCCATGCCCATTTTCTGGATTCGGCACGCGTGTATTGAGGCCACTAC
>Ga0209597_1002615_pt1 | contig 11376 bp, 10 predicted proteins | sample M_140625_MF_Meta_FD_187316 | JGI IMG/M metagenome (GOLD analysis project Ga0209597, IMG submission 187316) | Freshwater microbial communities from Lake Montjoie, Canada to study carbon cycling - M_140625_MF_MetaG (SPAdes) (version 2) | ecosystem: Environmental > Aquatic > Freshwater > Lake...
GAAGAGGAGAAAAGGGGGCATGGGTGAAGTTTAAGGTGAAGAGGGGGATGAAGGGAGAAGGAATTTTAAAGCGGAAGCGGTGGTACGGACGACCCTCTGGGTCGTCCTTGGATGAGCGGGACGCGCATCCGTACCATTTGCTGAACGGAGAGTGATTCGATATCATTTGCTTATGGAAGTCCTCACGGCTCTGATTGCCGATTCGGCCAGTGATTATCAGGGTAAGCTTTGTGTTTTAGGCTCCTTCGACACCATCTGCGCGAGGCAGTACCCCGCGGTACATCCGCACTGTTCGATTGCGCTCAGGCTCCTTTTTCGGACGGGAGACGAGGGGAAGCACACCATTCAGATTTCGTTTATCGATTCGGATGGGAAAGCGATTCTTCCTGAGGGCGGTCCTAGGATTGAGTTCACCATGGGAGAACCGCCAGCGCAGGCGTTTTTTTGGAGTCAGAACTTCATTTTTAATATAGCGGGGTTGCGCTTGCCTAGCCCTGGGCAGTATTCGTTGGATGTTTTGTATGATGGAAAGATTGTTTCGCGGATTCCATTACAGGGGGTTCAGTTGCAGACCCCAACCCCGCAGGGCTGAATTTTGGTAGGGATGCATACCCCTATGCATCCATGTTGATATCTCAACGATCGACGTTCAGCATGGACGGCTAAGGGTAGCCGTCCCTACCGGTTCTCTATTCACCCCTGAATCAATTTTGCCGGATTGACGATTCCGCACCCGTAGAGAGGGTCGAACCCAGCCAAGCCAGCATCGGCAGAGGTTCGGCACAGATGTTCGATTAGATCCTGCTGGGTGCGGAGGGGCGTCTTTCCTCCCATTTTTCGGTGTTTCGCTAGAGCCAGGGCAACTACGCCGGAGATAAATGGGGTAGCCATCGAGGTGCCGCTGAGAGTGGCGTAACTGCGAGGAGGGTAGCAGGAGGTGATCTCATCGCCTGGAGCCACCACATCCACCTGTCGGCCGCGAGATGAGAATTGGGAGAGACGTTTTCGGCGGCCGATCGAACCGACGGCCACCATTTCAGGGAAGCCGGCAGGATAACCCACGGTGTCCAGGTCGGGCCCTTCGTTGCCAGCGGCGGTGATCACGAAGATTCCTTTGGAGATGGCCAGGAGGAGGGCTTGGTGAATCTCTTCGTCCGGTTCGGGACTGCCGAGGCTCATCGATAGGATGTCGGCGCCCTTTTCAACTGCCCACTGGATGCCGGCAACGATGTCTTGGGAGGTGCCAACTCCTTCATCGTTGAGAACCTTAGCTGAGATAATTTTTGACTCAGGTGCAACCCCGACAATGCCGTGGGCATTGCGTCGGGCGGCGATGATCCCGGAGACGTGGGTGCCGTGCCCTTGGGCGTCGTAGGCGGCGGAAGGACTGCGGGTGAAGTCTTGGGCTTTTAGGATGGCAGGTTGCAGGTCGGGATGCTCAAGGGCGATCCCTGTATCAAGGACGCCAACTTTAATACCCTCGCCTTGGGTTTCCTTCCAGAGGGGTGGGATACCGAAAAGCTTGAGCCCCCAATCGATCGTCTCGGCGGTGGCCAGCATGACCTTATCGACCTTGAATGGTGGTAAGCGGTGAATTGGGCGACTCATTTAGCTACCCCCGAGGAGGCAGACACAGCGACGGAGACAGGGTCAGACCCCTCCCATATGGCGAAAAGGTCAGCTGGAATCGGGATTTCACAGAAAATAGGAGAATTTAACCAAAAAAATGATATTTTTGATGAATGTAGGCTATGTCTGGCCATTTCTCGATCAATTACAGAGTCTTTATCGATATAGTTCAAAAATACTCTATCGGGTTGACCGTAGATCTTGTCGTGAACCACTGCGTGTCCGATATGTTCGAAGTGGGCTCGGATCTGGTGGAGGCGACCTGTTTTTGGAGTGGCTTCGACCAAACTGATCTGGCCAATTGTAGGGTGGATACGGGTTCCAACTGTTTTGTACTCGGTTTGTGCTGGGTAGGTGTCGGCAATGACTGCCTGGCGAACATAGATCTGGCTAGGGCGGTGTTTGCCCAGTCGATCGAGAGGCTGATCGATGACCCCTGATTCGGGTGGGCGCCCGTGAACGAGGGCGAGGTAACTTTTTTGTATTTCACGTCGCTGCTGCATTTTGCCGAAGATGGAGGCGTTATCCTTGCCCCGACCGACAAGTAGTAGCCCACTGGTTTCTCGGTCTAGACGACTGATCAGGGAAAGGAATTCATCGGGGTACTCACCGCGAAGCCAGTCGATCAGGGTAAAAGTTCCGTCGGGTCGGGTGGGGTGAACCAGCCAGCCGGCCGGTTTATCGACGATTAGGAAAGAGGAGTGTTCTGTAATGATCGCCGGGTCCATGAGGGCAGATTAGTCCAGATCTAGGGTTGGGTTGAAGTGTAAGATTCGCGATGCGTTGGATGGAGGGAGGGGGTAAAAAGGGGTTATGAAAGCAAAGGAGTTGGCTAAGGAGTGCGACCGAATCTTAAAGACAAAAAAGCTTCGAGACTATCCAGGGGCAAAGAATGGATTGCAGGTGAGCCACAACAAGCCGGTGAAGAAAGTGGGATGGGCGGTGGATGCAGACATGGAGTCGATTCTAAAAGCGGGAAAGGAGAAGGTGGATTTTCTGATCGTGCATCACGGAATCTTTTGGGGAAGTTCGGCGTTGGATCGAAAGATTCGGGCGAAGAGGATTCGGGAGGCAAGGAGATTGGGAGTGGCGATCTATTCCTCCCATCTTCCATTAGATGCCCATCCTGAGTTGGGGAATTCGATCGGGCTGTTGAGGGCTTTGGGTTTGGGTGATTGGAAGCGCAAACCTTTTGGTGTGGCCATGGGGAAGGCGATTGGGTGGAAGGTGGAAGGGGGCAGGTGGAAGTTGAGGGATTTGGTCAACCGGGTCAATCGGGCAACGGGCAGAAAGGCCGTGGTGTTGGGTAGGGGGCCGAGGGTTTGTCGGAGGATCGGAATTGTGACGGGGGGATTTGGGGATTTGGATCAGGTGGTGAAAGCAGGTCTGGACACCCTGATCACGGGAGAGGTGGATTACCCTACGGAGGTAAAGGCCAAGGAGCTAGGTATCAACCTGATTTTGGGTGGGCATCGGGAGACGGAGGTGTTTGGGGTGAAAGCCCTTGTTGGAGGGATAAGGCAGAAAATAAAACAGTTCAGAAAATAGTGATAGCTGCAAAACAATCGCTCCACGGAAAATTAATAGGGAGATTCAAAAACCTTCTTTTGCCCTGTCGTTAGAGCCCAAGAAAAAATATTAATTCCGTAATTAGTGGTTTTGCTGGAGCTGGTAGTGGTGTCAGGCCTGCCGGCATACTGACAGTACTTTCTGGCGATCGGACCTACGGCGTTTGAGTTTGTATCAACCAGTTGGGCAGCGATGTAAAAGCGGTAGTTGACGCTTGAGACGGTTGCCAATCCATAGATCTTAGAAAACCACTCCTCTCGGCCCTGATCGTTCAGGCTGCTCACTCCAGGCACGCCGGTTGTGTTGGTGGAAAAAACCGCATTTAGCTTCCAATTCGCACTATTGGTCCATCCGGTAATACCATAAGTTGAAGAGATAAATGCCAAATGGCTGGGGGTTAGAAAGGGGTAAACTGAGCGAAATCGCATTACACCATTGGTAAAGGCCGAGATCATGTTCGTATTGACCTCGGTGCCTTTCTTGTTGGGGTCCTTGCTGAGTTTGATTCCGCCAGCGAGAGCGGCGAGGACAGGAGCTGGGGCGGTATTGAGGTTGATCTTTCCTCCTGTGCGGTAGATGCCGTTGGCCGATACGCTAGAGGGGTTGCCGATACAGAAAAGATCGAGCAGAGCGGCGGCGGATTGGCCCGTGTTGGGAATTGGCTGAGAGTTAGGAATTGAGCCAAGGTTCGTGAAAGCAAAGCGGGAGTGTTCCGGCCGACCGATGCGTAGAGTCTGTCCTCCTCCGTACATGGGGTTCGCTGCCCAAGTGGTGGTGGCATCGATATCACAGTTTACCCACATGGATGGGTTCGTGATTGAGGTGCTGACCCATTGAATCGGATCAAAGATATTACCCAACTCAAAAATGTTGGTGTAGAGACCAGTAGGGTTAGTCGACAACTGAGCTGAGGATAAATTTTTAGAAGCAATAAGCCCGAGCGGCGACGGATCTTGGGCATCCGTAAACGTGGCGCCAGTAGTCAATGGGGTGTTAGTATCAGACCCATCTGTCCATTTGCCAGGATTTCCCGAGTAAGGGGATCCATTAAACGCGTCTTTTTTTGTTTGAGCAAATCCAAGTCCCCATTCCACGTTTTGATTATAATCGCAGGCACTCAGGTAGCCGGTGTTGGTGTTATTAGTGAAATAAAGGAGCATGCGTGGGTCGCCTGAGGGTGGGACTTTAAAGCTGGTATTGATACCCGCAACGTTATCGTAACGCAGGCCTGGCATACCCCCCGACCAATCATTTGAGTTGAGGGAAATTGTTTTTGCCTTTCTTTCGAACCCGGTATTTGCCCGGCTAGCGATTGCTCCATTGGTCAAAGAAACGACAAACGAATTCGAAATATTGGTACTACCGCTTTGACTGTTAATCCAAATTTTAATTAGCTTTAGAGGGGCATTAATTGGCGGAATTTGAATCGGCGTATTAGTCAAGTCCACCACAATAGGTATCACTAAATTTGTTATATATGCCCCTCCAGAAGGAATGTTGGTTATGGTGATATTTGTGGTTATTGGTGCCGCCACCAATCTCGGGTTGCCTGCGACCAAATTGGTGACGGGGGCATTTGTTGTTGTTGTATTGGTTGTCACGTAAGAATAGCAGGTATCAGCAAAATCATATTTTATTTGATATTTAATTTCAGGAGACTCCAAGGATGAGCAGTTCCAAAACTGCCAGTAGGGGGTTATAGTAACAGCGGTTCCTGCCAAGCTGATCTTGTCAAAAATGATGGTTGGAAGAGGGTAATTGTCGAACCCAGCGATGAGGTTACCAACAGGGGTGTTGGTGGTGGTGGGGTTGGAGTCCGTATCCGCATAATCGATCATGTTGGCGGCCAAAGCGTAAAGATAGTTTGTGCCGTTCATGCCTCCGGCGCGGTTGGTGAAATCAGGAAGGTTATCTTTGATAAAATCCGAAATATTGGTGACAGTTTTTTTGGCAATTACTTGGTTTAGATCCATTTTGAGATAGCCGGAGCATTTGTATCCGACCGGGGTCTTCGATGTTGTTGGGTTCGATACATAAGAAAAAATCCCAGCGGGAATCCAGCTGACCGTTCCGTTGTCTCCCGCGGCGTTGGTGGGTCTCCATTCGCGAAGGCCTGTGGCAAAGTAGCGCAGATCGTTGGTATTGGTTAATACGGATAAATTGGAACTGGCCAAGAGTCCCGGGGTGAAAAAAAGTTTCCTGTTGGTACTATTGGTGAGATTTGCGAGGTTTGCACCGTTGATCACGGAGGCCCCGTTCGTGCGAAGCATGTTAATCAAGCTGATTTCTTCGGGATTGGTTCCCGTGTCGCGGGTGCTGAGGGAACCCATACGTTCGACATCAATTTTGCCGCTGAGATCCTCCATAAACCAGGCGACACGGGCCATCGGAATATTGGTGGTCTTGGTGGTGCCAAGGATTCTTTTGTCCTGGTAAAGATATACCCAGCCGACGGGTAGGGAGGTGCGACCGCCCAAAAGAGGAAGTAAAGTGCAGATCTTGCTTGTGGCTGCTACGGCAGGGTTGGTTGAAAAGCCGTTGGTGGCACCGTTCATAAACGTGGAAATTTCGCTGGCGAACGCTCCTTGTTGGGAATTGGTCCAGCGGATACAGGATTCGATAACATTTGTATCCAGATTCGTCAGGGTTCTGGGGCTGAAGCCCGCATAGTAGGTCCATTTGAGATTTTTAACGGAATTGGGTTGGCCAATGAACAAGTAGCCATCCTCGTTCGTCCAGTCGTTCACGCCAGAGCCACGATAGAGGGTGGTGACAAAATTTGGTCCGCCAGAGGGCTGAATGGCATCGCCCATGGTTTGCTCAGCGCATTTTTCGCCCGCGCTCAGGGCCATTTCGAGTTGTACTGTGCGGCTAAGAGAGCCGGTGGCTTGGCGTTCCAACTTAGCGGAGGCCAGAAATGCCGTAGCCGTCAAAGCTGCCAAGGAGACCAAAGCTAGGACGCTGATCAGAGCGAAGCTGGGAGAAGAAAATGGAGCGGATTTTCTCATGTCCTAATCAATCATTGATTTCCGTGCAATCGACGCGGAATTCATAAGAGCGGGCGTGCTTTTGTAGGTTATCGGTGTTGGTCCAGGCGGAGGGGAAGTTTAGTTTTTGTGCAACATCGTCCGGGTAGAAAGTTAGCTCGAAGTGCATTTTGTTGCCTTGGTAAATTCCATTGATGACACTTGATCCGTAATTAATTATCGAGCTCAGCCCGTTGGGGTAGTTGGTTGAGCCGAAAACCTTGATTTGCAGATTGCAGACATTCCTCGCGAGAATTTCATCGTTGGTGGATACGCTGGGAAATAGAGAGTTTGCTTGTTTGTCTCCAATCCATTTAGTGAAGGCAGGAATTGTGTCGGCATTTGAGATTTTATAGTAACGGTGGAGATTATAGTTTGTTACAGAAAATCCGTTGATATTAACGTTCTTGTCACTAGCAACGTAGTAACCGATCAGCGCAAAATCTGATTCATTGGCTGAACGGGGTGCTCGAGGGATAACTCCAAACAGATAGGATGTGTTGGGAGCCAGATTGGTGGGCATGGTCAGCGCACTGCCGACCACGTTACCTGTGCCGCTAAAGTAGTAAAACGAGATCGGGGAGTTCGTTACGTTAGGTCCCCGCATTGCCGTTCGGGAGCCGTTGGTTCCCCTAAGGGCAAGGCACGAAAAGTCTTTGGCCATTAGTCGACAGGCAGCTCGAGCCTCACGGTTGGCGTCGGTCCGGCGATTCGCGTTGGACCAGGCTTTGGACATCTGGTCTTGCATCCCCACCATCATCAGGAGGACTACGGAAAGGACGGTGGTAGCGGCCATCAACTCGATGAGGGTGAAGGACCCGAAGGATTGTCTAAAATGAAAGATAGCCGGATGATGGCAAGTTTTGTTCATGACTGAGGGATGACTCCTGTAAAAAGAAACTGGACCCGATTTGTATCGCGAAACTTCCCGGGCGTTTCTACCCAGACATCGATCTTTTGCGGATTGCCCATACCGCCGCTTCCGAGCAAGAAAGTTTGGCTGATGATGACTTTGACCACGGCAAAGGCTCCGTTGGTCCCATCCGTGTAAAAAGCGTTTGGTGCGGTGCTAAAGGCGGAGGGTCGGATTAAAATAGGTTTTAATGTGGAGTTGGAACGGACAGTTTCGTCGTAGGCAAGATAGAAGGTGTTGCTAGTGTTTCCACTAAGATTAATTGTTGTATAGTTTTGAGCGTCAAATTTAAATGTGTCTCCTTTTATCTGAATCAGCTTTGCGTAGTTATTATTAGCGTCCTTTGTTGAAAGAGCATCATTGAGGTCTGCTATGATGGTTTGGGCGATGAGGGCGGCTTGGGTAGCTTCGTAGCTTTCTTTGCTCATGTTCAGGCCGAGGGGAAAGAGGGCGATGATGGAGGTGAAGGCAACCGCGGCCACGCCCATGGCGATGACGACTTCGGTGAGACTAAAGGCATATGACTCACGCAAAGGACGCCAAGGATGGGAAGGGGTGATTTGATTTGGAAATGCGAAATGCGCCCCGCGGTTGCGGGACGCGCTTACGCGCGGAATTCGGAATTTGAGAAAAGGGAATTTTGAAAAGCGTTCTTGCATTGAGGCCTTAGCGGACTTGGCGTGAGGTGTGGGAGATGGCTCACGCAAAGGACGCAAAGCCCCGACCGAGTCGGGGTAAAGACGGCAAGGGTTGTTTTTTTGGTCAGAAAAATTCTTCGCGAACGTAGTGGACTTAGCGTGACCCTGCTTCGCTCTTAACTTCGGCGACTCAGGAAGAGCTAGGCAGGGTTGGTTGTTAAATTTCATGTTTATTTGGGATCAGCGGCGAGGGTGGGGATGGTTCGACCAGTGTAGGGGGTGAGGCGGACGGTTTCGAAGTTGGTCATTTTTGAGGTGGGATTGGTCTTTCCTGATGCATCGACTGTTCCTTCGAAAAAGCCAACTCCTGCAATTGTTGAGCCATCCAAAAGACCCCCATCGGATTGGAAAATAATGCCGGGGCAAGTGATGGTGGTGCTATTTGTTTTTGGTGGAATTTGGATCAATGCGGAGACTGAAATCATATTGGTGGTGGTGGTAGTGCTTAGATATTTGGGAAGAAAGGAAATGCCTTGGGGAAGGACGATCCAGCTTGAGACTAGCTTATCGTAAGCTATGGGGGTGGTGTTTGCAGCGATGTTTGCAGCGATCGTGGAGTCCTTGTAAGAAACGACCGCCATCGAGCGGTATTTGTAGGCATCGCCTGATGCGAATGTGCTATCGGGAAAAATAACGGCGGCGTTGGTGCCAGTAGAAATGGCGGTGTTGCGGGCGATTTCGAGGGCGCCCATGACTTGGCTAAGGGCTTGTTTGCGACCACCGCTTCCGGTGAGGCCTTTGAGGGCGGGGACAGCGACAACGGCCAAGAGGCCCATGATGCCGACAACGGCGAGGAGTTCGATCAAAGTGAAGGCCGCCCTGCTTCGCTCAGTCTCGGTAAACCTTGCTGAGCTTCGCAGGGTTTGAATGTGCGAATCCCGCGGTTGCGGGACGCGCCCAGACGCGGGGTGCGAAGGTTGTTTTGAAGAAAAGGTGGCGAACTTAGCGGGGAAGGTAGTTAAGAATGTCACGATTAAGGTATATATACCTTTGATTTACATTGTCAACAGTAGCTTACAAAGTAAATATTGGAAAGTATAATTTAGTATTTAATACTATATTGTACAGCAATTTACATTTTTGGCCAGCTGGTGATCCACTTGTTTGTTCCGCCTGATGTTGTTTGGCCTGCGGTGGACCAAATGAGGGGTGCATTTGTGCCGTTGGAGTTGTAACCGTAGGCATAGCCCCAGGGGTCGATTAGATAAGGGTCTGCGCCAGTTGCGCTGCTGACCATCGCCGGTTTCGGCTCAAAGTAGCGTTTGGTTGACGGGGGGAGATTATACTGGTTGGTCCCGAAGAGTGAATTGAAAAGGGCTTTCCCGGCAGTGCCATACTTGCTGGTAGGGCTTGGGTTAACATCGGAACTTGAGCTTGGGTCGGGCATCGAGTTGGTGGTGGGATAAGCATTACAGTCGGCGTAGTAGCGGTCGCAGGCGGCTTGGAGGGCGGCGACTTCGGCTTTGGCGGTGGAGGTGGCTCCGTGACGGCGAACGGCGCCCGCGGCGCCGAGGGTGAGGCCTGCGAGGATGCCGATGATGGTGATAACGGCGAGGAGTTCGATGAGGGTGAAGGCGGCCCTGCTTCGCTCAGTCACGGTAAACCTTGCTGAGCTTCGCAGGGTTTGAATATGCGAAGGTTTGAATGTGCGAAGGGTGCATGAAGGTTGGTACTTAAAATTCGTAGCGGCCTTAGCGGACTTGGCGTGAGCGAATATTTTCTGGTGGAAAGGAGTGAGAGTGGGTGTAGTCATAGTTATGAACATAACTTCATCTCGCAAATTTCCAAAGGCAAAAAGCAGTTCGTTCACCTTGGTGGAGTTGCTGGTGGTGATCTCGATCATTGGGTTGCTGGCGGGATTGGGTTTGCCAGCGATCAATGGGGCGATTCAGGCGGGGAAGAAGGCAGAGGTGGCCGCGATGGCGGAATCGATCAAGACGGCGGTGAATGCATTTTATGCGGAGTATTCGGCATATCCTTCCAACACGACTGGGAAAACGGATAAAGACTTTTTAGCTTTGATGAGCACAACCAACTCGACGGGGACGAGTGCGCAAAATACACGCGGCATCGCGTTTCTGGAGGTGCCGCCGAAGTTTACCAATTCAACATTGGGACTCGTTACTCCCAGTGGCTTCTATAAAGCGCAATCGAATTTTTTTATTCTAATCGATGCGGAGGGCTTGGGTTATGTGAATCCGAAGTCGGTTTCGGGAACGCTGACGAACGCGAACGTGCCGAGTTCGGTGGCGGTATGGGTAGTGGATCCGAAGGACACAAAAAAAGCGGTAGGGTCGTTTAAGTAGGAAGGCCTATGGCCGAGGGATTAAGAGAGTTAGCAGAAATCGGATAACGGTGGGTGCGTGCCGAGCCAGGCAATCTATTTCCTAGTGTTGCAATAAAATTATTTGGATTAATCTTGGATCTAAAGCGTTGATGATTAGTATATATTTTTAATTTTCATCGAAAAATAAGTGCCATCATATTGTCACAAAAAAGGCCTAGTATCTTTGTAAAAGTCGAGCAATTTGTATGTGTGGTATCACCCGTGATCAAAAGCAGAGCCGATGGGGTGCACTCTGTGCCCGCTCAAATCTTTTCATCCTTACTATCTTCCATCATCCCATCCCGATTTTTTGCGGGAGTGGCAATATTTGCGGGGTTCACTTCCTTTTTATCTTCATCGATCAACGCTCAGACAGTTCTTGCGCAGGGTGACATAGCTTTTGTTCAGTATGATGCTGATAATCCCGACAAGTTCACTTTCGTAAACTTGGTCGATTTGGCTGCTGGTACTGTAATTAATTTCACGGATTGCGGATTTGCCTCGGCTACGACTGGTACCACCACGGAGGGATTCCTGACCTTCACAGTTCCAGTTGGAACAACCTATCTCAAGGGAACAACTTTCACTTGGACGAATGGGATGGTTGTAACAGGGACGCCTTGGAGTTCTGCGGCGCCGACTAACTTTTCCTTCAACGCGAGCGGGGATCAGTTGTTTGCCTTCCAGGGTTCAACATCGAATTGGGTCACACAATCAGGGATTACGCTCATTGCTGGCTTGATCCAAAGAACCACGTGGTTGACCACGGGAGCTGCTGCGGCAGCTACATCTTATCAGCCTTCTGCCCTCTCTACTTCTTATATTACAAGTCTGGCAACCGAGAACGGCTATTTTGCTAACGGTACGGCCACATCCACATCCGTGGTTGTCTCCAACACCAAGGCGCAGTTGCAATCACTGTTATTCGACGGGACTAACAAGTGGTACAACAACGCGACCGGACCACTGACAGCTCCTACCTTCAGCATATCCCTTGGTTCTGTTCCTGTTATTACAGGTGCCGCCACTGCCTCTGCTCTCACCACGACTTACGGTACGGCCTCGTCCCCGCAAAGCTTCAGCATATCCGGCAGTAACTTGACGGCGGATTTGGTGGCGACGGCTCCGACGGGATTTGAGGTTTCTTCCGACGGGTCGACCTACGGTAATACGGCCACTTTCACCCAGTCGGGCGGATCCGCCAGCGGATCGCTG
>Ga0209597_1002617_pt1 | contig 11369 bp, 15 predicted proteins | sample M_140625_MF_Meta_FD_187316 | JGI IMG/M metagenome (GOLD analysis project Ga0209597, IMG submission 187316) | Freshwater microbial communities from Lake Montjoie, Canada to study carbon cycling - M_140625_MF_MetaG (SPAdes) (version 2) | ecosystem: Environmental > Aquatic > Freshwater > Lake...
TAACCAAAATGATTGCCTCACTTCATGATGAAAATAACCACATTACCATCCCAGGATTTTATGATAACGTTGAGGAACTTTCTGCTGCCGAAAGAGCCGAAATGGCTAAAGCGCCTTTTGTATTAGACAATTACAAAAAAGCTTTGGACATTGAAGATGTTTATGGTGAAACTGGTTACGTTACCAACGAGAGAAATTCTGTTCGACCAACATTAGACGTAAACGGAATATGGGGCGGCTACATTGGCGAAGGGGCTAAAACTGTTATTGCTAGCAAGGCATTTGCTAAAATATCCATGCGTTTGGTTCCAAATCAAGATTGGGAAGAAATTACAGAATTGTTCTCAAAACATTTTATAAGTACCGCTCCAAAATCGGTTAAGGTAAAAGTTACGCCGCACCATGGCGGTCAAGGGTATGTTACCCCAATTGACAGCATTGGATACAAAGCAGCCAACAAGGCTTATACCGAAACCTTTGGGGTTCCTGCAATTCCAGTCCGTTCAGGAGGAAGTATTCCAATTGTGGCTTTATTTGAAAAAGAATTAAAATCAAAAACTATCTTAATGGGATTTGGTTTAGATTCGGATGCTATTCATTCGCCTAACGAACATTTTGGTATATTTAATTACTTGAAAGGAATTGAAACTATTCCGTTATTTTACAAATATTTTGTGGAGTTAAATAAATAAATTTATATTAAATTTTAATCTGGGACCAGTTTTCACCGCTTTTAATTCTTCTTATCTGCATTTCGCTCACTCCAAATTGCTTTGCAATCATTTTCAATCGCGTTTTTTGATCTGGCTTGGCTAACAGTTTCTTTATAAGCATTACTTTAGTAACGGTTAATTTTCTGCCATCGGAATTTAAGTTGTGCTCTATTAATTTTTTTTGTGCCTGTATTACAAAAGGACTTTTTCTACTGTGCGCTTCCATTTCTTCTTTAGTAGCCCATTTTAAGTTTCGGTAATCGTCATTATCCCGTTTTCTGTCCAGATGCAAAACATAAGTTTGATCTTCTGAAGTTTTTTGTAAAAAATATTCTGCAACCAATTTAGATATAAACAAATGCTTGTTTTTAATCACGCCATTATTAAAAATTTTATATTTAAATAAACGATATCCGTCTGAGGAACCGCCTTTTAATTCCCTACAAATATTTATATCTTCAACAAAGCTTACCAATCTACCTTTATTGGATACAGCATATCGTAATTTTAATTTATCCTCCACTATAATTTCCCTAAACTCTTCATTTGGATAAATCCGAATAGGCTTCATTAATTCTAGTTTCATCTAAAACTTAATTTAATTTATTAATCTTTAATTTTCAATCAATTCTTTCAATTCCAAGTTATGATTTATGACTTTTAATATATCGTGTTTGTTTCTATTAAAATCCAAAATCACTGCGCCCTCAAAACTCAAAGCTTCTATTTTATTTTCAATCATTTTATTGGGAGAACCAATAAAAAAATGTTCTATTTTATAATATATTTTAAGCAAATTTGATAAATCATCCATGTCATTTACGACAAAAAAGCAATTGTCATATTCTTTGATATTGTCTAAGGAAAACTTCTTTTTATTTGTACAAGAATCAATATCCATCTTTGAAGAATAATAATGCTTAATTAAGGAAGAAAACCCTTTGGAAGTGTCGTATATAAATGTTTTTTTATTCATTTTTTCTAATGTCATTATCTAATAAATTTTTAATCCTAAAACTAAAAATTTAACTATTTCAATCCCGTAAAAGAAAATTAGGCAGTAGTATTTTTAGGTACTATTATTTTTTAAAAAAAAACAGTGAAATACTAATGGGTGAGGATTATTTAATACTAAATAAATAAGATTTATTATTAATCAAACCACTTTAGTAAAATTAATTCAATAAGCTGTTTATTGATTTTTTATTCGCTGAATGGAATAATTAAGAGGTTGAAAGTATCTTTATTGTCGACTAGATTTAAAAATAATCTAAAAGTCTTTTTAGTAAGTTGAAAAATGAATTTTATAGCTAAAATGAAAAAAGGAGCGTAAATAATTGTAAAACTACGTAAAATGTGCTACTTATAGATGAAAATTAACATCGCTTTTTGAAAGAAAATTAATAAAATGCAGTTTATTCCCAAATAGAACTTCTATTGGAAACATAAAGAAAATAATAAAGCAGAATTAAACTAGGTTTAAAGATTCCATTAAAATTGGTCGATTATTCTTACTAACCGGAATCAAATCTTTTCCTATTAAAACAGTTGAATCTTGAATATCAATAATTTTATTCATATTGATAATATAAGATCTGTGAATTTTTAAAAAAGAAGTTTTAGGTAACTTATCTTCAATTTTTTTTAAAGTAGTATGAACTGTATAATTAGTGCCTTCGGCTTTTATCAATATATAATCGCCATTTGCTTGAATGAAATTTATTAAAGAAACTTCAATTTTAATTAATCGTTTATCAATGTTAACATAGATTTCTTTAACAGATGAATCATTTAAATTTAAAGGAGCATGAGAATTTTCTCTTTTAATAGTAATTCTATTAATTGCTTTATTAAATCGTTCTTCAAGAACTGGCTTTATTAAATAATCTGAAATGCAGTTATAATTAAAAGCCTCTAGAGCAAAGTTTTTATCTATAGTTACCAAAATTACTTTAGGCGGATTCTTAATTGTTTCTACAAAATCAAAACCAGAAAAATTAGGCATATGTATATCTAAAAATATTAAATCTACCTTATTAGAATTAAGATATTTAATAGCATCTATTGCATTTGAAAATTGCTCCAATAACAAAAGTTTCTCTGATTTTAGTATTAAAATAGAGAGAACTTCTCTTGCTAATATTTCGTCGTCAATAATTATACATTTAATCATAAAAGTAATTACTTATAATTTTTTTATAAAGTTAGTAATATTTTTTAAAATAGCTTCAAACTCGTTTTTATTTTGTAAATTATAATTTTTTAGATTATGTTCGTATTCATTTGCTATAATATATCCTTTTTCAAGACCTAAAAGCCCTATTTTATGTTTTAATTTATGTAATGCTTCTGCAGCTAATTCATAATTAGAATCTGAAATGCAATTATTGTAATTTTTTAATTGCTCTGGAAACTCATTTTTTAATATCGAAATTAAGGTCTTTACTATCTCTTCTTCTCCACTTGCAATTTGGTTAAAATAATCCAGATTAGGTTGCTCTTCCATTATTGTTTGTGTAAAGTGAAATAAAATGTTGTGCCACTATCTTCTTGACTTTCTACCCATATTTTTTCATTGCTATTGTCTAATATCCTTTTTACAATAGAAAGCCCAATACCTCCTGATTTATCATCGTTATTAACCGATTCGAAGATTTGAAATATCTTTTCTTGATTTTTGTTTGAAATTCCAACACCATTATCTTTAACAGAAAAAACAAACAGGTACTCTTTTTCAACAAAATCAATTTCAACAGTTCCAATTGGTTTGTCGTTAAAATTTATTGCATTACTGATTAAATTCTGAAATAATTGCTGCATCCTAAACATATCATTTCGTATTATCGGTAGTTTATTTTTTATAATGATTTCAATATTAGAAGGAATAAAAATCATATTAATTATATTATTCACCAAATCGTTTAAATCTACATCCTCGTTGAGTATCTTGATTTTATCAATTTTAGAATAGGTTAATATTCCTTGAATGAGGTGGTTCATTTTTTCTACTTTCTTTTGAATTAGAGAGAAATAATCATTCGTTTTTTCATTGAAGTTTTGACCATTATCCTCTTTTATCCAAGTAATTAGAGAATGGATACTTCGCAATGGGGACTTTAAATCGTGGGAAACTATATGGGCATATTCATTTAATGACTGGTTTTGTTTTTCAAGACTTATTAATAATTCTTCTCGTTGCTTATTAATTTTAATAATTTCGATTGTTTGATATTTAATATAATCGGAAGTATTAAAATTATTTAATGTTTCAAAAGCATTACTATCTAAGTTCATAGAATTTAAAATAAATTCTAAGTTTTTATTTATTTCCTTTAAACTATCTGCTTCGGCTCTTAATTTTTGGTTAGCCTCGTAAAGTTCATCCGAACTAATTTTAATCGAATGCTGCAAAATTGCAATTTGATCTTCATAGTTAGTATACGAATCATCAATAGATTCCAAAAACTGATCCATATTATTTAAACCATTTTTTAAATGTTTTCCAATCTGTCTTTTTAGTAATGAATTCATTATTCGCTTATAAGAGTTACAGCCATTGTTTGGTTATGAAAATTTGTTTCCCCATTTTTATCAAATGGAGCTATTTTCCGTAAGAATAAAATCCGGTCATTATAGTAGGACCTCCGAGATTTTCTTTTATATATTTCGATTCTTCTCTAGCATAAGAAACTTCCAGAGCATCCCCATAAAAAACAATTAAGACTATTTCACCTGTTTTTGGATTTTCATTAAATGAAGATAGTGTTTTTTCAAAACGTGCATCATCTCCACGCAATCCTCCTGTAATTGCAATTAGATTATTTAGATTACTTTTTAATCCTTCAATTAATTTATTGCCATCAATCAAGCCATCAGACAATACAAAATGATGTTTCGATTTTTCTTTTGGGAATTTATCCAAAAGTGCTTTTCCTAATAAATCTGGTTGCATATTGAAATTATAAATATTCTCTCTTTCAATAACAAAGGTACTTTTTTCTAACTCAATTGCGGTAACCGAAATAGAATTATCTTGCATAGTTCCTTCTAATATATCTCCTGAGGAGGATCCAAAAATAATATTGTCATAATTAAATTCCTTTTTTATGTTTATTACCCTGTTTTCATCCTCTAACAAATATCGGATTCCAAAAACTAAAACTAAAGGATTTTGTACTTGTACTTTTTCTTGCAAATAATGCCAATCCTCATTATCATTTTTAATAGCTTGAATAATCTTCATATGTTTATTTATTTAACTCAACAAAAAAAGTTATGCCTAATCCAAGTTCACTTTCTATCCAAATAGTACCATTGCAAATCTCGACTATTTTTTTTGCCATAGATAAGCCTAAATCTGTAAATCTATTATTATAATATTTAGAAATTTTAAATATTTGATATTGGTTTTCTTATGCAACAAATCTCCTGTTATCTTTTGTAGAAAAAATATGTTTGTAAGCATATTTTATAATTTCCTATAAATTTTGATGGTTTCTTCTTAAATAGTTCTAAAATTAGAAGTTTTAAAAATATTTTTTCTAACTACATTAATTCATTGCTAGACCAATATTCTAAAGTTTTTTGAACTAAAACTGTATAATCATCGTATTTTAATGGCTTAATAATATATCCTGCAATACCAATTTTATAACAATCGGAAATATCTCTATGATTATTTGAGGTAGTGAAAATTATAATTGGGATTTGTTTTAATACTTCATTATTCTTAATAATTTTTAAAAACTCAATGCCATTTAATTTTGGCATATTTAAATCTAATAGTATAATGTCCGGAATAATTTCTTTTGCATTTAAAATTTTCAAAGCGTTTTCTCCATTATTAGCTTCTATTAATTTATGATTTATGCCAATTTTTTGAATAACCCTATTAAACATCATCACTTCAATAGCGTCATCTTCAACAAAAAGAATATTTAATAACTTAACCATTGATTTGTTATAAATTAATTGATCAAATATTACACATTATTTTTATACTCTAATGTAGACAATCAAATAATCGTTAAAAAAACATTTATTATAGATAAAAAATAATTTATTTCTTACTTTTTAGAATAATCAAAAAAAATACCTCCGAAAAAATTTGGAGGTATTTTATTAATTTAAAAAGAAAAAATTACATGTGTGTCAAAATTTCTTTTTTATAATTATCATATTCTCCTTGAAGAATAAGACCATTATCAAGTAATTTTTTATAGTTTTGAAGTTTTTCAAATAATTCATCTTGCGATAGTTCACTTAATTTTCGTTCACCTGAGGTGCCTTCTAAATTAGTGTCCTCATAGGAAGAATAGGTTGTAGTTGGAAGAATTTCTGCAAAATTAGTAACTTCTTCCGTTGCAACTTCTTCAACAACTGACTGAATATCACTATTTTTATTTTCTTCGGAACCACTTACTCTAGGATTTTTTATTAAATCCAATTGCTCTTTGGCGTATGTATATAACTTTCTAGCTTGCTTTTTAGGCAAATAATCTACTGTGTGTGTTAAATCTGATTTGGTTGTAAATGTATAATCGGCACCAAGAATTCCTTCTTTAACAAAACTTGCAGCGACATCTTCCCAATCGTAATCAATGAATTCCATTGATAATCCCAAGTTTTTTGGTTTACATAAAATAATACGCTTGTTGGTCACCACTATACTATCGGGAAATAAATTAACCGCTGGTTTTTTTTGAACTGCGATATATCCTATTTCTTCGTTAGACATTAAAAGATTTTCCAATTTACCAGTAATCTTTTCAATAGCTTTAGGATCTTGATCTTCGTTTAATATTTTTTTTAGATTCTCAATCATAATTTTTTTAATTTTTTCCTTTTTAAACTCAACAAAAGTAATGCCTAATTTTCTAATTCGATAATTTCCATTTGAGTTTTTTTAGTCAAACTATTAAAAACCAATTCATAGGAATGATTAATAAGTTCTCGCATCATTTTATCCGAAACATCGCTTTTAAAAGCAACTGTGTTCCAATGCACTTTACTCATGTGCCACCCCGGAATTATTGCCTCATATTCAGCTCGAAGTTCTTCGGCTCTTTCTGGATCACACTTTAAATTTAAAGAGGGATTGCCTTCTTCCCATTGGTTTAATGAAGTAAGACAAAACATTTTTCCGCCAACTTTAAAAACCAAAGTTTCTTCATCAAATGGAAAGTGCTCTGTAACTCCTTTTTTAGAAAGGCAAAATTCATAAAATTGTTGGATGTTCATTTTTTCTAAATTACTGCTTTTATCTTAATTCTAAATTATCTTTTCCATCATTTTTTCAGGATGCGCTAATGCTTTAAAACCAAATTTTTCATACAAAAAATGAGCATCAGAGGTTGCTAATCGCCAAATTTTAACTTGTTGTAATTCGGGTTCCGCCAACATTGCGTTTATTAGAAAGGAGGAATAGCCGTTGCCTCTAAACTCCTCAGAAATAAAAACATCCATTACGTAAGCAAAAACAACATAATCTGTTATGACTCTGCAAAAACCAATTTGTTTGTCATTTAAATAAATTCCGAAGCAAAAAGAAGCGGCAATTGTTGCTTGAACTTCTTCTAGAGTCTTTGGTGCTATCCAACTTACATCTCTTAATTCACTTAAAATAAATGGAATATCCAACTTATTTTTGTCTGTTGAAACAGAAATCATATTTTATATAAAATAGGTTTAGATGGGGATGCATCATTTTCAAAGGAAGCAATTTGAAGATTTAAGATATAACTTCCGTCAAAAACGGTATCTTCAACATAAATCATTTCGGTGATAGTGCAATTCAGTCGCGCATCGCTATTTAAAACTTGAATATTTTTAACATTCCAAAAGGCTTTGTGAGCCAATAGTTTACCCTCGTCCTCTTCCCTATCCACACTTGGTAAATCAATTAATAAATGTTGAATTCCAATTTCTCGAATAAAAGTTGCTGCTTCTTCTGTCAAATAAGGTGGATTGGTTTTAGAATAATTCTGATTTTTTTTGCTTTCCAAATTGGGCGAAGTTCTTATGATTATGGCTTCAGGAGATTTTCCATTTAGAGCATTCTCAATTTGAAATTTAGTGATTATTAAATCTTCAAGAATTCTTTCAGGCGCCACCGAAATTAATTCGGCAGTAAAAAAAAACTGTTTCAAACATTGATTAATGCTATAAAATTCTCTAGTAATATGTCCTAAACACTCGGTGTGGGTGCCGTGCCCGTGGGGATTAAAAAAAATAGTATTGAAATTGGTCGAACTTCCTTCGGATACTTTTCCTATCCAATCACCAAAAACTACAGGCTCAATTTCTGGTTTTTCAATATACCACGCTATAGGATTTGCATCGGTATTGGACAATGGAATAGAAATATCAATGGGTTTTGATAGATTAATTTCAAATTTGTTATTTATTATTGCAATCATAATTTAACGAAGATTTTACAGATATTCTAACGCAAATCCTATTGAATTTTTATCAGCGTCAATTTATTCCAAATTTAACAAAAACAAATTACTTGCAATTCCATCACTCAAAAACTTTCCTTTTTTGGTAGTTCTTAAAATATTTTCATCCACAAAAAGAAACTGATCCTGAATGTATTTTGCTGCTTGTTGGTTTAAATAATTTAAATAGGAGTTGCCAAATTCGGCAGCAATTCTATCCAATGAAACTCCCCAAATAGTTCGTAAACCTGTCATTATGTATTCGTTATATCTATCGGTTTTAGAAAGGGTTTCGGTTGTAATTGGCACTTTATTTTCAGAAATAGATTTTAAATACAAAGCATTATTAGACACATTCCAACCTCGTTTTTCTCTGTCATAACTGTGGGCAGAAGGTCCAATTCCGATGTATTTTTTGCCTAACCAATAACTCGAATTGTTTTTAGAAAAAAAATTTTCTTTTCCGAAATTGGATAATTCGTAATGTATGAAATTGTGTTCCGCTAGTTTATCAACTAAAATTTGAAAATGCTCCTGTGCTACCTCATCTTCAGGTTGAGGAATAATTCCTTTTTGAATAAACGAATGCAAAGCTGTTTTTGGTTCCACCGTTAATGCATAGCTAGACAGGTGTGGCACATTGAAAGATAAAGCAGTTTCTATATTTTGGAGCCATTTTTCGTTGCTCATTCCAGGTATTCCATAAATTAAATCGATTGAAATATTGTCGAAATATTGAGTTGCTATTCGCAAACATTCTTTGGCTTCCGCCGAATTATGGGCCCGATTCATCAGCTGCAAATCCTCTTCAAAAAAAGATTGAATTCCGATACTGAGTCGGTTAATTCCAATTTTGGAAAGTTCTATTAAATAGTCGGTAGATAAGTCATCCGGATTGGCTTCAAGTGTAATTTCAGGATTTTGAGCAACCGTATAATTTTTATAAATAGAATCCATTTGCAATTTCAAATCTGCTATTTCCAGTCTGCTAGGCGTTCCTCCTCCAAAATAAATGGTCTCTACAACTTCACTATGAAACTCCTTTTTTCGCATTTCAATTTCTTTGGCTAAAGCAAATACCATCTCGTCTTTCTTCTTCATTGAAGTAGAAAAATGAAAGTCGCAATAATGACACGCTTGCTTGCAAAAAGGAATATGAATGTATATACCAGCCATTTTTTGGTGTTCAGTTTCTAAGTGCTAGCACTATTTTTTTACTCTTTTCTTATTGTCTTTAACAAAAGCATCCCAGCCAGAATAACTTTTCTCGCCAGTGACTTTTCCAGAATTAAAAAAATGACAAACCGCAGCGGCTAAACCATCTGTTGAATCCAGATTTTTCGGTAATTCCTTCAATCCTAATAGTTGTTGGAGCATTTTAGCAACTTGCTCTTTAGTGGCATTTCCGTTTCCGGTGATTGCCATTTTTATTTTTTTAGGTTCGTATTCGGTTATAGGAATATCTCTTGAAAGTCCCGCAGCCATTGCAACGCCTTGTGCTCTGCCTAATTTTAACATTGATTGCACATTTTTACCAAAAAAAGGTGCTTCAATTGCAATTTCATCGGGATTATGTGTGTCAATTAGTTCGATTGTGCGTTCAAAAATGACTTTAAGTTTTTGATAATGGTTGTCGTATTTACTCAAAATCAATTCATTCAACTGAATAAATTCCATTTTCTTATTGATGACTTTTATCAATCCAAATCCCATTATAGTAGTTCCAGGGTCGATTCCTAATATGATGCGTTCGTTTGCCAATTATTTAGTTTCAAGTTAAGGTTCATGTTCAAAGTTTTCTGTTTCTTTGCAACAATGATTTCAATTCCTCACAAATCTAAACAATTAAGCGTTTTTATAATCAAACTTTTGATTGTTATTACAGCATTTTATTTTATTTACAATCAATTGGCAAGTAATGACCAATTAGACTGGGATAAATTTTTGATTCTGTACCAAAAAAACAAATCTGTTGCTTGGATTTCATTTATATTATTTTTTAGTTTTTTGAATCGTTTTTTAGAAATTTTAAAATGGCAAAATCTAGTACAAGTTGTAAAGTCAATTTCATTAAAAGAAGCTACTAAACAAGTTCTTGCTGCATTAACATTGGGAGTTTTTACTCCTGTAGGCGTTGGAGAATATGCAGGAAAAGCATTGTATTTTGAAAAAAAAGATACTAAGAATATTATTTTTTTGAATATACTTTGCAACGGAATTCAAATAGTTGTAACCGTTTTTTTCGGAATTATAGGCATGTTTATTCTAGGATATTGGCTTTGGAGCATTGGGATTATTCTTATTACAATTGCCTTTGTATTGATTTCATTTGTGACAAAAAAAATTAAAATTAAAGGGTATTCTTTAGAGAGCTTATTGTTACATATAGATGAAATTCCTAAAAAAATCCATACTAAAAACTTGATTTTTGGCTTTTGCCGATATATTATTTTTTCACACCAATACTATTTTTTATTTTTTGCATTTGATGTTAATTTGCCTTACACAACTTTAATGGCTACCATAACAACGGTATATTTTCTTGCCTCAATTATACCTAGTTTTCAATTTTTAGATTTCGCTTTAAAAGGAAGTTTGGCTGTTTATTTCTTCGGATTACTTGGAGTTAATGAATGGATAATTATTTTTGTTACTGCTTTAATGTGGTTTTTAAATGTGGCATTGCCTGTTATTATTGGTAGTTATTACGTTCTGAGATTTAAAATATATAAACCATTAATTTCAGATAGTTTGCCTTAAATTTGAATACGAATATAAATTTATTAAGCATGATTGAATTTGTTTTACTCTTGATTTTGTTAATTTATGTGGTTTTTATAGCCCAATTAATTTATGGATTTAACAAAGTGAAAACATTTGAAAAAACGGAATTAAAACCTAAAACTACTTTTTCTATTATTGTTCCTTTTAGAAATGAAGCTAAAAATTTACCGAAACTTTTAAATTCGATTTCAAATCTTAATTATCCTAAAGAGTTGTTTGAAATTATTTTAATAGATGATTTTTCAACAGACACCTCCGAAAAAATTTGTATTCAATGGCGGATGGCTAATGGTCTTATTGAATCCACTTTGTTAGAAAATTTAAGACTTTCTAATTCACCTAAAAAAGATGCTATTTCTAGAGCAGTCCCTATTTTAAAACACGAATGGATGGTTACAACCGATGCAGACTGTGTTGTAAATAAAAACTGGCT
>Ga0209597_1002618_pt1 | contig 11366 bp, 9 predicted proteins | sample M_140625_MF_Meta_FD_187316 | JGI IMG/M metagenome (GOLD analysis project Ga0209597, IMG submission 187316) | Freshwater microbial communities from Lake Montjoie, Canada to study carbon cycling - M_140625_MF_MetaG (SPAdes) (version 2) | ecosystem: Environmental > Aquatic > Freshwater > Lake...
TATGAATGGTCGCCGAAATCGCTGCTCGCGCTGAATACACAAAACTATTTGTATGCTGATCCGGGTGACTGACACATTCCTATGCCGCTTTCTGGACTGACAGATTATCACGTACACACACCGCTTTGCCGACATGCGCAGGGCTGGCCGCTGGATTTTGCGCGGCGGGCTACGGAGCTTGGGCTCGCGGAGCTGGGGTTTGCGGATCACAACCCGATGCACGAGCCCTTCGACGATTGGCGGATGCTGCGCGAAGAGCTGCCACAGTACGTTGCCGCTGTTGAGGATGCGCGGGCTGCGTTTCCAAATTTGTCCATCCGTCTAGGGCTCGAAATGGACTTTCTCGACGGGAGTGAGCCTTGGTGGGAAACTCTGCAAACGCTTGGGCCGTGGGACTTTTGGATTGGCAGTGTGCACTATCTCCCTGGGGGTGTGGAGGTGGATAATCCCAAGTACTTAAGCCGTTATCGGGACGAGGATCCCGAGCTGATTTGGAGCGCGTATTGGAAACAATACGAGCGGTGTATTCGCTCGGGATGGTTTGATTTTGTAGGGCATCCGGATTTGCCCAAGAAGTTTGGATTCCGGCCAAAGGGTGATTTGCGGCGGTTTTATGCGCCTTGTGTGCAAGCGCTTGTAGATACGGGTTTGGCTTATGAAGTGAATACGGCTGGGTTGCGTAAAGACTGTCGCGAGTTGTATCCGGCGCACGGTTTTGTGGCGCTGGCGCGGGAGGCCGGCGTGCCGGTGCTTATCAATTCGGATGCCCATGCGGTGGAGGAGTTGGGCGCGGGATTTGGGGAGGCGGTGCGGTTGTTGAGGGAGGTCGGGTACAGCGAGGTGGTGCGTTTCGAGGGACGGCGTAGGGTGGCGGTGGCGTTGCCGGAGGTGGAGTTATGAGTGGCGGGAGCGGGACGGTGTTACGAGCTCGGGGGCGGGTGCTGGAGTTTGAGAAACGGCCTCGGGTTATGGGGATTGTTAATTTGTCGGAGGACTCGTTTTCTGGGGATGGCATCGCGAATGCGTCTCAGGCGCTGCTTCATGCGGAGCGTCTGCTTGCCGATGGAGCGGATCTTATCGATGTCGGCGCAGAGAGTGCGCGCACGAACCGGGAGCCGGTGAGCGTCGAGGAGGAGACGGAGCGGCTTTGTGCGTTTGTTGAGCTTTGGCGGGAGGCGGGCCATGCGGAGTGGCTTTCCATCAACACGTGGCGGCCGGAGGTGGCGCGCAGGGTGCTCGCGGTCGGGGGCGATTTGTTGAACGACATCGGCGCGTTGCCGGACGGCGAGAATGCGCGGATCTGCGCGGAATTTGGGGCTGCGCTTTTGATCATGCACAGCGTGGGGCAGCCGAAGGTGGCGCACACGCACGTGGGCTATGGGGATGTGATGGGGGCGCTGGAGCGGTTCTTCGCGGAGAAGCTCACACTGGCGGATGCTGCTGGTTTGTCTAAGGACGCGGTGGTGCTGGATCCCGGGATCGATTTTGCAAAACAGAAGGACGACAACTTGCGCATTTACTCGCAATTAGAACGGCTGCATCAGTTTGGGCGGCCCATTCTTTTGCCGGTCTCGCGCAAGACTGTGATTGGCAACGTGCTTGGTTTGGCGAACCCGGCGGAGCGCGACGCGGGAACGGTGGCGTGTATTGTCGCGGGGATGCTGCGGGGCGCGCACCTTTTCCGCGTGCACAACGTGCGAGCAGCGGCGGTGGCGGTACGAACGATTGCGGCGGTGCAGTCGGGGACGCTGAACGCCTTTTGAGGAAGGGTCAAAGACCTCAGCACCTGGGAGCGCGGAGCCCTAGCTCCGCAATGATTAGTTGAGTTTTTGGAGCGTCAAAGCGGAGCTGGGGCTCCGCGGTCCCAGGGGAGAAGGACCAGTTTTCTTTAAGATTTGGCAAGTAAGCTGCGGAGTTATTGCGAGAGGTTACTGCGTGTCTTGCGGCTCAGTGGAGGGCGCGTCGTCGTCGGGTTCGATTTTGTGGCCGCGGGCTTCGAGCATGCGATCAAGACTGGCAACGTCATCGAAGGGGAGGCGTTTGCGTTGGTATTTGCGCCAGACGATGTCGCGCAATTCGATGAGGTCTTCGAGGGGCGCTTCGGTATAATAAGTCCAAACGGCCTCGTTTTTTAATTTGGCCTGGAACTTCCAGCGGCCGCCAAAGCGCTCGGCGCGGGCCTCTCGTTTTTCGCCGTCTTCGGTGACGGATTTCCAGACATGGACGTTTCGCATGGGAACAGGTTGCCTAGGTTGTGGTGAGGTTGCCACGCGAAACGGTGTTGCTTGCGCAAAACGTTGTGAGAGCATCTGCCCGGTGAAGGAAGCGGGCAAAATTATAGCGTATGTGTGCGGTGTACTGGTGCTGGGAGCCTTATTGGCACCGCCGCTTTGGTGGGCGGCGCATGCTATGATGGGAATGGGGTTTTTGCTGGTGCTCCAAAAATTTGGTTTTCAGAAGTATTTTAACCGGAGTGCACTGGTTGCAGCGTTGGTGCTGCTCAAGCCTTTGGTGGGGGCGTTGGGCCTGCGGGGTTGGCGACCGCCGTTGTTTGCGAGGGATACGCATTGGGCGCGGCGGATGGTGTTGGGTGTGGCTTTGGGGGCGGGTGCGATGGCGGTTCTGGCGGGCGTGTATTTGTGGGCGGGCGCGTATGTGTGGAAAGGCGAGGTTTCGTGGAGGGAGGTGGGGGCGGTGCTGGCGTCAGCGGTGGTGGTGGGGGTGTTGGAGGAAAGTGTGTTTCGCGGGGTGTTGGGCGGGTTGGTCGAGCGCGGGATGGGAGTGGGGCGCGAGGGCCGGGCTTTGTGGGTGACGAGCGGGTTGTTTGCGGCGTTGCATTTTCTCAAACCGGATCCGTCGCTAGTGGTGGGCGAGGTGTTTTGGTGGTCGGGATTCGCGTTGCTGCCGCACTTATTTCATCAGTTCACGCAGCCGTTGTTATTGCTGGGCGGGTTTGGGACGCTCCTTGTGTTTGGGCTTTTGTTGGGTCTGGCTGCGCGTAGGACGGGGTCGCTGTGGATGAGCATTGGGTTGCACGGCGGGTTGGTGTTGGTGAAGGGGTTGTTCTCGAAGGGGGCGGACCGAGCGATGGAATGGTGGCCGTGGTCGGGGCCGGAGTTGCAGGTGGGACTGTTACCGGTGCTGGTACTGTTTTTGGTGCTCGGACTGGTGTGGGTGCTGACGCGTGAGAGTCGGGTGGAGGAGCGCGTGAGCAGGGTTGACGCGTGAGCAGGATTTGAGTGTGGATGTTCCACGTGGAACAACTAGCCGGCGCTGATGCGTGATTTGGACCTGACCGCGACGACACCTCGCTCCTTCGCCGCACGCGAGGCGAGGTCGGACGCTCGTGCGCGTTTCCCTCGAAAGGCCGGACCGAACCACTCCGGTTGCTCGAGAGTTTGTAGCTCGGCGATTTGGCGGATCTGGTCTGGGCGATTTGGCGGATTGACGGCTACGACGGCTCAGCATTGGGCTCAAAAGCGTGCCAAACTTGGTTAAAACGCCGGAAATGGCCCTTAAGGGGGTGTTTCTCGTTCCCGGAGGGTCACTATAGCGGAGGAGCGTAACTTTTTGGGGCGATTTGCTGTGGATTCGGGGAGTTCGGGCCCCCACTCCGGTGTTCCACGTGGAACATGCCGCTCGAGCTCGTGCAGTCCGAATGGACAGTCGTCTTGGTGCTCTCGCGGACTTGATGGCCCACCCAAAAGCACAACGGACAAGGTTGGGCCGAAGACGACTTTCGACGCGGTGCGTGCTGGGAATCAAAAGGCGGCGTGGGACCTGAAAGCCGGGCCGCCGATAAATCGCAGGTCTTGGCAGGAAGGCTCCTCGTGCTAAGATGCAGCATTCATGTACACGCTCCCTCTCCAATACGATGTGGTGGTTCTTGGCGCCGGCCACGCGGGGATCGAGGCGGCGTTGGCGGCGGCGCGGCTGGGTTGCTCCACGCTGATGCTGACCCAGAACCTGGATTCCATCGGGCAGATGTCCTGCAACCCGGCTATTGGCGGACAGGCGAAGGGGCAGATTGTTCGGGAGATTGACGCGCTGGGCGGGTTCATGGGTCTCAACACGGACGCGACGGGGATTCAGTTTCGGATGCTGAACGCGAGAAAAGGGCCCAGCGTGCGCTCGCCTCGGGCGCAGTGTGATAAGAAGGCGTATCAGTTTCGGGCGAAAGTAGAGTTGGAGCGGGCCGCGAATTTGACGCTTTGTCAGGGAAATGCGGTGCGGATTTTGCGGGACGAAAACGGGGCGAGCGGAGTGGAGACGACGCTTGGGATGCGAATTTTAGCGAGGTCGGTGGTGGTAACGACTGGAACCTTCATGCGGGGTTTACTGCATGTCGGGTTGCAGAACGCGGTGGGCGGGAGACTGGGGGACGCGGTGTCCACGCTGAGCGATAGCCTTGTGGAACTCGGGTTTGAGGTGGGCCGTTTTAAGACGGGGACGCCTTGTCGGCTCAACGGGCGGAGCATCGATTTTGGAAAGTGTGAGCTGCAGCCTGGCGATGAGGTGGCGCAGCCTTTCAGCAGTCTGCCTGAGCGCATCAACGGCGGGCGGGATGATATTTTCACGCTGAATCGTTGGGAAAACGGAGTGTTCCACGTGGAACAAATGCCCTGTTGGAGCACCTACACCCACGCCGCTACCCACGACATCATCCGCTCCAACCTCCACCAGTCCCCTCTTTATTCCGGGCGCATCGCAGGCGTTGGTCCCCGCTATTGCCCCTCTATTGAAGACAAGGTTGTCAAATTCGCCGACAAGGAACGTCACCAGCTTTACCTCGAACCCGAAGGCCGTCACACCGAGGAATTCTACGTCAACGGTATCTCGACCTCTCTCCCTCTAGAAGTTCAATACGCCTTTATCCACACCGTGCCCGGTCTCGAAAAAGCCGTGATCCTCCGGCCCGGTTACGCAGTGGAATACGACTTTTGTCCGCCCACCCAACTGTATCATACCCTCGAAACTCGCCTGCTCCCCGGCCTCTATTTCGCCGGTCAAATCAATGGCACTTCCGGCTACGAGGAAGCCGCCGGTCAGGGCCTTCTCGCCGGAGCCAATGCCGCCCTAAAAGTGCTGGGCAAGCCGCCCATCATCCTCAGTCGCGCCGATGCCTACCTCGGTGTTCTGGTCGATGATCTCGTCACTCGCGGTACCGAGGAGCCCTACCGTATGTTCACGAGTCGCGCCGAACATCGCCTTCTCCTGCGCCACGACAATGCGGATTTGCGCCTTACGCCCCTCGCTCACGCCGCCGGGCTCGCTGATTTAGAGCGCGCCCAACGTGCCGATGCCCGCCGGCAACAACTTGCCTCCCTCAAGCTCTGGGCTGAAAAGACGCGCGTGGGTGAACTCCGCGTGGCCCAGTGGCTGCGTCGTCCTGAAACCAGTTGGAGCGAATTACCTCAAGAATTGCGCGTGCTTTATCCCGACACGGTGTGGGAGGCGGCGGAGATTGATCTGCGTTACGAGGGCTACATTACTCGGCAATACGCGGCGGTCGAAAAGCTGCGCTCTCAAGACGAGCGGTCTCTGCCGGATGATCTCGATTTTGGGCGAGTGCGTGGGATGCGGGCGGAGGCGCGGCAAAAGTTGGGGAAGGTGCGTCCGGCGACGTTGGGACAGGCGGGACGGATTAGCGGGATCACGCCGGCGGACGTGGCGTTGCTGGCGCTGTTGATCCAAAAGCCGAAAGCGGCGTGGCACGAGGCCATTTTGGAGTGATGCTCGGGCTGGAATGGGGCTGGAATGGAGGGCCCCTCCGCTATAACGACCTTCGTGACACGAGAAAGGCCCCTTCACGGGGCCTTTGCGGCGTTTTGAGCGGTTTTTGGGAGTAAATCCCAGTCCGTGCTACTTCACGGCGGCCCAAACACGGTGGACGTCGTCGTGTTCGTCCAACGATTCCAAAAACTCGCCCACTTCGACCATCTGCTCTTCGGTGAGTTCCGGAAAGGATTTGGGCAGGTACCCCAGCTCAGAGGTGACGATGGTCCAGCCGTGGCCGGAGAGCCATTTCGAGACCGCGTGCAAATCGGTACGCTCGGTGATGAAGCGCACGCCAGTGCGATCGGCGGGAATGTCGTCGTTTTGTTCGTGGGTCAGCGGCTCGAAGTTTTGGGCGCCGGCCTCAATAGCGGCTTCTTCGGGATCGACGCCATCGGGGGCGTGATGGGCTTCAACCAGACCGACGTGATCAAAAAGGAACTTGTTGCTCCCAGGCGAACCGAGCTGGCCCTTTTTGAACAACACCCGCAGTTCGGGCGCGGTTCGGTTATTATTATCCGTAAGAACCTCGACAATGAGCGCCACTTTGTGGGGCGCGTAGCCTTCGAAAGTGACCTCTTCGAGAACCAACTTTTCTTCCCCAAGACCCGCACCTTTCTTAATGGCACGCTCAATGACGTCGCGGGAGACGGAATCCCTGCGCGCCTTTTCAATGGCGGCGAAAAGGCGGGCATTGCCTTCGGGATCGGCGCCTCCCATTTTGGCGGCGACGGAGATTTCCTTCACAAGCTTGCCGGTGGCGGCAGATTTGCGTTTGGCGTTAACTTGACGTTTTGCGAGTAACCACTGGCGGCCCATAAGTGGGAGTAGATTAACAGAAATTTTGATTCAAGGTAAACAGCATTTGCCTTGTGTCCGGAGCCTCGCTGGGATGGTGGGATGACTGCCAAGACCGTCTCCGTCTCGATCCAAACCCGGGGCAAAGGAACCTATGAAATCACCGATGCCATCGCCCAAATTCTGCGCGACTCCGGCGTGCGCACCGGGACCGCTACGGTGTTTGTGCAGCACACCAGCGCGAGTCTGGTGATTTACGAAAATGCGGACCCTTCGGCGCGGGTGGATTTGCACGCGTTCTTTGAGCGGCTCGTGCCGGAGGGCGCGGATTATTTCATCCACACCGCGGAGGGACCGGACGATATGCCGTCGCATTTGCGCATGGTGTTGACGCGCACCAGCGAAGTCATTCCCGTGGCTCAAGGAGCGTTGCAGCTTGGTACGTGGCAGGGCGTTTTCCTGTTCGAGCATCGGCGGGCACCGCATCAGCGAACGGTCGTGGTGAGTGTGCTTGGCGAGTGAGTGTCGCGCGTTTTCAAACGCCTGTTAATTCACTATTTCCCTTCAGCGCGCGCCGCCATTACATTTCGCTTATGCACAAAAATGAGATGCGTCTGGATCCTTTGAGTGGCGAGTGGACCTTGTTTTCCGAAGCACGCGCATTGCAGCCGGCTTCTTCGTCTGTACTGGAAGAGCAGTTGGCGCATGTGGTGAACGATCCGTTTGTGGCGGGGTGCGAACAATACGCGCCGCACACGCTTTTCCAATCGAACAACGCGGATGGCAGTTGGCGAGTGCGGGTCGTGCCAAATCGTGCACCAGTGTTGCGCGTGGAAGGCGACCACGCCCGGCACGCGGACGGCTTCTACGATCGGATGGACGGCGTTGGGGCGCATGAAGTGGTGGTGGAAACCCACGATACGCAGCCTTTGGAGTGCCTTGAAGTGCCCCATATTGAGCAGGTCATTTCGGCGTGGAAATCGCGCATTCAAGACCTCATGCGGGATGTCCGGTTGCGGGCATTTTGCGTGGTCAAAGCCGTGGGAAAACCTGCTGGGGCTTTGGTGCCACACGCCGTCAGTCAGATCATTGCGATGGCCGTGATTCCGGCGCGGTTGAAACGCAAGCTCGAAATCACTCGCGCTTTTTATGAAGTAAAAAAACGCTCCATCTTCGCTGATATTCTCGCCGAAGAAGTCCGCGCCGGTAAACGCATCGTCTATGAAAATCACGGCTTCTGCGTGTTCTGCCCGTACGCCGCACGCGCCCCTTTTGAACTCGCGATTTATCCCAAACGCCAGTCGCCCGACTTTCACGCAATTGCGCCGGATGAAGTCGTGCAGCTCGCCGATGCCCTTAAAGTGGCGCTCTTCAAACTCAACGCCGCGCTGGATCACGCGCCCTACCAACTCGCGCTGGTCACCGCGCCCACTCGAACGTCTCGCCCGGATCACTGGTGTTCGATCGATCAGGATTTTCGGTGGCACATCGAGATTCTCCCGAGACTATATCCGAGCGGCCCTCTGGAGATCGCCACCGCGTCTTGGGTCAACGGAGTCTGGCCGGAAGTTGCCGCCGAGTATTTGCGCGCAATCGCGTTTGAAGATTAGATTGCACCGCTCAAAAACGCTCTACTCCGGCTACGCGTTGTAAGGAAACACCACCCGCTCACATCCCCATTTTGAATCGGCGCGACCTGCCCATTTTTGAACTCGAACAGACGCTTGTAAACACGCTCCGCCGTTGTCCTCGCGTCGTGCTGGAAGCTCCCACTGGCTCGGGAAAATCCACGCAAATCCCCCAAATCCTCCTCGACCACGACCTCCTCGGCGACGGTGAAGTCGTCGTGCTCCAGCCCCGCCGGCTCCCCGCCCGGATGCTCGCCGCACGAGTCGCTTCCGAGCGCAGCAGCCGCGTGGGTGGCGAGGTCGGCTACCAAATCCGCCTGGATCGCGTCGTGTCCAAGGCCACGCGAATCCGCTACGTGACTGAGGGCGTCCTGCTGCGCCAAATGCTCGCTGACCCAACTTTGCGAGGCGTCTCGGCCGTCTGCTTCGACGAGTTTCATGAACGCCATCTCTACGGCGACATCACTCTGGCGCGCGCGCTGGAAATCCAAGAAACCACGCGCCCTGATTTGCTCATCCTCGTCATGTCAGCGACGCTCGAAAGCGACGTCTTGCAGCGCTACATGGCGCCGTGCGAACTGCTCGTTTCCCGCGGCCGCACCTACCCCGTCGACGTGCAATACTTGCCGCGCACTGCGGGCACCGCGCCGGTGTGGGAACTCGTCGCCACGGAGTTTGAACGCCTCGCGCCGCTCACCGAAGGCGACGTGTTGGTCTTCATGCCGGGGAGTTACGAGATCCACCGCACTATCGAGGCGTTGCGCCAAACGCGTGCCGGAAGAGACTGTATCATTTTACCTCTACACGGTGAACTCCCTCCCGCAGAACAAGATCGCGCGATTGAAAAGCAGGCGCGCCGTAAGGTCGTCGTTTCTACCAATGTCGCTGAAACCTCCCTCACCATCGACGGCGTCCGAGTCGTGCTGGATTGTGGGCTCGCGAAAATTGCGCGATTCGATCCGTATCGCGGGATTAACACGCTGTTGAGTTCGCGGATCAGTCGGGCTGCGGCGGACCAGCGGGCGGGGCGGGCTGGGCGGACGGCGCCGGGTCTGTGTTTGCGTTTGTGGACGGAACGCGAGCATGGGGAACGCGCGCTGCAAGAGCTGCCCGAAGTGCGGCGCCTGGATTTGGCGGAGGTCGTTTTAACGCTCAAAGCGGCGGGCGTCGCGGATGTTGAGGCGTTTCGGTGGTTGGAAAAACCGGAGCCCAAGGCGCTCGAACGCGCACTGACGCTTTTGCAGGATCTCGGCGCGCTCGCTGGCGACGGCGCGATCACGGAGCTGGGCCGGCGGATGCTCGCGTTTCCCGTGCATCCTCGTTACGCGCGGATGTTGCTGGCGGCGGACGAGTACGGCTGTGTATCCGAGGCGGCTGAAGTCGCGGCGCTCACGCAGGGGCGGCCGTTGTTGCGCCGTGGCGATTCTAAGCCGCTCACGGCGGCGTTGGGCGAATTGTCGGATGACGAGGTCGGTTCCGACTTCTTTCTTTTGTTAAAGGCGCTCCGCTTTGCGCAGGACGCGCAGTTCGACGTGCGGCGCTGTGAAGGGCCGGGAATTCATGCGGGCGCGGCTCGGGAAGCGGTGGCGTTGGCGGACCAATTTTTGAGCATCGCGCGCGCGGAGGGTTTGCGGATGAATCAGCGTGCGGCCTCGGCTGAGGCGGTGCGGCGGTGCGTGCTGGCGGGCTTTCCGGATCAGGTGGCGTTGCGGATGGACGCGGCGACGTTGCGTTGTCAGTTGGTGCATGGTCGACGGGGAGTGCTTGCGCGCGAGAGTGTTGTGCAGGATACGCCGCTTCTTGTGGCGTGCGAGGTACGCGAAGTCGAGGGACGCGGGGCTGAGCGGCAAGTGTTGCTGACACTCGCGACGGCCGTAAGCGAGGCGTGGTTGCGCGAGCTTTTCCCCGCTGGTTTCGAGGAGCGCGTGGAGGTGGTTTTCGACACCACGCAGCGCCGTGTGATAGGCAGACAAATCGTTCGTTTTCGTGACCTGCTTCTGCGTACCAAGGACACGGATCGAATTCCAGAAGATGCTGCTGCAAGGCTGCTTGCGCTGGAAGTCGAGGCGGGGCGTTGTCCCCTTAAAAGTTGGGACGATTCTGTCGAACAATGGATCGCGCGCGTGAATCTCGTGGCGGAGGGTTACCCCGAACTGGAATTTCCCGCTATTACTCCGGAAGACCGTCTGATGTTGGTCGAACAAATTTGTTTGGGGGCAGTGAGTTACAAGGACATCAAAGAACGTCCGGTGTGGCCCGTGGTGAAGAGCTGGCTATCTCAAGCGCAAAATTCTTTGCTAGAACAGTATGCTCCAGAAAGAATTACGCTTCCAAATGGACGCAAGGCAAAAGTCTTGTATGCGGAAAAAGCGGCACCGACCGTGGCGGTGCGCATTCAGGATTTGTACGGCGTCGAAAACGATTTGCGAATTGCGGGAGGCCGCGTGACTTTGGTCATCGAGGTGCTCGCGCCGAATCAGCGCCCTATCCAAGTGACGCAGAATCTGGCGAATTTTTGGAAGGAAAGTTATCCCAAAATCAAACAGGAGTTGTCGCGAAAATATCCCCGTCACGAGTGGCGCTGAGGAGTTGGACCAGTCGGTTTTGCCACGCGATTTGAAGGTCAGCTAGACGCAAGCCGCGCCCGCGATTTGGCGCGTCGGCGAGGAGGCCCTGCGCCGCTGGATGTGGCAATGCGACAAGCGGCACGCCAAACGTTTGCGCGATGGGCGCGACGGTGTCACGGGCGCAGCGGCCCAGCGTGATGACTTGCTTTAGTCCGATGGCTGTTGCGCGTTCTAATTCTCCGGTAAGGCGTTGCAGGTTCTCGTTCGAACGTAACTCTGCTCGAGTCGGTGCGCGAAACTTGCTGCCATCGTTCGTCGGACACTGCGGAAAAGCGTTACTAAGCACCACGCCGTGGAGCCCCGGCCGCAAGCCGAGTTTCACGAACGTTCCCCCGTCCCACTCGCTCCACGCCGCCTCGGGCACCTCAGCACAACGGGCCGCCGCGAGTGCGCGATACAGCGGGATCCCAGCGCCATCGCCCCAAAACGGAACGCCGCTTTGATCCGCTCCGCGCGGTCCCGGCGCTTCTCCGTAAAGCAGCGTGTGTACAGGGCCCGATTCGGGAGAAAATGCGGGCACGACGCATCCGCGAATTCG
>Ga0209597_1002619_pt1 | contig 11365 bp, 6 predicted proteins | sample M_140625_MF_Meta_FD_187316 | JGI IMG/M metagenome (GOLD analysis project Ga0209597, IMG submission 187316) | Freshwater microbial communities from Lake Montjoie, Canada to study carbon cycling - M_140625_MF_MetaG (SPAdes) (version 2) | ecosystem: Environmental > Aquatic > Freshwater > Lake...
AACTTGTCCATCTTGCCGTCCTTGATGATTGCATGGGCAATCTTGAGGCCGCGGGCGAAGGCGTCCATGCCACCGATATGGGCGTGGAAGAGGTCGACCGGCTCGTGCGATTCGCGACGACGCTTGGCGTCGAAGTTGAGGCCGCCCTTGGTCAAGCCGCCCATCTTGAGGATGCGTAGCATGATGTTCGTCGTGAGGTAGAGGTCGGTCGGGAACTGGTCGGTGTCCCAGCCGACGAGCGTATCGCCGCGATTGGCGTCGACCGAGCCGAGGGCATTCGCGCCCATCGCGACTTCCATCTCATGCTCCATCGTATGACCGGCGAGCGTAGCGTGGTTAGTCTCGAGGTTCAGCTTGAAGTGCTTCAGCAGGCCGTATTCACGGAGGAAGTTAAGGCAGGCAGCCGAATCAGAGTCGTACTGGTGGGTCGAGGGTTCGCGCGGCTTAGGCTCGATCAGGAACTGGCCCTTAAAGCCGATCTTCTTAGCATGGTCGACAGCGAGGTGCAGAAGCGCGGCGAGGTGGTCCAACTCGCGCTTCATGTCGGTGTTGATCAGCGTGGCATAGCCTTCGCGTCCGCCCCAGAAGACGTAACCTTCGCCGCCAAGAGCCTTGGTGGCCTCAAGCGCGTGACGGACTTGACTTGCTCCGTAAGCGAACACGTCGGCGTTGGGCGAGGTGCCCGCGCCCTGCGCGTAGCGCGGGTGGGAAAAGAGGCAGGCCGTACCCCAGAGAAGCTTCTTGCCGGTACCCTTTTGGAAGGCCTTCAGTTCTTTGGTGATACGGGCGAGGTTCGCATGCGTCTCGGTGAGGCTCTTGCCTTCAGGAGAGATGTCGCGGTCATGGAAGCAGTAGAAGTCGATCTGGCACTTCTGGAGGAACTCGAAGAAGACCGGGACACGGCGCAGAGCGTTGTCGAGGGAATCGGAGCCATCATCCCAAGGCATGAGGGCAGTGCCGGCGCCAAAAGGATCAGAGAGGCTATTACGCATCACGTGCCAGTAGGCCGCGGCGAAGCGCATGTGGTCCTTCATCTTCTTCCCGCCGATCTTCTCGTCCGGGTTGTAGTGTTTGAAGGCGAAAGGGTTCTTGGACTTCGATCCTTCGAACTCGATGACCGGGACATTAGGGAAGTGCGACATGACTTATAGGAGGGAGGGTACTGACATTGGAGTCCGCCCCCTTGCTGCCAAGAAAGGAATAGGGCCCTCCTATGAACAAAACGACAGGGTGGGAGTCCGCATACAACTGCGCCTTGCGCCTTTGCAGGCGCCGCCTAAGTTGGCGGTATGGAGGTCGTCCACACCATCCCCGAACTGCGCGCCGCGGTCGCCCTGGCCCGTCAGGCCGGAAAGGCCATCGGCTTCGTGCCGACGATGGGCTGCCTCCATGAAGGCCACCTCAGCCTAATCCGCCGGGCAAAGGAAGAAGCGGCCTTCGTCGTGGTCTCAATCTTCGTCAACCCGACCCAGTTCGGGCCCAGCGAGGACTTCTCAAAATACCCGCGGACCTTCGCGGAAGATCGCGCCGGCTGCGAAGCCGCAGGCGCCAGCCTAATCTTCGTACCCACCGCCGCGGATTTCTACCCGGCCGGCGCTTCGACCTGGGTGGACGTTGATGGCATCTCCGCCAAGCTCTGCGGCGAATTCCGCCCGGGGCACTTTCGCGGAGTGGCCACTGTCGTCGCCATGCTCTTCAATGCCGTGCAGGCCGATGTCGCCGTCTTTGGCCGCAAGGACCTCCAACAGCTCGCGGTGATTAGCCGCATGGTCCGTGATCTGCACATCCCGGTCCGCATCCTCGCGCACGAGACCGTCCGTGAGCCCAACGGCGTGGCGATGAGCTCGCGTAACCGCTACCTCTCCGCCGAACAGTTAACGCAGGCGACCGCCATCCCGGCCGCCATGGCAAAGGCTAAAGCCCTCGCCCAAACTGGCGTCACCGACGCCGTGCGCTTGCGGGACGCGGCCCTTGCCGTCCTAGCAACCCAGCCCGCGCTGAAGCCACAATACTGTGAAGTCGTCGACCTCGAGACGATGGCGCCGGTCGCGTCGATAGCAGGACTCCGCTGCGCCATCGCGATCGCCTGCCATCTGGGCGCGACGCGCCTGATCGACAACACCGACCTTTGATCAGGCGAGACTGAGGTAGACCGCGGCCAGCAGAATCAAGGCGCCGATCAATCGGCGCGTCATGATGCCGCGGCCCACGTGCTTCTCCAAATTGGAGAACCAATGCCCGACAACCCAAACCAGCGCGACGCTCCACAGGCCGCGCGTGTTATATAGGACGTTGGTGACCGTGACCTCGTGGTAGACCGCGATGCAATAGGCGATACCCATGGCCTGAATAGTCAGCAGCAGCCCGCCACCGAAGGCCCAGACGACCATCGGGCGAGGCATCTCACGCAATGGCGCGGAGAAGAACGGAATCAGGGCGAACGACAGCGTACCCACCGTCATGAACATCACCGGGCCGAAATGGCCGAAACCGAAAGCTGGCACCCAGAGCTGCTGCATCACGTCCGTCGCCGCGAAGGCGATCGAGGCCAGGAAGGCGAACCCTACGCTCACAAGCAAACGCTCCCGATTTGCCCGCCACTCGCCGCCCAGCAAGGCCAAGGCTAGCGTCGTCAGGAAAGTAGCCACCCAGAGCTTCCAACCCAGGTGCTCGCCGCCCGTCAGGAGGACCAGGAGCGCGACGAAGACGACCTTGGTGCCGAGCACCGGCGTCGCGATGGAGATGTCGCCACGACTGATCGCGATAAAGGTGAAGACCTGACCGATGAAGAACGCCGTACCCGCTAAGACCGCATGGGTGATGTTGGTCGCCGTGAAGGGCTCACCCCCATGAAGCAGCCAAGTCTGGAAAAGGACGGCCCCCATGAGGTTCACGATGAACAGGACCCGCCAGGGGTGGCCGCCGTCCATAGCCCGTTTGAGGGCCATCGCGGCGAGGGTGTAGCCGACGGCTGAGCAAAGAGGGATGAGGATGGAGGCGGGAGAACGCATCAGGCAGCCCAGAACGAACGCCCTTCCCTCCCCGCTGGCGAGACCGAAGCAAGAAAACCGCCCGCCAGGTCAGCCATGACCTTGCCCCGTGCCCACCTGTGGGTACGCTGGAGTCATGGGGCAATTTTCTTATAAGAACGAGGCTGTCGATCCGCACCGCAAGATTCTCTCCGAGCAACTTGTCATGGACTTGGAGCATGTCTCCGAGGCCCCCTTGCTCGCCCTCGCCAAGCAGATTCCTGGCGGCTACATCCACCGCAAACCCTTCCTGCGCGATGCCAAGTGGCTATTCAAGAAACGCCTCGCCCATCTGGCCTTGGACGCGGCAGCCATCGCCGAGCACCTTCCTTGGTACGCCGAAGCTCTGAAGTGCGAAAAGGCGAAGCTACTCGAACACCTAGACGAACTCGCTGGCGTCATCGGCGGGCCGCGCGCCGCCCTGCTCTGCGTTCTTTGGAATAATAAGGCTGAACAGAAGGACGCCGCCCTGCCTGCCGACCTCCTCCCGCGCGTGCTGGCCAACGCCAAGGCACAGGCCGGCAAGCCTGATACCAAGGCCTGGAAGTCGACCATGGCCAAGCTCGGTGGCGCGACGGAAAAAGAACCACTCGACTCCGTCGATCCCCTCGACTCTGCCGGCAAGACTGTGCGACGGCTGCTGCAGGAACTCTCCCAAGGTAAAGCCGCCCGTGAAAACGAAGGACGACAGATTCGTCGCCAGCATACCAATGAACTCGAAGCAAAGGATACCGAGATCCGTAAGGCCCGCGAGGATGCGGGACGTCAGGCCCAGGAAGCCGCCAAGCAAGCCGCCGCACTCGACGCGAACATCGTGGCCCTGCAAGCCAAGCTGACTGCGGAAGAAATCGAAGTCGCCCGCCTGCGGGGCGAGCTGGATCGCGCCCGCGAACACGTGGCCAAAAAGGCCCGCGAGATCGCCGAAGAACTCCTCTCCGAGGAGATTCGCCCTTGGTTGGCCGACGCGCGCACCTTGAAGTCCGCTTCCGAAGAAGTGGCCAAGCTACGCCAACTCACCACGGAGACCGTCGAGAAGGTCCGCAAGGCCCAGCGCGACGCCGACCCCTTCCTCGCCAAGGAACACGAGCTGCGCCAAGCCATCCCGCAGATGGAAGAGATGCTCAAACTACTCCGCCGCTACCTGCGTACCGCCGGGCAGGCCTTACCGGAAGTCGTCACCCTCGAGAAGCGCCTCACGGAGCACATCGAGAAAGTCCGCTACGAACTCGAGAAGCGCGACCAGCCCTCCGACCCCTTCCTCGAGCGCATCTCGGCCAAAATCAATGGCGCCGATGCGCGTGAGTTGAAATCAATCGAAAGCGCCCTCCTCCATGCCGAGGAATCCGGCCTCGTCGACTCGCGACACGCGGACCTTTATCGCCGCGACATCCATCGCCGAAGATCCTACATGGCGGACCGCGCGTTCCATGAACAAAAGCAGTCTGGGCCGCTCGCCTTGCTCGAGCGTGCCGTGGCCACGGGTGAGAAGGCTCGCCTCGCCCTCGACGCCAACAACTTTGCCTGCCTCCGCCAGAATTACCTCGGCCTACGCCTACCAACAAAAAAGAACGCCCAAGGCGAAAGCCGCTTCCTGCTCGACACCGCCGCCCGCCAGAAAGTGGTGCAACTCGCCGAGAAGCTGGCCGACGACGCACCCGGACTGCATGTCTGGGTAAGCTTCGACGGGCAGCCGACCGCACTCAAGACGACGAACTCACGCGTGCGGGTCACCTTCAGCCGCGCCGGAGCCAAGGCCGACCATGACATCATGGATCTAGTGGCCAAGGACAAGACCGTGGACGCGCCCTGGTTCGTCGTCAGTGACGACATCGAAGTGCGTGACGCGACCGCCCGCGAAGGTGCCTACATCATCTACAACGACGCGCTGATTCAACTGCTGGTGAACCGCGGCATCCGCGCCTAAACAAGACGGGCGCATCGTGTGATGCGCCCGTAAGGAAAGAAGCCAAACTCCTGCTTATTTCTTCTTCTTAGGGGAAGGCGTCGGGGCAGTTAAAGGAGTCGGCAACACGCCCACGAAACCGTCGGCCTTGAGGCCAGGATGGAACATATTGTTGGAGTACTTGCTGGGGATCCACTCTACGAGCGGGGTGACGTCGGCCTTCGCAGGTACTTCGAGGCTTAGGCCCCAGAAGACGCCGTTGACGAGCAGGCGGCGAAGCGACTCGTCCTTGAGGTCGGTGGCCGCTCCCATCGTGGTGGTCAGCACGCGGTTCTTGGTGCCGGCGGTGTTGGTGACCTCGCGGATCCAGGCCACGGGCATCGCGGGGGAATTCACGCCCTGCTCCTTCTTATCTTTAGTATTCTTGGATCGTTCGCTCAAAGGGTCTTCGGGATTCATGCCCTTGAGCACGAGACCGCGAAGAAGGACCTGCACGTCGGTCGGAGGATTGGCCTCGTAGACATCGGTGTCGCCGAAGATTTGGCCGACGCCGTTGAGGACGGCGAGCTTTTCGGCACCGGGCTCGATGGCCGTGCGGGTGGCCTCGGACTTATGGTTACCCCAGTGGCTGACCCAAGTCTCGCCGAGTACTTTACGGCCGAATCCACCTTCATTGTTCCAGTTATAGGCGACGAAGGCGCTTTCATTCGGGATGCCCGCGAAAGCGTGGGTGCTGGTACGGGTAGCGACGATCGGCACGCCGCGCTTGATGGCGGCGGCGAACTTGGCGAGGGCGGCTTCGTTCCACTTGCGGAAACGTAGCCCGAGCACGAGGGCGTCGGCGGTGTCGAGGGCCTCGGGCTTGCCGAGGGAGGCAACGTTATTCGGGTTGATCACGCCGTCGTCATGGGAGAAGAGGACGGTGCACTTGAAGCCATGGCGCTCGGAGAGAATGCGGGCGATCATTGGTAGGGCTTCTTCGGAGCGGTATTCTTCGTCGCCCGCGAGCAGCACGATGTGTTTACCAACGCCCGGGCCTTTACCTGCAGGGAACTCGAGCCAACCGAGGCCAGAGGTGAACGCCTCCGCGGCGACGGCCGGGAGTGCGAGGACAAAGGCCGCCAAGGCAGCCCAGAGGTGGAGATGACGCTTCATGGGGTAAGTCTAAAGAGATTGCCCCGACGATGGCGGGATTCAAGCGCCCTATTAGGCGACTCCCGCATCATTTCCGCTCATTCGCCCCATCCTTCTTCGCCGGAACCGAAGAAAAGGGGTCAGGCCGAATCGTCTCACGACGACCGTCGGAATAAGTCGTAATCTGGTTACCGAAGGGATCAGTGCGCGTCGTCGCGCGGGTACCGTCGCTATAATTGGTGGACGATCCTCCAAACGGATCGGGGCGAGTCGTGGCCGTCACCCCGTTGCTGTAACGGGTCGTGGAACCGCCGAAAGGGTCGGTACGCGTCGTCGCTGTGACGCCGTTACTGTAGCGCGTGGCAGAGCCGCCGAAGGAGTCTGGCGTCGTCACGGCGGTCACGCCATTGTCGTAACGGGTCTGGGTGCGACCGAAGACATCCGTACCCTTCACGCCGGACTTAGGGGCTTCGCCGCTGCGCGGTGCGAGCTTCACTTCCGCCGCTGGCTTGGCTTCGGGCTTCGACTCCGCCTTCACTTCGGCGCGATCCGCGTCCTTGCGGGCGATCTCTTTCTTTGAATCGGCTGGCGCGGCGAAGAGTATCGCGACGCCTAGGGCTCCGAGGAGAAGGAAAGTCTTCATGGGGATAATTCTATTAGAAACCAATGAGGTCGGGACGCAAGCCGCGGCCTCGTGAAAACAAGAAGGGCGGGCGCCTTGCGGTGCCCGCCCTTCCGTTGGTGCGACCTAAGTCGCTTAGGCGATGACCTTTTCGACAACCTTGCCGAAGTTATCGGTGAGGCGGAAGTCACGGCCGTTGTAGCGGAACGTGAGCTTGGTGTGGTCGAAGCCGAGGAGGCGCAGAATCGTGGCATGCAGGTCATGCACGTCGACGCCGTCAGCAGCGACCTGGGAGCCGATTTCGTCGGTCTCTCCGTAGTGCATGCCGCCCTTGACGCCGCCACCAGCCATCCAGCAGCAGAAAGCCTTGGAGTGGTGGTCGCGACCGGAAGCCTGATTGACGCGTCCCGCGGTGGTCGGGGTGCGGCCGAATTCTCCGCCCCAGATGATGAGAGTCTGGTCGAGGAGACCGCGCTGCTTGAGGTCGGCGATGAGGGCGGCAGCCGGGCCGTCGATGGCTTCAGCCTTCCCAGCGATCGCCGTGAAGAGGTTAGTGTGGTGGTCCCAGCCGCCGGCCTCGACCTGAACGAAACGGACACCGCGTTCGACGAGGCGACGGGCGCAGAGGAGCTTGGCGCCGAGGTCGGACTTGCCGTACATCTCGCGGGTCTTTTCGGACTCCTTGGAGATGTCGAAGGCGTCGGTCGCGGCGGTCTGCATGCGGAACGCGAGCTCGAAGGACTCGATACGGGCCTCAAGCTGTTCGTCCTTCTGGACGGTCTGCATGTGGCGCTCATTCAGCTGACGGACGAGGTCGAGCTGCTTGCGCTGCGCGTCCTGCGTGGTGAATTCGCTCTGGAGGTTGGCGATGATCTTGTTCGCCGGAGCGCCCGGACGGAACGAGGTGTTCGCGCCTTGGAAGAGGGATGGCAGGAAGGCCGAAGCGCGAGCGTCGGAGCTGCCGCCGAGGGAGACGAAGCCGGGGAGATCCTGGCTTTCGGTGCCGAGACCGTAGAGGACCCAGGCGCCGAGGGAAGGCTTGGAGAGGATCGCCGAGCCGGTGTGCATCAGCTTGGCGGCCGGACCGTGAGCCGGGATGCCTTGGTTGAGCGAGCGGATGACGCACATCTCGTCGGCCACGCCCTGGAGCTTCGGGAAGATCTCGCTGATCTCGAGGCCGGACTTGCCGGACTTCTTAAACTCGAAAGGCGTCGGGAAGAGCACGCCGTTCATGCCGGAGGCGGACATGTCAGCGAGCTCCTTCATCTTCGGCTTCGGATCGAAGGTGTCGAGGTGCGAGGGAGCGCCGCCTGCGAAGATGTGAATGACGTGCTTGGCCTTAGCGGCGAGCGGAGCCTTGCGAGGCTTGAGGTTGGCCATGACCTCGGCGTGAGCGTCGCTGACCATGTACTCGGACACCATGGCACCGAAGGCGAGGGTACCCATGCCGAGACCGGTCTGGCGCAGGAAGTCTCGACGGGAGTTGGGGGTCGGCACGTAATTGCCGCAGCTGGAGTCTTTCATTGGGATGATTTGGTTAGGGATAAATATGGGGGGTGATTTTGAGTATTCAAACTAGATTGCTACAGTAAGGTGATCAATTCAGGTAAACGAATTCGTTCGAGCAGACCATCGACTGGGCCAGCATGACCCAGGGGTTAGAAGGCACCTTACGATCGACCTTTTCCGTGTTATTCACGATTTTTCCGCCTTGAACCGAGGTTTCAATCTTCACCTCGGGGGCGGCCGGACCCTTGGCCGTGGCGACCTGGGCGGACTTAGCTTTAACCTGCTTCTCGGCGCGAGACTTGGCGGTCTTGGCTTCCTTAGAGGAGAGCCGGCCAGACGGCTCATCGATGTAGCCAGCGATGCGCAACACGAACTCGCGGGCGATTTGGCGCTCCTGCACGGTCGGAGAGCGCTGATACATGATGCGATAGAGCTGCGAGATTCTTTCGTCGTCCGAAGTAGCCTTAGCCATCTCGGCGCGAGAATTGACATTGCGGGCGACCTCGACCGCGAGCGGGTTGTTCATGAAGAACAGGGCCTGCTGCGGGACGATAGTCGAGCCGCGGGTCGAGTTTGCCATGTTGGGGTCGGCGAAGTCGAACTGGGACTGGAACTCGCTGAGCTTGTCGCGATCGATGAAGCCGTAGATGGTGCGACGATAGCTGTAGGGCTCGTCAGTAATATTCACCGCGCGGCCGCCGAGGGCGCGGTCAAGCTTGCCGGAGAGAAGCAGCATCGAATCGCGGATGGACTCGAAGTCCAGGCGACGGAGGTTAGCATGCCAGAGCAGCTTATTGGCTGCGTCGATCTTCATGGGATCGACTGATGCCTTCTGCGCGACGAGCGGGTTGGAATTCGGGTTAGCCGATTGACGGTAGGCCGCCGAGAGCAGGATCTTCTTGTGCATCTTTTTGATCGACCAGCCGCCTTCGACGAAGGTGGTGGCCATCCAGTCGAGGAGCTCGGGGTGGCTCGGGAGTTCAGACATATTGCCGAAGTCGTCCGGCGTGGTGACGATGCCGACGCCGAAGTGGTGCATCCAGAGCCGATTCACTAGGACGCGGGCCGTGAGCGGATTGGTGCGACTGGCGATAGCTAGGGCGAGTTCGCGTCGGCCGCTACCTTCGTAGAACGGGAGACGGTCGGGACCGGCGAGCACTTCGAGGAATTGGCGAGGGGCCACCGGGCCGCGCTTGTTACGGTCGCCACGGATATAGACGTAACTGTCTCGGGGCTTCTCGACGTCGGTAATCACCATCGCAGTACCGGGGCCGCCGGGGTGCGTAATGTCGAGCGCGTTGATGTCGGAGAACTTGAAGTACTTCGCGGGCTTGCTGTTGTTAACGAAGGTGGAGGCGATTGGCACCTGCCAGTTATCACAGAAATCGCGGCTCTCGGTCACACGCTCGAGCAGCGAGACGGTGGAGATGTCCTCGACATTGGGCAGGGGCCAAGGGAAGGCGGCAAGCTGAGCGACGGCGGGGTTGTCCTTATCACCCTTGCGGCCCGGCTGACTGCGCAGCTGGATGTGCGCGACAATCTTATCGTGGTTCTTCTTGAACATCGCCTGGTAAGCGAAGGCGACTTCCTCGAGGGACTTCGGCTTAAGCCCGCGGAGACCTTCGGCGACGAGCGGGTTGACCGGGTTCTTCTTATCGGCCAGCGCGGCTTCGATGATCGCGGGGGCCTGCTTCTCGAAATTGTCTGGGCTGACCTTCTTGAGGCGGACAAGCAGCCCGGTGATTGGGTGCTCGGGGCGGGAGACGGACGACGCGAAGGACGGATCCAGCTCGCGGTTCTGGCCGAGGTCGAACTTCTTCAGGATATCGAAGCCCGCAGAACTGCGGAAGCCTCCGACCAGCGAGGCGAGGGCGCGCGGAGCGAACTCGCGATGGAAGACAGCCTGCATGCCAGCGAGGTGCTTGTAGTAGCCGCCAGCGGTGGTGTTGATCAGGCCGGCGAGCTTCTTCTCGTAGTCGGCGCGATAGGCGTTGGTCGGCGCGTTCTTTCCGATGAGAAGCGGATCACGGACGACCGGATTCTGCTGCGGTTCGATGACAGAGGCAAAGATGCCGTGAAGGGAGTAGTAGTCGGCGGCCGGGATCGGGTCGAACTTGTGGTCATGACAACGCGAGCAGGATACGGTCAGGCCAAGGAAGCCTTTGGTCGTCGCGTCGATGCGCTCGTCGATGGTGTCGTCATTGTTCTGGAAACGCTTCCCAACGGTGATGAAGCCGAGGGCGGCGAGGCGCGCATCGTCCTTGGCCAGGTCCGGCAGACGATCGGCGGCAAGCTGCTCGATAATGAACTGATCGTAGGGCTTATCGGAGTTGAACGCATCGATGACGTAGTCGCGATAGGTCCACGAAGCATCGAAGGTCTCGATTGTGCCGTTTTTCTTAAGCCCCTTCGTGTCGGAGTAACGGGCGGTGTCGAGCCAGTGACGGGCCCAGCGCTCGCCGTAGTGAGGGGAAGCCAGCAAGCGGTCGACGGTGCGCTCGACGACGGCGCCCACGGCGCGGCCGGGCTGGCCTTTCCGGGCAGCCATGTTGTCCATGGCGAGGGCGGAGTCGTATTCGCGAGAGAAGGATTCGACTTCGTTGCTGGTGGGCGGGAGGCCGATCAAATCGTAGGAAAGGCGGCGGAGGAGGGATTCGCCGTCCGTGGCGGGACTGGGCTTGAGGCCCTTCTCATCGAGCTTCGCGAGCACGAAGGCATCGACTTCGTTCTGGCACCAGGCGGCGTTGCTGAGCTTGGTCGGCACGGCGTATTCACGGACCGGCTGGAAAGCCCAGTGGCTGCGCGCCTTGTCGGAAAGACCGGTGAGCTTGGTGGCGCCGGCACCAATCGGAGCGGGTGCGCCCATCTTAACCCACTGCTCGAGCGTCGCGATCTGCGCGTCGGAAAGCTTGGCGCCCTTCTTTCGCGGCGGCATCGAAAGCTCTGGGTCGGACTGGTGAACGGCGACGATCATCAGGGATTTCTTGAGATCACCCGGCACGACCGCCGGGCCTAGGTCACCCCCGGCGAGCATGCCCGTACGGGAATCCATAATCAGACCGCCCTTGGAGACACCTTTCTCCTTCGAGTGACATTCATAGCAACGCTCGGTGAGGATTGGGCGGACGTTCTTCTCGAAGAATTCTAGGCCGGCCGGATCCATCTTGG
>Ga0209597_1002627_pt1 | contig 11349 bp, 12 predicted proteins | sample M_140625_MF_Meta_FD_187316 | JGI IMG/M metagenome (GOLD analysis project Ga0209597, IMG submission 187316) | Freshwater microbial communities from Lake Montjoie, Canada to study carbon cycling - M_140625_MF_MetaG (SPAdes) (version 2) | ecosystem: Environmental > Aquatic > Freshwater > Lake...
CCTCCCTCTTTGCTTCGCAGCAGTTCACCATGCCAGCAGATCCCCAAAGCTGAGGGGCACATCGCCGGCTTAAGCCTTGGCGATGATGCCCCTCAGCTCCTCCATCGCCGCGCTTCCCGCATCGATCGCCATCCCGCTGGCATCCTTGACAGCGCTATGCTGGGCGTAGTCTTCGAAGACCTGCTTCTTGCGTTCGATGAGCAGCACGAGGGCTTCGTCGACGGTGCCTTTGGCGATCAGCCGGTGGGCGTTGACCTTGCGGGTCTGGCCCATGCGTCGAACACGGGCGATGGCCTGTCGTTCAGTCGAGGGTTTGAATTGGGGCTCCATCAGAATAACGACTTGGGCACACTGGAGATTGATACCGACGCCACCGGCCTCGATCTGCAGGGCCAGGACGCCGAAGCCTTCCTTGGCGGCGAAACGGTCGAGCACGAGCTGACGTTCTTCCGCGCTGATTGAACCATGAATCTGCGGGCATCCCCCGACCACGGTACTGACGTCATCCAATACCTGACGGAAGAACGAGAACACGGCGATCTTGCGTCCGTCTTCCTTATACCCCTCGAGCAGCTCGCGCAGGCGATCAAACTTAGCCGACTGCTGACCACCGGCACCGATGGTCGCAGCCAAGCGCTTGTGCATGAGATTATCCTGACTCATCCGGTAAGCCTCGATATCCGCCGGTTCGAGCGGGATGACTTCGTCGGTTTCGGTAAGGTCAGGCAGTTCGGTCAGGACGTCGGCCTGCGTTCGACGTAGATAGACCGGAGCGAGCTGGGTCCGGACTTCGGCCGGCGCCGGACGCACCTGCTTCAGGAGCGAGGCCACCTCTGCGCTGACCTTCGGTTGGACGGTCGTGACGAGAAATTGAAGTTCACTCAGGCGGTTCTCCAGCGCGGTGCCCGACATGAAGACGACGTGCTCAGTCTGCCCGCACAGCCGGACGACCGACTGGGTCCGCTGGGCCTCGGGGTTCTTGACCGAGTGGGCTTCGTCGACGGCCAACAGGTCGATGGCGGTAATCTTATCCACCAGGCGTCCGAGCGTCGTGTAGGTCGTGATGGCCACCCCGCCCTCGCGCTGCCACTGATCCAGCTCGTCGTCGCGATCGAAGCCATGGACCACGATCGGATTGAGCTTGGTGTGTTTCTTCACCTCGCGCTCCCAGTTGATCAGCACGCTATTCGGGGCGACCACGAAGAAATGCTTCTTCCCCTGGGTCGCTAGGTGGCACATCGCCGCCAGCACCTGGATGGTCTTACCCAAGCCCATGTCATCCCCTAAGAGTACGCGCTTCTGGCAGACGATGTATTGGGTGCCAAACTGCTGGTAGCGACGAAGGTTAGCAGTCAGCAGACGGAGGTCGACCTGCGTGGCCTCGACGGCATCGGCAATCTCGGCGGGCAGGCCGCCACGCATATCTGGACCCGCCAACGAACCTTTCGCGACCACCCGGGCCGGCAGCACGCTTTCGAGCAAAGCGATGAACGTCGCGGCATTCCCCGCATAACGTTTCCAGGTCTCCGCGAAATCGATCGTGAGACGCTCCGCATAATCGGACAGATTTCGGGCCTCGGCGTTCACCCAGCGGAATTCGGCCGCCAGCTGACTCGTCGAGCGGGCTAGGTCTGCCTGGGAGCCCAAGGAGAACAAATGGTCCCGAACCCGAGTCTTGGCCCGCAGTTCCTGCAGACGCTCGCCGGTCTCGACGTAGCGGATCTGCGCTTCCTCGGTACGGGTCGAGACCTCGCGGACCAGCGTCTCATATTTAGCCAAGGCCACTAGTAAGCGGCCATCCGAGGGACGACGGTTATCCGGATCAGGCAGCAAGCGAACGTGCGCCCGCGCCGATTCGTAAAATTTCTCATAGGCTGCGATGGCCGCCGAAGCCGTCACGTCACCGATGCCGCGGTAGTTCTGAAGCGTCCGGACGGAATGCGGCGAAAGATCGGCCACCATCCTAAAGCCCACCGACTGCAAAGGACCCACCGACGCTCCGTAATCCTTCAGCTCGGCGATCGGCGTCTCCTGCATCTTCCTCAACGCGGACTCCTGGATGACCGCCTCCGTCGCCGCGATGATCTCCGCCCGGGCCTTCGGCAACACCTGAGTCAGCCGCTTTACCTGCTCCGAGGCAAAACCAGCATCCGCATGCACCCCACCCCGCCCAGACCGGACCTGCATGGCCCGCCCGACCCCGGCGAAGTATTGTGAAATCCTTTTGAACATACCCTCAGCCCACTTTGCCTGCCTTGGCCCACCCCGCCAGCGCTAACGTGTACCAACGGGTAGGGATGCGATGACATCGCATCCGCTGCGTTAGTGTAGGGACGACAGGCCTGTTCATCCGGGGGCGGTCAAGGGAGCCGCACCTAAAGTTGGCATCACGTATCCTTACCGTCGCCCCACATGTCCCGCTTCCGCTTGGCGCGGCGTTCCTCGAGGTACTTCTCGTAGGCCTTTTGGAGGGCGGCGGGGCTTTCGGGGGTGAGGCCGTGCCTGATGGCATCGACGATGGAGAAATGGTTTCGATCCATGACCTTCACGAGGCCATGGATGCAACGCATGAGCTGGCGGCTGGTGAGCTGGGCGTCTTCGAGCGGAAATTCGACGATCGCTCGGATCTCGCCGTCCTCGGCGTCGTATTCGAACTGCACCATCTTGGACATGAGGCTGATCTGCAGGAGCGACTGCATGAGCGCGAGTTTCTGGAATGAACCCGCGGTCGCCGGGAAGTGATATACCTCGGGGGCGATGACCTTAAGGTAGCAGCCTTCTTCCTCAAGGGCGACGACGAGGTTGATGTGATGGTGGCGTGCGCCAGGCTGCATGTACTTCTTGGTCGGCAGACGCATGCGGAGGTGCTGCTTCCCTTCCTTGTGCAGGTATTCAAGGCCCTCCAGATCGAGGAACTCGGTGATTTTCTTCAGCGTGGTGGACATGGAAAGGGCTTCAGAGCGGAGGTTGGGCGCCGTCCTCATCCGACGAGGAGTCCGAACCAAGCTGACGCAGGCGTTCGTTGCGTCGCTCGCGCAGGAAGCGCTCATAGTTCTGGCGCAATTCGCTCGGCTTTTCCAACGGGATACCCCCGGTGATGGCGTCGTGGATGGCGGTGTGATATTCCTCCAAGGCGTCGGTGAGCGTATAGACCGAGCGCATGAGCTGCTGACGCGTGAGATCGGCGTCTTCCAGGGCGAACTCCACGATGGCCTGGATCTCGCCTTCGTCCGGGTCGTATTCGAACTGGACCATCTTGGTCATGTGGCAGATCTGCAGCAGGGTCTGGAACAGCGCCAGCTTATGGAAAGAAGTACCGTCGTGATGGAAGCGATAGGCCGTCGGGGCCGCGATCTTGATGAACTTACCTTGCTCCTCGACGGAGATGACGACGTGCAGGAGCTTGTCGCCGTCGACATCGACGTACTTCTTGGTGGTGAAGCCGGTGCGCAGGTAGTCATTACCTTCGGAGTGGGAGTAGCGGAGCCCCTCGTCGGAGAGGAAGGAGACGACTTCGTCGATGGAGGTGGCCATGAGATTCAGGAAAGGGATTTGTTGATAAAGTCTGCGGCAGCAAGGGTGTCGGGGTGCATGGGGCCCAGGGCGAGGACGTAGCGCCAGTGGATTTCCTTGAATATTTCCTGAAGCCGCAGGAAAGGCTCAATCTCTTTATTGAAGGGCTGCCCGGAGGGGGTTGCCTTCCAGGCCTTCTGGAGCTCCTCGATTCGGGCGAAACCGATCAGGGCCGCCTCGCCTAGGCCGATATTCCAATAGAGGTTAGCCTGAAGCCTTAGTTCCTCACCCGCTGCCAAGGCGGCGAGGGCCTTGCGATAGGAGTCGATGGACTCCTGATAGGCGCGCATGCCGGAATGCCAGAGGCCCAGACGGTTGAGCAGCCGCGCATAGTCAGGGCCTTTGGCGAGACCGGCGTCCTCCAGGCAGGAGATCGCCAAACGTAGGCTTTTAGCCTCCTCGTTGGAGTATTCTGGTCCGTGCCAAAGTTCGGCCAAGTCGGACAAGGCCCAGCTCAGCATGCCGTCGGGCAGAGGGTATTCATTGGAGTAGACGTCGAAGATCTTGATGAAGGCTTCCTTCGCCTCCGGTTTCTTGCCGCGGAACTTCAGCAGCCTCGCCTTCATCATCTCCATCAGGAAGTAGATCTCACGGGTGTCGCTCCGCAGCCCGACCTTCGGCAAGGCCGCTGACATGTAGGTGATGTTCGCATCCAGGACGTTTTCCTCGGGCTTCCGGAACTTCAGACCGAGATTGAACAGCCGCCAGAAGAAGCGGAACACCGTGACCAGGTTACGCTGAGGAAAGGTCTCCTTACGCGGCTGGTACTTGGTCAGGACATCGCTGGCGTCCTTGAACTGACCTAACGCCTCGTAAGACTTGGACAGCTTGTCGGCATAACGTTCGACATCGATCAGACCCGAGAACGGCTGCTTGGCCGACCAGGCGAGGGCCTGTTTGAGCTGATCGATGGCCTGCAAGTGGTCGCCCCGGGCGGCGGCGAAGGTCGCGACATAGTTAAGCGCTTGGTCTCCCAGATGCTTCCACGGCTGCGGCTGCATGATCGCGATGGCGAGCATCTGCCGGGCGAAGTTCTCGGCCTCGTGGTGCCGTCCTTGGAAATAGCAGGCACCGGCGAGGTCGCCGAGGCGTTGCTGATGAGACGGATGAAGGCAGCCGTTGCGCGCTTGCTTGCAGCGCAGGTTAGCCATCGCGAGATCGTAGATTCGGGTATAGTCCTGCTGGCTCCAGCAGAAGGTGATGAATCGGCGCCGGGTCAGTTCCAACTGCGGGCTCGGATTGCCGTATCGGGCGGCGACCTCCTTCAGGCTCCGCTCGAATTCCGCATAAGCCTCGTCGGTCTTATCCTGGGCGGCCAGCATCTCGGCACGAGCGGCGATGTCCAAAGGGCGCAGGTTCTGAGCCTGCTCCCAGTAGTCATGATTGCTCTGCTGGCGATGGGCTCGCTCCATGGGGATCAGCGGAACCTAGGCTCCCCACCCCTCAAGTAAAGCCCCGAGGGCGGAAATGCGTTTGCCGTGCCCTTGTATTAAAGTTTAAGAATAGACCATGCCCTCCAAGCGCCAAGCCACGCTGACCATCGATGGTCCTGAAGACCAGACCGTCACCTTCCTGGCTGACTTCGACCAGCTCACCCTGACCCGCACGCAGGTGGGAGGCTACCAAAGTAAGCCCACCGGCGCCCAATCGTTCACGACTGAGGCGGTCGCCGCCTTCTGGAAACAGCTGGAGGCCTTGGCCTCGAAAGGCCTGCGCGACGGCGCCTTCGACATGCTCGGTGGCGTCGTCTGGAAGTTCACGGCCTGCGACGGCAAGAAGACCTATGAAGCCACCGGGCTCCTGCGCGATTCGAATATCCTCATAGACGACGACCCGCAGGCCAATGATTCTTACGCCGACCTCAGCGCGCTGTTTGCGCTACTCAATAGCTAGAAGATGGCCCAGTCGCTTCACGCCATCGACCCAGCTGTCCGCAGGGTCATCGATGCGCAAATCGATGCCCTCGAGCGCAAGCATGACATCCGCATCCTTTACGCCTGCGAATCAGGCAGCCGCGGCTGGGGTTTCGCCTCGCAGGATAGCGATTACGACGTCCGCTTCATCTACGTCCATCGCCTTTCATGGTACCTGCAGGTCCGTCGCGAGGCGGCCACCCGGGAAGATGTCATCATCCAGCCTGTCAACGGTGAGCTGGACGTCAACGGGTGGGAACTGAACAAGGCCCTCAGCTTGTTCAAAGGTGGCAACTCGACCTATGTCGAGTGGATGGATTCGCCGGTCTGCTATCGCAAGGACCCGGCGTTCACTCCGCGCATGAAGAAGCTGATCAAGCAACTCCATCAGCCGCGTCATGCCTATCATCATTACCTGCGGATGGCCCAAAAGAACTTCAAGGTCTTCGCCGAATCCGACCGGCCCACCGCCAAGCAGTTCCTCTACGCCCTGCGCCCACTCCTCTCCGTCAAATGGGTCGAGCTCGGCCTAGGTCCGGTACCCATGCGCTTCGAGGCCATCTGCGAGAAGATTATCGAAAGCAACACGATCCAGTCCGCCATCGATCGCCTGCTCGCCGCCAAACGCCAGGCCAACGAGAAGGACCCCGGTACCCCCGAGCCTCGACTCGTCGCGTTCGTCCAAAAAGAACTCGCCCGGATTGGTCACGGGGACTTCAGAGGATATCGGCCCCCGGACTTCAGCCCTCTCGACCAGCTTCTCTTCGATATGGTGACCCACTTCGAAGCCGAAAGGACGAAATGAGCGACGACCGGGAATTCAGGGATAAGTGGCAAAGCCGAATCGATGGCTGCGGGCCATACTGCAGCTGCCTCTTCATCTTCATCGTCCTCATCATGGCTTTCTTCGCCTTCGTCATCCGCTGACCAAGGCACCTCCCTCAAACTCAAGGCAACCAGCTTAGTGCTGGATTAATCAGGGAATATTGGCCGGATTCACGCCGAGAAAACCCACCTTGATACCGTTTTCTTTCATGATGCGGTTCGTTCGACTGCTAAGAACAAGTAAGGCAACAATGCTCAAGCAGGGGATCCAGAATAGAATCTGGTAGGCCATAGCATTCGCGCCCTCGACTGCGCGGGCAAGGCGCCCCCCCTCGAGCGCTACCATGACGAATAAGACAAGCCGAGTGGCTAAGTCGACGACCTGAACAAGACCTGATATACCCTCCCCCAAAGCGATCAGCCCAGCAGACAAGAAAAATGAGGCCAAGATCAAAGCCAAGTAGAGGCGGATAACGTTACGCTGAGCGGTCGCCATGGTCACAAGCCTTTCACGGCTAAACTTAGTGGGTTGGGGTTCCATATAAGCTTTAAATAAAGTACAGAGAACTGTGTCAACCTAAGTAACCTTTCAGACCACCGCATTTTTCGGACACATCAATTCAGTGGTGGAGATCGGTTAGTGCTTCGGAACAACACCCCGAGCCAATCATTCAGCCCCCTTATGGTGCTTACTTAAGTCCCTGTATCCGCTTCGCAGCAGTTGAACATGCCAGCAGATCCCCACGGGCTCCGCTCTTGCCAACCGGCCCACTGATCAACCGGTCAACTAGTTGTGGTGTCTCCCACTTTTGCACCTTTGCACGCGGCAGTGCCGCAGTTGCACCTTTGCACGGTCTCTCTGCCTCCCTGGCCAACCGGCCAACTGATCAACCGGTCAACTTAAGTCTCTGAGTAACTTCGCCTCGATGATGGGATCATGCCCGAGATGCTTGATGGTCCGGATAACTTCTTGGACATCGTAGTCGGTCCTCCGCAAAGTCACCTCACCCTTCAGGGGATTATACGTCGCCCAGGTGGCGCGCTTATCGCCGCCGCGGGGTAAGCCGACGCTGCCGACGTTGATCACGGTCTTTCGTCCAGGCTCGAGGGTATAGGGTCCTGACTTCGGCCACGCGACGGGGGCTTCCCTCCCCTCGGTCCAGATTTCGGGAACATGGGTATGGCCCACGAAGCAAAGTGACGCCGACTGGGCAGTGAAGTGGGCTTTCAGCGCCCGAGGAGTCAGCAGATAATCAAAGGCTGCGTCAGGGTTCAGAGAAGCATGCGCCAGCTGAATGCCTTCATGCTGGCCGGTCGGACGCCACTTCCCGATCTGCTCGCGGTTAACATGAGTCAGCTTCTTACGGGTCCATTCAAGCGCACCCCAGGCCGCGTCATTGAACCACTGCTCCTTCAGTTCACCAATCACACCCGCCTCATGATTACCCTGCAGGCAGACTTCCGACTTGGCCACCATCCGCAGGCAATCATTCGGAAACGGCCCGTAGCCGATCACATCACCCAGCACCAGCATCCGCTTCACGCCTAGCGACTCCATCTCCGCAAACACCGCCTCCAAAGCCGGCCGGTTGCCATGGATATCTGAGAGGATGGCGAACATCGGATTCGGGGGCGAACGGAGGGCAGACTACTTACAGCAGGCACAATTAGCAATCAATCCTCTTGCAATGCTAACAGTGACTGTTATCGTTGTCAAATCCCTTAAAAAACATGTCAAAACCAAGCCGAGAAGAGCAGCTGAGCGAGTTCAAGGATCGCCTCGCCACCGCCAAGAAACACCGCTTCGCCGACCAGATGGAGTTGGCCCGGGCAGAGTACCTGCAGGCCCTCACGTTCGCTGAAAAGCACTTCGGTCCCGACAGCACCCAGGTCGACACGGTCTGCCTGGATTTAGCCCTATTCTACTCGACGATGAAGGAACCTACGGAAGAGCTCGCCGTGCTCGAACGCCGCGTCCGCATCCGGAAGGCGGAAGCCGGTATCGCTCAAATCGTCGACGCGCTCCAGGATCTGGCGGAGTGCCACGGCCATCAGGACCGCCCGGAGGTCGCAGAAGCGACCTACCAAGAAGCCCTCGACCTCTGCGACGAGACGATTGAAGCGCACCTCCCTCCCCTGCGCATGACCTTGCTCCACTTCGGGATCTTCCTGAACGAGCAGGGACGCCATGCCGATGCCATTCCCGTCTTCGAGCGCGGCCTGACGGCGTGCAAGCTCGACAAAGACTCGCCGACCTTCACCGCCGCGCGCACGGCCATGCATCTCGGCGAGTCGCTCCTGCAGGTCAAGCGCCACGAAGAAGCCCGGACGCTCATCGATGCCGCCACGCCGGTCGTGACGCACCGCGGACAGGCGCCCAGCACGGCTTTCGGCAAAATCTTCTACTACCTGGGCAACTACTATCAGCGCGAAGACCGGTTTGTCGAAGCCGAGCGTACCTACGACCTCGCAATCCAGCAGACGCACAACGTCCGCAGCGTCAACTACCGCAACTTCGCCTACATCCAGCAGGCCGCGGCTTCCAACGACCTTAAACTACAGCGTCCGCGGCGCGCTGAACATCGCCTCCAGCAGGCAGTCAAATTCCTCCTGCGCACGCAGGAAGAACACCACGCCGACGTGCTTTCGGTCAAGCAGGACCTGGTGAACATCTATATCCCGGCCAAACAGTACGCGAAGGCCGAAGCCATCCTGGAGGAAATGACCGCCGCCATTGATCACCCCGACTTCACTGACGACCGGGCCAAGGAACGCTACCTGAACAACCTCGGCTTCGTGCAGGTGCACCTCGAGGAATTCCCGAAGGCTGAAGCCAATCTCCGTCGCGCCCTCCTCTCCGCCGGCGAAGACCACGGCTGCTATGTCATCAAGAACCTCGGGCTCATGTATCAGAAGATGGGCTACGCCGCTGAAGCCATCCAGGAATACCGCAAGGCCCTGCCCCTCTTCGAGCAGCACCTCTCCGCTGATCATCCTGTCGCCGAATTCATTCGCGGCGCTCTGGCCGAACTCGAAGGCAATTCCATTTAACCCGCCACCTGCCACCCGAGGCCGCCACCCGCCCCCCGAAACTTGTCTCCCACTTTTGCACCTTTGCACAGGAGCTCTGCTCCGATTTGCACTTTTGCACCCCTTGAAATCTATGTCTTCAAACATCTCCGCCATCTCCACCCTCCTCGACTCCGCCGAGATCAAGCACCGCCTCAAGGATGACGTCATCCGCACCGGCTTCTCCACCGACCTCTATCAGGACGACGACGGCGACTTCGGCGTGAACATGGTCCTTAGGATCGAAGAAGACGGCGAGCTTCTCCGCATCCAGGCCCCCATGGCCTATCAGCTCCCCAAGGACGCCTCGCCGGAGACCCAGGCCGCCGTCCTCCGCACGATCAATCAGCTCAACTGGGAATCCAAGATTTTGCAGTATGAGATGGACCTCGAGGACGGCGAGATTCGCCTCGGGGCGGATTTTCCGCTCGAGGACGGCCAGCCCACCGAGCTGCAAGTATCGCGGATGGTACGTCTCATCCCACAGGTAATCGATCAGGGTCACCTCGCGATGCGCGACGCCCTCGATAAAGCCATCCCCATGCCTACCGAACCCGAGATCAGCCGCCGCTTCGACGCCTTCATCCGGACCCGCGCCTGAACGCACTCGTTACGCAGACAACACCCATGAGCCTTTTCGAACCTCGCATCGATCGTGACCTCGCCGTCCAGCTGGGCGAAGAGGCGGTCGCTATCTCCCAGGCGGGCAGATACGTCGGTCCCGCAGGCCCGGTAGACATCGCAGCTGGGGTGAAGGCCTCCGTGCAGGCTACGGTACACTACACCGCCGACCACGCCCATCCGAGCCCGGCCACCGGTCCGCATGCGACGTCCTATGAGGTGACGAACGAGACCACCCTCTCCGCTCACAAGCGTCACCAAGCCAAGGGACACAATGTGGTCTCGCTCAACTTCGCCGCGGCCACGAATCCCGGAGGCGGCTTCCTCACGGGTGCCCGCGCCCAGGAAGAATACCTCTGCCGCTCTAGCGCGCTCTACCTGTCGATCAAGGACTCGCCTATGTACGCTTATCACCGTCGGGAAGGACATAAGCGCTACAGCGACGCCATGATCTACTCGCCGGCCGTGCCGGTCTTCCGGGACGACGCGCACTGTCTGCTGCCAACACCCTACCTGGCGTCGTTTATCACTTCCGCCGCACCACTCACCAAGCACCTTCACCCCGAGGAACTCGTTCACATCCCCGAAATCCTACGCACACGTATCCGCAAGATTCTGACCGTCGCGCAGGCCCATAGGCATGACACGCTCGTGCTGGGCGCCTGGGGCTGCGGCGCCTTCGGCAACGATGGACATCAGGTTTCGGCGTTCTTCAAACAAGCGCTTGAGGAAGATTTCAAAGGCGCGTTCAAAGAAGTCACCTTCGCCATCGTGGACACCTCGCCCGAGCAACGCTTCATCGGCCCGTTCGCCGAGCGGTTCCTCATCCCGCCAGAAGAAGTCGATATCGAGCCCCTCTGGGAAATCGTCGGCAAAGAAGTGGTCGGCAAAGCCAACGATGAGTGGAGACTGGTCCGCTCGACCAATCCCCAGGTCACCCATTTCCTCCAGATGGGGATGCATGGCACCAACATGAAATGCCTGTTCATCCCGAAAAAGGGGGACAAAGAAGGCACCGGCCAGGTCATTCTCAACGTGGGAGCTAACGACTTGAAGGTCCTCCTTGAATACGCCGAGGCTCATCCCGAATCCCTGCGCGTGCCGCCCATGAACTTCCCGCTCAACCTCGAAGGTAACGGCGACAAAGCCGGCGAACCCACGCGCTGGGAGAATGGCGGAGCGATCTACGCCCATGCTCACCTTGTTTCTCCCGCCGGCCCCGAACTCTATGCGCGTATCGGCCCATGGTACCCCGCCGCCCTCGAAGGCATCTGGGACTTCATCGGCAAAGCCGCCCGTTGGAATCACGAACGGACGAAATGAGCGACGACCGGGAATTCAGGGACAA
>Ga0209597_1002631_pt1 | contig 11336 bp, 8 predicted proteins | sample M_140625_MF_Meta_FD_187316 | JGI IMG/M metagenome (GOLD analysis project Ga0209597, IMG submission 187316) | Freshwater microbial communities from Lake Montjoie, Canada to study carbon cycling - M_140625_MF_MetaG (SPAdes) (version 2) | ecosystem: Environmental > Aquatic > Freshwater > Lake...
TGCTTAAAAACAAAAAACCCTTGTAAAATGTAGTTTACAAAGGCTTTTTTTGCTCCCTCTCCTGGGCTCGAACCAGGGACCCCATGATTAACAGTCATGTGCTCTAACCAGCTGAGTAGTGCATTTATAAGCCTTTTAAGTATTTTTATCCTGTTATGTGCATGGTTTTTGCAGAAAGAGTGGTTAGTTTTAATTAATAATTTATATTTTATCAGTAGAAATTTATCTACTTACACAAATATATGATTTGTTATTTTATTTATTTAATGAATATAAAATTAAAGTATAATATTCCATTTTCTATAAGGTAAAACTGAAAATTGATGAACCTGATTTAGATCATCTTTTTAATAAATTTTAAAGACATTAAATTAGTATATTTGACTAAAACATCCACTTTGAAAAAATTAATTTTTGCACTTTTTCTTATAAACTCACTTTGTTTATATACTCAAACTAAAAACTTTGTTAGAGAATATAATTATAAGGCTGGTGAATCTGATAGTAAATTATCTTCAAAAACACTTGCTTTAAAAGAAGTAAAAACTTTATTATTAGAAGAAATTGGTGTTTATCTTAGTAGTGAATTTGAAAATAAAATTGATCAAAAACAAGTTAATGGTAAAACTGAATTTAATCAACTTACTAAATCTAATATAATAACCTTAGCAGCAGGTATAACCAAAACAACAATACTTGATGAAAAATGGAATGGTGAAACATATTATTTAAAAGCTGAAATTATTGTTGATATTGATGATACAAAAAGGAAGTTAAAAGAACTTGTAAATGATAAAGCTAAAACAAAAGAATTAGAAGATATACAAGCAAAAAATAAAGAAGCAAATGATGTAATTGATAAATTAACAAAAGAACTTGAAACTGCAAAAGCAAAAAATATAGAACTTACAGAAAAAGATAAAACTAGAATACAAGAAGATTATAATGCAAAGATTAATATTTTAAATGCAAATGAATTGTCTCAACAAGGTTTTGATGCATTTCAAGCAAAAGAATATCAAAACGCAATAATTTACTATAACAAAGCTATTCAATTAAATCCTGATTTTGATGCTGCTTATAATAACAGAGGTCTTGCAAAGAAAAATTTACAAGATTATAAAGGAGCAATAACTGATTATAATAAAGCTATTCAACTAAACCCTGATGATGATATTTCTTATCATAACAGAGGAGTTTCAAAATTTAATTTACAAGATTATAATGGAGCAATAGCTGATTTTGATCAAGCTATTCGAATCAATCCTGATGATGCTGCTTATTATAACTCCAGAGGAGTTTCAAAATTTAATTTACAAGATTATAATGGAGCAATAACTGATTATAATCAAGCTATTCAACTAAAACCTGATTATGATGATGCTTATAATAATAGAGGAGTTGTGAAAAAGAAGACTTTAGATTATACAGGAGCAATAGCTGATTATAATAAAGCTATTCAACTAAACCCTGATGATGATATTTCTTATCTTAACAGAGGAGTTTCAAAATTTAATTTACAAGATTATAATGGAGCAATAGCTGATTTTGATCAAGCTATTCGAATCAATCCTGATGATGTTGGTACTTATAATAACAGAGGTCTTGCAAAGAAAAATTTACAAGATTATAAAGGAGCAATAACTGATTATAATAAAGCTATTCAACTAAAACCTGATTATGCTGCTGCTTATAATAACAGAGGTCTTGCAAAGAAAAATTTACAAGATTATAAAGGAGCAATAGCAGATTATAATAAAGCTGTACAACTAAATCCTGATTATGCAGATGCTTATAATAACAGAGGGATTGCAAAGTATTCTTTACAAGATAAGAATGGAGCTTGTTTAGATTGGAGTAAAGCAGGGGAGCTTGGTCTATCTTCAGCTTATAATGCTATTCAAAAATTCTGTAAGTAACAATTTGACTATTTTTAGAGGGTATTATTTTTGTTTTTTTAATAATGAATAAACTTAGTATTTTATTATCAATAGTATTATTTATTTTTATACTTGATTAAACCTAACCCTATGAAAAAATTACTTTTATTCTTAGTTGTAATTAGTTTAAGTGGATTTGGACAAACTGCAGAAGATTATTTTAACAGAGGAAGTACAAAGTTTAAATCACAAGATTATACAGGAGCAATAGCAGATTTTAATAAAGTTATTAAATTAAATCCTGATGTTGTTAGCCCTTATAATAACAGAGGACTTGCAAAGAGTAATTTAGAAGATCACAGGGGAGCAATAGAAGATTATAACAAAGCTATTCAAATAGATCCTAATTATTCTGAAGCTTATAATAACAGAGGAAGTGCAAAGCTTAAATTACAAGATTATAAAGGTGCAATATCAGATTATAATAAAGCTATTCAACTAAATCCTGATTATGCTAATGCTTATAGAAACAGAGGACTTGCAATGGCTAATTTAAAAGATTATAGAGGCGCAATAGCTGATTATAATAAAGCTATTCAAGTAGATACTAACGATGCTTTAGCTTACAATAACAGAGGAGTTGCAAAATATCTTCTTAATGACAAAAATGGAGCTTGTTTAGATTGGAGTAAAGCTGGAGAACTTGGATATTCTGATGCTTATACTAATATTCAAAAATTCTGTCAGTAACAATATATAATCATTAAGCTCAGTTTTAATAAATACCATTTTTAGAACTATTTTATTAAGACTACTCTATCTACTTAATAATTTTACCTACATTAATTAAAAACAAATCTCTTTTTTTGGTAAAGCCTTCATATTTAGTAATCATTCTTCTTGCATCTTTATTATAACCATTAATAAATTCTATAAATTCATACTCTCTTTTTTTACCATTTTTATCATATAATCTGCTTATCCAAAATTGAGTTACTTCACGATACTCTATTATTTTAGTTTTTGCTTTTATCATATCAAAAGGCTCACCTTTAATAACAATTTTTAATGTGGGTTTTACAGTTATTACTGCTTTTGTTGGGTTAATTAATTTTGTCATAATTGGTATTTTAATTTGATTAAAGATAACAAATTTATAATGATATTTTATATGAGTTCCTGTGTCAAAGTTCTTTTTGTTTCAAGATAAACCCTTGAGCAAATAAAATTAATGTTTAAAACTCACAACCATTGTTTAAATTGATTTTATTTTAATCTCATGATGATTTGTATATTTGTACTATGATAATTAATTTTTTCATTAGCATATATTGGTCGGGAAAATAAGACAACAGCATTATATGTGAATTTGGATTACTGTGGGAACTATGCAAAATCCAGGAAAGGCACAAAGAGAGGAATTCCAAGCATAGCTGGTAGTTGATTACTAGAAAGTAGATCTCAAGCTAGATGACTCAATGATCAATCTAGACATCCAAAGGGGGGAGCATGTAAATTAGCTTTTAACTTTTTAGGATGAGTGAAACAAAGAGTTACATCTTTGCTAGGAATCACTCACTCTTCATCCTAAAAAAGAGCATATAATTATTACTAATATAACTTTCTACTAACTAGTATAGTTTTGAATTACTAAACTACTAACATGTACTTGAAGGTATAACTATTAAGTTTAAAGTTAGAGTAAAGTGGTGTAATTAAGCTCCTATAGCATTTGAGTTAATCTCTTCAATAATGCTAATTATTTTATGTGAAGCTCCATCATCAAATATTCCTGATAATCCTTGATCATTTAAATCTGTAAAAGGTGGTTCAAATAGCATACTTGCATCTATGGTACCATTTTTAGTTAAATAACTGATGATATTTTGTATAAAGGTAATTTGATTAGCACTAAAATTACCTGCTGTTAAAAAGCTTGCAAATGCATCCTGAGCTGCTTTAGTTTCAAGACCTATAATACTCCTTATAAAAATACCTAGTGGAGCTTCTCCAAACTCTTTTACAAAATCTTCTCTTGTACCTCTATCAGTTCCATCAAACAGCAAATTTTCTAAATAGCTTAACTCCATCGCTGTAATTGGATTATTAGTAGAAAGTTTATGGATTACTAGGTTATGTTTATTTTCTCTTATATAACTTTCTACTCTTTTTCTATATAGTGTACCATAGTTTACACTCATATCAGGTACCGTTTCAGTTATAGTAAATTCTGTATCTAGGAGATTAGTATAAAATATAGGTCTGCTTGTACTATCTAAATATTGTACTAGCTCTCTAATTTCTTCTCTTATAGATTCAAGTTTTTTTTGTGATAGTTCTTTATAGAAATTAGGATCCTTTAATGATTCAATTAAAGATTGTGATCTTAGAATATCTGCTATGGTATATTTTTTACTTAAACCTTCAGCAATATCCATCAACCCATTTTCATACCTTTTTTTATTATTACTTAACATCAAATAAGCTGTTTGAAGCTTTACCATCATTAAGTCAAATCTTCTTGCTAACTCATTAATGTTTTCAGGTACTGGTAATTCAGATAAATATTTTTCAATAGTGTGTGTATCATGTGCATCAATATTATTCCATCTTACTCTATTGATAAACTCATCTACATACTTCAAATTCATACCAACTTGAAAACGGTTTTTATCAAGTTGAACTATTGATGTATATAATATATCTCTTAGGTTACTTGCTAATTCTAGTTCTTCTGTTCCTCCATCTTCAATTAACAATCTACTTAAATGCAATCTTGATTCAAATAATTGTTGTGTAATTGGTTTAGCTATTTTAGTATCATCTTTTTCTTTTGCTGCTTCAAAAAAATCAAAGTTACCACATACATCAAATATTAAAAAATGATCTTTAGGTTGATTAGGACCAAATACATCAGGGCATAATCTTGTACCTCTACCAATCATTTGCCAAAACTTTGCATAAGATCTTACTACTTTAAAAAACACTAAGTTTAAAACTCTAGGTGCATCAATACCTGTATCCATCATATCTACAGATACTGCTATTTGAGGATTATTTTCTTTGTACTTATCACAAAAAGACTCTATTAAACTTTGCGCGTGTGATACTTCATTATGTATCATAGATATAAAACCTGCACGTTGTTCAGGGTATCTTTTAGTAAAACAGTCTACAATAAACTTAGCATGATTTTGATTGACTGCAAAAATAATTGTTCTACCTAACTTATCTCCTCCTTCAATCTTTAAACCTTTTTCCATTAAAGCATCTAATACTTTATTAACAGTATCTTCATTAAACAACCATTTATTCATGGCATTAGATCTTATTTCTTCAGGAAATAAACCTGTAGTTCTATCTATAAAAGTATCTTCATATTTTGCTTTATCTGTAGGAGATAAATCTTTATACTTTATACCTTCTCTTAAAAACTTGGATTTTATATCAATATTTTTGTAAGGAGATAAATAAGTAGGTACTGCTTGATTTAATTCATATAAGAAAGTTGGATCTTCTGTACTACAACTAAATAATTCAAAAGTGTTATGATCTATACCATCTTTAGGAGTTGCAGTTAAACCAACTATACAAGCATCAAAATAATCAAAGATTGCTTTGTATCTATTATATATTGACCTGTGTGCTTCATCAATAATAATTAAATCAAAATGCCCTACACCATAAAATCGTTCTTCACCATTTTTAGTATTATCAATTTTATTCATCATACTAGGGTAAGTACTAAACACTAACCTAGTAGTTTCATTTTCTTTATTTTCAGTTAAATCGATAGAAGATAATTCAGGTAAATATTCTGAGAAATTATATTTAGCTTGTCTTACTAATGCATTTCTATCTGCTAAAAACAAAACTCTTTTTACCCAGTTATTTTTTATAAGCACATCAACCATTGCAGCTGCAGTTCTAGTTTTACCTGAACCTGTAGCCATCACCAATAAAGCTCTTCTCTTATTACCACATATACCATTAGCATTATCAGTAACGAAAGTTTCTGCTACACGCTGAATAGCTTCTAACTGATAAGGTCTTTCAACAATAGCAGTATTAATAGTTGCTTTTCTAATATCTTTTATAGTAGTTCTTTTTTGTATTAACCACTGTAATTCATCTTTAGTATAAAATCCATATACTCTTCTTGGTGCACTATAAAATGTATCATCCCATAGTTTAGTTTCGTAACCATTGGTGTAAAATATAACAGGTCTTTGACCATGCATTTGTTCTAAGCAATTAGCATATAATACAGCTTGGTGTTTTCCTACCTCAACATCTTTGCTTGTTCTTTTTGCTTCTATTATTGCAAGTGGTTTTCCATTATCATCCCATAACACATAATCAACAAATCCATTTCCTTTTGGGTTATCTGCTGTAACAGGCATTCCTGTAACTGGATATTCTGTGTCTTTACCATTATGTACTAAATACCAACCTACTAATTTTAAATCAATATCTATTAAGTGCTGTCTTGTTTGAGCTTCAGTAAACTCTGTACTGATAGGTTTTAACCTTGATTGTTTTTGTACTTTAAGTATTTCTTTTGCTTTACTTTCTTTTTCTTTATACTCTAATAAAGTAGCTTCACTTTCTTTTGCTATTTCTAGGAGCTTATCTTTTTCTTCATTAAGTTTTTGTATTTGCAATAATAAAGCTTGTTGTGCTTTTTCTTGCTCAGCTTGTAATTCTTTTAGTTGCCTTTGTTTATCAACTACTGCAGGTATTAAAGATTCATTAAACTGTTGCGGTAACTCAGGAACTGTTTTACTATAATTAAGTGCAAACCATTTTAAGTAAGAATATATGTAGCGAAGACTTATAACAGAATCTTTATTAGTAATTCTGTTACCAAAGTGCGAAGCGTTGTTACCTGTTTTTCTTACAATGTGTAAACCATCTAATAGTTGAGTAGGTACTGCTCTTTTAACTGCTTCTTCACTCATTAAATTTACAAGCTCTGTATTAAAGGGTTTATCAATATGCTCTATAGAATATAATAGGTGCATACTTTCTTCAAGTACTAACCTACAAGTACTTGCTGTGTAAACAGGTTCTGTGTATGCTCTTTCTTCAGCAATAATAATTTTGCTGTAAAGGGATGCCCACTCTTTTTGAAGAAATTTAAAGTTGCTCATATACTTTATCTAATTACTGATTTTCTTCTTCTTCCCTCTTCCTTCTTTCCTCATCTTCTTGTTCCTCTTTTAATCTTTTCTCTTTTCTTTCACAATCTGAACATTGATCATCAGAATTATACATAAAGGAATCATACTGTCCACATTTAGGGCATGTCTTTTCTTTTTTATCATCAATATCATCTTGACAACTAGAACAAAACTCATCATATTTATGCTTAGATGATCCACATTTTGAACATGTTATTTTATCCTTATCTTCCTCTGAATCTCTTCTCAATCTTGATTCATCAGTATAATTACACTCAGGACCAGTAATGCTAATTTCATATTGATTTCTTTTATCACTAGTAAATGAACAATATCCATTTCTATCTAATTGCTCAGGATAAAAATGATCATCATCTAACCAGCCTCCATTAGGAAATATAATTTTAATAACGTCATTACTCTCCACTTCAACATTTAATTGATATGTTTTTCTTGTACCAGTATTTGGATTATAATATTCTATATCAGCACAATAAGTTCCATCTTGGTAAGTGCCATCAGATTCAACTGGAGTTTCATCTAAACTATTGTTAGAACCACCACATGCTTGTAATAAAAGCATTAAACACATTAGTGTAATTAATTTAAAGTTACTCATACTAACTCTCCATTAAATGCCTTTTGTAATAGGCTGTTAAACAATTCTTCTGATTTTAGGGCACTTGCTTGTGCTATACTTTTTTGTTCTTCTATTGCTTTTACTCTTTCTGCAAATTGGTCTTGGAGTTTGATTGGTGGTAATGGAATAGTTATTTTTCTTACAATACCAACATTAATAATATCCATTGTACCTCCTCTTGAGAAGTTTTTTAATTGCATCATTGCTCCATCACTTTGTAATAATATTTTTAAAAAATTAGGTCTAATTATCTTATTGTTAGGTGAAATCTTCATCAAGCGAGGATTAATAATTCCCTCTTCATATTTTTCTGGAACTATTGATATCTTACCATAAGTTCCAACCAATGAAATAAGAATATCTCCTTCTTTTATTTTACAACTTTCTAGTTCTTTATACTTTTTTTCATTAATATAATAGTTGCCAAAATCAAGATTGTCTTTAATCACTTGTTCTTGACCATATATTTTATAACCTTTTTCAACATAGAATTCTTTTTTGAGTGAAGATCCAAAAGGTCCAGCTTTAATACTATTTTTTTCATTTGCTGCAACATCTTCAACATTCTTCAACACCCAACCTTTAGGATTTTTCCATGTGTCTCCAAACATATCTAAAAACAGGGCTTGTGTAAGCTCATCATATTTTGCAACAAGGGCTTTATCTTTTTGCCTTAACTCATCTGCTGCATCTAATATGGCTGCTATTTTTTGTTGCTGTGGTAGTGGTGGTAGAATAATTTGTAATTTTGCAAAGTTTGCATTATTTATTGCTTTTTGTGTTGCTCCAGTGCATAATTTATCTTTTTCTGTCTGGAAAAATTGACTTTTAAAAATATGATATAAATAATTCTCATCAATATTTTTTTTCTTTCTTAAAACAAGAAATCCAGTTGAAACTATAATATTGGTTTCATTTTTTCTAATAATTTTTACCTTAACAGTACCCTGCATTCTTGCTAATAATATATCTCCTTCTTTAACATTTTGATTTGCTCTTGAGGGTTTATCAATAAAAGAATGATCTTCTAAATTTGTAACTGTTGAAATATTTAAATCTCCTGTACTTAAAAAAGGTCTTAATCCCTCATATTGATTTACATTATCATTAATAATTTCGACAACTCTTAAAATTTGTACTATATCTATCATTTCAACAACTTTTCTAAGGTTTGTAATGCTTTGACTCTGTCTTGGTCTAATGTTTTAATCTCTTTAATAATGTTTGCAGGAGATGAGTAAACTAATTCTGTATGCACCACTTCTTTATATTTATTAAAAGATAAATCCCAGTCATTAGCTTTAATTTCTGCAAAGGGTACCATGAAACTTTTATCAGTTCTTTTTCTTTTACTCTCTACTTTTAAGTTGTAGTATCTTTTAATAATATCTGCTATATCATTATCTTTTACTTCAGCGCGTTTATCGTCTAAGCTATATCCATCAGCTTGCATATCATAAAACCACACATTATCTGTACCACCATTATTTGTTTTAGTAAATATCATAATAGCTGTGCTAACTCCTGCATAAGGCTTAAACACACCACCAGGCATAGAGATGATGGCTTCTAATTTATTGTTTTCAATTATTTCTTTTTTAATTTGTTTATGTGCCTTTCTGTTTCCAAACAACACTCCATCAGGTATAATAACTGCACATCTACCTCCTGTTTTAAGCATCCTTAACATGAGTGCTAAAAATAATAATTCTGTTTTTTTAGTTTCTACTATTTTAAGTAAAGAGGTTTCAACTGCATCATAATCTAAACTACCTTTAAATGGAGGATTAGCTAAAATGAGTGTGTACTTATCTCTTATATCTGCATTAGCTTCACTTAATGAATCTTTACCAATAAGATTAGGGTTTTCAATACCATGTAATTGTAAGTTCATAGCTCCAATTCTTAGCATGGTGTTATCAAACTCTATCCCTGAAAACATGTTGTTGTTATAATGCTCTCTAAATTTTTTATCATTAAACCAATCAGGGTGCTTATCATGTATATGCTCTCCTGCAGTTACTAAAAATCCACAGGTGCCAGAAGAAGGATCACAAATAGTATCATCTTGTTTTGGCTCAACCATATCTACCATCATCTTAATGATGTGTCTTGGAGTTCTGAACTGACCATTAGTCTTAGCTGTAGCAATTTTAGACAACATGTACTCATACAAATCTCCTTTAGTATCTCTGTCATCCATTTTGATTTTATCAATCATCTGAACAACTTGATCTAATAGTCTTGGCTTCTTAATTTCAAAAGTTGCATCTTTCATATATTGAGCAAACACACCTGCTGTTGAGCCTACTTGTTTCATATGCTCAAAAATATTTAAACTATTAGCTTTAAGACTTGTAAAAAGTGCATGCATAGTTTCAGGGTCTTTATTTTTAAAAGAGCTCCATCTTAATTCTTGTTGCTTAGCTGTGAAGATAGGATTTGCAATAGGCTTCTTAATCATACTTGCTTTCTTCTCTTGCAACAACTGTATTTCATCAAGTCTTCTTATAAATAGCAAATAAGTAAATTGCTCTATAACTGTTAATGGGTTTGAGATACCCCCTGTCCAAAAAGATTCCCAAATTTTATCTACTTGTGATTTTAATTCTCCTGTAATCATAGTTAAATGTGTATATGTAAATATAACAGAAAAATTGTTTAAAGAAGTTAGGTTTAAATTATAAAAAAAAGCTCATGTTTATTTCCATGAGCTCTTATAAGATTAAACCTCAACTATAATGCAAAAATCAGCTAAATCCTCTAGAGAAATTCTACCCTGATTTGAGCTGTAGTAACCTTGTATTTCAAATCTCTTTTTCCATATTTTAAAGGCAGCTATAGCCTCATCCCTGTTTTTGTATGTTGCTACTCTATCTATGGCAAATCCATCTGGTGATATAACATCAAATCTTTTTTTTATTTTCATATCATGCAATTTTATGTATAACAAAAGCCCAGGCTATTAACCTGAGCTCTTAATTTATCCCATATACCAAAATGGTTTACATTGTGTTTTATGCTGTATAATTCCATTACTAAAATCATGTGCATTAACCGTGCGTTCAATAAAGGTGTCTATGTAGCTTGACTTGTTAGCTCCAGTTAATAGATTATAGAATTCCCATAAACTTATATCTCCACCAGTTTCACATCCAAAGTTGCTGTCTTTATAAAAGTCTTTTACAACGGTGTTAAGTTGCTGGTCTCCTAATAACATTGCAGGTATATCTTTTCTAATATTATCAGGTAAGTGTTTATACATGCGACTTCTTCCTACTAATTGAGCAAATTCAGTTTCAGAGAGCTGTATAGAAGTAAACTGTTGCATGGCTTTCAATTGTTTCTCTAAGTTAAACTGTTGTATCATGTTTTCGGAAGCATAAGCTAATTGATTAAGGTTTTTAATCCCTAGTTCTTCTCTTATTCCATCACTCCATACGCATAAGTTACAGCAAACTTTATTCTGAAACCCAATAAACATCTGAAACCTTTGATCAGCTTGCGTTCTTTTACTGTACAAATTATCGAGATTATAAGATTTAACACCACCAACAGTTAGGTTTAACTGGTTCCCGTTAATAGTTTGAGTTATACCAGGTATTTCTATTACAAACATCATTCTTTCATAGT
>Ga0209597_1002635_pt1 | contig 11328 bp, 9 predicted proteins | sample M_140625_MF_Meta_FD_187316 | JGI IMG/M metagenome (GOLD analysis project Ga0209597, IMG submission 187316) | Freshwater microbial communities from Lake Montjoie, Canada to study carbon cycling - M_140625_MF_MetaG (SPAdes) (version 2) | ecosystem: Environmental > Aquatic > Freshwater > Lake...
GTGATAATTTTCTAAAAGATGCGAATGGTGTTTATCATACAATTGAACCAGAAATAGCAACTTTGAATTTTAATACTGGGATTGATGTCTATAAATATTATAGAGGTATGTCTACTAAAGAAGTTCAAAAGTCTTGGAATAAATCTGAGTTAAAAACTGGAGAAGGTATAACTAAATACAATAAGGTTTATAAATTTTGCAAAAAGAATAGGATACCTATTTACATAACTAATAATTTTAAATTGCTATTAAAATTAAAAGCTGATGGAATATTTATAACCTCTGAAAATATCTGCTCTAGATACCCAAGAATAACAAATAAAATATTTATTGGATTGGCTCATAATCAGCGTGAGTACTATTTTAAAAAAATGCAAAATTGCGATATAATTATGTTATCTCCTCTGTTTTTTAATCAGAAATACTCTGCAAATAAGATACTGGGTCCATTAAAATTTAATCTAATGACTTCAGGTTGGAAAACTAAGTTGTGCGCATTAGGCGGAATAAACACTTCAAATATTAATAAAACTAAAATTTTAAGAAACGTAAATTGTTTGGCTTTTATAAGTTGGCTTAAAAAGTAAAAGCCCAGTTGGTAAAACCAACCGGGCTTTTAAAAAAAATATTAATTAATTATATTAATTAAAACTTGGTGCTAAGTTTGATGATACCGTCTCTTGCATCACCGTTAGTTCCTGAACTTCCACCTACTGCTTTAGTGTCTCTCGCTTGCGCGTTAAGAACTACTGGACCCATATTATATCCAAGAGATATAATTTTAGTCTTTTCAGTATCAGAGTTAGCTAATGCGTTAGCAGAGTTTCCGCCAAGTTCAGCTTTTGCGTAAACTGCACCTAGAGATACCTGAGGGTTAACAGCATAAGCCACACCAACAGATTTACCTACGTTTTCAGTCGATGTAGTTGCGTTAGCTGCATACTCTTGTTTTCTGTAGTCAGCACCTACTGTGAACTGACCGAAGTTATATGACGCACCTAATACTTTACCAGTGTAGTCTTTTCCACCTTGGTTAGCATTAGTTGGATTTGAATTGTTGTAGAAGGCTAATACGTTCAGACCTTTTACACCTAAATCTCCAGTGAAACCAATCTCATATTGAGACTCACCAATACCTTCGTAAGAAGTTACTGAAGAAGTATTTCCAATATCAGCTCCACCTAGTGCTCCAACGTTGCTAGAAGCTTCAGCAAAAGTATGTCCATCTCTGTTCATAGTAGTTGTCCATGCAGATGTCGGAACAAAATTTACAGAAAATTTACCAACACTAGTAGCTTGCGTTAATCCAATACCATAAGATTGGTACTGAGATAATGCGTTAGATGGGTAAATTGATGTAGCATTTCTATTAAGTGTAGCAGTCGTAGGAGATTGTACTCCACCGATACCTACTCCACCGATATATCCAACGCCCACCATGTTAACGTGCGCATGTGAGTCTGGGTTTTGCATATGATCAATACCAATAGTGAAAGTTGTTCCACCAGATGTTAAGTCAATGAAAGTATTTTCAGTTGACCAACCTGATAAACCGTTTCCACCATTATCACCACCGTCAAATTCAAGAGAAAATCCAGCAGCGTAAGTTAATCCGTTGTTAAGACTTCCTTTGTTTTGAACGTTGATTTGGCTTTCTTTACCAAAACCATTGTAGCTATCTACTGGACTTTTTTTGTTATTTACCGCTTTGAACGATAAATCCAAGTTTCCTGATACAGTTGTTTGAGCAACTGAAGCAACAGAACCTGCTAACATTAAAGATCCAACAAGAGCCGTAGTTCTCATTAGTTTGTTTTTCATGTTTTTATTTTAGTTTAAGTTAATGACCCTCTGTTTCGCTTATGAAACAAAAAATCAGGCAAACAATACCTTTGGTTCGCAGTTTCTCAATGTTTTATTAATATTGTAGCTAAAATGTTTAAAATTGTTGTATTTATACAACATTACAATTACATTGAATTTATTATCATTTTTAAAGAATTATTCTTTACTATTACTTAGCGGTTAATAAAATTTAAAACCTATGAAAATTAAATCTAATTTCAATCTAATCTTATTTTTAATCTTAATTACTGGTTGTTTTGCATGTGCAAAAACAGATCCTGTTACGGGAGAAAAAGTTCTAATAGAACCAAGTCCAGATAAAAGAGCTAGAGAATTTGCAGACAAAGGAGGTGGAATTTTCGGTGATTTAGGAAAATCAAAAACCTCGAATACCTTTGACTTTGCTACCTCAAATCCTCTATGGAGAGCCACTCTAAAAAGTCTTGATTTTCTTCCACTTGTAACTAGCGACTACTCGGGCGGCGTCATTGCATACGACTGGTATGCCGAAAACATAAACTCTAAAGAACAAATAAAAATTTCAATAAAGTTTGTTAGCAACGAATTAAGGGCTGATTCTATACAAATCACTACACATAAAAAAATCTGCGATGAAAATAACAAATGTTTTATATCTAAACTCAATGATAGTTTTGCAAATGAAATTAAGGATACAATTTTATCAGCCGCACGAAATCTTAAAATTGAAGAAACAAAAAAAGAAAAAAAATAGTCTAATACAATCTTTTTAGAAAATGGAAAACTACAATTCCACATTAGTAGAAAGTAAGTGGCAAAATTTTTTTGAAATAAAAAAAATCTTTAAGACGAAAAAAAACAATAATAAAAAATTTTATTGCTTAGAAATGTTTCCATATCCATCAGGAAATATTCATATGGGACATGTAAGAAACTATACTTTGGGCGACGTAATAGCTAATTTTAAAAGACTAAATGGTTACAGCGTTCTACACCCAATGGGCTGGGATGCTTTCGGATTGCCAGCAGAAAATGCTGCTATACAAAATAATTTACATCCAAAAGACTGGACATTAAAAAATATTTCTGCGATGAAATTGCAATTGAAACGTCTGGGTCTTTCTATTGACTGGGATAAAGAAATTTCTACCTGCGATAAATCATATTACAAGCATCAACAAATATTATTTTCTCTTCTTTTTAAAAAAGGAATTGCTTATAAAAAAAAAAGTTACGTAAATTGGGATCCTGTAGACAATACAGTTCTTGCAAATGAACAAGTAGTTGATGGCAAGGGATGGAGATCTGGAGCAATCGTTGAAAAAAAAGAATTAAGTCAATGGTTCTTAAATATTACTAAATATTCCGATCAACTATTAAAATCACTTAATGACTTAAAAGGCTGGCCAGAAAAAGTAAGGCTAATGCAAAAAAATTGGATCGGAAAATCAGTGGGCTGTGAGATTAATTTTATTTCTAATTACAAAAATACTAAAATTAAAATTTTTACAACACGGCCAGATACAATATTTGGGGCTTCTTTTGTTGCTATTGCCCCAGATCATCCTTTTACTGAATCTTTTAAAAATGAAAAAAAATTTCAAGATTTTAAAGAACTAGCTTTAAAAAATATTGGAACAGAATTGTCATTATCTAAAAATGAAAAATTAGGTTTTAAAACACCATTTTTTGTATCACATCCTTTTTCAAATAAAAAAATGCCAATTTATGTAGCTAATTTTATACTAATGGATTATGGAACTGGAGCTATATTTGGTTGCCCCGCACATGATCAGAGAGATCTAGAATTTGCAAAAAAATATAATTTAGAAATAACCCCCGTTGTAAGTCCTGATAAATCTAAATCTATCACAATTAAAAATGAAGCGTACATCGAGGACGGTTATATTATTAATTCAGATTTTCTTAATGATTTAAATGTTGAGGATGCCAAAAAAAATATTATTCGCAGGATAGAAGAAGAGAAGATAGGAAATTCTAAAATAATTTATCGTCTTAAAGACTGGGGAATATCCAGACAAAGATATTGGGGATGTCCAATTCCAATTATGTATAGAGAAGATGGTAAAGTTGTTTTGGTTCCTGAAAAAGACTTACCTGTAGAACTTCCTAAAGATGTCGATTTTAGTAAACCAGGAAATCCATTAGAGAATCACCCCACATGGAAATATACCAAATGTCCAGAAACTGGGATGAAGGCTATTCGCGAGACAGATACGCTTGATACATTTGTGGATTCTTCTTGGTATTTTCTTCGTTTCTGTTCTCCAAAAGCAAATGGGACGCCTTTTGATATAGATGAGGCTAATTATTGGATGCCAGTAGATCAATATATTGGCGGCGTTGAACATGCGATACTTCATCTCTTATATTCAAGATTTTTTACTTTAGCACTACAAGATGAATTTAAATTAAAAGTTTCTGAACCTTTTGAAAATCTTTTTACTCAAGGAATGGTGTGTCATCCAACCTTTAAAACAGAAAAAGGAAAATGGGTTTTTCCAAAAGAAGTGCTTGAAAAAGATGGATCCTATTTTTTAGATAATAAAGAAAAAGTTTTAAGAGGAGATAGTCAGGCCATGTCTAAGTCTAAAAAAAACATAGTTGATCCTGACGATATTATTAAGGTTTATGGAGCAGATGCTGTAAGATGGTTCATTTTATCAGATAGCCCTCCTGATCGAGATATTCAATGGAGCGAAAGTGGAATTCAAGGCGCATTTAAATACGTGCATAAAATTTGGCGTGTTTGCGAAAGAGTAAAAATTTATGAAAAAGAAAAAGAAGAAGCTGATAATAATTTTTTAATCAAAACTAATATTCTGATAAAAGAAATCACAGAATGTATAGAAAAATTTCATATTAATGTTGCAGTTGCTAAACTTTATGTTTTTTTAAATAATCTTAATGAAGAAATTGATAAAAAGACTTTGAATAAAGATTTTCTTATAGAAACATATAAAAAATACTTAATTATTATATCTACTTTCATTCCATATATCGCAAATGAATGTTGGGAAGTGATAACTAAAAAAAATGATCTAACTTCACAAGAGTGGCCAAAAATACAAAGTAATCTAATACAAAAAGATCACTTCGATGTTGTAATTCAAATAAACGGCAAAAAAAGAGCAATTATCAACGCTATTAACAATGAAAATGAAGACAGTATTTTTAGTAAATCCTTAGCAATTAAAAATATTAAAGTTATATTAGAAGGAAAAAATATAATAAAAAAGATTTTTATAAAGAATAAACTACTTAATATTGTCACTAATGATAAATAAATTCTTTCTAGCTATTATAATATCACTTACCTTAACTCATTGCGGTTTCTCACCTATATACACTGGTAACTCCAAGCAAGTGATTATTTCTAAATCAGAAATAGTCGGCGATAAAGACCTTGCTTTTAATTTAGAGCAAAAATTAAATTTTAAAAAAGACGAAAAAAATTTGAATGCTTATATATTTAAAGCTCAAATTTATGATACAGCAGAAAGCTCTCTGGTTGATTCAAGAGGAATATCTACAGAAGAAATTATTAAATTAACAGTAAGCTATCAATTTCAGGATAAAAACGGCGTTGTAATTTACCAAGATGCTATAACTAAAGACAAAAGAGTCTCGGTAACTGACAATTTATCAAATAATATTATAGTAAAAAACAATGAAAAAAGATTATTATTAGATTCTATAATTCAAAATATATTATTCAAATCCAGAGTCTCGTTAAATTAGTTTAAATGCTCTTAAAATCACAAGAGATAAGTCTAAAAAAAAAAGACTTTTTTAAAGAAAAAGTAATTCTTTTGTATGGAGAAAATCAAGATTTGATTAATGATTTAAACCAACAAATTACATCTAAATTTATAGAAGATAAAAAAATATCAAAATCCTTTTTTGAAGAAGATATAATTAAAAATCCAGACAATATTATTAGTTACTATCTAAACGGATCATTGTTTGATGATAATAAAAATATTTCAATAATTAAAAACTGTTCTGAAAAAATATTAGAAATTATTAATAAAATAAAAAATAATATTAGTGATAATATTATTATTCTGAACTCTGAAATACTTTTAAAAAATTCAAAACTAAAGCAATTTGGAGAATACGATAAATTAGCTATTTGCATTCCTTGTTATCAAGAAACTAAATTCGATATAAAAAAATTTCTTACCCAACAAACTCAGATAAATAATATTCAATTATCAGATACTCAAAGTGAAGTGATTATTAATTCTTCTTCTTTAAAAAGATCAAAGATTAAAGAGGTAATGGAAAAATTAAATCTATATAAAAATTCAGGAAAAATTACAGATCAGATAATTGAGGAAATTTGTACTGATGAAGATCTAAAAAAGAACGATGAAATTATTGATATTTTGCTATCTAAAAATGAAAAGAATATTAATGAATTTATATCTAATATGTCTAATTACGAAAAAAATTTTATAGAAATAATTATTATTCTAAGATCATTCATAATTAAAATACTTGATATACAAAAAAATAATAAAAATCTTTCAATAGATGAAAGAATTGAAAGATATAAACCACCTATTTTTTGGAAGGACAAAGATAGAATAAAAAATATCTTAAAAATTTGGAGTACTAATAATCTTGAAAAATTTCTTAGTAATTTAAATATTATTGAAACTGAGTTTAAGAGAAATGATCTAAACCAAGATACTCAATTTTATTATTTTTTAACGCAAAACCTATCTAAAATAAGCCTTAAGAACGCTAATAATTTTATTTAACTGGTCAAGACTCTTATAAGAAAATTTAATTTCTCCAGAATTATTTTTTTTATTTTTAATATCTACTTTTATTCCCATCAAAAGTCCTAGGTCGCTTTCTAAAGATTTTATATTTGTATCTTTATTATTTCTTGGAATTTTTTTTAGACTTGAAAAAACTTGCTCTTTTTTAACTAAAAATTCAGCCTGCCTTACGGAAAGATTCTTGTTCACTATTATTTTAGCAAGTTTAACATTATCAGAAACATTGACCAAACATCTTGCGTGTCCAGCTGTTAACAATCCATCTGAAATCATCTTTTTTATTTCTTCTGGCAGGCCAGTAAGCCTAAGCGTATTAGCAATATGGCTTCTGCTTTTTCCTAAAATTTTTGATAATGTTTCTTGAGAATACCCAAACTTTTTTACTAAATTATCATAACCTAAAGCCTCTTCTATTCCGTTTAAATCTGATCTTTGAATATTTTCTAATATTGCAAATTCTAAAGATTTCTTATCATCAATATTTAAAATAATAACTGGGACTTCGTGAATTTTTGCAAGCTGAGCTGCTCTCCATCTTCTTTCCCCAGCAACAATCTCATATTTATCCTCTGATTTTTTTCTAACTAATATTGGCTGAATAATTCCTTGTTCCTTAATTGACTCTGAGAGTTCATCCAACAGTTCCTGATTAAAATTCTTTCTTGGCTGAGATGGATTGGCATATACAAAATGTATAGGAATTTTTTCTGAAGAATTTTTAGTTTGAATATTTTCTGAAGGAACATCTCCTAACAGAGCAGATAGACCTTTTCCTAAACCTTTAAATTTATTTCCAATCATTTATGCAACTTTTTTTTCTTGTAAATTTTCTCTAATTAAAAATTCATCTACGAGCTTAATATAAGCCAAAGAACCAGAGCAATTTTTATCATACAAAATCACCGGCATCCCAAATGAAGGAGCTTCAGAAACCCTTACATTTCGCGGTATATTTGCATTATAAACCTTATTTCCAAAAAAATTTCTTCCCTCTTTTTCAACGTCTGCACAAAGTTTATTTCGCTTATCATACATAGTCAGCACAATGCCTTGTATTTCCAAATTTGGATTTAAATTGATTTTTATACGGTCTATTGTTTTAACTAATTGACTTAAACCCTCTAACGCAAAAAACTCCGTTTGCAATGGAACAACTAATGAATGAGAAATAACCAAAGACATGATTGTCAAAAGACTAAGAGATGGTGGACAATCAATTATAACGTAAGAAAATTTCTCTTTCTCTAAATTATTCATTGGATCATCAATAATATTTTTTAATAAAAAAGCTTTTTGAGAATTATTTGCAACTTCAGTTTCAAGTCCTGATAGATCTGCATTTGCTGGAATGATACTTAAATTTTCTATTTTAGTTTTTTTTATACATTCAAAAAAAGAATCTTTTTTTATGAGTAAATCATAAATAGATTTTTCTCTTTCATTCTGATTTATGCCTATGCCTGTTGAAGCATTACCTTGGGGATCAAGATCAATAAGCAAAACCTTATAATTTTTAAGAGCAAGTCCAGCAGCCAAATTAATTGCTGTAGTAGTCTTACCAACTCCACCCTTTTGGTTTATGACTGAAATTATCCTAGGCATTTACAACCTCAAGTTGTAGTGCATTTAATATTAGTAATTTTGAGAATAAAAGATTCATCTGATGTAATGCTTCTAAATTTTTCTACATCAAAAGTATATTTTTTTTTGACATCATCCAGCTCTTGTTGATAAGTTTTTCCCTTAAGTAATATGATGCTTTCTATTTTATCATTATTTTTAAAAAGTATGTCCATTGTATCAACTGTATTCTTGAATGCCCTGGAGACTATTGTTGAAATTTTATTGAGCTTAAAATTTTCTATTTTTAAATTAACTATTTTTGTATTTAAATCTAATTTATCAGTTAAATCTTTTAAAAATTTACATTTTTTCGGACTTTTGTCAATTAATGTAACATTTCCGTCTATTTTATTATAATCCATTAATATTTTTAATACAACTCCTGGAAATCCAGCACCTGAGCCTAAATCAATAATTTCTGACTTATCTTCAATTAAATCATATATTTGTGCAGAATCTATAAAATGTCTAGAAAATATATGATTTTCTGTTGTTTTTCCTATTAAATTCAATAATTTATTACTGCTTATTAGAAAATCTTTATATTTATTTAACTTTTCTATTGTTTCACGTGAAACATTGAATTTTTTAATAAAAAATTCAACATCTTGATCCATATTTTAAGATACTTTTTTAAGGGTATTTTTGCAATAAATCATCAATATATTAATTGCAGCAGGAGTTACTCCATCTATTCTAAGTGCCTGACCAAAAGTTAATGGCTTTATATCGTTCAGTTTTCTTTTTACCTCATTTGAAAGGCCAGAAATTAAGTCATAATTTAAGTTTTTTGGTATTATCAGTTTTTCATCTTTTTCAAATATACTTATGTCTCTTTTTTGCTGTTCTATATACCCACTATAGTGAGACTCCGTTTTTATTAAGTCCTCAATTTCATCTTCATACTTTGGTATATCTGAAAACATAGATCTAATTTTTTCTAAGGTCACATCTTTAAATTTCAAAATCTGTAATAGTGATTTTTTCCTTCCATCTTGAGAGATTTTAATTCCATTTTTTTTTAAAACAGTAGGTGATACGATCTTATTGGATAAAATAGTTTTAAAATCACTTAAGTCATTGATTTTATTGGTAAATTTTGACTTCCTAATCTCAGATATAAAATTATTTTTAATAGCTAAAGGGGTTAATCTTAAATCAGCATTATCAGCTCTTAGTGTTAATCTATACTCAGCTCTAGAAGTGAACATTCTGTATGGCTCACTTACTCCTTTAGTAATCAAATCATCAACCATAACTCCAATGTAGGACTGTGATCTCTCAAATTTTATTGGCTCTAAATTTTTAACTGACTGAGCCGCATTAAGACCTGCCACGATTCCTTGTGCGGCAGCCTCTTCATATCCTGTCGTTCCATTTATTTGACCAGCTAGATATAAATTTTTTATTTTTTTTGTTTTAAGAGTAAAGTCTAGCTCTGTTGGGTACACATAATCATACTCAATTGCATATCCAGGTCTTATCATGCGAACGCTCTCTAAACCCTTGATTTTAAATAATATTTCTTGCTGAATTTCTTTAGGAAGTGAGGTTGATATGCCATTTGGATAAACTATGTTCGTCGTAAGACTTTCGGGTTCTAAAAAAATTTGATGACGCTGCTTATCTTTAAATTTTACGATCTTATCTTCTATAGATGGGCAATATCTAGGACCAACACTTTTAATCGATCCAGAATACATTGCGCTACGGTTTAAATTTTTTTCAATAATTTTGTGAACGTTGTCATTAGTATAAGTCATCCCGCAAGAAATTTGTTTTGCATTAATTTTTTTTGTTAAATAAGAAAAGAAAAAAGGTTTTTCATCAGCTCCTTGCATTTCTAACTCGTCATAATTAATAGTTGTTCCATCCAGTCTTGGCGGAGTGCCAGTCTTCAATCTGCCAATTTTAAAATTTAATTTTTCTAACTGCTCGCTTAATCCTAAGGTTGGTTTTTCATCTATTCTTCCTGCTGAAATTTTTTCACCACCAATATGAATAAGACCATTTAGAAAAGTGCCCGTTGTTAAAATAAATTTTTTTGCTGAGAATGAATTTCCGGACTCAGTTTCAATTGAAATGATTTTATTTTTGCTAAATTCGAACTTTATTACAGGATCGTAAAAAAGACACAAATTACAATAGCTTAATAACAATTTTTGCATATATTTTTTATAAAGCTCTCTATCGGATTGAGTTCTTGGTCCTCTCACAGCATGGCCACGGCTGCTGTTTAATAATCTAAATTGTATTCCCGATTGATCAGCAACAATTCCCATGACGCCATCTAATGCATCAATTTCTCTAACTAAGTGACCTTTGCCTAATCCACCTATTGCAGGGTTGCAGGACATTTCACCAATTGTGGCAAGGGAATTTGTAATAAGAGCAGTATTAACACCTGATCTTGCGGCAGCGGCGGCAGCTTCACAGCCTGCATGACCAGCTCCAATTACGATTACATCAAAATTTTTCTCTAAATTCATAGAGGATTTATATATCCCATTAACTTAAAAGATAAGGTGTTTTTATGTTATTTTCCGATACAAAAATCTTTAAAGATTCTATCTAATAATTCTTCAACATTAACATATCCAACTATTTCTCCAAGGTTTCTAACTGCCAATCTTAAATCTTCCGCTGCTAAATCGATCTGATCGATAGTTTTTTTGTTAAGGCATTTTTCGATAAAAAACATTGTATTTTCAAGGCTTTTTCTATGTCTTTGTCTTGAAATTATATTGTCTTCATTAACTTTAAAGTGATCATCAATTTTCTTTGATATTGTTTTAACAAGATTAGCAACACCTATATTTTTCTTTGCTGAAATTCTAATTGGTTTGTAAATTTTATCTTCTAAAAATTTATTTGATTTTTTAATGTCAATTTTATTCAAAACTAAAATTGATTTTTGATCATAGAATTTTAAAATTTTTTTATCTATTTTTTTAGTGTGGTCAAAAATAATTAATTTTAAATCAGAATCTTTTAAATTTTTATTCGTTAATGAAATTCCTTTCTTCTCAATAATATTTTTTGAATTTCTAAAACCAGCAGTATCAAA